>JACRYN010000009.1_pt1 | contig 174074 bp, 144 predicted proteins | sample 8023231 | NCBI WGS metagenome assembly JACRYN01 (sample SAMN15756473, study PRJNA655841) | gut metagenome | isolation source: fecal sample D84 from domestic dog with diarrhoea | host: Canis lupus familiaris | place: South Africa: Mmabatho, Mahikeng | collected 2019-09
CGTCCACAGGATGTAGCCATAAAAGCCCACCAGCACGATGAACATGCTCGGCGCCAGCACCAGTTTAGGGAGCCAGCGCTGCAGCACATCGAATGGCGAGGCCTTGCTGAACACAGCAACAGAACTCATGGGAAAATCCAGTACAGGGAAAAAGGACTACAGCCTGCAGGAACCCGCCTTTGTGGCGAGGGAGCTTGCTCCCGCTCGGCTGCGAAGCAGACGCTGTCTTTGGGGGCGCTTCGCACCCCAGCGGGAGCAAGCTCCCTCGCCACAGCAAGCCGGGTTCCTACATAGGGTGTTACTTGGCCGACTTGATCGCCGCGCCAAGCTTCTTGGCCGTGTCGGCCGGGTCGGCTTTCGGGTCGTTGATGAAGTTGGTCACGACATCAAAGAACGCACCTTGCACCGCCAGGGTGGTGGCCATGTTGTGCGCCATGCTTGGCTGCAGGCCGCCAGTCTTGGCGTCGGCCAGGAAGTCCTTGGCGGCGGTCTGGGCGCAGGAATCAAAGCCGTAGGATTCCATCTTGGTCAGCATGTCGTTACGCACAGGGATCGAGCCCTTGTTGATGCTGAACACCTTCTGGAAGTTTTCACCCAACACTACTTTGGCGATGTCCTGCTGACCAGCGGCAGTGCCTTTGTCTTTCTGCTTGAACACCGCCAGGGAGTCGATGTTGTAGGTGAAGGCTTTATCAGTGCCCGGGAACGCTACGCACTCATAATCCTTGCCGGCGACTTTCTTGGCGGCGGTCCACTCGGACTTGGCCCAGTCACCCATGATCTGCATGCCGGCCTTGCCGTTGATGACCTTGCCAGCTTCCAGGTTCCAGTCCTGGCCCTTGCCGTCGACGTCCATGTAGGTCGCGACTTTCTTCAGCTCGGTGAGGGCCTTGACCATTTCCGGGCCGGTCAGTGCGCCGTTATCCAGGTCGACCAGCGCTTTCTTGTAGCCATCAGCGCCCATTACCGAAAGCACCACCGCTTCGAACACGGTGCTGTCCTGCCAAGGCTGACCGCCGTGGGCGAGCGCAATGAAGCCTGCAGCCTTGAGCTTGTCGCCCGCTGCATAGAATTCTTCGAGGGTGGTTGGGTTCTTGGTGATGCCGGCTTTCTTGAAGACTTCCGGGTTGATCCACAGCCAGTTCACGCGGTGGATATTCACCGGCACGGCCACGTAGTCACCGTCGTATTTCACGGTGTCGGAGACTTTCTTGTCGAGCAGCGAATCCCATTTTTCTTCTTTGGCGACGTCTTTGAGCACGTCGGTGTCGAGCAGGCCAGTAGAGGCCCATTCCTGAATATCGGGGCCTTTGATCTGGGCAACGCCTGGCGGGTTGCCAGCGACCGCACGGCTTTTCAGCACGGTCATGGCGGTGGCGCCACCGCCGCCTGCCACTGCACCGTCTTTCCAGGTGAAGCCGTCTTTCTCAACTTGGGCCTTCAGGACATCCACAGCCGCTTTTTCACCGCCGGAGGTCCACCAATGCACCACTTCCACCGTACCTTTGGAGTCGGCGGCAAATGCACTGAGGGGGAACAACGAGGCAATGGAAATAGCGACGGCGAGGCGATTAATCGCGTTCATCTGAGTACCTTTTCTTGTTGTTATGCATGCAAGTCTAGAGCTTGCGCTGCACGGAGTTTAAACATGGATTTTCGGGGCGCAGGTAACAAAGGGACGTACAAATGTCACCACCTGGTGACATAGCATCCGCTGCCCAATGCACTGGCCAGGCTGGGTGCCAAGGGCAGTGCAGGCAGCACGACCGCTTGCCAGGCATGGTACAGGTCAGGTTTGCCGCCCCAGATTTTACTGCTGGGTTGGTTGTGCGGGCTGAGTTCGTGGTGCCAACTGCCCTGGAGCCGGTCGATGAAGTGGGTTTCGCAAAACTCCCAGAAGCGTCGGTACCAGGTTTCGTAATGCAGCTCGCCGCTACGTTTGAGCAGCGCCTGAGCAGCGGCGCTGGCTTCAGCATGGGTCCAGTGCAGGCGCTCGCGTACCACCGGGCGCTGGTTCCAATCCAGAGTGTAGACAAGGCCCGGCGCACCATCCACCGCCCAGGCGTACTCGCAGGCACTGGCGAACAGGCCTTTGGCGTCGCTTACCAGCCAGTCCGGCGTGGTCAGCTTGGCCTTGAGGCGCGCAGCTTCAAGGTGCAGCAGCAACCGCGCCCATTCGAAACCATGGCCGGGGGTGATGCCGTAGGGGCGAAAGCCATCGGCGGGGTTGTCTTGGTTGTAACCGAGCAACGGCTTCCAGTGCGCATCGAAATGTTCGATGACCATGAACTGGTTGCCAGCGGCGTGGGTGTGGATCACCCGTTCGACGATGCGCAGCGCACGGTCCAGCCAACGTGTATCACCACTGACATCGGCCAATGCCAGGAAAGCTTCGGTGGCGTGCATGTTGCTGTTGGCGCCACGATAGGCTTCGACGCCGCTCCAGTCCCGGGCAAAGGATTCAAGCATAACGCCCTCCTCTTCGCTCCAGAAGAACTGGTCGATGATATGGACGGCGTCGTTCATTAATGTGCGCGCACCCGGCGCGCCGGCCACCACGGCAGAGCTGGCGGCGAGGGCCACGAAGGCGTGCAGATAGGCGGCCTTGCCGGTGTTGCCATCAGCCGCCTGGGGCGCGGCGAACCAGCCACCGTGCTCACTGTCACGCAGCGGGCCGCTGAGCGCTGCCACACCGTGCGCCACCAGTTCGGCATAACCCGGCAACCCAATGGCATGGGCCATGGCAAAGCTGTGGGTCATGCGCGCGGTGTTCATGGTTTCGGCGCGAGCATTGGCCGGCAACTGGCCTTTATCGTCGAGGTTGCCGAACCCGTCCGGCAGGCGCGATGCCTTGGCGAACGCCAACAGGCGCTGGCCTTCCGCGGCGAGCCAAGCGTGATGGGCAGGTGCATTCAGCCAACTGCTGGCAGGCAGTGGGTGGGTGGTCATGGGTGGCCCTTATTGTTTTTTTGGGATGACCGGAGTCTAAACAAGGGCACGGCAGGGGCAAGTAACGAAGGGGAAAAGAAATGTCACCGAGTGGTGACAATCAACACCTTAATGTAGGAGCGAGCTTGCTCGCGAAAAGCTCACAAGCGCCGCGTTTATTCCAGGAAACCTGCGTGATCGTTAACGTTTTTTGCGAGCAAGCTCGCTCCTACAGAGGATGATTTTGAGTTCATTGACCCAGTGGGGTGACCGCAGCAGGCGCATTGAGACGCTGATTCAAGTTCTGCACCTGGCTCTGCAAGGTGGTGATATTGCGCGTGGTCTGGATGCGGAACACGTCAAATTCCTTGTTGGTCGGCGCGTCGATATTGGCCGGTTGGTTTTCCTGGGCGCTCTTGAGCACCAGCACGTCCTGCTCGAGGCGGGCGATGGCCGCGCTTGGGTTGCCTTGTTTCTTCAAGGCCGCCACATCGGTGGCCAGGCCCTTGCTCTCGGCCTGTGCTGCCGTGAGGCTGGTGACCGCGTCAGTGAGGGCCTGCACCTGGCCTTGCAGCTTGGTATTGGCCGCTGTCAGCTCGGTGTTGCTGGCGCTCATCTGGGCCAGGCGGCTGTCAAGTTCGGTGGTTTGACCGGCGACGCCCAACTGTTGCTTGCCCTGCTCCTGCAACTGGGCTTCCAGTTGCTTGATCTGCAGCTTCAAGGCTTCGCTGCCGTTGTTCACATTCGCTTCGCTGGCCACGACCTTGCCGGAAATCGCCTGTAGCCGTCCTGCCGCTTCCTCGCTGATGCGGGCAAAGCTTTCCTGGGTGGCAACCAACTGCTGGCCCATCAGGGAAATCTGCTGGAAGCTCCACCAGGCCAGGCCCGCAAAGGCGATCAACAGCGCACCGACCAGTGCCCACAACGGGCCAGTGCTGGCGCTCTTGACCTTGACCACGGGCGTCGTTCGCGAACGCACCGACGTCGCGGGGGTCGGCACGAAATCATCGTCATCCCCAAGGTCGGCCCGCAGGCTGGGAACGTTGTCGAAGTCGTCTTTAGCATCGTTGCGCATGAATCTACCCTGAATCAATGAGATGGCTGGCTGTAAAGCCGAGCGGCAGGAGTATAAACCGCACTCCCGGCGCATGGATCGACTCGGAACCTGGAATGGGGTTCCCGAAGTGTTGCTGCTTATGAGGTTATTGGCGGCCCGGGTCCTGGGCTTTCCACCAACTGCAGAACTCGTCGAGCGCGGCCCACAGGCTGACCTTGGGCTCGTAGTCGAGATAATGCCTGGCGCGACTGATGTCGAGGGTGAAGTTTTTATTCATCACTTGCATGCCCAGACGCGATAACGCCGGTTCCGGCCGCCCCGGCCACATCGCGCAGAATGCCTCGTTCAACGCCGCCACGCTGTAGGACAAACCGTAGGATCGATAGCGGGTCACTTGGGGCAGCTCCATCTGCCGCATCACGTAGTTCACCACATCCCAGATCGGCACCGGTGCGCCGTTGCTGATGTTGTAGGCTTTGCCCAGGGCCGAGCCGGTGGCGAGCAAACTGCTGAGCAGCGCCTCGTTGAGGTTGTGCACGCTGGTGAAGTCGACTTTGTTCAAACCGTCGCCGACGATCGCCAGACGGTTCTTGCGCTGCATTTTCAGCAAGCGCGGGAAGATACTCATATCGCCGGCCCCGGTGACAAAGCGTGGGCGCAGGGCTATCACTTGCAGGCCGAACTCCTGGGCGCCGAACACCTTCTGCTCGGCCAAGTACTTGGTAGCGGCATAGGGATGCTTGAAACGCTTGGGCACTTGCTCTTCGGTGAGCCCAAGGTGATCACGACCGTCAAAATAGATCGACGGCGACGACAGGTGCACCAGGCGCCCCACGCGCTGTTTCAGGCAGGCTTCGACGACGTTTTCGGTGACCAATACGTTGTTCTGGTGGAAGTCCTGGTACTTGCCCCACAGCCCAACGGCGCCGGCGCAATGCACCACGGCTTCGACATCGCGGCACAGGTCGCGCACAAGGTCGGCATCATTCAAATCACCCTGGATGAACTCGGCACCGCGCCGCACCAGGTGTTCCACACCCTCGGCGCGCCGCCCGTTGACCCGCACGTCCAGGCCCTGCTCAAGGGCGAAGCGCGCAAAGCGCCCGCCAATGAAGCCGCTTGCGCCGGTGACCAGAATTTTCATGTCGTACTCCGTGTTCTTTCATTTTTCATCGCTCTTGCCTTGACGCGCGCCATCACTCCAACGGCACCAACCAATGACCACACACATCGGCCAGATGGTCGGTCAACAAGCCCAACAGTTGCCCGCCACTGCGCCAATGATGCCAGTACAGCGGCACATCGATGGGCTTATCTGGCAATAACTCGACCAATACACCGGTTTCCAACTGGTCGCGCACCTGCAATTCAGGCACCAGGCCCCACCCCAGGCCGGCTTCCGTCAGGCGGATAAAACCTTCGGATGACGGGCATAGATGGTGTTCGAAACCACCGTCCACGCCAAGGGACGCCAGGTAGCGGTGCTGCAGGAAATCATCCGGGCCGAACACCAGCGCAGGCGTGCGCGCCAATTGGTCGGCCCGCACGCCTCCAGGAAAATGCCGCGCCAGAAAGGCCGGGCTGGCCAGCGCCCGATAACGCATGGCGCCCAGCAACAGGCTGCGAGCACCGGCCACAGGACGCTCGCTGGCACAAATGCAGGCCGCCACTTCACCGGCGCGCATGCGCTTGAGGCCCACGGTCTGGTCTTCGACCACCAGGTCCAGCAACACGTGCTGTTCGGCGCAGAAGTCGCTGACTGCCTCGGCCCACCAAGTGGCGAGGCTGTCGGCATTCAGGGCAATGCGCAAGCGCTCAGGCATGCCCTCCTCGTCCAGGGCCGGCACCTGGCTTTGCAGGTCACGCTCCAGCAAACGCACCTGCTGCACATGGTTGAGCAGGCGCCGACCGATATCGGTGGGCGTTGGCGGCGAGGCCCGTATCAACACCGGCTGGCCGACGCGCGCCTCCAATAGCTTGATGCGTTGGGAGATGGCTGATTGCGACAGCCCCAACACCTGGGCACCGCGCTCAAAGCCGGCTTGTTCCACCACCGCCGCCAAGGCGGAAAGCAATTTATAGTCGAACATCAGTTTCTCTAATGAGCGATCAGCAATATTGGTTTTTCTTATACAGCCCCGACCCGCACCATAGCCAGCATCGTTTGAGCATCAACAAGGATCTCCCTCTATGTGGCAAAGCTATATGAACGGTTTGCTGGTGGCCCTCGGGTTGATCATGGCAATCGGCAGCCAAAATGCATTCGTACTCGCGCAGAGCCTGCGCCGCGAACATCACTTACCCGTGGCGGCGTTGTGTGTGATCTGCGACGCCCTGCTAGTGGCCGCTGGGGTATTCGGGCTGGCCACCGTGCTGGCGCAGAGCCCGATACTGCTGGCGGTGGCACGCTGGGGCGGTGCAGCGTTCTTGCTCTGGTACGGCGCATGCGCGCTGCGCAGGGCTTGCACCAAGCAGAGCCTGGACCAAAGCGGCACCCTCAAGATGCGCTCATTACGCGCTGTGCTGCTGAGCGCTTTGGCGGTCACCTTGCTCAACCCCCATGTCTACCTGGATACCGTCCTGCTGATCGGCTCCCTGGGCGCGCAACAAACCGAACCCGGTGCCTACGTAGCCGGTGCAGCCAGTGCATCGTTCCTGTGGTTCGCCACCCTGGCGCTGGGTGCGGCATGGTTGGCACCCTGGCTGGCACGCCCGGCCACCTGGCGCCTGCTGGACCTGCTGGTGGCCGCGATGATGTTCTCGGTGGCCTATCAACTGATCAGCGCCTGAGCAATATTCCAAAACGCTCTGGAACCTCTATCCCACACAGTTGTTGCGTGGTTATGCCGCACCCCCGGTGCTATGATCGGCCCCCTGCGCCGCAAAGAGTACAAACTCCCCGGCGCATGTTTGGCCGCCCGTGATCGGCCTTGCGCTCACCGCAACTGACCTGATTAGGAGAATCATCATGGCTTTCGAATTGCCGCCGCTGCCCTACGCACACGATGCCCTGCAGCCGCACATCTCCAAGGAAACCTTGGAATACCACCACGACAAGCACCACAACACCTATGTCGTGAACCTGAACAACCTGGTGCCTGGCACCGAGTTCGAAGGCAAGACCCTGGAAGAGATCGTCAAGTCTTCCTCGGGTGGCATCTTCAACAACGCCGCTCAGGTCTGGAACCACACTTTCTACTGGAACTGCCTGGCGCCGAACGCCGGCGGCCAACCAACCGGCGCACTGGCTGAAGCCATCAACGCTGCGTTCGGTTCGTTCGACAAGTTCAAGGAAGAGTTCACCAAGACTTCGGTCGGCACCTTCGGTTCCGGTTGGGGCTGGCTGGTGAAAAAGGCTGACGGTTCCCTGGCCCTGGCCAGCACCATCGGCGCCGGCAACCCGCTGACCAACGGCGACACCCCGCTGTTGACCTGCGACGTCTGGGAACACGCCTACTACATCGACTACCGCAACGTGCGTCCAAAGTATGTAGAAGCGTTCTGGAACCTGGTCAACTGGAAGTTTGTGGCTGAGCAGTTCGAAGGCAAGACCTTCACTGCCTAAGCGACGCTTGCAGTAAAAAGAGCCCGGCGATTGCCGGGCTTTTTCATGGGCGCCCTGATTGCCATGCCAGAAATCCCGGAACCCAACGGTAACTATTCACCACACAAACGCCAGGAGGAATAAACCTCCTGAATCAATGTGGAGAATGACAATGGATCCTATTTCAACGGCCGCGGGTGCAGTGCCAATGTTATCCGGTCTTCTTGAGAAGGGAATGGACCTGGCGAAAAGCGCACTGGACTTGACGAACAAACTCGTAGACATCGCGGGTGAACAGTCAAAGGTCGGAGGGGAAGAGCAACAGCCAGAGGGTAAGATCAATTTTTGAGAGCGTCGCCAAACAGAAGGCGGATCTGTTCCGCCTTCTTCTCTGCCAGGCATCCAGCCCACGCCAAGCCCTCTGCCCACGTCTCATAAGCGGGTATCCCTCCACGTTTATCCAGCCCCTTCAATTAATCTCAAGCCCGAATGTCCCTTTGACTGCCATCACCAGATTGCCAATACTCATGGCATATTGACGGCCACCCGCATGAGACAAGGAATGCCCCTTTGAAGCTGGAACTCAAGAACAGCTTGTCGGTGAAGTTGCTACGGGTTGTGCTGCTTTCGGCATTGATCGTGGGTGTGGCGCTGAGCGTGGCGCAGATCGTTTTTGATGCCTACAAGACGCGCCAGGCCGTGGCGGGCGATGCCCAGCGCATCCTCGACATGTTTCGCGACCCCTCGACCCAGGCCGTGTACAGCCTGGATCGCGAGATGGGCATGCAGGTGATCGAAGGTCTGTTCCAGGACGACGCTGTGCGCATGGCTTCCATCGGGCACCCCAACGAGACCATGCTGGCGGAAAAAAGCCGTCCTTTACAGCAGTCGCCCAGCCGCTGGTTGACCGACCTGATTCTTGGCCAGGAACGCTCCTTTACTACTGCGTTGGTGGGCAAGGGCCCCTACAGCGAATATTACGGCGACCTGAGCATCACCCTCGACACCGCCACCTATGGCCGAAGTTTTCTGGTCAGCTCGGTCATCATCTTTATCTCGGGCGTATTGCGCGCCCTGGTCATGGGGCTGGTGCTGTACCTGGTGTATCACTGGATGCTCACCAAACCGCTGTCGCGGATGATCGAGCACCTGACCTCGATCAACCCGGACCGCCCCAGCGAGCACAAGATCCCTCAGCTCAAGGGCCACGAACGCAACGAACTGGGGCAGTGGATAAACACCGCCAACCAATTGCTCGAATCCATCGAGCGCAATACCCACCTGCGCCACGAGGCCGAATCGAGCCTGTTGCGCATGGCCCAATACGACTTCCTGACCGGCCTGCCGAACCGCCAGAAGTTGCAGGCGCAACTGGACAAAATCCTCACGGACGCCGGCCGCCGGCAACGCCGTGTCGCGGTGTTGTGCGTGGGGCTGGATGATTTCAAGAGCGTCAACGAGCAATTCACCTACCAGGCCGGCGACAAACTCTTGTTGGCGCTGGCTGATCGCTTGCGCGCCCATAGTGGCCACCTGGGCACGCTCGCCCGCCTGGGCGGCGACCAGTTCGCCCTGGTGCAAGCCGATATCGACCAGCCCTACGAAGCCGCCGAACTGGCGCAAAGCATCCTTGATGACCTGGAAGCAGAGTTCGCCCTTGAGCATGACCTGATCCGCCTGCGCGCCACCATCGGCATCACGCTGTTCCCGGAAGATGGCGACAGCACCGAGAAGTTGCTCCAGAAAGCCGAGCAGACCATGACCCTGGCCAAGAGCCGCTCGCGCAACCGCTATCAGTTTTATATCGCCAGCGTCGACAGCGAAATGCGCCGGCGTCGTGAACTGGAGAAAGACTTGCGAGACGCCTTGGGCCGCGAGCAGTTTCACTTGGTGTACCAACCACAAATCAGCTATCTCGACCATCACGTGGTCGGTGTGGAAGCCCTGCTGCGCTGGCAACACCCGGAACATGGGCTGGTACCGCCGGACTTGTTCATTCCCTTGGCGGAACAGAACGGCACCATCATTCCCATCGGCGAATGGGTGCTGGACCAGGCGTGTCGGCAACTGCGCGAATGGCATGACCAGGGTTTCACCGCGCTGCGCATGGCCGTCAACCTGTCCACCGTGCAACTGCACCACACCGAGTTGCCGCGGGTGGTCAACAACCTGATGCAGATCTATCGCCTGCCGCCCCGCAGCTTGGAGCTGGAAGTGACCGAGACCGGCCTGATGGAAGACATCAGCACCGCAGCCCAGCACCTGCTGAGCCTGCGTCGCTCCGGCGCGCTGATCGCCATTGATGACTTCGGCACCGGCTACTCATCCTTGAGTTACCTCAAGAGCCTGCCCCTGGACAAGATCAAGATCGACAAGAGCTTCGTCCAGGACCTGCAGGACGACGACGATGACGCCACCATCGTGCGCGCCATTATCCAATTGGGCAAAAGCCTGGGCATGCAGGTGATTGCCGAAGGCGTGGAGACTGCCGAACAGGAGGCCTACATCATCTCCGAGGGGTGCCATGAGGGGCAGGGCTATCACTACAGCAAACCGCTGCAGGCCCGGGAGTTGACGGCTTATCTGAAGCAGTCCGAGCGCAATAACGCCGTGAGTCTTTGAATTTACACTTCGATACTCAATATTTCCCGCGTATAAGCCTTTACACAAAATGCAAATCTTTCGCATTATGTCGCAGCGTTTGCGCTCCCCGCGCGCCCTTTCAACAACCGAAGCAGGATGTTCGCCATGATTCGTATGCCCCTGGCCACCGCCAGTCTGCTGGCCATTGCCATTTCTCTCGCCGGTTGCGGCGAAGGTAAAGACAAGGCCGCCGCGCCCCAGGCACCCGCTGCCGCCAGCACTACCGCACCGGCGGCTGCCCCGGCTGGCCAGGTCGACGAAGCGGCCGCCAAGGCCGTGGTCGCGCACTACGCAGACATGGTGTTTGCGGTGTACAGCGATGCCGAATCCACCGCAAAAACCCTGCAGACCGCAATCGATACCTTCCTCGCCAACCCGAACGACGAAACCCTGAAAGCGGCCCGTACCGCCTGGATCGCCGCACGCGTACCCTACCTGCAGAGCGAAGTATTCCGCTTCGGCAACACCATCATCGACGACTGGGAAGGCCAGGTGAACGCCTGGCCCCTGGACGAAGGCCTGATCGACTACGTCGACAAGTCCTACGAGCACGCGCTGGGCAACCCAGGTGCGAACGCCAACATCATCGCCAATAACGAGATCCAGGTCGGCGAAGACAAGGTCGACGTCAAGGAGATCACTCCGGAAAAACTCGCCAGCCTCAATGAACTGGGCGGTTCCGAAGCGAACGTCGCCACCGGCTACCACGCCATCGAATTCCTGCTGTGGGGCCAGGACCTCAACGGCACCGGCCCAGGCGCGGGCAACCGCCCGGCGTCGGACTACATGACCGGTGATGGTGCAACCGGCGGCCACAACGAGCGTCGCCGCACTTACCTGCGAGCTGTCACTCAACTGCTGGTCAGCGACCTGCAGGAAATGGTCGGCAACTGGAAGCCCAACGTCGAAGACAACTACCGCGCCACCCTGGAGTCGGAACCTGCGACCGATGGCCTGCGTAAAATGCTGTTCGGCATGGGCAGCCTGTCTCTGGGCGAACTCGCCGGGGAGCGCATGAAAGTATCCCTGGAAGCCAACTCGCCAGAAGACGAGCAAGACTGCTTCAGCGACAACACCCATTACTCGCACTTCTACGACGCCAAGGGCATCCGTAACGTTTACTTGGGCGAATACACCCGTGTTGACGGTACCAAGCTGACCGGCGCCAGCCTGTCGTCCCTGGTGGCCAAGGCCGACCCGGCAGCCGATGCAGCCCTCAAGGCTGACCTGGCCGCCACCGAAGCGAAGATCCAGGTGATGGTTGACCACGCCAACAACGGCGAGCACTACGACCAGTTGATCGCCGCCGACAATGAAAAGGGCAACCAGATCGTGCGTGACTCGATTGCCGCCCTGGTCAAGCAGACCGGCTCGATCGAAGCCGCTGCTGGCAAGCTGGGCATCAGCGACCTGAACCCGGACAGCGCTGATCACGAGTTCTGATCAAGCGCAGTTGAAAGAGGCGACCTGCGGGTCGCCTTTTTCATGCGCGCAATAACTGCCGCCGTTATACCTGTGGGAGCTGGCTTGCGGGGCGTCAGGTGGATATCCGCCGGCTGGCAGGCCAGCTCCCACAGGGGTTCTCCATCAACCGGCAGCCCTTGGTTTACAAGACCTGCACCGCAGGTAGAATGGCGCCTCTGCCCAATCACCCGAGCGAACTTCATGGCGTTGCCGACCCTGCGCATCATCGGTTTCATCATCGGCATCTTCCTGATCACCCTTGCGGTCGCCATGGTGATCCCGATGGCGACCCTGGTGATCTTCGAACGCACCAGCGACCTGCCCTCGTTCCTGTGGGCCAGCCTGATCACCTTTATCGCCGGCCTGGCGCTGGTCATCCCTGGTCGCCCAGAGCACGTGCACCTGCGCCCCAGGGACATGTACCTGCTGACGGTCAGTAGTTGGGTGGTGGTGTGCATCTTCGCGGCCCTGCCCTTTTTGCTGACCCAGCACATCAGCTACACCGACTCGTTCTTCGAAAGCATGTCCGGCATCACCGCCACAGGCTCCACCGTGTTGAGCGGGCTGGACAGCATGTCGCCGGGCATCTTGATGTGGCGTTCGCTGCTGCACTGGCTCGGCGGTATCGGCTTTATCGGCATGGCGGTGGCGATCCTGCCGCTGCTGCGCATTGGTGGCATGCGCCTGTTCCAGACCGAATCCTCGGACCGCTCGGAAAAGGTCATGCCTCGTTCACACATGGTGGCGCGCCTGATCGTGGCGGCGTATGTGGGCATCACCATCTTCGGCAGCCTGGCCTTCTGGTGGGCCGGAATGGGCGTGTTCGATGCGATCAACCATGCGATGTCGGCGATTTCCACGGGCGGGTTTTCCACCTCGGACGAGTCCCTGGCCCATTGGAAACAACCGGCGGTGCATTGGGTCGCGGTGGTGGTGATGATCCTGGGCAGCTTGCCGTTCGCCCTGTACGTGGCCACTTTACGTGGTAACCGTCGGGCGCTGATCAAGGACCAGCAGGTGCAAGGCTTGCTCGGCCTGTTGCTGGTGACCTGGCTGGTACTCGGCACCTGGTACTGGTGGACCACCAACCTGCATTGGCTCGATGCCTTGCGCCATGTGGCGCTGAACGTGACGTCTGTGGTGACTACCACCGGCTTTGCACTGGGGGATTACAGCTTGTGGGGCAACTTCTCACTGATGCTGTTTTTCTACCTGGGCTTTATCGGCGGCTGCTCGGGCTCCACCGCGGGCGGTATCAAAATCTTCCGTTTCCAGGTGGCCTACATCCTGCTCAAGGCCAACTTGAATCAGTTGATCCATCCGCGCGCGGTGATCAAGCAGAAGTACAACGGCCATCGCCTCGATGAAGAGATTGTGCGGTCGATCCTGACTTTTTCGTTTTTCTTCGCCATCACCATCTGCATGATCGCCCTGGCCCTGTCGCTGCTAGGCGTGGACTGGATGACCGCGTTGACCGGCGCCGCCAGTACCGTTTCCGGCGTGGGCCCCGGCCTGGGCGAAACCATCGGCCCGGCCGGCAACTTCGCCACCCTGCCGGATGCCGCCAAGTGGATCCTGTCCCTGGGCATGTTGTTGGGGCGCCTGGAGATCATCACCGTGTTTGTGTTGTGCATTCCGGCGTTCTGGCGTCACTGACCGACGACGTTTGCTGCAAGCGCGCCCGGTATTCACCGGGCGTGGCATCGAACCAGCGGCGAAACGCGCGGAAAAAGTTGCTCGGGTCGGCAAACCCCAGCAGGTAAGCGATTTCCAGCAAGGTCATGCTGGGTTGTGCCAGGTACTGCTCGGCCAGTTCGCGCCGGGTGTCATCAAGCAAGGCCTGGAAGCTGGTGCCCTCCTCCTGCAGCCGCCGCTGCAAGGTGCGCTGGGACAGGTGCAACGTCTGGGCCACGGCTTCGCGCTTGGGCTCGCCCTGAGGCAACAGGCGGCACAGCACCTGACGCGCCTTGTGGGTCACGCGGCTTTCGGAAAAACGCGCCAGGTATTCACCGGCAAAGCGATCATGCAACAGCGCCATGGCTTCGTTGGCCGTGGGCAGCGGCGCCTCCATGTCCGCCTGCTCGAAAATCAGCGCGTCATAGGGTGCATTGAATTGCAAAGGCGCATGAAAGGCCTGTTGGTAGGGCGCCAGGTCCGCTGGCTGCTCGCCTTGCAGCAGCACTTTGCGGGGCTGCAGGGTGCGCCCGGTGAGCCAGCCGCACAGGGCCAGGGCGCTGGCCAGCGAGGCTTCGGCGCTTTGACGGGTCGGCGGCAGGTGATCGCCATGCACCGTCAGAATCAACGCATAGCCTTCGGGTAACAGTCGAAAACTCAAATCAGCGCTTTCGGCGATGATGCGCTGGTAGCGCACCAATCGCATAAAACCTTCGGCCAGGGTGTTGCTGGACATCAACGCATAACCGGCAACGTGAAACGAGGCCGGGCGCACCACCTTGCCCATGTTCAGGCCAATCGCCGGGTTACCCGACACCTCTACCGCGCGTTGCCACAGGCGGGTCATGGCGTCTTGCGGGAAGCGCGCATCGGGGTCACTGAGGGCGGCGTAGTCCAGGCCCAGTTGCTTGAACAAGGCACGGCAATCCAGGCCATCCATTTCCAGCGCCTTGACGATGCCCATCGCCCAGCTTGCAGAAGTTGTTCGTTCGCTCATGGCGTCTTCTTGTTGAAAGCAGGCTCAAACGGCAGCCAGGAAGCCAAGGATACTAAAGTGGCATCTATTGTCACTGGCTGTTAGCACTGATCACTCTAGACTCAAATAAGCTCCCCGCCGCGCACCCGTTGGCGGCACAGCAACCAGAGGGCCGGTGACCGTGGAAAACATCAAGAAATTCAACAGTTTTGCCGAGTTCTACCCGTACTACCTGAGCGAACATGGCAACAGCACCTGCCGACGCCTGCACTTTATCGGCACCACCCTGGTAATAGGCATTCTCGCGTACGCCATCGGCAGAGGCTCATTGGTTCTGCTGCTGGCGTTGCCCCTGGCAGGCTACAGCTTTGCCTGGATTGGCCACTTCTTCTTCGAAAAGAACCGCCCCGCCACCTTTCAGCACCCGTTCTACAGCTTGCTGGGGGATTTTGTGATGTACCGCGACATGATCCTGGGCAAGGTGCCGTTCTAGGGGTGTGACCTCATGTCACTTGCGCCTGAACCATTAAAAATTGTGCATCTGTGGAGATAAAAGTCTTTTTGTCATTTACGGTGCTGTATCCTGCCAAGGCTTTTTGAGAGCGCGGAATCACCTGCGATTGAAAAAACAGACCTTGCGAGGAGCGACCACGATGCACGAGATACCTAATCTCCCCTTCCCAAGCCTGCACCCAACTGAGCAGCCAACACCGCAGCAGGCCAGCGACAAGCAGCCTGAGGCCAAAGAAGCAAAACCAGTCGAGCGCGAAAGCCGAGACTGACGCCGTACCAGACCGTGTGGAAAGCGCGCCTTTGAGCGCTTTCCACACTGCCTGAATTATCCGAGACCTTCACTATGACCACTTCCCCTTCCGACACGCCGGACGCCGCTGTACTCGACGCTGCCTTGCAGATGGTCGAAGTCTGGAACCGCCTCAGTGCCGACAAGCAAGCAGCACTGCTCAAGCGCTTCGGCACCCAGGAAAACGCCCTGGCGGCCCTGGTGACCACCCAATTGCTGGCCCCCGCCCAAGCTTGATCTGCCTTAGATCTGACGTTTTACATTTTTGCCGCCCTGCCCGGCTTGCGCACCGGTATCATTAGCAGCCTATCTTTACCTGCTGCGACAGTGGATCTCTCCCATGCCAGATACCCAGCGCCCCATGACGGTCACGCTGCAAGTCGTTTCCATCGTGCTGTTTACCTTCATCGGCTACTTGAATATCGGCATCCCCCTGGCCGTACTACCGGGCTATGTCCATAGCCAGTTGGGCTATGGCGCCGTCATCGCCGGGCTGGTGATCAGCGTGCAATACCTGGCAACCCTGCTGAGCCGCCCCTATGCCGGTAAGATCATCGACAATCTGGGCAGCAAGCGCGCCGTGCTGATCGGCTTGGTGGGCTGCGGCTTGAGTGGCGTGTTCATGTTGTTTGCGGCGTGGTTTTCCAGCCTGCCGGCTCTGAGCCTCGGCTGCCTGCTGGTCGGGCGGCTGGTGCTGGGCAGCGCTGAAAGCCTGGTGGGTTCGGGCGCGATTGGCTGGGGCATTGGCCGTGTCGGCGCGGCGAACACGGCCAAGGTTATTTCCTGGAACGGCATTGCCAGCTACGGCGCGCTGGCGGTGGGTGCGCCGTTGGGGGTGCTGCTGGTCAGCCATTTTGGGCTGTGGAGCATGGGCGTCAGCATCATTCTGTTGGCCGTGCTGGGTGTGCTGTTGGCCTGGAAAAAACAAGCGGCGCCGATTGTGCCCGGCGTACGTTTGCCGTTCATGAACGTGCTGGGCCGCGTGCTGCCCCATGGTTGCGCGCTGGCGCTGGGCTCCATCGGCTTTGGCACCATCGCCACCTTTATCACGTTGTATTACAGCACCCAGCACTGGGATAACGCGGTGTGGGCCTTGAGCCTGTTCGGTGCCAGTTTTATCGGCGCACGCTTGCTGTTTGGCAATTTGATCAACCGCATTGGCGGTTTTCGCGTCGCAATCGCCTGCCTGTCAGTGGAAGTACTGGGCCTGCTGTTGCTGTGGCTGGCGCCGGATGCCCAACTGGCGTTGGCGGGTGCGGCGTTGAGCGGTTTCGGCTTTTCCCTGGTGTTCCCGGCGCTGGGGGTAGAGGCGGTCAACCTGGTGCCGGCCTCCAGCCGAGGTTCGGCGGTGGGCGCCTATTCGCTGTTTATCGACTTGTCCCTGGGCATCACCGGGCCGCTGGCGGGCGCCGTGGCGGCAGGTTTTGGCTTTGCCTCAATCTTCCTGTTCGCGGCCCTCGCAGCTTTCGCCGGTTTGCTGCTGAGCTTCTACCTGTACCGCCAGGCGCCTAAGGCCCGCGAAACACGCGACGCCTAGAAGTCGACCTTGCCGCGCCCGGCCTTGATGCTGCCGCGCTTGGTCTTGGACTCCAGGCGGCGTTTCTTCGAACCCAGGGTGGGCTTGGTCGGACGACGCTTTTTCTCGACCTTGGTGGCGCTCTGGATCAACTCCACCAGGCGCTCCAGCGCATCGGCACGGTTCTGCTCCTGGGTGCGATATTGCTGGGCCTTGAGCACCAGCACGCCTTCGCTGGTGATCCGGCTGTCACGCAGCGCCAGCAGGCGCTCCTTGTAAAACTCCGGCAACGACGAGGCCGGAATATCAAACCGCAGGTGCACCGCACTCGACACCTTATTGACGTTCTGCCCACCGGCACCCTGGGCACGAATGGCGGTCAGCTCGATCTCGGCGTCGGGCAGGTGCACATTGTTGGAAATTTCCAGCATCAATCAAAACCTTAGGCAACGGACAAGCCCAACTCGGACAACAATATCGACGCCTGGGCTTTGGAAATCACGGCGCCTTTGAACAGTTTGGCATCATTGAGGCGAAAACCGCTCAAATCTGCACCGCGCAAGTCGGCACCCGCAAAATTAGCGCCGTTGATGCGGGCATGTGCGAGGCTGCAGTCGACCAGTTCAGCCTTGCGAAAGTCCGTATCCGACAAGTCGCTGTCGGAAAAATCCAGATTATTGAGCACACTTCGAGCAAACGACAACCCGGATAAAAAGGCACTGTTGAGCAGGGTTTCGCTGAAGCTCAGCCCCAGTGACGCGCAATGGGTGAAATTGGCGCCCGTCAGCTTGCACTGGGTAAAAGTCGCCTGGGACAGTTTGCTGCGCTGCCAACGAGTGTTGTTCAGATCGCAACTGTGGAATTGCGCCTCGAGCAGGTTGGCCGCTTCGAAAATGGCGAGGCTGGCTCGGCAGTTTTTCCACTGAGTCCCTTCCAGTCGAGAACCGAGAAACGAGGTCTGGACCAGGGTGCAGCGCTCGAACACCCAGTTGTCCAGTGCCATGCGCGACAGGTCGACACCACTTAAATCTACTCCGATCAAGCGCAAAGGGCCGCTGTGCCGGCCGATCAAGTCTTGCAGTTCATCGCGCTGCAAGGCGCTATCGGCGACGTCGGTGTATTGCATCGGGGCCTCCGGGTAGGCGGAAAAAAGAGGGGGCGATTCTAACGTGCCATACCCACAAAAAACCCGGCAGGGCGCCGGGTTTTCTGCAAGGGGAAAAGTCCTACTCCAGAACCGGACCCGTTGCGCCAATCGCTGACCGCGCCGTGCGCTTGTTCTTGATCCAGTAACATACTGCCATGAACGCTACCCACACCGGGATCGCATATACCGACACCTGAATCCCCGGCATCATCAGCATGATCACCAGGATAAACACCACGAACGCCAGGCAGATGTAGTTTCCATACGGATACCACAACGCCTTGAACAGCGGCACCTGGCCGGTGCGGTTCATGTGCTGGCGGAACTTGACGTGGGAGAAACTGATCATCGCCCAGTTGATCACCAACGTGGCCACCACCAGCGACATCAGCAGTTCCAGCGCGTCATGGGGCATCAGGTAGTTCATCAGCACCGCCACCAGGGTGATCGCTGCCGAGGCCAGGATCGAACGCACCGGCACGCCGCGCTTATCGATCTTCGCCAGGGCCCTGGGCGCGTCGCCCTGCTCGGCCATGCCCAAGAGCATGCGGCTGTTGCAGTAGGTACCGCTGTTGTACACCGACAGCGCGGCGGTCAGCACCACGAAGTTGAGGATATGCGCGGCGGTGTTACTGCCCAGCATCGAGAACACCTGCACGAACGGGCTACCGCTGTAGGCATCGCCGGAGGCGTTGAGGGTCGCCAGCAGGCTGTCCCACGGTGTGAGCGACAGCAGTACTACCAGGGCACCGATGTAGAAAATCAGGATGCGGTAGATCACCTGATTGATCGCCTTGGGGATCACGGTACGTGGCTGGTCGGCTTCGGCAGCAGTAAAGCCGAGCATTTCCAGGCCGCCGAAGGAGAACATGATAATCGCCATGGCCATCACCAAGCCGCCGACGCCATGGGGGAAGAAACCACCATGCTCCCACAGGTTGCTGACCGAGGCTTGCGGGCCGCCGCTGCCGCTGACCAGCAGGTAGCTGCCCAGGGCAATCATGCCGACGATCGCCACCACCTTGATGATGGCGAACCAGAACTCGGCTTCACCGAAGACTTTGACGTTGGCCAGGTTGATCACGTTGATCAGCACGAAGAAGGCCGCAGCAGAGACCCAGGTCGGAATCTCCGGCCACCAGTAATGCACGTACTTGCCGACGGCCGTCAGCTCCGACATACCCACCAGAATGTACAGAATCCAGCAGTTCCAGCCCGACAGAAAACCGGCGAAACCGCCCCAGTACTTGTGGGCAAAATGGCTGAAGGAGCCGGCGACGGGCTCCTCGACGATCATTTCGCCAAGCTGGCGCATGATCATGAAGGCGATAAAGCCACAGATGGCATAGCCCAGGATCATCGACGGGCCGGCGGATTTGAGCACCCCGGCCGAGCCCAGGAACAGGCCGGTGCCGATGGCGCCACCGAGGGCGATCAACTGGATATGCCGATTTTTCAGGCCGCGTTTCAGCTCGCCTGAAGAGGAATGGGGTCCACTCATGAAAAGGGTCTCACGCAAGGTTTGAAGAGTTGAATGCAGGTTGCTGCCTTGAATTACCGACTCAAGCAGCGCCGCTCAACCCCCAGCGCAGGCACCAGGAGTACAGCGTCTTTCTAATGGTCATGCGTCACCTGTTTGTTTTTATCTGTGACGAAATCGAACCCGTCCGGCTCGTGGCCAGGCGGAGTGATCAGGGGGATCAAACCCTGAGGTCTTGGCCTTTTGCGTGGGTACGCAAGGGGGGTCACAGTAAAACGCGGCGCATTGTACACCGCTCGACAGCTTCGGCACGCACCGGGAAAGTGCACAGGCAATTCTGTCAGCTAATGCTTACATCGGCGCGCCCCCCAACAACGGCAGGGCAGTTGCGTAAATCTATCGTTACACCACGGAAATCCTGCGTTACAGCCAGACTTTGGCAGCCCTCAACGGAATTCTGTCGGAAGGCAAAATCTGAAGAATCGCTTCAGCCAATTTACTGTTTTGCCTGAATAAAAAAATCCGCCAAAAAACAGAAGAAAAAATGCAAATGAAACCGTGTCAATAAATTTTTTGCATTTCGAAACACTCTCTTCTAGGTTCTTTCCACTTGCCCGCGAAGCCCGTGGGTGAGCCGTTCTCAATCAACGTCCTCTAGGAGATACACCATGCAAGCACTGGAAAACGACCTGGAAACCGAACTGCAACTCGACGATTGGTTTGAAGCGCCGACCCATGAGGCCGCCGTTGAAATGATGCAAGCCGATGCCGTTGTGCCTTTTGGCACCGCGATGTGGCCTTTCTAATAACCGGCAGGCATCCGGCAGGCGCTGTGCACGGCGCCTGCCCCCTTACCCAAGGCACCGAAGGACACCCGTCATGGACAAGGCCCGCGCCGTCGAACACTTTCTCTACTACCTTGCTCACCACCCGGCCCTCAACGGCCTGAACCGCCCCACCGTGTTGCTGGGCCATACCGAGCGCTATGACGCCATCGCCCAGGCGATCACCCACGGCAGCGCCGCCCGCTTCAACTTCCAACTGCAACGCCTGGACCTGGCGCCCAGCGACACCCTGGCAAAGGCCATTCAAACCTGTGATCTGTACCTGTTTCTCTACGATTCCTCCACGCTGCCCAACCCACGCGCCGAAGGCCCTGACTTTATCCGCGCCCTGCAAGGCGTGATGGCCGAGCACTGGAAGAAATCCCTGCTGTTCAAGGATTACGGCGACTATTTTTACGACACCTTCAGCGTCGAGCCCCAACGCATCGCCGACCTCAACGCCACACTGATCCGGCGCATGGCCCAGGCCAACGTGCTGAGCTTTACCGACAAACACGGTTCGCGCCTGGAAGCGCCGATGAGCAGCATCAAGAAGTGGACCAATATCAACGGCGTCGGCAACCACGACCTGGCGCCCGGCGAAATCGCCACCCACAGCGAAGCCATCAACGGCCAGGTGCGGTTTGTCGGCACTTTCCTCAGTACCATCCCCTTTGCACGCAAATACGGCGTGCTGCAATCGCCGTTGGAGTTATGGATCGAGAACTCCACCGTTTGCAGCGTGGCCAGCGAAGTGCCGGGGTTGGCAGATGACTTCAACAAGTACCTGAATGCCAACCCGTCCAACCGTCGCGTGGAGGAGTTGGGGATTGGCACCAATGAAGGGGTCAAGGACTTGTATGCGCGCAATGCCGGGTTTGAAGAGCGTCACTGCGGGTTGCACCTGGGCTTGGGTGGCGGGCAGAAGGGCAGCCATCACCTGGACCTGATCTTCGCCAGCGGGGTGTTGGCGCTGGATGACAAGCCGGTGTTTGATGGCGCCTTTGCCTTTTAAAAGACCGTCAGACGTGTAGAGATCCCTGTGGGAGCCGGGCTTGCCCTAATGCCAGTCAGTTAAGAGCTAGAGCAGACAACCAGTGACTTGTGGCGAGGGAGCTTGCTCCCGCTGGACTGCGTAGCAGTCCCATTTTTGGGGCCGCTTCGCGCCCCAGCGGGAGCAAGCTCCCTCGCCACAGTTGCCGATTCTGTCTTAACTGACTGGCATTAGGGCTTGCCCACCGCTATCACAGGCAAGCCAGCTGCCACAGTTGATTGCATTTCGAATGTAGATCGCAAAAAAAACGCCAACCCTAGGGTTGGCGTTTTCGTGCAGCGCTTAGCGCATCACTGCGGCTTCTTGCGGCCAAAACCAGGACGCTGGCCGGAACCGGCCGGGGCGCCACGGCGCTTGCCCGAAGGCTCGTCCGCGACCAGTTTCGGGCCAGGGCGCTTGTTCGCCGCTGGCTTGGCTGGACGCTTGGTGCTGGCGTTGTCGGCCGGGCGATCCGCTTCACCACGGTTGCTGCGACCACCCGCCGGAGCAGGACGCGGCGTACGTGGCGCACGCTCGCCTTCCTGACGCGATGGCGTGGTGGGGCGGCGTTCGCCTTCAATGTGCGGCTGACGCGAGATACGACCGCCGGTGGCCGGTGCATCCAGCGCAGGGCGCAGGGTGCGAGCAACACGTTCGGTACGTGGCACTGGGCGCGACGATTTACGCTGCATACGCTCAAGCTTGTCTTTGCTCTTGGCGTTCATCTGCGGCATGGCAACCGGCGTCAGGCCCACTTCGGCGCTGAGGATATCGACTTCGTACTGGCTCATTTCGCGCCAGCGGCCCATCGGCAGGTCGGAGTTCAGGAACACCGGACCAAAACGCACGCGCTTGAGGCGGCTGACCACCAGGCCCTGGGACTCCCACAGGCGACGCACTTCACGGTTACGGCCTTCCATCACCACGCAGTGGTACCAGTGGTTGAAACCTTCGCCACCCGGCGCCTGCTTGATGTCGGTGAACTTGGCCGGGCCGTCTTCGAGCACCACGCCCGCCTTGAGGCGTTCGATCATCTCGTCATCGACTTCACCACGTACACGCACGGCGTATTCACGGTCCATCTCGTAGGACGGGTGCATCAGGCGGTTGGCCAACTCACCGTCAGTGGTGAACATCAGCAAGCCGGTGGTGTTGATGTCCAGGCGACCGATGTTGATCCAGCGGCCTTCTTTAGGCTTGGGCATCTTGTCGAACACGGTCGGACGGCCTTCCGGGTCGTCACGGGTGCAGATCTCGCCGTCGGGCTTGTTGTACATGATCACGCGGCGCACCGATTCGGCGGCCTCTTCACGCTTGATGACCTTGCCATCAATGGTGATTGCATCGTGCAGGTCGACGCGCTGGCCGAGGGTTGCCTCGACGCCGTTGACCTTGATGCGCTTCTGGGTGATCCAGGCTTCGACGTCGCGGCGCGAGCCCACGCCGATACGCGCCAGCACTTTTTGCAGCTTTTCGCCTGCTGGGCCGATTTCCTGGTCTTTCTGGTCTTGGTCATTCATCGTAAGCACCTCCCGGTGGGTCGATTCAGGCGTGGCCTGAGGGTATTGAAAGCGGAGCCTTGGCCGAATAGGTCGGCAAGGGGTCGCGAATCATACGCGCATGGCGCGTGTTGCGCATCACAGACTAGTCGATAACGCCCAGCTCATTTGCTTTTCCGCCGACCGGTGGCCCCCAGGGCCAGCAATCGCAGCTCGGCTTCGGCCAGCACCGTGCGCTTGTCGGCTTTATCGAGCTTCTTCCAGGCACGGATTTCACGCTTGCTGCGGCCACAGCCGACGCAGATGTCATCGTTGAATTTGCAGATGCTGATGCACGGGTCTTTCATGGCACTCATGGTCGATCCTCTGTGGGAGCTGGCTTGCCTGCGATGGCATCACCTCCTTGCATCTGAGAGACCGAGGCGTCTGCATCGCAGGCAAGCCAGCTCCCACATGGGTTGCGCGGTGAACGTCAGAGCCGGTCAGTCTTCGAGCTGACGGCGTTCGTTCTCGATGGCCTCGGCCAGCGCCCGGGCTTCGTCTTCTTCGTCACTCAGGGGCGGCTGTTCGAGGGCGGCGACGGCGGCCAGGAGCTTTTCCCGGGCTTGGGCCACGCCAAGCACATCGTCTTCGGCTTCGACCTCAGGCTCGGATTCAACGTTCACCTGGGTTTCTGGCTCCGCCGCACCATCACGCAGCAAATCGTCGAAGTCGGTCTTGATCCCCTGCTCCATGTCGTCCAGCTCCAGCAACAACGTATGGAAACTGGTTTCGTCCTTGGGCTCCTCCGGCTCGGCGCTGGCGTCGGCCAGTTCCTGCAGGCTTTGCGGCACCGGTGCGTCGTCGAAGTCGAGCACCGGCTCGGCCTCCATTTCGCGCAGCTCGGCCAGGGGCGGCAAATCGTCAAGGTTTTTCAGGTTGAAGTGATCGAGAAACACCTTGGTGGTGGCGAACATGGCCGGCTTGCCCGGCACATCGCGGTAGCCAACAATGCGGATCCACTCACGTTCCAGCAGGGTCTTGACGATATGGCTGTTGACCGCCACACCACGCACGTCTTCGATCTCGCCCCGGGTGATGGGCTGGCGATAGGCGATCAGCGCCATGGTCTCCAGCATCGCCCGGGAGTAGCGCTGCGGGCGTTCTTCCCACAAACGCCCGACCCACGGTGAAAACTTCTCACGGATCTGCAGGCGGTAACCCGACGCCACTTCACGCAGTTCAAAGGCACGGCCCTCGCAGGATTTGCGCAGGATCTCCAAGGCCTTCTTGAAGACCGGCGGCTCCGGGCGTTCGGCCTCTTCAAAGAGTTCGAACAGGCGCTCCAGAGATTGCGGTTTGCCCGAGGCCAGGAGAAAGGCCTCCAGCAAAGGGGCCAGTTCGCGGGGTTCAGTCAGATTCATCGATTCAGCTCGTTATTCGGCTCGCGCCCGCACGTGGATAGCCGCAAAAGGCTCATTCTGCACCAGCTCGACCAAGGACTCCTTCACCAGCTCAAGGATCGCCATAAAGGTCACCACCACGCCCAGTCGGCCCTCTTCGGCAGTAAACAACTCGACAAAGGGCACAAACCCACCTCCCTTGAGACGTTCCAGCACATCGCTCATGCGCTCGCGGGTGGACAGCGCTTCACGGCTGACCTGGTGGCTCTCGAACATATCGCCGCGGCGCAGTACTTCGGCCATGGACATCAGCAATTCTTCCAGACTCACGTCCGGCAGCAACTTGCGCGCGCGCGCCTCGGGAGCGTCGAGCTTGGGCACCACCACATCACGGCCCACACGGCTCAGGCCGTCGATGCCTTCGGCGGCGGCCTTGAAGCGTTCGTACTCCTGCAGGCGGCGGATCAGCTCGGCGCGCGGGTCATCCTCTTCGGCTTCCACCGTCTCCGAGCGCGGCAACAGCATGCGCGACTTGATCTCGGCGAGCATGGCGGCCATGACCAGGTACTCGGCGGCCAGTTCCAGGCGCACCGACTGCATCAGCTCGACATAGCCCATGTATTGGCGGGTAATTTCTGCCACCGGAATGTCAAGGATGTTGATGTTCTGCTTGCGGATCAGGTACAGCAGCAAGTCCAGCGGGCCTTCGAAGGCTTCAAGGAACACCTCCAGGGCGTCCGGCGGGATGTACAGGTCCAGGGGCATTTCCATGACCGCCTGGCCATACACCATGGCAAACGGCAGTTCCTGCTGGGCGCCAGCCTGGGGATCAGCGGCTTCCACGGCTGACATTCAGGCCTCGACCATGAACGGAGCCGGATCGCCACAACCCACACGCACCACTTCTGGTTCGCCATCGGCCAGGTTGATCACCGTGGAGGCCTTGTTGCCACCGTAGCCGCCGTCGATGATCAGGTCGACGTGCTTTTCCAGCAAACGGCGCATTTCGTAAGGGTCGTACAACGGCTCGGTTTCGCCGGGCAGGATCAACGACACGCTCATCAGCGGTTCGCCCAATTCGGCCAGCAGCGCCAGGGCAATCGGGTGTTCCGGCACGCGCAGGCCAATGGTGCGCTTCTTCGGGTGCAGCAACAGGCGCGGCACTTCGCGGGTGGCGTTGAGGATGAAGGTGTAGGGCCCCGGCGTGTGGGCCTTGAGCAGGCGGAAGGTGCCGGTGTCGACCTTGGCGAACAGCCCGAGCTGGGACAAGTCGCTGCAGATCAGCGCAAAGTTGTGCTTGTCGTCCAGCTGGCGCAGGCGTCTTACTCGCTCCACCGCGCCCTTGTCGCCGATCTGGCAGCCAATGGCGTAGGACGAATCAGTCGGATAGATCACCACGCCGCCGGCACGGATGATCTCCACGGCCTGTTTGATCAGGCGCGCCTGAGGGTTTTCCGGATGAATCTGGAAGAATTGGCTCACGTGCTCTACCTGTTCAGACGGTGGCAATAATGGGGTCATGCTTGAATCGCCCCCACAACAGCGGCAGATCTTCCGGGACCTGGCGATATTCGCCAATCTCGGACCAGCCGCCTGGGCCATGAAAGTCACTGCCGGCACTGACCAGCAGACCAAATTCGCGGGCGAGGATCGCCAGGCTGCCGACCTGTTCGGCGGGTTGATGCCCATTGACCACCTCGATGGCGTGGCCACCCGCTCCAATATAGTCGCTGATCAGCTTGCGGCGCTTGCTGCGGGTGAAATCGTAATGCCAGGGATGCGCCAGGCTCACCCAGGCCCCGGAGGCCCGCAGGGTCTGGACGGTGTCTTCCAGGGTTGGCCAGTGCAGCTTCACATCGCCCAACTTGCCGGCGCCCAGCCATTTGCGAAAGGCCTCGGCGCGATCCTTCACATAGCCTGCACGCACCATCCAGTCGGCAAAGTGCGGACGGGCCGGTGCGTTGCCGCTGTCGCCCAGTTCCTGCTGGATAGCACGGGCACCGTCGAGGGCACCTGGCATGCCTTTAAGGCTGAGCTTGCGGCTTATTTCTTCGGACCGCAGCCAGCGGCCATCGTGCAATTGGGCAATCGCCGCCACCAAGGGCGGGGCCTTTTGATCAAAACCGTAGCCCAGCACGTGGATGGTGGCGCCGCCCCAGGTGCAGGACAATTCCACGCCGTTGACCAGCTGCATACCCAGGGAGTGCGCGGCCTGGCGGGCTTCGTCGAGGCCTTCAAGGGTGTCATGGTCGGTCAATGCCAAAACTCGCACGCCTTTTTCAAACGCACGCGCAACCAGTACCGCGGGCGCCAGGGCGCCGTCGGAGGCCGTGCTGTGGCAGTGCAAATCAACATTCACGGGGGTGTGTAACCTCAAGTCAGCTGGCGCTATCGCAACCAAGGATGTTTGTTATTATGCCGACACATCCAGCTTCTGGCTCTTACTGTGAAACAATTCATCGACTTCATCCCGCTGTTGCTGTTTTTCATCGTTACCAAACTCGACCCCAGGGTCATCGAAATCGCCGGCCACGAGCTGTCGTTCGGGGGCATCTACAGTGCCACTGCCGTACTGATCATCAGCTCTATCGTAGTGTACGGCGCCATCTTCATCTCGCAGCGCAAGCTGGAAAAAAGCCAATGGCTCACCCTCGTCGCCTGCCTGGTGTTCGGCGGCCTGACCCTGGCCTTCCACAGCGAAACCTTCCTTAAATGGAAAGCCCCGGTGGTCAACTGGCTGTTCGCCCTGGTGTTTATCGGCAGCCACTTCATCGGTGACCGCCTGCTGATCAAGCGGATCATGGGCCATGCGCTGACCTTGCCGGAGCCGGTGTGGGGGCGCCTGAACGTGGCCTGGATCGTGTTCTTCCTGTTCTGCGGCGCCGCCAACCTGTTCGTGGCCTTCACCTTCCAGGACTACTGGGTCGACTTCAAAGTGTTTGGCAGCCTGGGCATGACCGTATTGTTTTTGATCGGCCAGGGCATCTACCTGTCACGCCACCTGCATGACACCACACCGAAAACCGAGGACTGACATGCTCTACGCCATCATTGCCACCGACGTTGCCAACTCCCTGGAAAAACGCCTGAGCGTACGCCCTGCCCACGTCGAGCGCCTCAAACAACTGCAAGCCGAAGGCCGCATGGTACTGGCCGGACCGCACCCGGCCGTCGACAGCAACGACCCAGGCGACGCGGGTTTCAGCGGAAGCCTGATCGTCGCCGAGTTCGCCTCCCTGGCCGACGCCCAGGCCTGGGCCAAGGCTGACCCTTATGTCGCAGCAGGCGTCTACGCCGATGTAGTGGTCAAGCCGTTCAAGCAAGTCTTGCCTTGAGCGCGGCTGCGTCGAACCTAATCGTTTCGGCGCACTCCTAATGGCTCACGGCGTCACCGGTGGGGCCTTCGCCGCCGACAATGGCTAAATTGAGTGAGTCATGAGCGAGCTGTTACTGATAGATGATGACCAGGAGCTCTGTGAGCTGCTGACCAGTTGGTTGAGCCAGGAAGGTTTCCAGGTACGCGCCTGCCATGACGGCTTGAGTGCCCGAAAAGCCCTGGCCGACAGTGCGCCGGCGGCCGTCGTACTGGATGTTATGCTGCCCGACGGCAGCGGCCTGGAGCTGCTCAAGCAATTGCGCAACGACCACCCGGAGCTGCCGGTGCTGATGCTCTCGGCCCGGGGCGAACCCCTGGACCGCATCCTCGGCCTGGAACTGGGCGCCGACGACTACCTGGCCAAGCCTTGCGATCCGCGCGAGCTGACGGCGCGCCTGCGCGCCGTATTGCGCCGCAGCCACCCGGCCGCGGTATCGACCCAGCTGGAACTGGGCGACCTGTGCTTCAGCCCGGTGCGCGGCGTGGTCAGCATCGATGAACAGGAGTTCGCCCTCACCGTCTCCGAAAGCCGTCTGCTTGAAGCATTGCTGCGCCAACCCGGCGAGCCCCTGGATAAACAGGAACTGGCGCAGATCGCCCTGGGCCGCAAGCTGACCCTGTATGACCGCAGCCTGGATATGCACGTCAGCAACCTGCGTAAAAAGATCGGCCCACACCCCGATGGCCGGCCACGGATCGTGGCGCTGCGTAGTCGTGGTTACTACTACAGCCTCTAAACATCACGCTCAACCCTGGGGGAGCTGGCTTGCCTGCGATAGTGGTGGGCCAGTTAGCATGAGGGTGACTGACACACCGCTATCGCAGGCAAGCCAGCTCCCACCCGCGTTCTCATCAGCCTCGAGGGTTTTGTCAGTTCCTATCAAACCCGTCTTTACCGAAGCTTTACCCTCCCCTGACCGCCGCTGACCTTGCGCTGCGTAACCTACTCACATCCGGACTCACCGGAATAGAGACAGGAGAATCACCATGCGCAAGACCCTTATCGCTTTGATGTTCGCCACTGCCCTGCCCACCGTTGCCATGGCAATGCCGGAAGGCCCAGGCCCGATGGGTGGTCCTGAAAGCCACATGATGGGCGGCCCAGGCCACGGTGAACACGGTCCGCGTGGCAAAGGCGGCCCGTTCAGCCAGCTGGACTTGAGCAAGGAACAGCGCGAGCAGATCCGCAAGCTGATGGGTGACCAATGGCACGCCCGCAAAGACCTGGTCAAAAAGTACCTGGACAAACTGCCAGCCGCTGACCAGAAGGCGATGCAGGACGAAATCGCCGCCGGCAAGCAGAAAACCCAGACCGATATCCGTGCCGTGCTCAAGCCCGACCAGCAGAAGAAGTACGACGAAATCGTCAAGAAACAAGCCGAACGCCGCGCCGAATGGAAAGAGTTCCAGGCCTGGAAAGCCCAGCAAGCGCAAAAAGCGCAATAATGACCTAGCTTCACCCCAGCCCAGTGGTTCGCGCCGCTGGGCTTTTCCTGTTTGAGGGTTTCCTGTGCGTTCATTGTTCTGGCGTATCCTGGCGAGTTTCTGGCTGGCCATCGCCCTGGTTGCCGGTTTGTCGATCCTGCTTGGGCACATGCTCAACCAGGATGCCTGGATTCTCAGCCGCCACCCTGGCCTCAACAACCTGGCCCAAGAGTGGACGCAGCTCTACGAAACCCAGGGCGAAGACGCCGCCCAGGAGTTGCTGCAGCAGCGCAAACGCCAGTACCACATCGACGTGCAAGTGCTTAACGAAAGCGGCGACCCGGTGGTGCGCGGCACCTTCCCGCGCCGCGCCGCCGCGTTCGAAGCCCGCCAGAACGACAGCCAGGACGGCCACCTGCCGTGGCGACGCCTGACCGCCGAGTACACCAGCGCCAAAACCGGCGACACCTACCTATTGATCTACCGTATTCCTCACCCGGAGCTGGACGCCTGGCACCGCAGCAGCCTGCTGTGGCCGCTCAGTGCATTGGCGATTACCCTGGTGGTGCTGACCCTGTTCAGCCTGCTGGTGACCTTGTCCATCACCCGCCCACTCAGCCGTTTGCGCGGCGCGGTGCATGATCTGGGGCAAACCACTTATCAACAGAACAGCCTGGCGCAACTGGCCAATCGGCGCGACGAGTTCGGCGTGCTGGCCAACGACTTCAACCGCATGGGCGCACGCCTGCAAAGCCTGATCGGCAGCCAGCGCCAGTTGCTGCGCGACGTGTCCCACGAACTGCGCTCGCCGTTGGCGCGCTTGCGTATCGCCCTGGCCCTGGCCGAACGCGCCAGCCCCGAAGAACGGGAAAAACTCTGGCCGCGCCTGACCCGCGAATGCGATCGACTGGAGGCCTTGATCAGCGAGATCCTGGTATTGGCGCGGGTCGACGCCGACAACGCCAGCGCCGAAGACATCGACCTCACCCCGTTGCTTAAAACGCTGCAAAAGGACGCCCAACTCAGTGCCCCCGAGCAAGTGGTGCAACTGACGACTGCCAATGACTTGCAGCTTAAAGGCTGGCCGACCATGATCGAACGCGCCGTGGACAACCTGCTGCGCAATGCCCAGCGCTTCAACCCGGTGGGCGAACCGATTGAATTGCAGGCCCAGCATCAAGGCGGGCGCATTCTGATCAGCGTACGCGACCACGGCCCCGGCGTTGAAGCCGAGCACCTGAGCCAATTGGGCGAGCCGTTCTACCGGGCGCCAGGCCAGACCGCCCAAGGCCATGGCCTGGGCCTGGCCATCGCCCGTCGCGCCGCCGAGCGCCATGGCGGTAACCTGATCCTGGCCAACCATCCCGATGGCGGCTTTATCGCCAGCATCGAACTGCCCTTGATCCCTGGGGTTGCCACACCGGTGGGATGATCTTCTATAGTGGCCCTTCTCTTACGGAGGGCCTTTGATGACAGACCTGCTGACTCCCATCCAAGCCGCACTCGCTTTACCGCACGCCCCACTGCCCCAGACCCAGGCCGGCGCCTTGCCCTCGACCTTCGCCGTGACAGACCTGGCGGCCGCCAGCATCGGCGCCGCGGGCCAGGCCGTCGCCCAGTTGATTGAGCAACAAACCGGGCGCCTGCCCAGCGTCAGCGTGGATCGGCGCCTGGCCTCGTTGTGGTTCTCCTCGTCGATTCGTCCCGTGGGGTGGCAAGTGCCGCCTTTGTGGGACCCGGTAGCGGGTGATTACGCCAGCGTGGATGGCTGGATCCGTCTGCACACCAACGCGCCCCATCACCGCGCAGCGGCCGAGCGGGTATTGGGGCCTGCCGCTGATCGCGCAGCCATGGCGAGTAGAGTCGCGACCTGGAAAGCCGCCGAACTGGAACAGGCGGTTGTCGATGCGGGCGGTTGTGCGGCGCAGATGCGTAGCTGGCAAGCCTGGCAGCAGCATCCCCAAGGCTTGGCGGTAAACGCCGAAGCGTTGATCCAGCGTCAGGTCTTCGAACGCGGCACCGACAAACCCTGGCTCGGTTCCGCAGCGCGCCCACTGGCCGGCATCAAGGTGCTGGATTTGACCCGGGTGCTGGCCGGCCCGGTGGCCAGTCGTTTCCTCGCCGGCTTGGGTGCCAGCGTACTGCGCATCGACTCGCCCACCTGGAACGAACCTGGCGTCGTCCCGGAAATGACCCTGGGTAAACGCTGCGCCCGCCTGGATCTAACGAGCCACGACGACCGGCAAGTGTTCGAAGCGTTGCTCAAGGACGCCGACATCCTGTTCCACGGTTACCGCGCCGATGCCTTGGAGCAACTCGGTTATACCCTTGGCGAACGTCAGCACATCGCCCCCGGACTGATCGACGTCAGCCTCAACGCCTACGGCTGGAGCGGCCCATGGCGTAATCGGCGTGGCTTTGACAGCCTGGTGCAGATGAGCAGCGGGATTGCCGAGGCGGGCATGGCCTGGAAACAGACGGATAAACCGCTGCCGCTGCCGGTGCAGGCGCTGGATCACGCCACCGGCTATTTGATGGCCGCCAGTGCGATCCGGGCGTTGGCCGAGCGCCTGGACTCCGGACGCGGCGGTTCGGCGCGCTTGTCGTTGGCGCGTACGGCGAAGTTGCTGGTGGAGGCCGGGCAAGTGTCACAGCAAGCGGCATTGCGCGAAGAAGATATCAATGACCAAGGCCTGGTGGTGGAGCAGACAGCCTGGGGCCAGGCTCATCGGCTGCTAGCCCCGCTGAGCATCAGTGGCACGCCGTTGCAGTGGGATTTTCCGGCGGTGGAACTGGGTTCGCACCGGCCTCAGTGGTGACTAATACCCTGTAGGAGCGAGCTTGCTCGCGAAGGTCGCCAACGATAACGCGGGAAACCTGATACACAGCGGCGTTCTCAGGTTTTTCGCGAGCAAGCTCGCTCCTACAGGGTTGTCCACAAATGCTGCGCCGCATACGCCCTCAACGGCCGCCACGCCTCGGCACGCGCCAATAACTGCCGCGCCGATACCGGCCCACCTTCCAAAGCCGCCAAAGCATTGATCAGCCCGATATCCCCCGACGCAAACGCATCCGCCTCGCGCAACTGGCGCATGGCGATGTACTGCGCGGTCCACTCTCCAATCCCCGGCAATGCCACTAGCCTTGCAACGCCGTCCTGGAGGCTAGCCTTGGGTTCGAAAAGCTGTGGGTCATCCAACAGCGCCTGGGCCACACCAGACAACGTACGGCCCCGCGCCTTGGGCATGCCCAGGGTAGTCAGGTCCGCCGCAGCCAACACTTCAGGTGTCGGAAACAGGTGGGTAATACCGGCGTGCGGGGTTTGCAGGGTCTGGCCATACTGCGCCACCAACTTGCCCGCCAGGCGAATCGCCGCCACCACGGTGATCTGCTGGCCCAGCACTGCACGAATCGCCAGTTCCAACCCGTCCCAGGTGCCTGGCAACCGTAGGCCAGGGTGGGCCGCAACCAGTTGCGCCATCAGGGGGTCTTGCGACAATTGCGCGTTGATCACCTCAGGCACCGCATCCAGATCAAACATCCTGCGCAAGCGCCGCTCGATCTCAGGCATCGCTGCAGGCTCGGGAAAGTCGACCGTCACCTCCAGCCAATCCCCCACGCCCGGTTCGAGGCTGACCCAGCCATGTCGGCCCGCCACACTGATACTGCGCCGATACACCCCGGCGTCCACGGCTTCCAACCCGGTAATCGCCCGCGCCGATAGGAACCCCAGCATCGCCGCCCAGTCGTAGGGCGGTTGATACGCCAGTCTCACAGTGACAATACCCCGCTATACAGCCCATACGCGGCTAACCCGGCGCCCGCGATCACGCCGCTGAAAATGCCTTTTTCCACGGTGGTAAACAAGGGTTGGCCCTGCTCGCGCTTGGCCAGGGCAAACAGGATCACACCCGGTGCGTACAGCAACGCCGACAGCAGCAAATACTTCAAGCCCCCCGCATACAGCAGCCAAATCGCGTAGCCGAGGGCAACCAGCCCCACCAGCAGATCTTTCATGCGCCGGCGCTGCCAGCCTGCATAGGTTTCGCCGCGCGCGCTCAACAGCACCGCATAGGCCGCCGACCACAAATAAGGCACCAGGATCATTGAGGAAGCCAGGTAGATCAGGGTGGTGTAGGTGCTGGCGGAAAACAGCGTGATCACCAGGAATGCCTGGATCATCACGTTGGTCAGCCATAAGGCATTGACCGGCACCTGATTGGCGTTTTCCTTCTTCAGGAACGCCGGCATGGTCTTGTCCTGGGCGGTGGCATAGAGGATTTCCGCGCACAGCAGCGCCCACGAGAGCAACGCGCCGAGCAGCGAAACCGCCAGGCCGATACTGATCAATACCGCGCCCCAAGGCCCGACGATATGCTCCAACACACCGGCCAGAGACGGGTTCTGCAATTGCGCCAGCTCCGGCTGGCTCATGATGCCCAGGGACAACACATTCACCAGCACCAGCAAGGCCAGCACGCCCACGAAACCAATCACAGTGGCGCGCCCCACGTCCGAGCGTTTCCGCGCCCGCGCCGAATACACACTGGCGCCTTCGATCCCGATAAACACAAACACCGTGACCAGCATCATGTGGCGCACCTGCTCGACCACGCTGCCCATCTGCGGGTTACCCATTCCCCAGATATCGCGGGTGAAAATATCCGCCTTGAATGCAACGGCGGCGATCACGATAAACATCAGCAGCGGCACGATCTTCGCCACCGTCGTCACCTGATTGATGAACGCTGCCTCTTTGATCCCGCGCATCACCAGAAAATGTACGGCCCACAGCAACAGCGACGCGCAGCCGATGGCAAGCGGCGTATTGCCCTGGCCGAACGCCGGAAAAAAGTAGCCGAGGGTGCTGAACAGCAAGACGAAATAACCGACATTGCCCATCCACGCACTGATCCAGTAACCCCAGGCGGATGAAAAGCCCATGTAATCGCCAAAACCCGCCTTGGCGTAGGCATACACCCCGGAGTCCAGTTCGGGCTTACGGTTCGCCAACGTCTGGAACACAAAGGCCAGGGTCAGCATGCCGATGGCGGTGATCGCCCAGCCGATCAAGATGGCCCCCACTTCGGCACGGGAAGCCATGTTCTGCGGCAATGAAAAGATGCCGCCGCCAATCATCGAGCCCACCACCAGGGCAATCAGGGCACTGAGCCGAAGTTTCTGGGCGGGTTGGGTCATGCAGCTTCCTCGAAATAAACGGTTGGGCGACAACTGCGCACATAAGTAATTCAGATTAATGACGTTGTCATAACATAAGGATATGTAAAGGTAGGAAGTTTAGGCTTATTTAGAATTTAAATACGTTAATTATGAAGCGATAGTCAAACAACGTACAAAAAATTTGCACATTCGCAAATACGAACTAGCGTCAACACCCATGTCCTCGACCAAATGATTAACCACAAAGCAAAGAGCGCTCTATCAAGCGCCTTTGCGGGACTTGTTCGCCCGCAAAAACCTCACCCTAAGTCGTTAATTCACAATGGAATGTGCCAATGAAGTGATCTGAGTCAGCTGTTTGATTAGCGCACGGAATTATTCTGTGGTCTCTCTTCTCCTGCATTGGAGTCATGCAATGTCTGAAACTCCCGGAAAACTTCGACTAGGCGCCCTGGTCGCACTTGTCGTCGGCTCGATGATTGGCGGCGGTATCTTTTCATTGCCACAAAACATGGCCGCCAGCGCCGATGTCGGTGCGGTGTTGATCGGCTGGGTGATTACCGCCATCGGCATGTTGACCCTCGCCTTCGTGTTCCAGACCCTCGCCAACCGCAAGCCTGACCTCGACGGCGGGGTCTACGCCTACGCCAAGGCCGGTTTCGGCGACTACATGGGTTTTTCATCTGCCTGGGGTTACTGGATCAGCGCCTGGCTGGGCAACGTCGGCTACTTCGTCTTGCTGTTCAGCACCTTGGGCTATTTCTTCCCGGTCTTTGGCGAGGGCAATACCCCGACGGCGGTGATCGCTGCGTCAGTGCTGTTGTGGGCCGTGCATTTCCTGGTGCTGCGCGGCATCAAGGAAGCCGCGTTCATTAACCTGGTAACCACCGTCGCCAAGGTGGTGCCGCTGCTGCTGTTCGTGCTCATCGCGCTGTTCGCGTTCAAGCTGGACATCTTCACCGCCGACATCTGGGGCGTGAAAAACCCGGACCTGGGCAGTGTGATGAACCAGGTGCGCAACATGATGCTGGTCACCGTGTGGGTGTTTATCGGCATCGAAGGCGCGAGCATCTTCTCGTCCCGTGCCGAGAAACGCAGCGACGTGGGCAAGGCCACCGTGATCGGCTTTATCACCGTGCTGCTGTTCCTGATGCTGGTGAACGTGCTGTCCCTGGGGATCATGACCCAGCCGGAACTGGCCAAGCTGCAAAACCCGTCGATGGCCGCCGTGCTGGAGCATGTGGTGGGCCACTGGGGCGCGGTGCTGATCAGCGTGGGCTTGATCATCTCCCTGCTCGGCGCGCTGCTGTCCTGGGTGCTGCTGTGTGCGGAGATCATGTTCGCCGCCGCCAAGGACCACACCATGCCGGAGTTCCTGCGCAAGGAGAACGCCAACCACGTGCCGGTCAACGCCCTGTGGCTGACCAACGCAATGGTGCAGATATTCCTGGTGATCACGCTGTTTTCCGCCAGCACTTACCTGTCACTGATCTACCTCGCCACCTCGATGATCCTGGTGCCTTACCTGTGGTCGGCGGCCTACGCCCTGCTGCTGGCGGTGCGCGGCGAGACCTACGAGAACGCCCTCAAAGAGCGCAGGAAAGACCTGTTCATCGGCGCCATCGCCCTGATCTATGCGATCTGGCTGCTGTATGCCGGCGGCACCAAATACCTGCTGCTCTCCGCCCTGCTCTACGCCCCCGGCGCGATCCTGTTCGCCAAGGCCAAGCGTGAACTGGGCAAACCGATTTTCACCCCCGTCGAGAAGCTGATTTTCGCCGCAGTGGTCATTGGCGCCCTGGTGGCGGCCTATGGGCTCTACGACGGCTTCCTGACCCTGTAATTGTTGTTCACTGGAGGATCTGTAATGACCACGGAAAAAGTGAAGTACGGCGTACATTCCGAAGCCGGCAAACTGCGCAAAGTCATGGTGTGCTCCCCAGGTTTGGCCCACCAGCGGCTGACCCCCAACAACTGCGACGAGCTGCTGTTCGATGACGTGCTGTGGGTGGCCCAGGCCAAGCGCGACCACTTCGACTTCGTGACCAAGATGCGCGAGCGGGACATTGATGTGCTGGAAATGCACAACCTGCTCACCGACATCGTCGCCAACCCCGAAGCGCTGGACTGGATTCTGGAACGCAAGATCACCGCCAACACGGTAGGCCTGGGCCTGGTCGATGAAGTCGGCTCGTGGCTGCGCAGCCTGGAGCCGCGCAAAATCAGCGAATACCTGATTGGCGGCGTATCGGCCGACGACCTGCCGAGCAGCTTCGGTGGCAAGACCATCGAGATGTTCCGCGATTTTCTCGGCCACGCCAGTTTCATCCTGCCGCCGCTGCCCAATACCCAGTTCACCCGCGACACCACCTGCTGGATCTACGGCGGCGTGACGCTCAACCCGATGTACTGGCCGGCGCGACGCCAGGAAACCCTGCTGACCAGCGCCATCTATAAATTCCACCCTGAGTTCACCAACGCGGACTTCCAGATCTGGTACGGCGACCCCGACCAGGAACATGGCGCCGCGACGCTGGAAGGCGGCGACGTGATGCCGATTGGCAATGGCGTGGTGTTGATCGGCATGGGTGAGCGCTCCTCCCACCAGGCCATCGGCCAACTGGCGCGCAACCTGTTCCAGAACAAAGCCGTGGAACGCGTCATCGTTGCCGGCCTGCCCAAATCCCGCGCCGCGATGCACCTGGACACTGTGTTCAGCTTCTGCGACCGCGACCTGGTCACCGTCTTCCCCGAAGTGGTCAACCAGATCGTGCCGTTCACCCTGCGCCCTGACGAGAGCAAGCCCCACGGCATCGACATCCAGCGCGAGAAAACCAACTTCCTCGAAACCGTGGCCGCAGCGCTCAACCTCAAGGCGCTACGTGTCGTCGAGACCGGCGGCAACAGCTTCGCCGCCGAACGCGAGCAATGGGATGACGGCAACAACGTGGTGGCCGTGGAACCGGGCGTGGTGATTGGCTACGACCGCAACACCTACACCAACACCCTGCTGCGCAAGGCCGGTGTGGAAGTGATCACCATCAGCGCCGGTGAACTCGGCCGTGGCCGTGGCGGCGGCCACTGCATGACCTGCCCGATCATCCGCGACCCTATCGACTATTAAGGAGATTCCATCATGGCTTTCAATATGCGCAACCGCAGCCTGCTGTCGCTGATGCACCACACTACCCGCGAGCTGCATTACCTGCTGGACCTGTCCCGCGACCTCAAACGCGCCAAATACACCGGCACCGAGCGCCCGCACTTGCAGGGCAAGAACATCGCGCTGATCTTCGAAAAAACCTCGACCCGCACTCGCTGTGCCTTCGAAGTCGCGGCCCATGACCAAGGCGCCCACGTCACCTATATCGACCCGGTGTCGTCGCAGATCGGCCACAAAGAAAGCATGAAAGACACCGCCCGCGTGTTGGGCCGGATGTTCGATGCCATCGAGTACCGTGGTTTTGAGCAGGAAATCGTCGAAGAGCTGGCCAAGTTCGCCGGTGTGCCGGTGTTCAACGGCCTCACCGCCGAATTCCACCCGACCCAGATGATCGCTGACACCCTGACCATGCGCGAACACAGCGACAAGCCGCTGCATGACATCAGCTACGCCTACCTCGGGGACGCCCGCTACAACATGGGCAACTCGCTGCTGATGATCGGCGCCAAGCTGGGCATGGACGTGCGCATCGGCGCGCCGAAAGCGCTGTGGCCCCATGAAGACTTCATCAAGCAGTGCCAGGCATTTGCCGAGGAAAGCGGTGCACGCATCACCATCACCGAAGACCCGAAAGAGGCAGTCAAAGGCGTGGACTTCATCCACACCGATATCTGGGTGTCCATGGGCGAGCCGGTGGAAGCGTGGGACGAGCGTATCGAACAACTGCTGCCGTACCAGGTCAACGCCAAGATGATGAAAGCCTCGGGCAACCCTCGGGTGAAATTCATGCACTGCCTGCCGGCGTTCCACAACAGCGAAACCAAGGTCGGCAAGGACATCGCTGCGCGCTATCCGCACTTGGCCAACGGTGTGGAAGTGACCGAGGAAGTCTTCGAGTCGCCGGCCAACATCGCCTTTGAGCAGGCGGAAAACCGCATGCATACCATCAAGGCGATTCTGGTGTCGGCGTTGGCAGACATTTAATTTCCACGGTGTGAACACCGTCAGTGTGGGAGCTGGCTTGCCTGCGATAGCGGTGGGTCTGGCAACAGCAGGTCGCCTGCCAGGCCCTCATCGCAGGCAAGCCAGCTCCCACATTGACCGAGGTGTTCATGCGTTCCCTGAAAGGACATTCTGTATGCGCATCGTCGTAGCCCTGGGCGGCAACGCCCTCCTGCGTCGTGGTGAACCCATGACCGCAGACAACCAACGCGCCAATATCCGCATCGCCACCGAACAGATCGCCAAAATCCACGCCGGCAACGAACTGGTGATCGCCCACGGCAACGGCCCGCAGGTCGGCCTGCTGTCGTTGCAGGCGGCGGCCTACACCAGCGTCTCGCCCTACCCGCTGGATGTGTTGGGCGCCGAGACCGAGGGCATGATCGGCTACATCATCGAACAGGAACTGGGCAACCTGCTGGATTTTGAAGTGCCATTCGCCACCCTGCTCACCCAGGTCGAAGTCGACGCCAAGGACCCGGCCTTCCAGAACCCCACCAAGCCTATCGGCCCGGTATATGCCAAAGCCGAAGCCGAGCAACTCGCCGCCGAAAAAGGTTGGGCCATCGCGCCCGACGGCGACAAATACCGCCGTGTAGTCGCCAGCCCGCGGCCCAAACGCATCTTTGAAATTCGCCCGATCAAATGGCTGCTGGAGAAAAAAGCCATCGTGATCTGCGCCGGCGGTGGCGGCATCCCGACGATGTATGGCGAAGACGGCAAGCTGCGCGGCATTGAAGCGGTGATCGACAAAGACTTGTGTTCCTCCTTGCTGGCAACGCAACTGGAGGCCGATTTGCTGGTGATCGCCACCGACGTCAACGCCGCTTTTATTGACTTCGGCAAGCCCACCCAGAAGGCCATCGGCCAGGCCCACCCCGACGAGATGGAAAAACTCGGCTTCGCCGCCGGCTCCATGGGCCCCAAGGTACAAGCCGCCTGCGAGTTCGCCCGTCAGACTGGCAAAACCGCGGTGATCGGTTCACTCTCGGACATAGAAGCCATCGTCCAGGGCAGCGCCGGCACGCGCATCAGCACGGCAAAACCTGGCATCACCTACCTGTGAAGTTGAGGAGAAACGCCTATGGCTATCTTTGAACCCGGCCACTTGCATATCGAGCGACACGCGCTGAACAAGGACGATGTCAGCTACGACCTGTGCCTGGACTACGAAGTCGTCACGGATGACCGCGAAGGCAAAGGCATGCAGTTCACCCTGCATGGCAGCATCCAGGGCAAGGACATGAAGGAAACCTTTTTCCTGCCCAAGGACCAGGCCTATAACTTCGCCAGCAATGTGACCAAGATTGTCGAAAAATACGGCATTCCCAAGACCCATAGCAGCGTCGGTTCACAGCACAAGCATTACGACCTGATGTTTGAGGATGTGCGCCAGCAGTTGGATATGAAATCCGGCGACCCGGTCAAACCCGAACACCTGGAATAACCTGCCCCCCAATCGAATGTGGGAGCTGGCTTGCCTGCGATAGCGACGTGTCAGACGATATTTTCGGTAACTGACCCACCGCCATCGCAGGCAAGCCAGCTCCCACATTTTGATCTCCACCGGCTCCAAGGCATACTGGCCACCCTCAGCACTCCAGAATCAAGATCCGCCCCATGCGTATCCACGTCAGCTTCATCGACCGCGTCGGCATCACCCAGGAAGTCCTGGCCTTGCTCGGTGGGCGCAATCTCAATCTGGATGCGGTGGAGATGGTGCCGCCCAATGTCTATATCGATGCGCCGACCCTCAGCGCCGAAGTGCTCGAAGAACTGCGCGACGCGTTGTTCAGCGTGCACGGCGTGCAAGCGGTAAAGGTCGTCGACATCCTTCCGGGCCAGCGTCGCCACTTGCAACTCGACGCCCTGCTGGCGGCCATGACCGACCCGGTGCTGGCCCTGGACAGTGCAGGCAAGATCCTGCTGGCCAATCCGGCGCTGATCGCCTTGTACGGGCGTGAACCGGCTGGTGAGAGCATCGCCGAGCTGTTCGATGATCCGGCATTGCTGGAAACCTTGCTGGACCAGGGCTTTCGCTTGCCGTTGCGCGAGATCAGCGTGAACGGCCAGACCTTGCTGCTGGGCGCCACGCCAATCACCGACGCCGGCGCCCTGCTCACGCTCTACCAGCCCAACCGCATCGGCGAACAACTGTCGGCGCTGCACCATGACCATGCCGAAGGGTTTGATGCGCTGCTGGGCGAGTCCCCGGCGATCCGCACGCTCAAGGCGCGGGCGCAACGGGTGGCGGCACTGGATGCACCGCTGCTGATCCAAGGCGAAACCGGTACCGGCAAAGAGCTGGTGGCCCGCGCCTGCCACGCCATCAGTGCGCGCCACAGTGCGCCGTTTCTGGCATTGAACTGCGCGGCACTGCCGGAAAATCTCGCCGAAAGTGAATTGTTCGGCTATGCCCCTGGCGCCTTTACCGGCGCGCAACGCGGTGGCAAACCAGGGCTGATGGAGCTGGCCAACCAGGGCACGGTGTTCCTCGATGAGATCGGTGAGATGTCGCCGTATCTGCAAGCCAAGCTGCTGCGTTTTCTCAATGACGGTAGCTTTCGCCGCGTGGGTGGCGACCGCGAAGTGAAGGTCAATGTGCGCATCCTCAGCGCCACCCACCGCGACCTGGAAAAGATGGTCAGCGAAGGCACCTTTCGCGAAGATCTGTTTTACCGCCTCAACGTGCTCAACGTCGCCGTGCCGCCCTTGCGTGAACGCGGCCAGGACATCCTGCTGCTGGCGCGCTACTTCATGCAGCAAGCCTGCGCGCAGATCCAGCGCCCGGTCTGCCGCCTGGCGCCCGGTACCTATCCAGCCCTGCTGGGCAACCACTGGCCGGGCAACGTGCGGCAGTTGCAAAACGTGATCTTCCGCGCTGCCGCCATCTGCGAAAGCAGCCTGGTGGACATCGGCGACCTGGACATCGCCGGCACCTCCGTGGCGCGCCAGAGCGATGGTGAAGTCGACAGCCTGGAACAGGCCGTGGAAGATTTCGAGCGCAGCCTGCTGGAAAGCCTCTACAGCCGCTACCCCTCGACCCGCCAACTGGCCAGCCGGCTGCAAACCTCCCACACGGCTATCGCCCATCGCCTGCGCAAATACGGCATTCCCAACAAACCCTGACGGAATAAACGCGGTTCAACTGTGGGAGCTGGCTTGCCTGCGATAGCGTCGGGTCATCCAACTCCTTAGTGACGGGTAGACCGCTATCGCAGGCAAGCCCCCACAGAAACCGCATTACAGATTTGGTCTGAGAACGACATTCCGTGTACTGAAAGCGCTACAGCGTAACGATATCGCTACAGCCCTGTTTTTTGCGTGCCATGCAAGGCTTTGATCCACATAGGCTTTTTTTCACGCACTCGACTGTAGCGAAAACGCTACAGCACATTCGATTAAGCCTATGGCTGAATTTATTAACTCTTTGATCTATAAAGACTTAATAACGTTGGCCGCGATATTGCTAAGCAACTCCTCATTATTCCAATCCCGTCCACCAGACGATTCTGGCCCTGAGGAGTTTCCATGAGCGAGTTGCGTTTCACTGAAGATCACGAATGGCTGCGCGCCGAAGCCGATGGCAGCGTCACCGTGGGTATCACCGCTTTTGCGCAGAACGCGCTGGGTGACGTGGTTTTCGTGCAACTGCCGGAGTTGCAGGCTTACGACAAAGGCGCTGAAGCCTCCACCGTGGAATCGGTCAAAGCCGCCAGCGGCGTGTATATGCCGTTGGACGGTGAAGTGCTGGAAGTGAACGACAAGCTCGATGGCAGCCCGGAACTGATCAACGAAGACCCGATGGGCGAAGGCTGGTTCTTCCGTTTTAAACCCGCCGATGCCGATGCAGTGGCTAAGCTGTTGGATCAGGATGCGTACGACCGCCTGATCAAAGCCAACGCTGAAGCCTGAGGAGCGCGCCATGACCGTTAATCTGACCACCGCCAACGAATTCATCGCCCGCCACATCGGCCCGCGCCAGGAAGATGAGCAGCAAATGCTCGCCAGCCTGGGGTTTGATTCCCTCGAAGCCCTGAGCGCCAGCGTCATCCCGGAAAGCATCAAGGGCACCAGCGTGCTCGGCCTGGAAGACGGCCTGAGCGAAGCCGAGGCCCTGGCCAAGATCAAGGCCATCGCCAGCCAGAACCAACTGTTCAAGACCTACATCGGCCAGGGCTACTACAACTGCCATACGCCGTCGCCGATCCTGCGCAACCTGCTGGAAAACCCGGCCTGGTACACCGCCTACACGCCGTATCAACCCGAGATTTCCCAAGGCCGCCTGGAAGCCCTGCTGAATTTCCAGACCCTGATCAGCGACCTCACCGGCCTGCCGATTGCCAACGCCTCCCTGCTCGACGAAGCCACGGCCGCCGCCGAAGCCATGACCTTCTGCAAGCGCCTGAGCAAGAACAAAAGCAGCAACGCGTTCTTCGCTTCGGTGCACAGCCACCCACAAACCCTCGACGTCCTGCGCACTCGCGCCGAACCACTGGGCATCGATGTAGTAGTGGGCGATGAGCGCGAACTGACCGACGTCAGCCCGTTCTTCGGCGCCCTGCTGCAATACCCGGCCAGCAACGGCGATGTGTTCGACTATCGCGAACTGACCGAACGTTTCCACGCCGCCAACGCACTGGTCGCCGTGGCCGCCGACCTGCTGGCCCTGACCCTGCTGACGCCGCCGGGTGAATTCGGCGCCGACGTCGCCATTGGCAGCGCACAACGCTTTGGCGTGCCACTGGGCTTCGGTGGCCCGCACGCGGCGTACTTCTCCACCAAGGATGCGTTCAAGCGCGACATGCCAGGCCGTCTGGTCGGTGTTTCCGTCGACCGCTTCGGCAAGCCGGCCCTGCGCTTGGCGATGCAAACCCGCGAGCAACATATCCGCCGCGAGAAAGCCACCAGCAACATCTGCACCGCGCAAGTGCTGCTGGCCAATATCGCCAGCATGTACGCCGTGTACCACGGCCCCAAGGGCCTGACGCAGATCGCCCAGCGCATTCACCAACTGACCGCGATCCTGGCCAAGGGTTTGACTGCCCTGGGCCAGAAAGTCGAGCAGGCACACTTCTTCGACACCCTGACAATCCACACCGGCGCCCACACCGCAGCCCTGCACGACAAGGCCCGCGCCCAGCGCATCAACTTGCGCGTGGTGGATGGCGAACGCGTTGGCCTGTCGGTCGACGAAACCACCACCCAGGCCGATATCCAAGCCTTGTGGGCCATCTTCGCCGATGGCAAAACCCTGCCAGCCTTTGCTGCAACCGAAAGCACCCTGCCGAGCGCCTTGCTGCGCCAGTCGCCGATCCTCAGCCACCCGGTGTTCAACCGTTATCACTCGGAAACCGAGCTGATGCGCTACCTGCGCAAGCTGGCCGACAAGGACCTGGCCCTGGACCGCACCATGATCCCGCTGGGCTCGTGCACCATGAAGCTCAACGCCGCCAGCGAAATGATCCCGGTGACCTGGGCCGAATTCGGTGCCCTGCACCCGTTCGCCCCCGCCGCGCAAAGCGCCGGCTACCAGCAACTGACCAGCGAACTGGAAGCCATGCTCTGCGCGGCCACCGGTTACGACGCGATCTCCCTGCAACCCAACGCCGGTTCCCAGGGTGAGTACGCCGGCCTCTTGGCCATCCGTGCCTATCACCAGAGCCGTGGCGAAGAACGTCGCGACATCTGCCTGATCCCGTCGTCAGCCCACGGTACCAACCCTGCGACCGCCAACATGGCCGGCATGCGCGTGGTGGTCACCGCTTGCGATGCACGCGGCAACGTCGACATCGAAGACCTGCGCGCCAAGGCCATCGAGCACCGCGAGCACCTCGCAGCACTGATGATCACCTACCCCTCTACCCACGGCGTGTTCGAGGAAGGTATTCGCGAAATCTGCGGGATCATTCATGACAACGGCGGCCAGGTGTACATCGACGGCGCCAACATGAACGCCATGGTCGGCCTGTGCGCACCGGGCAAGTTCGGCGGCGATGTGTCCCACCTGAACCTGCACAAAACCTTCTGCATTCCCCACGGCGGTGGCGGCCCGGGCGTTGGCCCGATTGGCGTCAAGTCGCACCTCACGCCATTCCTGCCCGGCCACGCCGCCATGGAACGCAAGGAAGGCGCGGTGTGCGCTGCGCCGTTCGGCAGCGCGAGCATTCTGCCGATCACCTGGATGTACATCAGCATGATGGGCGGCGCCGGCCTCAAGCGTGCGTCGCAGTTGGCGATCCTGAATGCCAACTACATTTCCCGTCGCCTGGAAGAGCACTACCCGGTGCTGTACACCGGCAGCAATGGCCTGGTGGCCCACGAATGCATCCTGGACCTGCGCCCGTTGAAAGACAGCAGCGGCATCAGCGTGGACGACGTGGCCAAGCGCCTGATCGATTTTGGTTTCCATGCGCCGACCATGTCGTTCCCGGTGGCCGGCACCTTGATGATCGAGCCCACCGAAAGTGAATCCAAGGAAGAGCTGGACCGCTTCTGCGACGCCATGATCGCCATCCGCGAAGAGATCCGCGCGGTAGAAAACGGCACCCTCGACAAAGACGACAACCCCCTCAAGAACGCGCCGCACACGGCTGCGGAACTGGTGGGCGAATGGAGCCACCCATACAGCCGTGAACAAGCGGTGTACCCGGTGGCTTCATTGATCGAAGGCAAGTACTGGCCGCCGGTTGGCCGGGTCGACAACGTGTTTGGAGATCGCAACCTGGTGTGTGCGTGCCCTTCTATCGAGAGCTACGCCTGATCTGACGGGAGATACGCGGCCAGTGTGGGAGCTGGCTTGCCTGCGATAGCGGTGTATCAGCCGACAGTGATGTTGCCTGACCCACCGTTATCGCGGGCAAGCCCGGCTCCCACATTGACCGAGTCGGCTTTCAGAAAATAATAAGAAACCGGAGAACAACCATGTCCCTTAGCGTGTTCGACCTGTTCAAGATTGGCATCGGCCCCTCAAGTTCCCACACCGTCGGCCCGATGCGTGCCGCTGCTCGATTCGTCGAGGGGCTCAAGCGTGACAACCTGCTGGAGGCCACCACCGGCATCAAGGTGGAACTCTACGGATCACTGGGCGCCACCGGCAAAGGCCACGGCAGCGACAAGGCTGTGTTGCTGGGCCTGGAAGGCGAACACCCGGACACCGTGAATACCGAAACCGTGGCAGCACGCCTGGCGCAGATGCGCAGTGACGGGCGCCTCAACCTGCTCGGCGAACACAGCATTGCGTTCAACGAGAAAGAACACCTGGCGATGATTCGCAAGCCCCTTGCCTATCATCCCAACGGCATGATCTTTCGTGCCTTTGACGCCGCCGGCATCCAGACCCGCAGCCGCGAGTACTACTCGGTCGGTGGCGGTTTCGTGGTGGATGAAGACGCGGCGGGCGCCGACCGTATCGTCGAAGACGCTACACCCCTGACCTTCCCGTTCAAACACGCCAAGGACTTGCTCGGCCACTGCACCACCTATGGCCTGTCTATCAGCCAGGTGATGCTGACCAATGAAAGTGCCTGGCGCCCGGAAGCCGAAACCCGCAGCGGTTTGTTGAAGATCTGGCAGGTCATGCAGGATTGCGTCGATGCCGGCTGTCGCAACGAAGGCATCTTGCCCGGAGGCTTGAAGGTCAAGCGCCGGGCAGCGGCCTTGCACAGGCAGTTGTGCAAGAACCCGGAGTCGGCGCTGCGCGACCCGCTGTCGGTGCTCGATTGGGTCAACCTGTATGCGCTGGCGGTCAACGAAGAAAACGCCAATGGCGGGCGCGTGGTCACCGCGCCCACCAACGGCGCGGCCGGGATCATTCCCGCCGTGCTGCATTACTACATGCGTTTTATCCCCGGCGCGAACGAAGACGGCGTAGTGCGCTTTTTGCTCACCGCGGCCGCCATCGGCATTTTGTACAAGGAAAACGCTTCGATCTCAGGCGCCGAAGTCGGTTGCCAGGGCGAAGTCGGCGTGGCCTGTTCCATGGCCGCAGGCGCACTCTGCGAAGTGCTGGGCGGCAGCGTGTCCCAAGTGGAAAACGCCGCCGAGATCGGCATGGAACACAACCTCGGCCTGACCTGCGACCCAATTGGCGGGCTGGTGCAGGTGCCGTGCATCGAGCGCAATGCCATGGGCTCGGTGAAGGCGATCAATGCGGTGCGCATGGCCCTGCGTGGCGACGGGCAGCACTTTGTGTCCCTCGACAAGGTCATCCGCACCATGCGCCAGACGGGCGCCGACATGAAAAGCAAATACAAGGAAACCGCCCGTGGCGGTTTGGCGGTCAACATTATCGAGTGCTGACGCCCACAAGCGCGTCGGCACGTTTTTCAGGAGTTGAATATGTCCACCGAAACCCTGTTGAAAACCCCATTGCATGCCCTGCACCTGGAACTGGGCGCACGCATGGTGCCCTTCGCCGGCTACGACATGCCGGTGCAGTATCCATTGGGCGTGATGAAGGAACACCTGCATACCCGTGAACAGGCCGGGTTGTTCGACGTCTCCCACATGGGCCAGATTCGTCTCACTGGCGCGAATGCCGCCAAGGCTCTGGAGACCCTGGTGCCCGTCGATATCATCGACCTGCCAGTAGGCATGCAGCGCTATGCGATGTTCACCAATGAGCAAGGCGGCATCCTCGACGACCTGATGGTCGCCAACCTGGGCAACGACGAATTGTTCCTGGTGGTCAACGCCGCCTGCAAGGACCAGGACCTGGCGCACCTGCGTACACATATCGGCGACCAATGCACCATCGAACCGCTGTTCGAAGAACGCGCCCTGCTGGCCCTGCAAGGCCCTGCGGCAGTGAAAGTATTGGCGCGCCTGGCCCCTGAAGTCACTCAGATGACCTTCATGCAATTCGCCACCCTGCGTTTGCTGGGCGTGGACTGCTACGTCAGCCGCTCCGGCTACACCGGTGAAGACGGTTTTGAAATCTCCGTGCCGGCCGCCAATGCCGAGAGCCTGGCCCGCAGCCTGCTGGCCGAAACCGAAGTGCAGGCGATCGGCCTGGGCGCTCGCGATTCGCTACGCCTGGAAGCCGGCTTGTGTTTGTACGGCCACGACATGAGCACCGACACCACGCCAATCGAAGCCAGCCTGCTGTGGGCGATTTCCAAGGCTCGGCGTGCCGATGGCGCACGGGCCGGCGGCTTCCCTGGCGCCGACCGCATCTTCACTCAGCAGCAAACCGGTGTGGCGCGCAAACGCGTAGGCCTGCTGCCGCAGGAGCGTACCCCGGTGCGTGAAGGCGCTGAAATTGTCGATGCGCAAGGTACGGTTATCGGCAGCGTCTGCAGCGGGGGCTTTGGTCCGACCTTGGGCGGCCCTCTGGCAATGGGTTACCTGGACAGCGCCTTTGTCGCACTGGATACCGAAGTTTGCGCAATGGTACGTGGGAAAAAGGTGCCACTGCGTGTAAGTAAAATGCCATTCGTTCCGCAACGTTACTACCGTGGCTGATTGACTGTTTCTATAAGTAACGCGGTTGCGTTAATGTGCACTAAACTGTAACGCAACCGCCATAAAACAGTGCATTCACGATAGGCTTTTTATAGCTGACGCCCTATAACAAGTGAATAACTCTATCGAATAAGCCAGTATCAGAACATTCAACAAAGTGTCATGAGCCCCAGTAAAATCAGGGCCTGCACAAGGGCTTGTTTTTTTCATATTAGTTGGCGTAGAGTTTGCCCACTGTGTTTGCATGGGTCGCTTGGAACCTGGACCTGGGCAGTAGCTCAAGTAGTTGCTACAACCCGTTCGACGTCTCTTACTTTCCTGCAACCCAGCCCAGTACTCTTTCGTTTGAAAGGGGCTGTCATTAATTTTTAGCGTCAAAGGAAAGAAGAAAATGGCTGAGCGTCAGAGCGGTACCGTCAAGTGGTTCAACGACGAAAAAGGCTTTGGTTTTATCACTCCTGAAAGCGGCCCGGATCTGTTCGTGCATTTCCGCGCTATTCAGGGCAATGGCTTCAAGAGCCTGAAGGAAGGCCAGAAAGTGACTTTCGTCGCTGTGCAGGGCCAGAAAGGCATGCAGGCTGACGAAGTCCACGCAGAAGCCTGACCCTTACCTGCGACAAAAAGCCCCTGATATGACATCAGGGGCTTTTTTATGGGCGCCATTGCGTAAACTGCGTGCTTTCTCCAGAGAGCCCTGCCATGTCCAAACCCCTGTTGAGCCCCCAGGGCGAATTCCCCGCCGTTGGCCTGGGCCGCCGTCTGGCAGCGATGTTCTACGACTTTCTTTTATGTACCGCACTGCTGATCGTCACCGCTTTTATCTACAAGCTGGTGTGGATCGCCTTCGTGGGCGAAGCGAAGATGCGCACGCTCACCGAATCCGGCGCGCTGGACGGTGACCCGTTGCTGTCCACGATCCTGCTGTTCGTGCTCTTCGGGTTCTTCGCCAAGTTCTGGACTCATTCGGGGCAAACCCTGGGCATGCAGGTGTGGGGCGTGCGCGTGCAAAACGCCGACGGGTCGCGGATCAGCCTGTGGCAGGCACTGCTGCGTTTTGTGGTGTCGATTGCGTCATGGCTGTGCGTGGGGTTGGGATTTATCTGGTCGTTGTTCGATAAACACAAACGCAGCTGGCATGACATCTATTCGGATACGCAGTTGGTGCGGATCCCGAAGCAAAAGAAGTAACTCAAGCGCATCACAGATCAACTGTGGGAGCTGGCTTGCCTGCTCCCACATTTTGATTTGTGTTCAGGCGTTGCCGGCCAGTTTCAACCGTGCAGCCTGGGTAAAGTCGAGCATGCGCTTGAGCGGTCGTACCGCCTGCGGAATCACCGCCGGCTCCACGAAGATCTCATTACTGCCCTCACGCAAACACTGCAACGTACGCTCCAGTGTGTTCATCGCCATCCACGGGCAGTGCGCGCAACTGCGACAGGCTGCACCGTTACCGGCGGTAGGCGCTTCGACAAAGACTTTGTCCGGGCACAACTGCTGCATCTTGTAGAAGATGCCGCGGTCGGTCGCGACGATAAAGGTCTTGTTCGGCAAGCGTTGCGCCGCAGCGATCAGTTGGCTGGTGGAACCCACCGCGTCAGCCAATTCGATCACCGAAGTCGGTGACTCCGGGTGCACCAGGATTGCCGCATCCGGGTACAGCGCCTTCATGTCTTCGAGCTGCTTGGACTTGAATTCTTCGTGGACGATGCAGGCACCGTCCCACAGCAGCATATCGGCACCGGTCTGGCGCTGGATGTAGGTGCCCAGGTGTTTGTCCGGGCCCCAGATAATGGTCTCGCCGTTGTCCATCAGGCTTTCGACGATTTCCAGCGCGCAGCTGGAAGTCACCACCCAATCCGCCCGAGCTTTGACCGCCGCCGAGGTGTTGGCATAGACCACCACGGTGCGCTCGGGGTGCTGATCGCAGAACGCGGAAAACTCATCCACCGGGCAACCCAGGTCCAGGGAGCACGTGGCTTCCAGGGTAGGCATCAGGATGCGTTTTTCAGGCGTAAGGATCTTGGCGGTCTCACCCATGAAGCGCACGCCAGCCACCAGTACGGTTTTGGCCGGGTGAGCGGCACCAAAGCGCGCCATCTCCAGGGAGTCGGAAACACAACCACCGGTTTCTTCGGCCAGAGCCTGAATCACCGGGTCGCAATAAAAGTGGGCAACCAGCACCGCGTCCTGAGCCTTGAGCTCGGCGGCGATGGCGGTTCGCAGGCTCGCCTCTTCGGCAGCGCTGAGGACCTTGGGCTGCTTGGCGTCGAGGTGAGCTTGAACCAGTAGGCGTTCGGAAATGTGCGTCATGTTCGCAAGACCTGCAGGCGCAGTAGCGCGAAAGTCGAGTGTACCACCGGCTCAGGAGCCCTTCGGGCGCCGCCGGACGAAGTGTTTTTGTTCATCAAGCACGGGTACAGCTTAAAGCTGCGCAAGGCTACAGAATATCCAATGGATTCAAAAGCCTAATCTGGCAACCGGGCAAGGTACTCAGTTCCTCGCCGCGGCACGCCGATTAGGTGAAGCCCAGACAACAATCAAAACCGCGCCGCCCCCTCCCGCCTCCTGAAAAATCAGGATTTTTGGGCTGAGACGCCCATTCGCGCACTGAATTTGTGCATTTGAGCACTACATCACACGATTTTTCTTACAGAATGTGCAATAAATCCTACGGCGATGTAACAAACCGTTCAGCACTCACTCAAGTGGGGCAAGTCTGCGCTGAGTTCAAGGTTTAGCTCGTGCGGTGTGGATCGTGTGTATTTCTACGTTAAGGATGTCGAGTGCCAAATCAGCTCTCAACCGGACACTTGAGTTGTACCCGGAACCTGGGCATTGCCCTGCTCTGCCTGTGGGCGCTGCCCGTGGCTGGCGCCGAGGCGCCGCAGCCAGGCCAGGAAGCCCTGCGCTTGCAACAGCAACAGCAACGCGACCTGCAGCAATTACAATTGGAGCAGCGCCAACGCCAGATGCAACGTGGCAGTTTCGGTACGCCAGCGGCCACACCGGCCTTGCCAACAGACATCGCCAAGGACGAACGCTGCTGGCCCTTGAGCGGTACGCGCCTGGCCGGGGTCACGCTGTTCAGCCGTGCCGAGTTGGACAAACACATCGAGCCCTACGTGGCGCCTTGCATGGGCGTCACCCAGATCAACCGCCTGCTGGCCGAGATCACGCGGCTGTATGTCGAGGCCGGTTATATCGCCAGCCGCCCCTACCTGATCAGCGCGCCCGCCGCCGGGCAACCGCTGGATATTCACGTCGAAGAAGGCTACCTGGAGGCCATCGAACTGGCCGACCAGAGCCTGCCGGTGTCATTGGGTGGGGCATTCCCCGGGATGCTCGGCAAGCCACTGAACCTGCGAGATCTGGAACAGGGCCTGGACCAGCTCAACCGCCTGCGCTCGGTGGACCTCACGGCCGACATCGCCCCAGGCAGCACCGCGGGCGCGTCGCGCATCATCCTGCGCTCGCGCAGCAGTGCCTCGCGCTGGGCCCTGGGCCTGGGGGTGGATAACCTCGGCAGCGCCGGCACCGGGCGTGATCGCAATGCGATCAACTTGAGCCTGGACAGCCCGCTACAAATCAACGACTCGCTCAACCTGAGCTTCAGCGACACGCTCAACCATGGGCCACGCTACAGCCGCAGCCACAGCCTGTTCTACTCGATCCCCTACGGTTACTGGACCTACAGCCTGTTCGCCAGCCATGCCGAATACCGCTCGCCGTTCAAACTCAGCCGCACCACGTTTTACAACAGTGGCCGCACCGATCAGGTCAGCCTGCGTAGCGACCGTGTGTTGTGGCGCGACCAGGGCCACCAACTCAGCGCCAACCTGCAACTGGCCTACAAAGACGTCGACAGCTACCTACAGAAGGTACACCTGGACATCCAAAGCCCCACGCTGACCGTAGCCGAAGCGGGCATGAACCTGTTCTGGCTCAACAGCGCGGTGTGGAACCTGGACGTCAATTACGCCCAGGGCCTGACCTGGTTCGGCGCCGATCGCGATGCCGACCAGGTGCAGAAAAACCGGCCCAAGGCGCAGTTTCAAAAGTACCGCGCCAACCTCACCCAATGGCGCAACGGCCAATGGGCAGCGCAGCCATGGCAGTGGCAGAGCCAGTTGTCGGTGCAGTACAGCCCGGATGCGTTGCCCGCCATCGAACAGTTGCTGATCACCGACGACTCGGCCGTGCGCGGCTACCGCGAAAACAGTAGTTCCGGTGCCATTGGCGCAGTCTGGCGCAACACCTTGCGCCTGCCGCTCAACACTGACTTGCCGGTGAAGCTCACCCCGCGCCTGGGCCTGGACAACGGCTGGGTCAAGCACGAACACGGCGCCCAGAGCCAACGCCTGAGCGGCGCCAGCGCGGGGCTCAACCTGAGCTGGAAGAACGTACAGCTCGACATCGACTACCAACGCAACCTCAACACCCCCACAGGTTTTCGCCAGGAGCCGGAGGTCTGGCTGACGCGCCTTAGCTTGCAGATATGAGTGTGCACCGATGAGCCAATACCTGTTTTTAGCCTGAGTCACCGCCGTACCTGACCACCCCAGCAGCGTTGCAACGAACAACGCGCGTCGTGGATCAGCCAACACAGAGCGAGATTATTTATGCCGACTACTTCACATAGCTTCCACCTTTCACCCCAGGGCAAACTGCGCTGGGCCATCGCTAGTCTCTTCCTGCTGCCGCAGCTCGCGCTCGCCGCAGGCTTGACCGTCGTCGAAGGCCCTGGCGGTACGCCGCAGCTGCAAAACCAGGGCGGCGTCCCCATCGTCAACATCGTCGCGCCGAACGCCGGTGGCCTGTCCCATAACCAGTTCCTGGATTACAACGTCGACCGCCAGGGCCTGGTGTTGAACAACGCCTTGCAAGCTGGCCAGTCCCAACTTGCCGGGCAACTGGCGGCCAACCCGCAGTTCCAGGGCCAGGCGGCGAGCGTGATCCTCAACGAAGTGATCAGCCGCAACGCCTCGACCCTCAACGGCGCCCAGGAGATTTTCGGCCAGGCGGCCGATTACGTGCTGGCCAACCCTAACGGTATTTCGGTGAATGGCGGCAGTTTCATCAACACGCCCAATGCCAACCTGGTGGTGGGCCGCCCTGAACTCAACGACGGCAAGCTGCAAGCCTTGAGCACCCGCGATGCCAACGGCCAACTGACAGTGCAAGGCCAGGGCCTGCACAACCGCGAAGGGTCCATCAACCTGATCGCGCCGCGCATCGACAGCGAAGGTCGCCTCAGTGCCCGCGATCAATTGAACCTCACCGTCGGCAGCAACCAGGTCGATTTCGCCAGCGGGCAGGTACGCCAGGTGGACCCGGCCAGCAAGACCCAGGACCAACGCATCGACGCGCGCCTGTTCGGCGCCATGCAGGCCGGGCGCATCAACATCATCAGCACCGCCGAAGGCGCCGGTGTACGCGTGGGCGGCGTGCAGGTGCAAGGCACTGACGGGGTGAAGATCAGTTCGGCCGGCGACCTTGATATCAGCGGCCAGGTGCGCGCCGACAGCCTCGACGCCACTCGCGCTGGCGTGCACAGCCGCCAGGGCGATATCGACTTGCACAGCGCCAAGGACCTGAACCTGGCCGCCACCGACGTCAGCGGGCGCAACGTCAAACTCGACGCCAGCCGCAACCTGACCCTCAGCAGCCTGGAAAGCCGCAAGCTCCAGGAAAAGCGTGAACAGTGGAACAACAGCAACTTCCTGTTCACCTACGAAACCTACGACCGCACCACCAGCGACAAAGACTCGCGCCAGCACGGCAACAAGGTTGTGGCGCAACAGGATGCGGCGCTGTCTTCCGGTGCCAACACCGAGATCAAAGCCAGCCATGTGGAAGCGGGCAACACTCTGCGCGTCGACAGCGGTGCCAACCTGCACGTTAACGCCGCCACCGAAACCCATGAAACCCGCGACCAGGGCAACCATCGCAAGCACCTGTGGAAAGCCAACTGGGATAAATCCAGCAGCGAACAACGCAGCATCACCAGCAGCCTCAAGGCCGGAAAGACACTGGAGCTGACCAGCCAACAGAAGCTGCAATTGCAAGGCGCCGAGCTGAAAACCCCCGGCGATATCCAACTGGCCGCCCGGCACGTGGAAATCGCCAGCGCCAGCCGTACCCAGAGCAGCAGCGACAATGCCTACTCCGGCGACCTCACCGGTGGCAGCTTCTTCGGCAAGCAAGGCGACGGTAACCAGGGCAAGACGTCGAACACTGGTAGCAAGGTCAACGCCGACGGCAAGCTGATCGTCAAGGCCGACGACGTGCGCATCAGCGGCAGCCAGGCCCGAGGCGGCAAACAGGCCAGCGTCATCAGTGACAAAGGCTCGCTGGTGATCGACGGCGTCCAGGACACCTCCCACGACAACCGCTACAGCAATGACAGCAAGTTCTTCGGTATCTCCAAGGATGAAAGCCGCAAGAACCTCAAGGACAGCACCGTGGTTGCCAGCAACCTGCGCTCGGACAGCAACCTCAAGCTGCAAAGTGCCAAGGACATCACCGTCAGTGGCTCCCAGGTCTCCGCTGCGGGTGAACTGCAAGCGGATGCCAAGGGCGATATCAAGGTCGTTGCCGCCGAGAACACCACCCACGACACCACTCGCACCCATAGCCGTGGCTTCGATGGCTACGCCAAGGAAACCGAGGGTGTCAGCCGCCAGTACCGTGCGGGCCTGAGTTATGAAGACCAGCAGCAAACCCGCCAGACCGACACCACGCAACAACAGGCTTCCAGCCTTAAAGGCGCCAGTGTGGCGGTTAACGCCGCAGGCGATGTCAGCATCACCGGGTCCAACCTCCAGGCCACCGAAGGCGATGCGAGCCTGAGCGGCAAAAACGTCGAGCTGTTGGCCGCCCACGACAAGCGCACCGAAGCCGTCGACAAAACCGCCACCGGCGGCAGTTTCTACTACACCGGCGGCATTGATCGGGCAGGCAGTGGCGCTCAGTTCAGCCACCAAAGCAGCCAAGACACCGCTGAAAAAACCACTGCGCAAACCAGCACCGTGGCCGCGGCCGGCAAGCTGACCATCAACGCTGGCAACACCTTCACCAGCGAGGGTGCACAGGCCAAGGCCGGCGCCGGGCTGCAGGTCAACGCTGGCCAGATCGACAACCAGGCGGCCCATTCCACCGAGACCAGCACCCACAAGGAAAACGGCTGGACCGCCGATGTTGGCGCCAATGTGGAATACAAAGGCATTACCCGCCCGATCGAAAAAGCCGTCGAGGGCGTGGCCCAGGCCAAGTTCCATCAGCCCGGTTTGCTGGATGCATTCGAGCAACCCAATGTCGGCCTGGATGTGGAAGTCGGGCACACGAACAAAACCGGCACAACGCAGGACAGCACCGCCGTGGTCAGCCAGTTCAGTGGCGCCACGGTGCAGGTCAATGCGGCCAGCACCTTGCAGGACGAGGGCACCCAGTACCGCGCCACCGAGGGCGGGCTGAACATCAAGGCGGGCGAGCACGTTGCTACCGCAGCGGCCAACACCCACAGCAGCAGCGAGCAAGGCGTGGACGCCAAGGCTGGCGTGCGAGTCTATACCACCACCGGTGAAGACCTGAATGTGCGCGGCAGTGGCCTGGGCGGCAGCAGCGATGTGCGCGAGTCCAGCAGCACGGCGGTGGTCGGCAGCTATGTGGCCAGCCAAGGCGTGAGCATCGAAGCCAAGGGCGATGCCCGTTATGAAGGCAGCCAGTTCGACGGCGGCCAGGCCGGGGTCAACCTCAAGACCGGCGGTGAGCTGGCGCTCAACCAGGCCACCAACACCCAGAGTAAAAACAGCAGCACGCTGCGCGGCAACGGCTCACTGACGGTGGGCACCGCGCCCGGCGCCAATGGCAGCAACGTCAACCTCGGTGCCGGCGTGCAGTTGGATAACAAGCGCCTGGACACCCAGGACAGCCAGGCGCAGGTCGCAACCATCCAGGGCAGCGGCCCCGTGCAGCTCAGCAGCGGCGCTGACATGACCCTGCAAGGCACGCAGATCGGCAGTACGGGCGCGAAGGCTGGCGATATCAGCCTCAATGCCGGCGGCAAGCTAAACCTGCAAGCCGCCACCGATAGCCACGTCAGCAACGGCAGTAACCTGGGCGGTGGCCTGACCCTCGGTGCCGGCAAGACCAGCAGCGCCGAAAGCAGCAGCAAGACCGGCAGCCTCAGCGCCAACTTCAACATTGGCAAAGTAGCGGAAAACGACCAGAGCGCCGTCGTCGGGCAGTTGCACAGCAGCGGCAAGGTCAGCCTCGCCAGCGGCGCTGATGCAACCGATGCCATCCACTTGCAGGGCACTCAGGTCAGCGCAGCCAGCGTTAGCCTGGATGCGCAAAACGGAGGCATCCTGCAAGAGTCTGCGCAATCGAACCAGGCCCGTGGCAACTGGGGCGTCACCCTGGGCGCAGGGGGCAGCGTCGGCCAAACCACCCTGGCCGACGCCGGTGAACATGAGACACCCAAGACCCAGCGCGGCATCAATGCGCGGGCCAAGGTCGATGTGGATCACTTGCAAGGTACCACCCAGCACAACAGCCTGATCACGGCGGGTGACGTCACCCTCAACAGTGCCGGCGATACCCATCTGGCCGGAGCGCGTGTCGACGCCGACAAGGTGCATGGCGCGGTGGGCGGCGACCTCGTCGTCGAAAGCCGCAAGGACCAGGTCAACAGCACCCAGGTGAATGTCGACGCCAGGCTGGATGTCGAGAAAAACCAGCCGGGGGTGGTGGATAAGCTGGCCAAAGCCAGCGGCCCATTGAAGGACAAGGTACAAGCCAAGGCTGAAGGCGCGTTCGACAAGCATCGCGACAAGCTGGAGAACGTCGTCGACAAAGGCACCGGGCACCTGGCTTCGGCCAAGGACAGCGTGGTCAACAGCGTGGTCAATGCCAAGGAACGCTTGGGCGAAAAACTCACTCGCAGTGGCAGCTACGATGTGAACCCGGAACCCCGTGGCGCCTTCGGTACCCGCGTGGACAAGGCCAAGGCATACCTGGCAGACAAGACCGATGCCCTGGGCACGCGCTTGTCTGGCTTCAAGGATAAGGTCTGGCCAAAAACCAGCGACAGCTACACCGTCAGTGGCAAAGACACCACCGGCAGCAAGGTGGCCAATACCGCCGAAAGCGTGTTGTTCGGCGACAAGAGCGGCAACACCAGCTACACCCCGACTCTGTATCTGGATGTCAGCCATGTGGCCAAGGACAGCGTCACCCAGGCGTCAGGCATTCGCGCGAGCCACGGCGTCAACCTGCAGGTCAAGGGTGATACCCAGCTTACGGGCGCGCGGATCAGCGCGCCCAATGGCAAGGTTGAGCTGGGTGGCTCCAAGGTGACGGCAACCACACTGGCCGGCAGCGACTACCGCGCCGATGTCGGGCTGAACGTTTCGAAGTCACCGGTCAACCTGGCCCTGGGTGCCAAGGACGAACTGACCCAGAAACACGACGACGCCACACGCAATGACCAAGCCTTCAACCTGGGCCCGCTGCGAGCGGGTGGGCACAGTGAAAGCCAGGCCTTGCAGGCGGGGATTGATCAGGCCATCAACTAACGCTTAAAACAGCAGAACGCTTCTGTGGCGAGGGAGCTTGCTCCCGCTGGACTGCGCAGCAGTCCTATTCTCAGGGTCGCTTCGCGCCCCAACGGGAGCAAGCTCCCTCGCCACGGAATCAGCCACTGCCTGCTCTTCCTATGTCAGTTGAAGAGCGCCTGTACGTTCTTCATCGCGTCATCGGCAAAGCCTTGCAGGAAAGCTTCGAACGCCGGTACGTCTTCCTTACCGCCCGTGTAGGGCTGGCCAATGATGGTCCAGGTCGCCAGGCTCTGGTTCGGGCCTTGTGGCACCACCTCCATCAGCGCCCACAGGTTACCGATGTTCAGCGAGGTGTAGATCAGCGACCAGGTCATGGTCATGGCTTGATCGTCATGGCTGTTGAGTTGCTCAATCACGACATTGCCGTCCTTGAACAGCTTCTTGCGTACCGAGCGCACGCCCTCGCCCGTCATCTCGATATGGGACAAGGCCGGAATAAACTTCGTGAAACCGGCGAAATCTCCGACGACATTCCACACACTGCGAGCATCACCATTCACGCTGACGCTGGCGACGACAGGGTTGCCGACTGGATTACGGACCAGGGTATCGGGTTCAAAATGTTGCATGGGTAAGCTCCTTTTTTTTGCTCAGATGAAATCGATTTGCTTGAGGTAGTCACAGCCTTTTTGCAGCAACTCACTGTTCTTGGCTGGGTAGTCTTCGCCCATGCTCTGGATGCCTGAGAGTGCATTGCGGTACTCGATCATCGAGATATCGCCAATGTCTTCTTCAAATCCATTGAGGTAAAAACCGACCACGCCGAACAACGCGTTATCACTGTCGATGGCCGACAGGCGTTGCTGCCATTGTGTCACCGGGACCATCTGGAAATCGTGACCGGCCGCGCGGAACGCATCCAGATAGTGAGCCCATGTCAAAGGCAGCGGGTTGTGCAAGTTGAACACCGCTTTGGTGCGGTTATGACGGCTGGCGTGAAACGCAATGAAGCGTGCGAGGAAGTCCACCGGCATCAGGTCGAAGTTGAGCGCCAGTTCGGGCACTTGCTTAAGCTGCAAGGAGCCTTTGAGCATCAGCATCAAACGGTTCTGATGAGGCTGGCACACACCGGTTCGCGTATTGAACGCGATGTTTCCAGGGCGATAGAGATTGACCCACACCCCCGACTCACTGGCGTTCCACAAGATGCGCTCAGCCACCCATTTGGAGAGGTTGTAACCATTGCGGATGTAGATGGGCGGCGTGAAGGCAGGCGGTTCTTCCAATACCCGGCCCTGCTCGTCCACCGTGCTGGAGGCCGACAGGGTGGAAATGAAGTTGAAAATTTTCTTGCTGCGCCCTTCACACAATTGCAGGCATTCCAGCACCGGCGTGACGTTGTCCTTGACCAGCGACTCGTAGTCGAGCACGTGGTTGACGTTGGCCGCGTTGTAGATCAACACGCCGTATTCACGATCCAGCCATTCATAGTCCTGCTCGGACAACCCCAGGCGCGGCTTGCTGATATCCGCCGCCAGGACCTTGACCCGGCTCAGGTCCAGATGTTCGAGGCGGTTCTGGATCAGCGCATCCTCGAAGCGCTCTTGCGCGCTCATGCCGCCGGACTCGCGCACCAGGCACGCCACTTCGGTGCTGCCCAGTTCCAGCAGGGCCTCGACGATATGCACACCCAGGAACCCGTTGGAGCCGGTCACGATGACTTTATGTACGTTGCCCAATCGACTGATGGGCAGTACCTCCAGCTCAGGCCGGATCATGGCGTCTTGCAGCGCCTGCGGACTGACCGTAGCAGTGGCCTCGACGTCCTGCTCGATCAGGTTGGCGAGGTTGACCAAGGTGGGTTGCTCAATAAAACGGTTGATCGAGACTCCTTTGCCGAACGCCTCGCGAATCCCCATGAGCATCTGCGACAACAGGATCGAATGGCCACCCAGATTGAAGAAACTGTCATCTACGGAAATGTCCGGCCCAGGCAAGTCGAGCAGCCTGGACCACAGCTCCAGCAACTGCGCCTGGGTGGCGTTCTGGGGCGCCAGGCGCGGCCCTTGCGTCTTGTAGTTGACCGGCAGGTCTCTCAGGGCCCTGCGGTCGACCTTGCCATTAGCCGTGGCCGGCAACCGGTCCAGCAGGCAATAGGCGCTGGGGCGCATGTAGTCGGGCAAATGCTTGAGCGCATAGGCCTGCAACTGCTCACTGGCCGCCTGGCCCTCGCCCTCTTGAGGCTGGGAGAAAAACGTCAGGATGCGGCGCTGGTGATCGATGACCACCGCCAGTTGCCGGAACAACTGGCTCGATTGCAGCAGGTGTTCGATCTCTTCCGGCTCCACCCGAAAACCGCGGATCTTCACCTGGTTATCCAGGCGCCCGATGATCTGGATGCCCTCCTCGGTCCAACGCGCCAGGTCACCGGTACGGTAGAGGCGCACCCACTGGCCATCGGGCAACTCGTGCAGCCGATAGCGTTCGGCCGTCATTTGCAAGGCGCCCAGGTAACCGGCGCCCACCCCTGGCCCGGCGATGTGGATTTCACCGCTGTCATTTTCGCCTACCGGTTGGCCGTGCTCATCCAGCAGGTAAATCGCGGTATTGGCAATCGGTACGCCCAGGTTGCGATTGTTGTCCCCCCGTTGGAAGGTACGGCAGGTGGCGAGCACCGTGGTCTCGGTGGGGCCATAGATGTTGTGCAGTGCACAATGGCCAACCAGTTGTTCGATCACGTGGGGTTCGCACACATCGCCGCCCGTCACCAAGTGCTGCATGCCGTACAGCGATTCAAGCTGGATGATGCTGAGCAAAGCCGGCGGCAAAAAGGCGTGGGTGACCTGCTCCTGTTGGATCAACTCAGCAAGCGCCACCGGGTCGCGGCGTTGGTCTTCGGTGGGCACGATCAACTCGCCACCCTGGATCAGCGTCGGGAAGATATCCAGCAGCGATGCATCGAAATTGATGGTCGAGAACTGCAGGGCGCGGCTATGGCGGTCCAGTTCCACGTAACGGGCATACCACGCACAGAAGTGGCTCAAGTTGTCGACTGTGAGCAACACGCCTTTGGGTTGGCCGGTGGTACCGGACGTGTAGATCGCCACACAGGGTGCCGAACCATCCAGCGCTACGCGCAACAGGCTCTGATCCGGGGCCAGGGCGACACGGCTGTAGCCCTTGGCGCCGTGGTGGAAGAAGTCCAGATGGCCAATATCCAGGGTAGCCAGGCCCGGTAGCGGGTTGTCTGCCTCGGTGTCCTGGATCAGCAGGCTGGCACCGGCATGCTTGAGGATGGCCGCACGGCGTTCGACAGGATGGTTCGGGTCCAACGGCAGGTACACCGCACCGCAACCAATCACCGCCAGGATCGCTGCATAGAGCGCAGTGCCTTTGGGCAACGAGATGCCGACCACCGTCAACCCTGGGGTCGAGGTTTCAAGCAAGGGTTGCAAGCGTTCCTGGATCGCAACGCTATAAGCGTGCAGTTGCGCATAGGACATACCCCGCCCTTGCACTTTCAGGGCGTTGCGCTCGGCGTTGGCCAACAGGCTATCGGCCAAGCGCTGCACAAAGGGGCGCCTGGCCTCCTCCAGAATGCCGGTATTAGCGCTCGCATTGTGGCGATGACGCCAGGCCAGGCCATCCAACAGGGTCAGGCTCGACAAGCGATCAATCGCCTGCACCGGCTCACGGGGCGCCTCAAGATAGTCAGCACTGCGTGAGAAACGCCCGATGTGCACACTGGCCATCTCTACCACTTGCGCTATCGCTTCACGTGCCCGGTCGGCACCGTTGCCGGCGAGGGAGGCGCTGACTTCACGACGCCCCAGCAGCATCCAGTCGCCATCGCCAGGACGCCACAGGCAGTCCACCCGCAGTGGCGCGAGAACATCACTGTCATCGTCAGCCTGCGCCCGCAAAGATAGGCGATGACACGACGGATAGTGCGGGAGTTGCGCCGTGCTGGCGTCGTCTATCAGCACGTCCGGCGCCGATAACTGGCAAAGCTCAATGGCGTTATCGCTGGTCAACAAGCGGGCGGTGTGCCCCATCTGTTCCAACTCTTGCGTAAGGCAGGCGAGCGCATGGCTGCGCCCGCACAAAACGATATCAAGATGTCTCATCGAAGTTGTCCTCTAGCGCAGATAATCGGCGAGCGCTTCCTGCATGCAGGGAGCGTCGAGCAGGCCGCTGTGTTTGAAGAATCGGACGATGTTGCCTACCAGCGGGTGAGACGGCGTGATCGGAAAACTCATGCCTTCGACCTCTTCACGCAACGCCGCCTTGACGCTGGGGTTCACCGGCAGTTGCTCGATCAGCGCGAAATCAAACCCCTGCTGGATCTCGTTGGTCAGGTACTCACCCAAGAACACCGGCATGATCGAGGCCAGCACACGTTTGTCCTCTTCGCTCGCGGTATTCCAGTAAATGCGCGTCAACTTGGCCCAAAAGCCCGAATGTCGACCCTCATCCGCCAAGTGGTCGGCCATCAACCCCTTGACCGATGCCTTGACCGAGTCGTCGCGGGCAAACGCGGCAACATCGTTGGTCAGGGTGTTTTCCGCAATGGCCACGCAGATCAGCTCGACAGCAGCCTTGAGGTGCGCGGGCGCCATGGCCAATGCCTTGGGGATAGAACGGCTGAGCTCGATTTCCGCTGGCAAGGTGATGGGTTCGATGCCCGTCAACTCGATGGTCTGTTGCATGTAGTCCATCGCCACTAGCGCGTGATAGTCCTCATCGACGACCACGGTCATCGCGTCGTAACGGCACGCAAACGGAAAGCGGATAGCGAAGTTATCTTTCGCAATGCTCCTGGCGGTCTTGTCGACAATTTCGGTTTCGAAAATCACCACATCATTAATGAACTTATACAAGCTCTGAACGAGAACAAAATGCTGTAAGTGACTACACTTCTGCATAAAGGTAGCGCTCATGACCAATGGTTGACGACTGGTCGGAAATATTAACTTTTCGTCATCTTCCAAGCGTCGTCTCGGGCGCGTCCGAATGGTCGCCCTTTCCTCCCACGACTCGGAAAACGATTGATATGCTTCAGCTCTCATGACTACTTCCTTTATTCATGATACTCAGTAGTAGTGCACTTCAAACAACAGGCATCCGTCTTTCGAATTAAACGGCCCGTGCTCCGTGTGTGCGGCCCTGAAGAAGTAACTACCGTCGCGGTAAGTTTTCTCCGGGCGCCCCTCACTGGCCTGCTCTGTCTGGTCGCCGTCAATCAAATACACTTCTTCGTGATAATCATGGGTATAGATTTCACGGGTGCCGCCCCCAGGGTGAAAACGTACCAGACGTGTACGCACTCCAGTTTTCGTAACAGGGTCCAATGTGTCTTTGAAGACGGTCAGCGTGATACCGCGTTCAGAGGTCACCTCAAACCATTGGGCCTGGTCGGCCTCGATCACTTCGAAGTTCATGCCACGCACTCACTGACCGTTTCGCCCATGGCCACGCGCAGGTTGTCCCACAACGCCAGGCGGCTTTGTACCGCCGCGATAGCCGATACGTAGACCTCTTCCTGACGCTGCGCATCGCCATTGACCAGGCGCGCCAACAGGCTTTCTGCCGCCGGGCCGTGGTCTTCCGAGTCGACTTCGATGTGGCGCTGCAGGTAATAGCGAAAGGTTGGCGCGTCGTCTGCGGTGATATCCCAATCGTCCAGAATGCGCTGGAACATCTGCGGGATGACACTTTCACGGCCATGCAAAAACGCAGCAGCCACACTGTGGGTGGAAGCGTTGATGGCGGTTTCGATGGTGTCAGTGACGAAAGCCGACGCTGCCAGGCCTGCACCGCAACGGCTCAAGGCCGTTTTCAGATCGACGCCTTCGCGCATCAGTTTGACAAAGTGTTCGATCTTGTCGGTGCTGGCGCCGACTTCGCGCATGGCATGCAGGTAGAGTTCGAAGTGGCTGTAGTGACCGCCTTGCAAGTTCTGGTCGGACTCTTCGCCCAGGATGATTTCGTTGATCAGGTGCGCGGCCGCCGGGTCCACGGGAGGCAGCCAAGGCAGGCGAGTACAGGTGAGGTCCTGTTGCAGGCGCTTGGCCAGGGACATGAAATCCCACACCGCAAACACATGGGTTTCCATAAAGGCGCGCAGGACCGGCAGCGAATTGATTTCAGCAAAGATCCGATGATTGCCCAGCTCTACTTTCTTGGCGTTCAACAGCGTCTTTTTATCTTCCATGTTGCGCTCCTTATCAGGCTTTAGTTAACGCTGACCACTCGAGAGATACCCGCTTACCTTTTTTCAGGCATAAGCAGGCCTGCCTCGCCGTTCTTGGCCAGTGCTAGAGTCTTATTCAATTAAGTTGTACGGTTATGCTTCCGTGACCCGAAGGTCAGCCGTCGAAGCAAGACGAAACTTAGAGGAAGTTCATGATGATCAGCAAGTGTTTTTTGGAAAATTAATACAATTTATTTCCAAGTTGTAAAACCCACAAAAACAGAAGCCCGACCGAAGTTAATAAAATCAACTTCGCCAGGCAATAGTTAGCTAACACCCCTCAAGGGAGTGCAAACAAACTGTATGGAATTGCTAAGTTAGCAATTAACTAGTCTATGAACGCGGCCATTCGCCTTTTTACCATTCAAGTTCCCTCTTACCGCTGATAAGCGCCCGCGTATTACCTGCGGGCAGTAATGAGTTCAGTTCTTTGCTGATTGGCGCAATGCCAGGGCCGCGACCCCGCACAAGATCAAAGCAATACAGGACACATAGAACGCATCGCTGTAGGCCATCAGGTACGCCTCACGACGCACGGTGTGGATCAAGCCCTCAAGGACCTGCTGTTGAGCGGGTAATAGCTGGTTGAAGATAAAAGCCTCGCTGTCGGCCATGCTGGCGCGCAGGCGCTCCTGAAAGGCCGGGGAAAACAGGGTGATCGACTCCCCTACCCGCTCAGAGTGAAAGCGCTCGCGCATGGCCACGATCTGCGTCAGGCCCGCCGTGCCCACGGCACCACCCAAGTTACGCAGCATGGAAAACAAGGCCGAGGCCGAGCCGGCTTCATCTTTGGCCAGGCCAGACACCGCCAGCACGGAAAGCGCCACCATGATCAGCGGCTGCCCGATGCCCCGTACCACGGTGGACGGAATAATCACGTTGGCGGCGCTGTCCACGTCCAGGTGCGCGCCGAGATAGCACCCCAGGGCCATGATGAAAAAGCCACTGGCAACCATCAGTTTCGGGTTGAGCCACTTCATCAAGCGCGGCATGAACGGCGCCAGTACCAGTTGCACCATGCCGTAGGCGATCAGGCTGATGCCAATCTCCCGGGCGTTGTAGCCCTGCAACTGAGACAGGTAATTGGGCACCAGGAACACCAGGCCGAAGGTGGCCGCGCCAAAGATGAACATCGCTGCGCTGGCCACGCCGAAGTTGTAGCTCTTGAGCAGGCGCAGGTTGATGAAGGAGCGACTGCCATACAACTGCGACAGCACGAAGTACACCAAGGCAACGCCGGCAATCAGTGACATCCATACAATGAAATCGGAGCCGAACCAGTCCTTGCGGCCACCTTCTTCCAGCACGATCTGCAAGCCACCCAGGCCGACGATCATGGCGATGATCCCGCCCCAGTCGCCGCGCTTGAGCAGGCTCAACTGCATGGGCTTGGCATCGATCGACCATGCCACCGCCAACAGCAAGAGAATGCCGGGGGCCAGTTGCAGGTAGAAGATCCAGCGCCAGGAATAGGCATCGGTCAGCCAGCCGCCAATGGACGGCCCGGCGGCCTGGGCGACGCTGTTGGACAACGCGAACAGCGCCATGCCCATCGCGATCTTGCTGGGCGGCAGTTCAGTGATGATCAGCTGGAATGACAAGGGAATCAGCACTGCGCCGGCAGCGCCCTGGATTACCCGAATGATGATCATCACTTCCAGGTTGGGCGCCCAGGAGCAGGCAATGGACGCCACCAAAAATACAAACGAGCCCACGAGCATCACACGTCGCAGAGAGAACACCTGCACCAACCAGGCGGTCAGCGGGATCATCACGATTTCCGCGACCAGGTAGGCGGTGGAAATCCACGAGCCTTCCTCGAACGTCGCGCCCAGGGAGCCTTCGATCTCCGGCAGCGCGGCGCTGGTCACGTGCACGTTCATGCCGGCCATGAAACAGCCGAACAGCCCCCCGATCACCGCCACCCAGGCGCGAAAGGAGACGCTCTTTTCAGCCGCTTCAGTCATGTGCAGCGCCCTGCTCAGCTGGGCGGGTGTCCACCGTGGTGATCACCGACATGCCCGGCAGGATGGGCCCGCCTTCGTCATGCTCATCAATGACGATCTTGACTGGAAAGCGTTGCACGATCTTGGTGAAGTTGCCGGTAGCGTTGTCCGACGGCAACAGTGCGAACACCGCCCCGGAGCCTGGCGAGAAGCTCACCACATGGCCTTTGAGCTTGCGCCCCGAATAACTGTCGACGCTGATATCCACCGGTTGGCCGGCACGCATATCGCGCAATTGAGTTTCTTTGTAGTTGGCCACGACGTAAGCCTGCTGCAAAGGCACCACCGCCAGCAGTGGCAACCCTGGCGCGACGTATTGGCGGGTACGGACTTTGCGCTGCCCCACCACGCCGTCGATGGGTGAGCGGATCAAGGTGTCCTCCAACGCATGCGTCGCCAGGTTCAACTGCGCCTCGGCCTGGCTGCGCCGGGCTATCTGCTGCTGGAGCGAAGCCTGGGCCAGTTGACGGCGGGTGGTGGCCACGGTCAAGCGGGTTTCCTGCTGGCGTTGCATCGCCTTGGCAATTTCCACCGCAGCATTGGCCTGGGTGTAACTGGCGGCGGCCGTTTCCAGACGCTGCGTGCTGGCAGCATGTTCGCGCACCAAGCCTTCGTAGCGACGCTGGTCAAGGCTTGCGCGGCGTAACTCAGCGGCCACACTGCGAGCATGGGCCTCAGCCTGGGCAACCCCGGCCTTTTGCTGGGCGATCAGGCTGTCAGTGACTGTCAAGTTGGCCTCTTGCGCTGCCACCGAGGCCTGGGTCTCGGCCAGTTCTGCGCGGGCTTGTGCCAAGCGGGCCTGGTAGTCACGGTCCTCGATGCGTACCAGCACATCCCCTGCCTTGACCGGCTGATCATCCTCTACTATCACCTCGGCCACGTAGCCTGAGACTTTCGGGCTGATGGGGATCCAGTCGGCCCGCACATACGCATCATCGGTCTGCTCCAGATAGCGGCCGACGGTCATCCAGTACACGCCGAACACCACCGCCGCGATCAACAACCCGGCGCCGCCCAGCAGGATCAGGTTTCTTTTGCGCCGTTGCTTACGCGCATGCATAAGTTGCTCGAGCACATTCTCCTGCTCGTCCTGGACAGCAGTTTTTTCATCAACGGCGATATTCATGGCTGGGTACCGGAAGAAGGGATAGACGCGTGGGTGGGCGCAGCGGCCGGGGTATCGACGGCGCCGGACTGCCAACCGCCACCAAGGGCACGGAATAGGTCGATCTGGCGTTGCAGTAACTGGCCATCGGCGTCGGCGCGCGTGGCCTGCAAGCGGATCAGTTCACGCTCACTGTCCAGCACGTCGAGAAAGTCGATAGAACCGGCGTCGTAGTTGAATTGGGCCAACTTGTAGGCTTGGCGGCTGCTGTCCAGCGCCCGGCTCAAGGCCGCGTGGCGCTGCCGTTCGCCGTCGTACAACGCCAGGGCCTGGCGCACCTCCTTGAGGGCCTTGAGGACGCTGGCCTCGAACTGCGCGACCTCCACCTGCTCGAGTGCCCGTGCCTGCTTGACCCGCGCGCGGTTGGCCTGCCAATTAGGGAACTGCCAGGTAATCAGTGGGCCGATGCCGAACATCACCGCACTGCTGTCCCCCAGCTCATGGGGTTTGTTGGCCGAGGAGGACACTGAAGCGCCGAAGGTCACCTTGGGGTACAGGTCGGCCTGGACGATATCCACTTGCAGCGTGGCCGCCTGCAACGCGCGCTCGGCCTGACGTATGTCGGGGCGGCGCGCCAATAGTTGCCAGCCATCACCCACCGGCAACTCGGCATTGAGTTGGGGCACCACTTCACACGTTGCGGCGCCAGAGCCTTGGTCCAGTTCAGCGACGCCGGTCAGCATGGCCAATTCGTAGAGCGCGGCTTGTCGACGCGCCTCCAACATCGGCAGCAACGCCTGGGTTTCGCCTTGCAGGGCTTGCATGCGGCTGTATTCAAGGTCTGTCACCACACCGGCCTGGCGCTGGCGATCGGTCAACGCCAGGCTATGCCCGACCACGTCCAACGAATGGCGCTGTACCTTGGCACGCGCCCCCAGGGCGCAGGCATTCACATAGGCGCGAGTGGTTTGCGCCACGACCGTGATGCGCAGCAAGTCCTCGGCATCCTGCGCCGCTGCGGTTTGCACGTGGGCACGTTCAATGGTGCGCTGAACCTGGCCCCACACATCCACTTGATAAGCCAGCTCGAAGCCTGGGTTGAATGCCCATTCTGACGGCGCATGGCTATCGGTGGCCTTGGCCAGCGTCTGGTCATCGGTCGTCTTGCCATAAGCGGCCCCCAGCGACGCCTGGGTGGACGGCCAGCGCTCGGCATCGGCCTGCTGGATCCCGGCCAGCATCGCTTGCACATGGGCCTGGGCCGCCGCCAGGTCGCGGTTGTGCAGTAACGCCTGTTGCACCAGCGCATCGAGTTGCGGATCGTTATACAACTGCCACCAGCGCTCAGGTAACACTTGGTCCGAGACACCTTGGGGCAGGTGGCTCAGGGCATTGATGCGTTCCGGATGTGGCTGTGCCGGTGTATGGGCGACCCAGGACGAACAACCCGCCAACAACGCCACCGCCATGCCAAGCAGCGAAAGACGGTAATGCCGTGGGAAAAGAGAAGGCGAACCCATCGAAGAAATCCAGAATGCCAAGTAGAGACGCAGGGTAAGAGAGCAACCGGTTGCGCATCTCCCGAGTTCCAGACAACCATCGTTTCGATTGGGACAATGTGCCGGCGCGCCCTCTGCGCCGCAGGCTCCATACACCAGGCACAGGTAAACATGGCCCTGCCTGGAGGCGGGGCCATGTTCAAAAGGAGGTGGTGCTATCGCCAGTCAGATTCAGACCAAGCGACAGTTACTCGGGGTGTAGCCCATGGTGCGTTTGAACATCGCGGTAAATGCACTCGGACTCTGATAACCATGCTCCAATGCCACTTCAAGGATGGAGGCACCACTGGCCAGCCGCTGCATGCTGAGCAGCAGCCGCGTGCGCTTGCGCCACTCGCCGTAACTCATGCCCAACTCTTTCTGGAACAGCCGAGCCAAGGTGCGTGAACTCATATTGAGTTGCACCGCCCAACTCTCCAGTTTCGACTCCTGAGAAGGGTTGTCGATAAAGTCCGCACACAGAGACTTGAGCCTAGGCTCGTCCGGTATCGGCACGTGAGCCAGCACCCTTTGCGCACGGTCAAGTTCCGAGAAAATCAGCTCGACAATCTGTACATGCCGCAACGACGCCGGGTGGCTGTCAGGCTCATCGCCGGCGGCCACAATCAGCTCGCGCAGCAAGGGTGAAACCCTGATGACCTCGCACTCCTCCGTCAAACGACGGTGCGCTCCCGGTGAGATCAACAAAGTGCGCATGCGCACTTCGCCGGTCATGCGGATCTGATGTTCCAAACCTGAAGGCACCCACAGGGCATGCCCGGAAGGTACCACCCAGGTGGTCTCCTCCACCGACACAAGCATCACGCCGTTGATGGCGTAGACCAGTTGGCCTTCGTCATGTCGATGCGAGGCCACGATGTCACCGTGGCCATAATTACCGGCAAGTGCCGCCAATGCGGTATGCGCGTTCATCTCAGGACGGCACCGCAGCATTCACCACGCTGAGCAGGCCCAGGCGCGATGCACGATTGACCGCACTGGTGACCGCTTCGAGGGAAGCGAGCAGGCTACTGCCATCGCGAGCGGCGCCGAACAGCAACTGGTTGCCCACGCGAATTTCCACATAGGCCAACGCCTCAGCCTGGGCACCGTCACGGGTGGCATGTTCGTGGTAATCGGCGATATCAAAATTAATGCCACGCTGGGCAAACGCATCGACCAGCGCCGCAAGCGGGCCGTTGCCCTCGCCACTCAAGTCGATGCGCTGTGTACCTTGTTCAAGGGTGGCCTCCAGGTAAGTCACATCGCCCTCGCTCACCAGTTTGGGGGCTCGTAACGCGTAAGGCTTGCCCTGCTCCAGGTAATGCCGGGTGAAGCAGGCAAGGATCATCTCGCCACTGATTTCCTGGCCGGAGCCATCGGCTTCCTGTTGTACCAAGCTGCTGAACTCCATCTGCAAGCGACGCGGCATCACAATGCCGTGCTGCTCCAACAGATAGGCCACTCCCCCCTTGCCCGACTGGCTGTTCACGCGAATCACCGCTTCATAGCTACGGCCCATATCGGCAGGATCGATAGGCAGATACGGCACTTCCCACATGCCCTGCGGATTGGCCTGGCGCGCCGCAAAGCCTTTCTTGATCGCGTCCTGATGCGAGCCGGAGAACGCGGTAAACACCAACTCACCGGCGTAAGGGTGACGAGGATGGGTCGGCAACTGATTGCAGAACTCCACCTCACGCTGGACGTGCAGGATGTCGGAGAAATCCAACTGCGGATCGATGCCGCTGGTGTAGAGGTTCATCGCCAGCGTGAGGATATCGACGTTGCCGGTACGCTCACCGTTACCGAACAACGTGCCCTCGACACGCTCGGCACCGGCCAGGCACGCCTGCTCCGCGGTGGAAACTCCAGTGCCCCGATCATTGTGCGGATGCACGCTGATGACCACACTGTCACGGCGACTGAAGTGCCGGCAGAACCATTCGATCTGGTCGGCGAAGACATTGGCGGTAGACACCTCCACGGTGGTGGGCAGATTCAGGATCATCTTGTTGCTCGGGGTCGGCCCGAACGTATCCGTCACCGCTTCACACACCTGCAATGCAAAATCCAGCTCGGTGAAGCAAAAGGTTTCCGGGGAGTACTGGAACGTCCACTGCGTATCGGGGTTCGCGTCCATGTGCTGCTTGATCTCTCGTGTTGCCTGGGTAGCAATCTCGATGCAGCCCGCCTTGTCCACATTGAAGACAACGTCCCGAAACACCGGCGCCGTCGCATTGTAAACATGCACGATGGCGCGAGGCGCGCCCTTCAACGCCTCAAACGTGCGTGCGATGAGGTGGCTGCGCGCCTGGGTCATGACCTGAATCGTCACATCATCAGGAATCGAACCGCTTTCAATCAGCTCACGGACATAGTCAAAGTCGGTCTGCGAAGCGGCAGGAAAGCCCACCTCGATCTGCTTGAAACCGACCTTCACCAGCAAATCGAAGAAACGCCGCTTGCGCTCGGCATTCATCGGCTCGATCAAAGCCTGGTTGCCATCACGCATATCCACACTGCACCAGGTGGGAGCAGCAGCCTGGACAGTGCTGGGCCATGTGCGATCCGGCAGGTTGACCGTGGTGAAGTGGCGATATTTGCGGGAAGGGTCCTTGAGCATCATGGCGTTTCTCCTTTTTCAGCAGTTTGTTTGTGTCAGACACACCACCGGCAATGCCGACTGATTGGATCCAATACTAAACGAACATAGTTTGATACAAATTGCGTTGTTGAGTTTGCGGAATGAAAAAATCCAAAGAAAAATCCAAAAAGCTCAAAAAAACCGAAAAAATATTGCGCAAAGAAATAAAAACAAACAATCAAAGACCGGAAGTCAGGAGTTACCGGCAAAATCAGTAAAAAAGAACCTATCGCTTGGATGAACGGGCTGAGGGAGCCAGGGAAAACATTTCTGACGGGCAAAAAAAACCCGAGAACCTTACCTGTGTAAGGCTCTCGGGTTTTCTGAACACACTTGATTGGATACCTGTAGGTTACGTTCAGGACGAGCAAAAAGCGACCAAAAAGGGGGTGACGACCAAAAAGGGGACCGACCAAAAAGGACCAAAAAGGGGACAGATTTATTTACCACCATCCAACCTCGGCCGCCCTTGCCCTCGGCGCTCAATACGAACGCCTGCAATCCTCTCAAATTCTTCAATGAAACGAGCAGTTCCGGTAAGCTGCCCCCGTTGCAACGCCTCACGAATAATTCTCGTCTCATCACTCGAAACGGACTGCTTCACAAATACCTTATAATTTTCGCGGCGCTTCAGCGTTGTATCTCCCAATATGGAAAAACAAGCATCAACATCAAGCCATTCACTATCAGGCACCAGCCCTGTGCGGGCACTGTAACTTGACCATGGATAATCCGCCGCGTCAGCTACCATGCATGCACGAACCGGATTTAATTCAATGTACCGGCAGCAAGCTAGCAAGTAAGTCTCCGTTTGCATCACGCTTGATTTATACCGTCCCTCCCATAATGTACCTGTCCGCCCTTCTAACCTGTTTCGATACCGAGTGGCCCGAGCCGCGAGCGCCTTCATTAACTGCCCTAGCCCTGCAACCGAGTTACCCGGAGAAACCAGTAAATGGACATGATTAGTCATCAAACAGTAGGCGTATATTTTTATGCCAAATGCGTCCTTAAGCTCTCGAAGGTCTCTCACGTAGCGCTGGTAGTCCTCCTCGGCAGCAAAGATCACCTGGCGGTTGTGACCACGCTGTACAACATGATGAGGATAGTTGGGCAAAACGACATGTCCCACTCTGGGCATAGGTAACCTCCTTCCTTAGAGAATTACAGCCTAGCAAATGGGGAAAAAATAAATCTGTCCCCTTTTTCTACTTCTTCCAAATACTAGTGCCTTTTTTTGTCTTTACGACTTTTCAGCCATGACAACATCCAAATACCCGCACCTACTGGAACCCCGCAGTAAGCAGCGACTTTCAGAGAGGCATTGATAACGCCAGCCTCAAGCGCCCAATGACCCAGCTTGAAATATGCAATCGTCGCCACGAGTAAATTACCGACAATACCTACCACAAAAAAAACCAGAAAAAAATACACAGCTAGCGTACCCAATAGGTACCAACCTACCGTTTTTGGCTTCACTTATTACTTCCCATATTAGATACACCACGACAAAAAGCAAAAAGGGGACAGATTTATTTACCACCATCCAACCTTGGCCGCCCTTGCCCTCGGCGCTCAATACGAACGCCTGCAATCCTCTCAACTTCTTCAATGAAACGAGCAGTTCCGGTAAGCTGCCCCCGTTGCAACGCCTCACGAATAATTCTCGTCTCATCACTCGAAACGGACTGCTTCACAAATACCTTATAATTTTCGCGGCGCTTCAGCGTTGTATCTCCCAATATGGAAAAACAAGCATCAACATCAAGCCATTCACTATCAGGCACCAGCCCTGTGCGGGCACTGTAACTTGACCATGGATAATCCGCCGCGTCAGCTACCATGCATGCACGAACCGGATTTAATTCAATGTACCGGCAGCAAGCTAGCAAGTAAGTCTCCGTTTGCATCACGCTTGATTTATACCGTCCCTCCCATAATGTACCTGTCCGCCCTTCTAACCTGTTTCGATACCGAGTGGCCCGAGCCGCGAGCGCCTTCATTAACTGCCCTAGCCCTGCAACCGAGTTACCCGGAGAAACCAGTAAATGGACATGATTAGTCATCAAACAGTAGGCGTATATTTTTATGCCAAATGCGTCCTTAAGCTCTCGAAGGTCTCTCACGTAGCGCTGGTAGTCCTCCTCGGCAGCAAAGATCACCTGGCGGTTGTGACCACGCTGTACAACATGATGAGGATAGTTGGGCAAAACGACATGTCCCACTCTGGGCATAGGTAACCTCCTTCCTTAGAGAATTACAGCCTAGCAAATGGAAAAAAATAAATCTGTCCCCTTTTTTCTCTTTTTTTCTGTCCCCTTTTTTTCTCTACTCCTTAGCAGTGGATACTGCGCGCCTTGTATCAATTAACCATTAAGAATACGCTTTAGTTCCTTTCTTGCCAAATGTCGGTTACTTTGTGAGACAGCCTTATCTACTGATAACTTCTTCAGGTCTTCTACAAAGGAAGCGACCTCTTGAGCCGAACTTTGCGCGACCCAAGAAATGGCAAGATTTATCCAATAATCAGAATCGTGCCTCAATCCAACCCTCACAACACTCATGTAGGGAAAGTCTAGTCCTAGAGCTAATTTAACGCTTTCAAAAGGTATCTCAAGTAATGAGATAACTCTTTTGAAATCTGACGAGCTAACCAAAGGCCATGTAGCTTCATCGCTTGATAGCTTCCAGCGACCAGACTCACATCTGCAAATTACGCCCCCCCCATCCAAAATAATTCTCTCAGAATCTTTCATACATTACATTCCAGGATGATGTTTGACATTGAGATCGTACTGCTTAAGAGTCTGCTCAAACTTAGCTCTGACCTCAGGTGTCCAATTTTTCCAGTAGTGCCCGCTAAACTCATTCGTTATCACCTCCCCGTTGGGTCCTCGCCGAAACATACCACCAACTAGAGCCGATCCGTCGGACTTTATAGTTTCTGCCAGCTGTTGATGAGGAGAGCCCCCAAGGTTAGTGGTAGGCTTACCGACAGCGAAAGTGCTAGTTTTAGGATCAAAAACAAACTCAATGGAACCGTTTTTTGTACTAGGAAAATAATTCTGTATAGCTTTAGATGATACAGACCCCGGCTCCAAGCCTAAAACCCCAGGCGCAGGGCCTGACCCCTGCCAGCTTGTGGGTGTTTTTACACCGCCAGTTTCGATTTTAACCTTACTCCAGTACGCCTCTGATTTACCAGCCTGCGCACCTGCTGTCTCACCCTCTCGAAGCGTAGGTTGCCTAGGACGCACGCCTCCAGCAACACCACCAGCTATGCCTGCAATATAAGGTTCATAGGTGTTAACCAACGTATGGAGCTTATCCAGATTCTCATACGCCCTAGCCTCCAATGTCTGCTTGTAGTTAAAACACACATCTGTTTGGCAGTTGAGCGATTTAAGCGCAAACAAACCACCTTCGAGCGTTGTTATCTGAGACTTTGCCCACGCCGGGCCAGCGGTTTTCATGGCCTCTTCATAATTTCCGAGGCTGATATCGTCGTACTTACCTGCCTTCCACGTTTTCTGCTGGCATGTCACGTCTTTCCCGCAGATATTCATATCTGCTACAAAATCGGCGGCATCTTCATGATTTAAGCTGTTGTAATTGGTGGCATTCTGAGCAGCCCATGCGGCAACTTGAAGATTTTTCGTGTCGGCGCCACCATCAACAACTGCTGCTGCAGCGACACCAATCAGTTGAGCGGCGGTGGTTAGAAGGACGTCCCGCTTCTCAGGGCTTATATCGGTAGCCAAGCGGCGTAGCTGATTTGCCAGTGCTTCGTTAGCTCCGGCGGCGATAGCCCCGCTAACAAAATCTCCTCCGGCCACCTCCGCGATAAATCCACCAACGAGCGCGTGGGTAGCTACTTTTTCGATACTGCCCGTCTTCAAACCTATTTCACCAACTGCGTTAAAGCTGGTGGCCGCCAATGTGTTGAATAAAACGCTGGTGAGCGCATCACCCAAATCGGCATCCTGCCCCAGCGCTTTTTTAAGCACGGCCGAGGTGCCGTTCTGTAGCGTCTGGTTGGCCGCAAACTGCCCTACGCCCTTCAGCGTATTAAGTTGTAAGTCGATTTTTCCGGAAGCTTGAGTCGTTTTACTTCCCGTCCAACCGTCAAAATATGCCGCCGTGAAACCTGCTGTGAGGCCAGATACTGCGTATCCCTTCATCGCATCAGACGAAGTGACATCTTTAAATACCGCGCCGAGGTTGCCGCGATTATTAACCGCACTCACCGTGGCATTAGTCGCAGCACCTGCGGCAATAGCGCCAGTGCCAGCAGCGACGCCAATACCAGCACCTGCGGTGGTCATTGCCCCCATAGCTGCAGGTCCAACAAATGCAGCCATCACAATCGCAATAATGATCTGCGACGCCGGCCCCAACCCCGAGTTGCTGTACTTGAAGCTGTCGTGAATCTCCTTGACCTGCCTCCAGTCCACATCCCCACGCGCTTCGGCGTCTTTGATCCAGGCCAACTGCGGATCGGCCTTGACCATCGCATCAATCGATTGGCTGACGGTTTGCTGGTTGACCTGCCTGACGTCAATCTTCAGGCCTTCCACCGCCTTGATCGCGATATTGCCCTCTGCCACCATTTGGGTCTGGCGCAGGGTCTCATCTGTATTGCCTTTACCTTTTGATGATGTCCAGAACGCATCTCCCTTGCTCTTCTCATGACTCTCCTGATGCAGATCCTTCACCGCCTCAAACTCAACCGCCCCCCCACTGACAATCGCAATATCCCCACCACTCTCAAGCTTCGCCGCCTGATACTTCTGATCCCCACCACTCTCCAGTGTCAGATCCCCCCCAGTCTTGATCTCGCTCCCGACACTCTTCACATCGGTCACTTCATCACGCTGAGTCTTCTTGCTGCCCCAATTGCCCTTCTTGCTCATGTCATACAGCGAGTAATGACTGTCCTGCGCCGCCAGCATTTGCAGTTCGTTATCCGCATGCACATAGGCTTCATTGCCTGCGCTGATCTTGCTGGCAACCAAAGTCAGGTCGGTGCCGGCGATGGCGATCAGGTCGCCGCCGGCTTTGAGTTCGGCGCTTTGTTGGGTGACGTCGTCCAGTTGAGTAGTGGTTTTGGTGCCGCCTTTTTTGCCTTTGGAGTAGTCGTGTTGTTCGTTGGCGGCGGCGGCCAGGGTCAGGTTTTCGCCGGCCTTGACGCTGAGGTCTTTGGCGGCGCTGACGGTGCTGGCGACCACGGCAATGTCGCGGCGGGCGTCGATGGCGAGGTTGCCGCCCACGTCCACGGCGGAGGTGTGTTGCAGGATGGTTTGCTCGGTGCCGCTGATGCGACGGCGTTGGTAGGCGTAGTCGTCCTGTTCGGTCTGGCTGGCGATCAGCACATCACGCCCTGCGGTTACGCTGGCGTTGCCACCGGCCTTGAGGTTGCTGCCGAGGTTGAGCACGTCGCGGCCGGCGTTCAGCTTGAGCGTGTCGGTGGCTTCGAAGCGGGAGGCTTCGCTGGCCACGTCGTTGCGCAGTTGGTAGCCCTGGCCGTCCTGTTTGAAGGTGGTGACGGTGCGTTCGTTGATGATGTCGCCGATCACGGCGGTGGCGCTGATGTCGCGGCCATTGATGATGCCGCCACGGGTGTTGCGGACCGAGTCGGTGGCGAGCATTTCCAGGCGGTTGCCAGCTTGCATCAGGCCGCTGTTGTCGATGTTGTTGGCAACCATGCTCAGGTTATTGGTGGCGCGCAGGGTGCCGCTGTTGTGCAGGTCGCCGCCGGTGACCAGGCTCACGTCCTGGCCCTGGATCAGCGCGCCGTTGGGGGCCAGGCGGTTGTTGGCCTGGGCCAGGTAAAGCACGGGGGTCAGGACTTTCTGGCCGTTGATCTCGGCTTCTTCCATCCAAACGATGTCGTGGGTCAGTGCCGCGACTTGCTCGGCAGTTAGCGACACGCCCAGTTGCAGGTTGAGCGAGTCCTTGTACGAGATGGCGTTGTCCATCAGGTAGCGGAACAGTGCGTCGTCGCTGGCGAGGCCGTTGATGTAGCGTTGGCCGGACGGTCGGAAAACTGGATCATTTTTGAAACGTATTGCCGTGATCACGAGCTTCGGACTTTTCCCACGACCTCCCGAGGTTGAGCCATAGGAAGTAACTTGGCTAGGATTCGGCGTCGCAGTAAATCCTGTGGCCGGGTGTCGCAACCTGAAGTAGTCTGAGGCGCGGTAGCGCCATAGCTCTGTAGCAGGCGCTTTTTTTATGCCTGCTTACCGCATCTATGGTGGACCGTGTGAGGCGGGCTTTTGCCCGGCCGGTACCCTCGGACACCGGTTTGCGACCCTCGCACGGTCCACCACCCACTCGTGTCGCAACGAAGGTGGTGGCCTCTTAACTGTCTGAGGATCGAGTGGATGTTTTCTACAAATCGAAACTGCCGAGTTATTGAAGTAAAAGTCGTGATGAGATGTTCGCGCTCTACCGTTAACGCTCATTCAATGTGTGGTGCATCGGAGGGTCGCTCATGAACACGCAAATAGATGATGACGATTTTCCTGCCAGTGTTTTCAATGTGCGGCCAGGCTTGAGTTCCGAAGAAGCATTAGTGAATGCGAGTGAGCTTTTGGCTTCGGCATCAGCAATGGCGAATGAACAGGCGTTTTCCTCAAACGGATCACAGCGACTTCAAACCTTCGGGTTGGCCCAGCTGATCGAAAGCGCGCACCTTCTAGTAAACGATGCTCTGAAAAAAACGAGTCCAGTAACCCTCTGATTTTTAATGGAGAAAAATAGATGAGGATAGGTTACGCAGTTTTATTCGAAATATCGTGGCCTAGCCCATCTATCACTTATATTTAAACAATTGAATACTTACAAAAAAATGGTGCCTTATAGACATCCATTTTGGCTAACTATAAAGCTAGCAGGTACCAAAAAATAAAACCACGTTATTAAACAGCAAACCGCCAATAGAGCAATCAAATAAATCTGCTCCTTTTCCACTCCAACTAGACTGAAAATTTTTTTGAGTAACGCTCTTCTAATCTTTCAGCAGACCTTAGAACGCCATCCCCATCATCAGGAAAGAAAGCAGAATAAACATCTGCTGCAATTTTCATCAGGGAAACGTAGTCAGGCACTGGGATACTTGAAGTTTCCACTTCGCCCAAAAAGAAACTAACCTCATTGAAACTTTCTGGATCGTCCCAGTCCTGATCAAGGGCGTAAAAAAAACCTTCACTCACAGAGAAGCCAAATCCCTGCGAAGCGTCATAGATGAACGCTGGAAAATTAGTCCTTCCCCTCGCCATAGAAGCCTCTATCAATTCGTAAAGATCTTCATAGTCCAGACCAGTTGAAGCAAATGACTCCTTGAACCTCTTAAGCCAAGCCAAGCTATCCATTAGTTTGTCCTCGGGGGCATAGTGATAAAGGAATTTGTTATTTCTCCTGTCTTGCTATTACGTGTCACTTGGAAGTGATAGCCATCAACTTTAATACTAGCTTCTCTCAACGCTGGGTTGGTTTTAAACAAAGACTCGGCTTGGACTGCCGCTCGACTAGACATATCAGCCACCCTGCTATCCGGCAGAACCTTTGGATCGTAAGTCGTTTTCGTGGATGTAGGCTTATACTCACCCATTTTGCCACCTGTCAGCGAAAACGCGTAACCAGAGGGCCTAACATTTCGCCAGTAAAGTACCGAGTTCCTAAGTCTTTAGCAGGCTCCATCCCTCCGTAATACTCCTTCATACGAACTCTATCAGAAATCTCTTTCAGATATTTCTGCAGTAGAAGCATAACTTTATCAACATCACTAAAAACAGAATCGTCAAAACACAGCTCTACGTCAACACCGCCCCCACATTTTACAACTCTAAGTAATACAAAAAAATCGGAGGAAGCAGATACAATATCAAAACCATACAACTTAGCAGACACACAAACATCACCTTCAAAACGACAAAGCTCCGCAACCATACTTTGATCAAGGCCCAAGCAACTCGCAATACCGAGCACTTCTGAAGCTGTCACATCGTCGACGCGCTCCGAATGACTCTCCAAATCCTTCAGAAGAATAATAATATCGTCTTCAACCACACCACCTAGAACAACCTCATATAACTCTTTCATAAATTAGTCGACAAACCCTTTAAATGCCCCATCTAAATTCAACCGTATGCCACGCCCGTCGCCAAGACGTTTCTCTATAAATGGAATTCCTTTTTCTGTTGTCACCGACTTAAACTCGCCGGGAGCACGTATTATTTCACGTAACTGCTTCATAGCCTGCTCGTTCCAAGTAGCCATAGACCCTGTAGTCTTACCCCAAATATCAGGATTTCTACCCGCGTGCTTCGATAGTGCATGACCGATAACGGTGGAACCTTTGTAAGGTAATTGAACGAAAAAAAATGGACAGATTTATTTTTTCAGAGACTCATCCGCTACGTCTCAAGATCTTCACAAAGCCCAAACCTCAAAAAACCTGCCCCCTTTTCTTGTCAAGTAAGTGACGCTCAAATTTGCCCCATTTTTTCTTCTAGCCTCACCCCGACTCAACAATGAAATCTTTCGCTAGAATCATCGCCTCAAAAAAACCAGAGAATGGAACTCTCAAAGTCGCGCTACTTAAGTCAGCAAAGATCTCCACCTCTAAAGCGTCCACCCCTTTATCCTGATTAACTTGAGCAATTGGTTCGCCTTTATATTGAATCTCCGCAGTCAGCCTTTTATAGCGATTATCACTAAAGCCCAGAACTTCAAAATCCGAATTACTTTCAAGTTTCATGGTTTCGCCTTAGGGTCCAAAAACCCAGAAAATGAGCCATCATTATTGTAGCGCAGACCTCTTCCATCGGGAGCCCGGACCTCTAGCCCACCGCGACTCAAATTTGAGAATGTTGAATTTGGATTCTTGAGAACGTCATCAATAATACCGAGTGCAGTTGCATTTTGCTTTTCAATTCCACCTGTGAGTTTTGGGAACGTTCCAGTAGCTCGCTGGCCAGAAGCATGCTTTGTGAGCGCCCTAGCAGCCTCTGTCAGACCTTCCTTATTGATAGGATTTGAAGCTGCGGCAGATAGATCATCGAAAGTGCGGCCGCCGAAATTTTGCAGGGCGGAAGGCAATCCTTTTGCACCTCCCATCACAAGCCGACCTAATACTGCCGCCAGCCCAGCACCTGTGAGTTCACCGGCCATAAAATAGCCCCAAGCCTTGACGAACTCGTTAGCCGGTTGAACCCCTTCAAAACCTTGTCCTTGGGCCAGCTCCAGCTGTGCTTGGGCAATTTGGTCGTTAGTGGCACCTTTTTCCAGCATGTCCTTTGCCAGAGTAGTCGCCGCTGATCCGTATTCACTTAAGCCTGGTGGCAGATGCTCCAGAAAATTGTATTGCGTCAGGTTTTGCGCAACCCAAGCCCCTTTCTCGATCTTGGCAGCGTCCGCATCTTTCTGCCCCGCAGCCGCCAACACACCCACGATCTGCGAACTCATCGTCAGCAACTCTTCGTTGCCGTTAACCAGCGTATTCAGATGAGTAACCAGCGCCTCATTCGCCCCCGCTGCCAACGCACCGGTTTTAAAATCGCCGCCCGTAGCCTCAGCCAGCAAACCACCTACCATCGCGTGAATCGCAATCTTGGGTGCCGACCCATCGGCAACTACACCTTGGGTGTAATTTCCCACCAGATTGAAACTAGCTGCCGCCAACGTATTGAACAGCGCACTTTTTAATGCATCGCTGGCGCTACCGCCCTGCCCGAGTGCCTTGCTCAGCAGCATGGATGTGCCGCTTTGCAACGTCTGGTTGGCGGCAAATTTACCGACACCGCTCCATGTATTCAGTAGACCTGGCGTCGTGACTTTCCCAGTGATTGTGTTTGTTTGAGTCCCCGTCCAATCACCAAAATATGCAGCGGTCATGCCAGCCGTGACGCCAGCAATCACATACCCCTTCATCGCATCCGAAGAAGTCACGTCCTTGAGTACCGCGCCCAAGTTGCCACGGTTGTTAACGACACTGACCGTAGCGTTGGTCGCTGCTCCTGCAGCCACTGCTCCAGCTCCAGCTGCCACGCCAACGCCCGCCCCTGCGCTGGCAGCCGCACCCGCAGCCAACGGCCCAACCACCGCCGCCATCACAATCGCAATAATGATCTGCGACGCAGGCCCCAACCCTGAGTTGCTGTACTTGAAGCTGTCATGAATCTCCTTGACCTGCCTCCAGTCCACATCCCCACGAGCCTCTGCATCCTTAATCCAGGCCAGTTGCGGATCGGCCTTGACCATCGCCTCAATCGATTGGCTGACGGTCTGTTGATTGACCTGATTGACGTCGATCTTCAGGCCTTCCACCGCCTTGATCGCGATGTTGCCCTCGGCAACCATCTGGGTCTGGCGCAGTGTTTCGTCGGTGTTGCCTTTGCCTTTGGAGGACACCCAGAAGGCATTGTTATTGCTCTTCTCATGACTCTCCTGATGCAGATCCTTCACCGCCTCAAACGTCACCGCCCCTCCACTGACAATCGCAATATCCCCACCACTCTCAAGCTTCGCCGCCTGATACTTCTGATCCCCACCACTCTCCAGTGTCAGATCCCCCCCAGTCTTGATCTCGCTCCCGACACTCTTCACATCGGTCACTTCATCACGCTGAGTCTTCTTGCTGCCCCAATTGCCCTTCTTGCTCATGTCATACAGCGAGTAATGACTGTCCTGCGCCGCCAGCATTTGCAGTTCGTTATCCGCATGCACATAGGCTTCATTGCCTGCGCTGATCTTGCTGGCAACCAAAGTCAGGTCGGTGCCGGCGATGGCGATCAGGTCGCCGCCGGCTTTGAGTTCGGCGCTTTGTTGGGTGACGTCGTCCAGTTGAGTAGTGGTTTTGGTGCCGCCTTTTTTGCCTTTGGAGTAGTCGTGTTGTTCGTTGGCGGCGGCGGCCAGGGTCAGGTTTTCGCCGGCCTTGACGCTGAGGTCTTTGGCGGCGCTGACGGTGCTGGCGACCACGGCAATGTCGCGGCGGGCGTCGATGGCGAGGTTGCCGCCCACGTCCACGGCGGAGGTGTGTTGCAGGATGGTTTGCTCGGTGCCGCTGATGCGACGGCGTTGGTAGGCGTAGTCGTCCTGTTCGGTCTGGCTGGCGATCAGCACATCACGCCCTGCGGTTACGCTGGCGTTGCCACCGGCCTTGAGGTTGCTGCCGAGGTTGAGCACGTCGCGGCCGGCGTTCAGCTTGAGCGTGTCGGTGGCTTCGAAGCGGGAGGCTTCGCTGGCCACGTCGTTGCGCAGTTGGTAGCCCTGGCCGTCCTGTTTGAAGGTGGTGACGGTGCGTTCGTTGATGATGTCGCCGATCACGGCGGTGGCGCTGATGTCGCGGCCATTGATGATGCCGCCACGGGTGTTGCGGACCGAGTCGGTGGCGAGCATTTCCAGGCGGTTGCCAGCTTGCATCAGGCCGCTGTTGTCGATGTTGTTGGCAACCATGCTCAGGTTATTGGTGGCGCGCAGGGTGCCGCTGTTGTGCAGGTCGCCGCCGGTGACCAGGCTCACGTCCTGGCCTTGGATCAGCGCGCCGTTGGGGGCCAGGCGGTTGTTGGCCTGGGCCAGGTAGAGCACGGGGGTGAGGACTTTCTGGCCGTTGACCTCGGCTTCTTCCATCCACACGATGTCGTGGGTCAGTGCCGCGACTTGTTCGGCGGTGAGGGACACGCCCAGTTGCAGGTTGAGTGAGTCCTTGTAAGAGATGGCGTTGTCCATCAGGTAGCGGAACAGCGCGTCATCACTGGCAAGGCCGTTGATGTAGCGTTGGCCGGTACGGGCCACAACGGCTTCGCGGATCAGGCGTTGCTCGTACAGGCCGTCGCCCAAGCGCTTCCAGCTGGCGTCGGGGTTGTAGCCCAGTTTGCCGAGCAGGTAGTCGGAGCTCATGAACTGCTTGAGGTCGGTGAGCGCCGGGTTGGTTTCGATCAGGTATTTGTGGCTGTTATCTACCGGGGTGATTTCCGGCAGGCCTTGTACGCGGGTGACTGATGGGGCACGGCTGTCCAGAGCCAGCGGGCCCTGGCCGTTGACTGCACCGCTGACGGGCTGGCCATCGAGGCTGAAACCGCGTTCTTGCACGGCGGTGTAGTCGAGGGTTTTCTCGCGCTCGGCGGCGCTGATTACACGTCCACTCACGCTGAAGTCACCGCTACCGGTAGCCGCGTTACCCGCTGCACCACCCTTCGCGGCCTGGCCGCTGAGACGGAACAGGCCGTTCTGGCTGGTCGGCAAACTGAAGCCGGGCAAGGTCACCGGGTTGACCTGGCGTTGGGCCAGATCTGGCGGTAGCTGTGCGGTGATCGCCGGCTTGACGGTGGAGGCAAATACCTCGGAGTTGGTGTTGCGGTTGGCCGCCGGGGTGTCGATGTGGGTAGCGTTGGGGCGGATGACGCTGTTGTCGATCCTGGAGGTCGCATTGACCGTCACCGCACCTGCGGCCTGAATCACCGCCTGTGCAATCACGCTGCCGGTGGTGGGCACTACATAGCTACTGCTTTCATAGAAATTGCCAACGCCTGCCCTGACCTGGTCCATCGTCATCTGGCCCGGGCGGTAGTCGCCTGAGTTGGGATTGTTGTAGATGTTGAACTGGTTCTGGCGCTCCATGAAGGTGTTGTAGATGCCACGGTCGCGGGTATAGAGCCCGGAATTGAAGTGACGCTCTTCGCCGCCTGCCGCGCCGCGGTTGGTCAGCACATCGGTGTTGATCAGGATATTCCCGGCGGCGGATACCGAGCTGTAAAGGTTATCGAAGGTCTGGCTGCCCACAGTCAGGTCGCCACCGGCGTTGATGAACGCAGAGGCCGAGCTGCCGGTGATGACATCTTCGTATTTCTCCACCGAGTTGAAGTACAGCTCGCAGCCTTTGCCTTTGCAGTAGTCGTTCCAATAGATATTGAGGTTGCCCGACACCAGCTTCATTTCAGTGGTGAACTGGTCACGACGGTTGCTCAGGGTGTCTGCCAGCAAGCGCATGCCGGTGCCACTTTCCAGGCTGCCGGAGACGTTCTCGATCAGGCTGCTGCGCGCGCTCGCATCATCCCGGGCGATGTCCAGGGCGCCGAGGCTGTAGACGTCGCCATAGCGGTTGCTGAAATCATTGACGCGCAACGCCATGTCGTTGCCGCTGAAGAGCAAGCCCTTGTCATTGACCAGGTGCGTGGCGTTCAGCCGGACTTTTCCGGCGCCGCCCAGGGTGCCGTAGTTGTTCAGGGTGGAGGCATTGACTGTCAGGTCGCCGATGGCAGTCAGGCGCCCGTGGTTATTCAGGCTCGTGCTAGTGACCTGGTTGAGTGCGCCGCCGGCAATGCGGGCGTTCTCGCCCAGGTCCATGCTGGCGCTGGTGAGGCTCATGTTGCCCAGGCTGCTGACGCGGCCGTTGCCGCTGTAGCCACCGGTGAGCGTCACACTGAGGGTGCCATCACTGGCCAGAAGGCCGTCGTTGGTCCAGGTGTTGCCAATGCCGATCAGGCTTTGTGCACCGAGCAACTGGCCGCTGGCGGTCTGGGTGAACTGGCCGATGTCGAGGTTCAGGCGCCCGGCCTGGATCACGCTGCTGTTGGTCCAACTGGCAGCCTTGATGTCCAACTGGCCGTTGGTGACGAAGCTGCCGCCGGCCCGGGTGACTTGGTCGGAGGTCAGGTCGAACGTACCGGTGCCGGTGTGTACGATGCGCCCGCCGTTATTGTCCAGGCCGGCGGCTTGCAGGTTCAGGTGTTCGTTGGCGCTTTCAAGCACGCCGAAGCGGTTATCGAACAGGCCGGAAACATCGATGTCGGTCGTGCCCGTACGGCCCATGGCCCGCAGGTTACCGCCGACGTTGTTGATGGTTTGCGCAGCAAGGCGCAGGACGTCGTCGCTTTCAATCAGGCCATAGCCATTGCTCAGGGCGTCAGTGAGGCCGAAGTCGATATTGCGTGCACCGACCTTGCCGCCCTTAACGGCCGCCGTGCCCTGGTTATCGAAAGCCTGGGCAGTGACCTTGAGCAAGGTATCGGCGTAGACACCGCCGCCCTGGTTATTGAAGGTCGTGGTGACGATGCGGCTTTCACCGCCGAGTGCGGATAAATGCCCCATTTGGTTGAGCAGCCCGCCCTTGGCTTGGATATCCAGCGACTGCGCCTGAGTGATGCCGTTGCTGTTAGTGAACAACCCAGTGACCAGTTTGACCCAGCCCTTGCTGCTGTTGAGTACGCCACCGGCCGTGTTGGCTACACTGGCGGTTTCCAGGTCCAGGTTGCCACTGAGGCTGTCGACGCGGCCGCCCTGGTTACTCAGGGCGCCGCTGAGGCGCAGGCGGTTATCGGTCTGGCTTTGCAGCGTGCCTTGATCGTTGGTGAGGGTGCGGGCGGTAAGGTCGAGCTTGCCCATCTGGCTGAACATCAGGCCGTCTTGCTGGTTTTGAACGTCACCGGCCAACAGCTTGATCACCAGGTCTTTCTGGCTGGCAAGCGTGCCTTTGGCGCTGTTATCCAGGTCGCCATTGGCGAGGGTCAGGTCAAGGCGATCCTGGCTGACCAGTTGGCCGCCTCGGTTGCCCAGGCTGGCGGCGTTCAGCAACAGGGCTGCGCCACTGGCCAGGCGCGCATTGTTGGCATTGATCAGCGCGCCACTGAGGGTGCCGTCCAAGGTGCCCTGGCTGATCAGTTGGCCAGCACTGTTGTCGAGACTCTCGCCGATAAAGGTGATGTTGGCGGCGTTGATACGCCCACCACGGTTGAGAATTTGACTCTGGGCATTATTGAAGCCCAGGTGTTGAGCTGCGGAAATCAGGCCGTTGTTGCTGTTATCCAGGCGACCGGCAACGTTGAGGTCGACATCGGCCTGGCCGGAGATGATCCCCTGATCATTGTTCAGGCTGCCCGCGATGAGCGTTTGTTTGCCCATGCTAACCAGGGCACCGGCCGCGTGGTTATCCAATACACCGGTGAGGTCAGTGTGCAGGGTGCCACTCTTGCTCGACAACGTGCCCTCGGCGCTGTTGTCGAGGCCATTGCCGACCACCGTCAGACCGTTCCAGCCGGAGATCAAGCCCTTGTTGGTGTTGACCACGGTATCCGCTTCAAGGCGCAATTGATCGGCACTGAGGATGACCCCGCGATCACCGTTATCGATGCGTTTGGCGGCGATGGTGAACGCCGTCTGGCTGGAGATTTCGCCTTGTTCTCGGTTGGTCAGGTTAGCCAGGCGCGCGAAGGTCAGCGGGCCTTTGGCGCTGATCAAGCCTGCGCTGTTATCGAGATTGCCGCCTTGCAGATCGAGGGTTACGGCGCGTTCGCCGATCAAGCGGCCCTGGCGCTGGATCAGCTGTTGGACGATGAGTTTCAAGTCGCCCTTGGCCGAGATTTCCCCTTCCAGGCTTGAGTCGACCGTTTGCCCGGTCAGGGTCAAATCAGCCTGGCTGTTGATCAACCCGGCAGTGTTATCGAGGTTGGCAGTGGTCAGGTTCAACGCCTGTTGACTGCCGATCACACCCGCGCGGTTATCCACATTGGCGGCGGTGACCGTCTGGCTACCATCGCTGACGATTCGCCCGCCCTGGTGATTGTCCAGCGCGCCGGTGTTGAGCGTCTGGAGCGTGCCGGCCGAAAGGCTGCCCTTGTCGCTGTTGTTCAAGGAGCCTGAGGTGGTCGTCAAAACCGTAGCGGCAAAGATCTGCCCCTGGTTATGGTTATCCAGCACGCCGGTGACCTTCAGGTCCAGCGCACCACGGCTGGCGAGCGCGCCACCGGCCTGGTTGTCCAGGCTGTCGGCTGCCACCTGCAGAACGCTCTTGGCGGACACTACACCTTCCACACTGTTATCCAGCGCCTTGGCGATACGTACCTGCAGGCTGTCGCCACTGATGACTTTACCGCCGCGGTTATTCAGCGCATCGGCCATCAACAGGAATGATTGGGTGCTGGAGATTTCACCGCCCTGACTGTTGTCGACGGTGCCCAGGTTGTTCAGCAGCAGTTGGCCCGGTGTCGCGATCAGGCCGTGGTCACGGTTGATCAGTTGCCCATGGCTCAAGTCCAGGTCGATGCTGGTATTGCTGATCAGCTCGCCACGATCATGTTGGTCCAGCCCGGTCAGGGTTGCCTTGACCGTGGACTTGGCGAAGATCGAACCTTGTTGGCTGTTATCCAGTCGCCCTGCGTTGAGGGTGATGCCAGCGTCACTGCTGATGCTGCCGCGCTGGCTGTTGTCCAGGCCGGCGCTGCGCACGTCCACCTGTTGCTTGGCGCTGATCACGCCGCCCTGGCTGTTGTTCAGCGCAGTGCTGACCAGCGTGGCGGTGCCATCGGCCAGCAGCTTGCCAGCCTGATTGTTCAGTTGGCCCTGGGTGGTGATCGACAGCGCATTGGCCGCAGAAAGAATACCGCCCCGGCTGTTATCCAGGGTGCCAGCCCTGACGGTCAGTCCGCCCTCGCTCAGCAGCGTGCCCTGCCCTTGGTTGAGCAAGCCTCCGGTCAGGCTAATGGTCAGGTCTTTTTGGCTGGTAACGCGGCCACCCAGGCTGTTATCCAGTTGGTCGCCATTCAATGCCAGGCTCTCACGCCCCGCCAGCAAGCCGTTGCTCTGGTTGAGCAGGCGCTGCACCGTGAGCGTCAGGCCGCTGTCGCCGATGACCTTGCCGGTGGTGTTGTTCAGTTGATCGGCGACCACCAGCACCTTGGCCTGGCTGGAGATCTCGCCTTGCTGGTTGAGGATGGTGTGGCTGCGCAGGTCCACGCCGTTGGTGGCAGCGATAAGGCCGCCGTTGCGGTTATCCAGGGACGCGCCGGTCAGGTTCAGCGCACCGTCGCTGACGAGTTCGCCCGCTTGTTGATTGAGCACACCGACGGTTGCCTGCAGGTCGCCCTTGGCGCTGATGCGACCGGCGCCGTTTTCGAGCTGGTTGGCGTTGAGGGTCAGCGCGCCGTCGCTGCCCAACTTGCCGCCATTGCTGTTGTTCAACTGGTTCAGTTGCACGTGCGCGGCGGCCTTGGTGCTGATCACGCCCGCTTGGCTGTTATCCAGATCGCCGCCGGTGAGGGTCAGCGCGCCGTCGGCAATGACCAGGCCACCCTGGTTGATCAGGCTGTCGCCGTGCAACGCCAGGGTGGTTTTGCTGGACACCAGGCCGCCCTGGCTGTTGTTCAACTGCCCTGCGGTTATTTGTTGAGCCCCCTGGCTGACGAGGTTGCCTTCATTGCGATTGTCCAGCAGCCCGGCGACGGTCAGGTTCATCACGCCTTGGGCGGCGATGGAACCTTTGTCGCGGTTATCGAGGCTGGCCGCCTGTACTGTCAGGCTGGACGCAGAGAAAATCCCCAGGCGGTTATCGATGGCACCGCTGGCGGTTACGTTGAGGTTGCTGCCCAGCAATTTGCCTGAACGGTTATCCAGGTTCGTGGCAATCACGGTTGTGTGGCTGGCAGAAATTTCACCCGCCTGGTTACTCAGTTGCCCTGCGGTTACACGGGCCTGCGCCTGGCTGGCGACCAGGCCGTTATCGTTAGTCAGTTGGCCAGCGTTGAGCGTCAGGTTCTTGAGGCCGATCACGCGACCGTTCTGGTTATCCAGCGCAGCGGTCACCGTAACGTCGGTGCTGTTTTCACTGTGCAGCAGACCGTTGGTGCGGTTATCCAGACCGGTGGCCGTGACCTTGAGCGAGTCCTTACCCAGTACACGACCGCCACGGTTGTCGAGTTGACCGGCGTTAATCACGGCGGTGGTACCGCTCAGAGTGCCGCCTTGATTGTTCAAGGTTTGGTTGGCCGTGGCGGTAAGGGTTCGGCTGGCAACCACGCTGCCGCTATTGCTCAGGTTTGCCGCGCGCAGACTGACATCGCCACCGGCATTGCGGCTTTCATCGGCGTTGACACCGGCTTCGATGATGCCGCTGTTGACCAGCGCCCCACCGCTGGTCACGGTGATGCTGTCGCGGGCCGCCAGGCTTTTCTGGTTGCTCAGGCCTGTCGTGGTTTGTACATCGACTCGCGTGCCGGCATACACCGCACCCGCAGCGTCCAATTGACCGGCCTTGATCACCACCGCTTCGCTGGCTTTGGCATTAGCCAAACTCAGTCGTCCAGTGGCATCGAGCTGAATATCACCGCCACTGGCCATTAACGTACCGTCGAGCTTCACGCCCACCCCGGCCTCGGTGCCCACCAGTTTGATCGCCCCGGCATACATCCCACCCAACGCCGTCGAATCAATCGCGAGCTCGGGCTTAGCGCTGCCGTCGTCGGCGCGGGCAGTGGCTTGCAGGCTTTTAGCATCGACGTCATTGCGCCCGGCAACCACACTCAAGTTGCGCGCATTGATCTGTGCGTTAATCCTGGCCGAGCGGGTGATGATTTCAAAGCGGTCGACGTTATCGGCGTTCAAGCCCTGGCCGTCGATGGTCACGGCGCCGCCATCAACCTGGTAACGTTGCAGTTGGCCGCTTGCGTCGAGTATCGGTTTGCCGGTGGTCAGGGTGACGTTGGGGGTGTTGATGAAGCCGCAGCCGCTGCAAGTAATGCCATAGGGGTTGGCGACGATGACCTTGGCCGACTGGCCCGCCACTTCGGTGTAGCCGCGCAGTTGGCTGGGACTGCCGCCGTTGACTTCGTTGAGAATGATGTTGGCGGCGCGGCCTTGCAGGTTCGGGTTGCCGAGGATGATGCCGCCCAGTTGCGTCGATTGGGTACGGTCGGTGGCGTTGTTGAGTATCACGCCGTTGGCGCCGACGTTGTAGTCCTTGAACTGGTTGTGGGACAGGCCACTGCCATTGGGGGCGGCGATGTTTACCACCGGCACGCCATTGCCCGCCTGGCCGACCGTGGTGCCCGGCGCGCTGACCACGATGCCTTCGGCCTGGGCCAGCAGCGGTTGCCAGAACAGCGCGTTGGCCAGGATCAGCGCCACGCCACGTTTGGGCAGGCCCAGGAACGCGTCACGGCTTTTCAGGGCAGCAGAAGGCTGGCGAACCAGGAAGGCAAATTGGCGAACATCCATTTCAAATTCTCGTTGCAACTGGGCGTTGAATTACAGGAAGAAATCCATGCGGATGTAGATCGGTGCTTCGCGCTCAAGCAGCGCGGCCGGTCGTTCCAGGGAGTGGGCAAAGGTCACGCTGGTGCTCACGTGTTGGCCGCGGGCGAACAGCTCAAGGGAGTTGCTCGAGACGCGGCCGTGCACTTCGCCGTTGTAGCGACCATTGCGGATCACGCCCTGGTCGTAGCCCACGCTGGCACCGTACTCGCCGAACACCGGGCGCAGCCAACCGAGGGTCACCGGGCGGCTCCAGCGCAGGTCATTGCGCCAGTAACCGCCGCTGTCGCCGGTCAGTTGCTGATCCTTGTAGCCGCGTACCGACGCCGAGCCGCCGAGGCTCATGCGCTGGGGGCTGAACAGCACGTCTTCGCTGCGTTGGCCGGTGGCCAGGCTGGTAAAACTGAACGACTCGCCCCACAGCGTGAAGGGTTGCAGGTAGCTGACGGTGGCGGTGTACTTGCGGTAGCGCGCATCCGGCACGCCAGGCAGGGGGTTGTGATTGCCTTGGGCGTCGAAGGCGCCGGTGCCGTTTTGCATGCCCACATCGACGTTGACGAACGCACTGCCGATACGACGACCATGGTTGATGCCCAACTGCAGTTCACTGAGGCGGTTGCTGCTCTCTTTGAGGCGGCTGCTATCGATGTAGTTGTTGGTGCGCAGGTGGGACAGGCCGACGTTGAGCGACGTCTTGCTCACGGCATCACGGTGGATCACCCGCTCAGCGCGTAACTGATGGTTTTCACTGTCACCGGTTTGCTTGAAGTCGAAACCGTCGCCCTGGACGACCGAACGGTAGTCGCTCTGGTTGTAGCTGTAGCTGAAGTTCCACCAGCCCCAGGGCACGTTGTAGTAGAGCATCGCATTCTTGGAGGTTTTCTGATGGTCGCTGACCGCGTCATGGCCGCCACGCAGAATCAGCTGATCGGCCAGGCCCAGTGGGCTGTCCCACTCAAAGCCGGTGCCCCACTGCTGTTCGCCGGTGCTTTTCTGGCCATCGTTGTTACGTGAAAGGCTGGCGCGCCATGGCTTTTGCGGGTTGTTTTTGACCAATACCGAGCTGCCGCCCACGGCCTCGCCCGGGGTCAGCTCCATTTGGGCTGATTGGACGGCAAGCGATTGAGTTGGTCGACGGCCTGCTCGATTTCTCGCAGGTTCAATATCTCGCCGCTTTTGCCGGGAAAGGCCATGGCCAGCTCGCGGTCCGTCAACTTGCTGTTGTCGGCGCCCTTCAAGCCTTCGAGTTTGCCCTCCACCACCAGCACTTGCAGATGCCCCTTGGACATGTCCTGTTGCGGCAAGTAGGCGCGACTCGTCATCAGGCCTTTGTCGATGTAGAAGTCGGTGAGGTCTTTGAGCAGGGCGTTGAGTTGTGAGACGCCCAGGCATTGACCGGTGTACGGTTTGAGCAGACGCTCGCGTTCAGGGGCAGGCAGGTGGTCGGCCCCCTGGAGTTCAATGGTTTGGATCGGGAAGCAACGGCTGTCCACCGGGGCTGCTGGCGCTTCGGGCCTGGCCTCTTTGCCGGGCAGTTCCTTGAGTTGTTCAAGGCGGCGTTGCTGATCTTCCAACAGGCGGTTTTGCCGGTCGCGGATCAGGTCCTGATCACCCGGAAGGGTTGCCGCCATCACGCTGGGGGAGGCGAGGCAGACAAGCAGGGCAATGCTCAGTGAATACCGAGTCCGTGGCGGTTGGGAATTCATGTTCGATCCATCGAATTTACGAAGGGTGGCAAACTAACATCGACCGCCTTTCTCGCCAATAATCTGACCCACCTTTGGGTAACGCCCTAAAAAAACAGTAACTAGCTGACTAATAAAGAAAATAATCGAATAAGAATGGATATTGCTTGAAGTTATTGGTTGTTTTCCGACCAGCGGTATCAGATTTGATACACATTGAGCACCCACACGAACGCCCGGACTATTGGGTCAGCACCGGTCCGCATATGAATATTTGAATTTAAGGAATTTTTGAACGACAACGGAAATTTGCGCAGACGTTGACCCAACGTCGACTCGGGCAGGCCAAATCACAGGCAAAAAAAAAACCCGGAAATCCTCACTTGCGTGGGCCTTCCGGATTTTCTAAACCGCCAAAAATGGTGGGTCGTGTGGGATTCGAACCTACGACCAATTGGTTAAAAGCCAACTGCTCTACCAACTGAGCTAACGACCCGCTGTGTGGTGGCGCGTATAATACTGATTTCTAAGGATTATTCAACACCTTATTTTAAATAAATCAGAAAAAACGCATTTGAACGGTAATTCGGTGGGTAGAGCGCCTCTCGCAGCCGCCGGATCAGCGCCCCGGCTCGTCGTTCCACAGGTACTTATGCAGCTGCAATTGCAGGCGTACCGGCAGGTTGTCCGCCACGACCCAATCCGCCAGGTCACGGGCATTCAGGTCGTGATGGCTTGGCGAGAACAGCACCTCGCCCGCTCGACGCTCCAGGCCATACTGGATCAGCTTGGAGGTGGCCCAGTCATAATCGTCACGGGAACAGATGACGAACTTGACCTGATCGTTGGCCGTCAGTAAGTCCATGTTCTCGTAGCGGTTGCGGTGGGCTTCCTTGGAGTCCGGGGTCTTGAGGTCAACCACTCGGCTGACGCGCGGGTCGACCGCAGAGATGTCCAGGGCGCCACTGGTTTCCAGCGAGACCTCGTAACCGGCATCACACAGCTGTTTGAGCAACGGAATGGCGTTGGGTTGCGCCAGAGGCTCACCGCCCGTCACGCAGACGTAGCGCGGCCGGTAACCGGCAACCTGTTCCAGGATGTCGTCGAGGGTGCGCACGGTGCCGCCGCTGAAGGCGTAGGCGCTGTCACAGTATTGGCAACGCAACGGGCAGCCGGTGAGTCGTACAAATACGGTGGGCAGGCCAGCAGTGCGCGTTTCACCCTGCAACGAGTAAAAGACTTCGGTAATACGTAATGTGTCTTGCATAGTCGCCACGGGCGTAACAGCTAAACAGGCTGTCCGCCTCCGTCAGGCACTTCAAGGGATTGCGCCAACGCGTCAACCCCAGAAAGCGTGTTTCATAAAAGGGCGTGGATTCTAACGAAAAAACCCGCGACAAGCGCGGGTTTCTTCTAAACGGGCTGCACTGCTTACAAGCGTTGCAGGTCCCGCTGGGCCAACTGCGCCGCGGAGGTACCCGGATACTGGGCAACCACCTGCTGCAGAATGCCTTTGACCTTGTCTGTATGACCCAGGCGGCGTTCTACGTCAGCGAGTTTGTACAGCGAATCCGGCACCTTGGCGTGCTTGGGATACAGCTGGCTGACCTTGGCAAAAGCCTGGCCCGCCGCCTGCAAATCACCCTTTGCCAGGTTGACCTCACCCAACCAGTACTGGGCATTGCCCGCGTACTGGCTGTTGGGGTACTTGCGCAGGAAAGCGGTGAAGGCCTGACTGGCCTTATCGAAATCCTTGGCCTTGATCAGGTCGAAGGCTGCATCGTAATACAGTTTTTCCTTCGCCGGATCACCCGGTTCACTGCTGGCGGCAGGGGCAGCCGCGGCGGCCCCCGCTGCTGCGCCACCGGCAGCGGCACTGGGTGCGCCACCGGTAGAAGAATTATCAGGAGTAGCGGCAGGTGCAACACCGGCTCCAATACGACGGTCAAGATCCTGGTAACGCTCCAGGCCTTCTTGCTTCAGCTGGTTCACTTGGTTCTGCAGAACTTCAATGGCGCCTTGTTGCTGGGCCAACTGATCCTGCATGCGTTGCAGCTGGTTGAACAGTTCGCCCTGTGCCGAGGGAGCGGACGTAGCCGCTCCCCCCGCATAGGCGCCGTTCGTGCCATAACCCGCTGGCGGATAACTGCTCCCGCTATTGTTATAGCCTGAGTTGCTATCCGTTACAGGAACCGCAGCCCACACCGCAAGCGGTGCGAAGCTGAGAGCCAATACAGTTAGAGCACGACGGCACGTTCGCATGACGAATTACTTACGCAGTTCGACGCGACGGTTCTGAGCCCACGACTGTTCGTCGTTGCCAGTTGCAACTGGACGCTCTTTACCGTAGGAAACCAGTTCCAGTTGGCCTGGAGCAACACCTTGCAGTACCAGGTAGCGCTGAACGGCTTTCGCACGACGCTCGCCCAGAGCCATGTTGTACTCACGAGTACCACGGGCGTCAGTGTTACCTTCCAGAACAACGCGAGCGCCGTTAGCTTTCAGGTCCTTGGCGTGAACGTCCAGAGCGCGCATGGCTTCTGGCTTCAGGTCCGAACTGTCGTATTCGAAGTAGAAAGTGGTGATAGCGCGCAGAGCAGCTTCTTCGCTCAGGGAGCCGTCGACCGCACCAGTGTTGGCGCCGTAACCAGCGTTTGGATCAACAGCTGCGCCTTCACCGGCATTGTCGCCGCCTTTAGAGGAGCAACCAACGGCTACGGACAGAGCCAGAGCCAGAGCAGCAAACTTACCAAACTTCAGCATTTCCATCGTGAAACTCCTAATGAACCCCAGTGTGTTAAGTACTTCTTTTTGTAGCGCCGCGTCAGTTCAGGTAAGGGGACCAGGATGGTTCTCTGACTTCGCCTTGTGCGGTAGGAAGTGGGAGCCTTACGCGTCCGTTGATGGACACGAGCATCAAGACTCCCCGGCCCTGCTGGCGGGTGGCGTAGATTACCATGGTGCCGTTGGGCGCAACAGTGGCTGACTCATCAAGGTTGGTATCTGTAAGGATTTTTACGGTTCCGCGCTGCAAATCCTGGGCCGCAACCCGGAAATTAGTGAAACCATCCTGACGGTGAATCATCACCAACGTCTTTTCATCGGCCGAAAGCTTGGGGTTGGCGTTGTAGTTACCAATAAAGGTCACACGTTCCGCACCGCCGCCGTTCACATTTGCCTTGTAGACCTGAGGCTTGCCGCCACGGTCGGAGGTGAAGTAGATGGTCGAGCCATCCTTGCCCCAGAACGGTTCGGTGTTGATGCCCGGGCCGCTGGTCACACGCGAGAGTTGACGCGAGGCCATGTTCATCACGTAGATATCCGGGTTGCCGTCCTTGGACAGCACGAAAGCCAGGCGCGAACCGTCCGGCGACCAGGCTGGCGCACCGTTGAGGCCTTCGAAGTTGGTGATCTGCTCACGACGGCCAGTATCGATGTGCTGCACAAAGATACGCGGGCGACGCTGTTCGAACGATACGTAGGCAATACGCTTGCCGTCCGGCGCGAAGCGCGGCGACAGGATTGGCTCACGGGACTGCAGCAAGGTCACTGCACGAGCACCGTCGTAGTCCGAACGCTGCAGGGTGTAGCGGGTATTGTCTACAGAGAAACGCTCAGCCGTGACATACAGTAGGCGCGTCGAGAACGCCCCCTTGATACCGGTGAGTTTTTCAAACGACTGGTCCGAGATGTAGTGAGCCATGTCGCGCAGTTGTTCGGCGGTACCCGATACGCTGCCGGTCAAGACCTGCTGCTCGGTGGCCACGTTGAACAACGTGTACTGGATCTGCAGGCGACCGCCGGCCGGCGTGATGCTGCCGACCATCAGGTACTGGGCACCCACCGCCTTCCAGTCACGGAAGATGACTTCGCTGGCCTGGGTTGGCTGGCTGATCATGTTGCCTTTTGGAATCGGCGCGTAGTAACCGGAGTTACGCAGGTCGTCGCTGACGATCTGGGCCATGTCGTCCGGCAGCACGCTGCCGCCCTGCCAACCGAACGGCACGACTGCAATCGGGGTGGCCCGATCACTGCCGCTGGTTACCAGGATGTTCTTTTCATCCGCCGCCGCTATCCCTGCCATACAGCAAATAACGACAAGCATTCCTCGAAGAAGGTTTCTCACAAGGCTAGATCCTCAGGTGTGAATGTCATCTTGAATGAACGATAGGGAGCGAAGTCACTTGGTTTCATTCCCTGCATCTCGGTCAACCGGCCAATATTCTTGACCGCGGCAACCGCCGAACTGTCGAACGAACCGTCACCACTGGACTTGGCCACGCTGACCGAAGTCACCGTACCGTCCGGCAACATGCCGATCTGCAGCACTACTGTCATGCCTTTACGTGCCGAAGGTGGACGTGTCCAACCTTCCGCTGCCCGCGCCCGAATCAGGTCGTCGAAACTGCCCGCGACTTCATCGCCACGCTCATCGGCCAAGGCTTGCTGACGCTGCGGCGTGTCGGAAAGCAAATCTGCCAGGGCCTGGGCCTTTTTCTCTTCGGCGGATTTGCGTGCTGCTTCCTGGGCCTTTTTCTTGGAGGCGTCGGCGGCAGCTTTCTTCTTCGCTTCGTCGGCGACTTTCTTCTTCGCCTCGTCTGCTTCAGCTTTTTTCTTGGCGTCTTCGGCGGCTTTCTTTTTCGCGTCTTCGACTATCTTTTTCTTGGCTTCTTCAGCGGCCTTTTTCTTGGCCTCTTCTTCGGCAGCCTTCTTGGCTTCTTCTTCCGATTTCTTCTTGGCTATATCAGCCAATTGTTTCTCTTCGGCCTTTTTCGCTTCGGCAGCTTTCTCGGCTTTCTTGGCTTCATCAGCCTTTTTAGCCTCGTCGGCCTTCTTGGCTTCGTCAGCCTTTTTCGATTCCTCGGCCTTTTGAGCCGCCTCTTCTTTCTTTTGTTCCGCAGCAGCCTTCACCGCTTCCTGCTCGACCTTCTTCTGTTCCATCTGCTCGACTTCAGTCTGGCGCGCGGCCGACTTCTGGGCCTCACCCGCAATCTTCTGATTGGTCTGGGTGGTGGCCTGACTTTTCGATTTCAGCTGATACAGGGTCGCCTGCACGATCGGCTTGGCTGGCGGCAGGTCCGGGGTCATGGCAAAGCTGACGAACAGCATGCCGAACACCAGGACGTGCAGGGCAATTGCCCACACGCCAGGCCAGAAGTAGCTTTCCGAGGCGGACGGCTCTCGCTGTTGCTGCATCAGGGCGCCTCGGTAATCAAGCCAACGTTACCGACGCCGGCCTTCTGCAGCCCGCCCATGGCGCCCATGACGGAGCCGTAGTCGACCGATTTGTCACCCCGGATAAACACCTGGGTGTGCTTGCCGCCTTCGTTGCCGGAGCGAATGATCTTGGTCACCGCATCGGTCATTGCAGGCAAGGTCAGGGCCTTGTCCTGCTGCTTTTGCGTATCGACTTCGCTGCCAAGGTTCCAGTAATAGGTCTTGTCAGCCTTGATCGAAATGGTCAGGACCTGAGTGTTGTTGTCCTGCGGCAAGGCTTCACTGGAAACCTTGGGCAGATCAACTTTCACGCCCTGGTTGAGCATCGGCGCGGTCACCATGAAGATCACCAGCAGCACCAGCATCACGTCGATGTAGGGCACTACGTTCATCTCGGCGACCGGCTTGCGCTTTTTGCGAGCTCGAGCGATTAAAGCCATTGGGAATTACCTGCTTATTCTTCGCTGGTGTGCACTTTACGGTGCAGGATCGCCTGGAATTCATCGGCGAAGGTGTAGTAACGGCCGATCAAGGTTTCGCTGGTTGCGGCAAAACGGTTGTAGGCGATTACTGCGGGGATAGCGGCGAACAGGCCGATCGCGGTGGCGATCAGGGCTTCGGCAATACCCGGGGCCACGGTGGCCAGTGTGGCTTGTTGCGCCTGGGCCAGGCCGCGGAAGGAGTTCATGATGCCCCATACGGTACCGAACAGGCCGATGTACGGGCTGACGGAACCGACGGTGGCAAGGAACGGCAGGCCCTGCTCGAGTTTCTCTTCTTCGCGGGAGATGGCCACGCGCATGGCACGGGCCACACCTTCCATCACCGCTTCAGGATCGACACCTGGCTGCTGGCGCAGGCGCGAGAACTCCTTGAAGCCAGCACGGAAGATCTGCTCGACGCCCGAATCCGGATCCGGGTTGCTGCCTGCCTGGCGGTACAGTTTGGACAGGTCGATACCCGACCAGAAGCGCTCTTCAAAGCTCTCCAGGGCACGTCGACCGGCGCGCAACATGTTGCTGCGCTGAAAAATCATGACCCAAGAGGTAACCGATGCGGCTACCAGGGTCAGCATGACCAGTTGAACCACGACACTGGCATTGCTGACCAGGCTCCACATGGAGGAATGGTCGACGACGGTAGGTTCCACGCTAAATCTCCTGCTTTGATTGTTGACCCGCGCCGCTCACGGCGGCAAAGGCCGCGCGTAGAGTTTCGGGAATGGCCCGAGGTTTCAAGCTGTTGGTGCGCACACACGCCACCAGGAACTGCCCCTCACAGAGCAGCGTTGCATCCGTGGCCCGCCTGACCTGCTGTTTGAAACGCAGGCTGGCACGGTTCAATTCGATGACTTCAGCGCTGACCAGCAACTCATCGTCCAGTCGCGCCGGCGCGTAATACCGCGCCTCGCTGGAATGCACGACGAATAACAGGTCCTCGCCTACCAGCTCGGACTGGGCAAAACCCAACTCCCGCAGCCGCTCGGTTCGAGCCCGTTCCATGAATTTCAGGTAATTGACGTAATAAACGATGCCGCCGGCATCGGTGTCCTCGTAATAAACGCGACAGCGATGTGCGAACGACTGATCCCCGTTTTGCGCGCGCATACTCTAGTGCTTACTCCTCAGGTTGCCAATTGGCTGGGCAACTGTTTTTTCATTCCTGAACGCTTTCAAATGACGACGCCAGACACTGGGACAGCACAAAGCTCAGATAAATCACCCCACATGACAAATACCCTGTAGGAGCGAGCTTGCTCGCGAAGAACCTGAGCACGCCGCGTATAACCAGACATACCGCGTTATCGTTGGCGTTTTTCGCGAGCAAGCTCGCTCCTGCAATTTTTTAATCGTCCACTGCATCGAGGAATTCGTCTACCACGGGCATCTCTCCCAATCGTGACGGAATGTTTAGCCCGAAGTGCAAATAGGCATGACGCGTCACCACCCTGCCCCGCGGGGTTCGCATGATGTAGCCCTGCTGAATCAGGTACGGTTCCAGAACATCCTCAATGGTATGGCGCTCCTCACTGATGGCTGCGGCCAGGCTGTCCACGCCGACCGGGCCACCGTCGAATTTCTCGATCATGGTCAAAAGTAGGCGTCGATCTTGGTGATCAAAACCATGTTCGTCCACATCCAGCAGGTTCAAGGCCAGGTCCGCCACGGCCTTGGTGATGTGGCCCTTGGCACGCACCTCGGCAAAGTCTCGCACGCGGCGCAGCAAACGGTTGGCAATTCGTGGCGTACCGCGAGCGCGTCGAGCGATTTCAAAGGCGCCTTCCGGGTCCAGGGGCAAGCCGAGGATACTCGCCGACCGGCTGACAATGGTCGCCAGATCGGCGGTGCTATAGAACTCTAGACGTTGAACAATGCCGAAACGGTCTCGCAGCGGGTTGGTCAACATGCCCGCGCGGGTGGTCGCGCCCACCAGGGTAAAGGGCGGCAGGTCGAGTTTGATCGAACGGGCCGCCGGGCCTTCGCCGATCATGATGTCGAGCTGGAAGTCTTCCATGGCTGGGTACAGCACTTCTTCGACAATCGGCGACAAGCGATGGATTTCGTCGATAAACAGCACGTCATGGGGTTCAAGATTGGTCAGCAACGCGGCCAAGTCGCCAGGACGCTCAAGCACCGGGCCGGAGGTGGACTTGATCGACACGCCCATTTCCTGGGCGATGATATTGGCCAGAGTGGTCTTGCCCAAACCCGGCGGGCCGAAGATCAGGGTGTGGTCCAGGGACTCACTGCGCCCGCGAGCGGCCTGGATAAACAGCTCCATCTGCTCGCGCACGGTGGGCTGGCCGATGTATTCGGCCAGGCTCAACGGGCGGATGGCCCGGTCCTGGACTTCTTCACGGTCACGCGGGCCGGTGGCCGCGATCAGACGATCGGCTTCAATCACTTAAATCATTCCCTTCAGGGCACGGCGAATCATGTCTTCAGCGCTCAGGTTCTTGTCCTTGATGGCCGATACGGCCTTGCTGGCTTCCTGAGGCTTGTAGCCCAGGGAGATCAGCGCATTGACGGCATCGCTCTCGGCGTTGGCGACCTGGGCCGCCGGCATATCCGGCTGGTTCGGTACCAGGGCGAACATGCTCGGCACCACCTCCCAGGCTTTGAAGCGGTCCTTGAGCTCGACCAACAAGCGCTCGGCGGTCTTCTTGCCCACCCCCGGCACCTTGGTCAGGGCCGAGGTATCCTGGGCCGATACAGCCCGGACCAATTCATCCACTTCCAGGCTCGACATCAAGGCCAGGGCCAATTTGGGCCCCACGCCATTGAGACGAATCAGCTCGCGGAAGAAATCGCGGTCACGCTTGCCGATGAAACCATAGAGTAGTTGCGCGTCTTCGCGCACCACTAAATGAGTGTGCAAGGTTATCGGCTCGCCGACCGACGGCAGGCGATACAGGGTGGTCATGGGCACTTCCAGCTCATAACCCAACCCATTCACATCCAGAATCAGGTGCGGCGGCTGTTTCTCAGCCAGGGTGCCGCGCAAGCGTCCAATCACGGTTCAGATCCTTAAAGCTTGGGGGTCAGATCGGAGCCTGACCGCAAAAATAACGATTGCGCTGATGCTATCAGAGACGCAGCCGCCCGCCACGACTACGTGCTGCGCCCAAGCCGTGAGGCAACAGGCTGGAGCGGGTATGGGCATGGCAAATGGCGATGGCCAGGGCATCCGAGGCGTCGATCTGCGGCTTTGAAGTGAGCTTGAGCATGTGCATGACCATCATTTGCACCTGCTCCTTGTTGGCGCCACCGGTGCCGACCACGGCCTGCTTGACCTGGGTCGCGGTGTATTCAGCGATCTCCATGCCCTCCTCGGCACCTGCCACGATGGCAGCGCCCCGGGCCTGCCCGAGCTTCAACGCCGAGTCGGCATTCTTGGCCATGAAGACTTTCTCTATGCCCATGGTGACCGGGCCGTAGGTCTGGATGACTTCACGTACGCCGCGATAGACGATCTGCAGCCGCTCGGCCAATTCCCCTGCGCCAGTGCGGATGCAGCCCGAGGCGACGTACACACAGCCGCGTGGGGTCTGCTGCACCACGCCAAAACCGGTGATGCGCGAACCGGGGTCGATACCTAGGATTAAAGTCATAACGCCTGCGGGTTGGATTTACAACGGTATGTGCCAGGCACACATTTGTGTAACAGCATAGAAGCCCTGTGGGAGCTGGCTTGCCTGCAATGCGGGCACCTCGGTGCTTCTGTCAAATCGAGGTGATGCTATCGCAGGCAAGCCAGCTCCCACAGCGGATATTCATCGTTCTTAAGCGAGCTGTTCGGCCACAGACTCAGGGATGTCGGCATTCGAATACACATTCTGCACGTCATCCAGATCTTCAAGCATGTCCAGCAGCTTCAGCACCTTCTGGGCACCGTCCAGGTCCAGTTCGGCACTGGTGGTCGGCAGCATCACGATCTCCGCGTCGGTGCCGCTGAAACCAGCGGCTTCCAGGGCATTACGCACGGCGTAGAAGCTGGCGAACGAGGTGAACACATCGATGGAGCCGTCTTCGTTGGTGACCACGTCATCGGCATCCGCTTCCATCGCGGCTTCCATCAGCGCGTCTTCATCAGTGCCCGGTGCGAAGGTGATCTGCCCCTTGCGCTCGAACAGGTAGGCCACCGAGCCGTCCGTGCCAAGGTTGCCGCCACACTTGCTGAACGCATGGCGCACGGCTGCCGCGGTACGGTTGCGGTTGTCGGTCATGCATTCGACCATCACCGCCACACCGCCCGGGCCGTAGCCTTCATAGGTCAGCTCGACCATATCGTCGGTGTCGGCCGCACCAGCACCACGGGCCACGGCGCGGTCGATGATGTCGCGGCTCATGTTGGCGCCCAGCGCCTTGTCCAGCGCCAGGCGCAGACGCGGGTTGGAGCCCGGGTCACCGCCACCCTGACGGGCAGCGACGGTCAGTTCGCGAATCCACTTGGTGAAGATCTTGCCTTTCTTGGCATCCTGACGCTCTTTGCGGTGCTTGATGTTCGCCCACTTGGAATGGCCAGCCATAACACAACTCCGAATTCTCTAGAAACCTTATCAATCCCGCCCCAGGCGAGATTTCCCTCTTTTAAACGCAAAGGCGCATCCGAAGATGCGCCTTTTTGACTGCGTACAACCTTATCGCGCTTTCACGCTGCAGCCTTACTCAGCCTTCGGCGTCTCGCGCAGGCGGATGTGCAGCTCGCGCAGTGCCTTGGCATCAACCACACCCGGAGCCTGGGTCATGACGTCCGCAGCGCTCTGGGTTTTCGGGAAGGCGATCACTTCACGGATCGACTGGGCGCCGGTCATCAGCATCACCAGACGGTCCAGGCCGAACGCCAGGCCACCGTGCGGCGGCGCACCGTATTTCAGGGCGTCGAGCAGGAAGCCGAATTTCTCTTCCTGTTCCGCTTCGTTGATGCCCAGCAGGCGGAAGACCGCTTGTTGCATCTCTTTGCGGTGGATACGGATCGAACCGCCACCCAGTTCAGTACCGTTCAACACCATGTCGTAGGCACGGGACAGCGCGCCTGCAGGGTTGGCTTCCAGCTCTTGCGGGGAGCACTTCGGTGCGGTGAACGGGTGGTGCAAGGCGCTGAAGCTGCCGTCGTCGTTCTCTTCGAACATCGGGAAGTCCACAACCCACATCGGCGCCCATTCGCAGGTCAGCAGGTTCAGGTCGTGACCGAGCTTGATACGCAGCGCGCCCAGGGCCTCGCTGACGATCTTGGCCTTGTCGGCGCCGAAGAACACGATGTCGCCATCCACCGCACCGACGCGATCGAGGATCGTGTTCAGGTTGGCTTCAGGGATGTTTTTCACGATCGGCGATTGCAGGCCGTCGACACCGTTGGCGCGCTCGTTGACCTTGATGTACGCCAGGCCCTTGGCACCGTAGATGCCGACGAACTTGGTGTAGTCGTCGATCTGCTTGCGCGGCATGCTCGCGCCGCCAGGCACACGCAGGGCGGCGATGCGGCATTTAGGATCGTTGGCCGGGCCGCTGAACACCTTGAAGTCGACGTCCTTGAGCTGGTCGGCCACGTCCACCAGCTCCAGCGGGTTACGCAGGTCTGGCTTGTCGGAACCGTAGCGGCGCATGGCTTCTTCGAAGGTCATGTGCGGGAACTCGCCGAACTCCAGGTCCAGGACTTCCTTGAACAGGTTGCGGATCATCTGCTCGGTCAGGCCCATGATCTCTTTTTCATCGAGGAAGCTGGTCTCGATGTCGATCTGGGTGAATTCCGGCTGGCGATCGGCACGCAGGTCTTCGTCACGGAAGCACTTGGCGATCTGGTAGTAGCGGTCGAAACCAGCCACCATCAGCAGTTGCTTGAACAGCTGCGGCGATTGCGGCAAGGCGAAGAAGCTGCCGGCATGGGTACGGCTCGGTACCAGGTAGTCGCGCGCGCCTTCCGGGGTGGCCCGGGTGAGGATCGGGGTTTCGACGTCGAGGAAGCCGTTTTCATCCAGGAAGCGGCGGATGCTGGTGGTCATGCGCGAGCGCAGGCGCAGCTTCTCGGCCATTTCCGGACGACGCAGGTCCAGGAAACGGTAGCGCAGGCGAGTTTCTTCGCCCACGTCGGAGTATTCGTTGAGCGGGAACGGCGGGGTTTCCGACTCGTTCAGCACTTCCAGCTCATAGCCCAGCACTTCGATGCCGCCGGACGCCATGTTCTTGTTCACGGCACCGGCCGGACGCAGGCGTACCTTGCCGGTGATCTTCACGACGTATTCGCTGCGCACGCGGTCGGCGGCGGCGAAGCTTTCGGCGCGGTCCGGGTCGAACACTACCTGGGCCAGACCATCACGGTCACGGATATCGAGGAAGATTACCCCGCCGTGGTCGCGGCGACGGTGAACCCATCCGCAAAGGGTGATTTCCTGACCTTCCAGGGTCTCGTTCAGTTGGCCGCAATAGTGGCTGCGCATCATGGTCGTGGTTTCACTTCTCGTAATTCGAAATTCGGTGGCAGGCCCGCCTCGTCACCGCACATTAAAGCAGGGGACGGATAATGCAGGAGCCTGCGCGTAGAGTTCAACTCAGTCTGCTTTGTCGCCGCCGGCCAGGTTCTTCTTGGCACCGGTCTTGAAATCAGTCTCGTACCAGCCGCTGCCGCTCAGGCGGAAGCCCGGCATGGACAACATCTTCTTCAACTCAGGTGCCTGGCAGGCAGGGCAATCGACCAGCGGCGCGGCGCTGATCTTCTGAATGGCTTCCAACTGATGACCACAGGAAGCGCATTGATAGTCGTACATGGGCATGGAGATGTCTCGGCGATCAGATCGTTACAGCGCCACGCCCTGCCCTGTGCATAAAGCCCGGCATGCGCAGCAAAGCGCGGGATTATATCTGGTAAATCAATACAGCGCAGCCGGCTTTGTGCCCAGGACCCGGCCCGTCGGGCTGAAGGCCCGGCCATCGGACTACTGCGCGAGCGTATCCCCGGACGTGATGGCGCCCCGACCTTTGAGGACGTGAACCACGCACACCACCCTCACCAGCCCACTGAAGTTCTTCACGCCTCCGTAACGCAAATGCACTTCCCGATCGACATAGGACAACAGCGCACTGACCGAACAGGTATTGAGCCTGGCGATTTCCGTCAGGATATTCCAATAGATCTGTTCAAGCCGCAGGCAGGTAGAAAACCCATTGAGCCTGACCGAACGGGACAGTGGCTTGGCCAGCCCCATATCAAAACCCTTGGTAAAAGGGTCGACCTTTATCTTGTGAAAACCACAGGCTTCCATCATTCCCTTACCCACTCCACGTGACATACACCTGACACTCCATTGCCAAACAGCAGCCAATGGGCTTCTCCCATTGGACGATGGCCTATAAAACAGCAGCCAGCGCAGAGCAGCCAGAAGACGGGGAGTTGTTAGTTGTAGGACAACGCCAGGAAGCGCAGGGAAACCAGCAGGCGGCGCCGAAAAGGCGCCGCCTGGGTTCGACAGTTACTGGTTTTCAAGCAGGGAGCGCAGCATCCACGCGGTTTTCTCATGAACCTGCATACGCTGGGTCAAGAGGTCCGCCGTCGGCTCATCACTGACTTTGTCGAGCAATGGGAAGATGCCTCGCGCGGTACGCGTGACTGCTTCCTGACCGGCCACCAACTGCTTGATCATCTCTTCGGCGCTCGGCACCCCCTCTTCTTCCTTGATGGAAGACAGGCGGGCGTAAATCGAATAGGCACCCGGCGCCGGGAAGCCCAGGGCACGGATACGCTCGGCGATGGAGTCCACTGCCAGCGCAAGCTCGTTGTACTGCTCTTCGAACATCAGATGCAGCGTACGAAACATGGGGCCTGTGACGTTCCAATGGAAATTGTGGGTCTTCAGATACAGAACATAGGTATCGGAGAGTAGGCGGGAAAGTCCGTCGACGATGGATTTACGGTCTTCTTCACTGATACCAATATCGATTGCCATGTGTTTCCCCTTCAATTGACGAGCATTCATTGATCAGGTGCAGTTCCACTCTAGCAAGAGAGTGCGCCACGTGCAGCCCGACACACTCGGGCTGCATGCGGCAAATCGCCCCGCACCGACTGCGGGATCTGACTTGGCAAGCCTATTTACCTGTAGGAAGGGTCTAGGCCACCACTGAAAAAATCCCGCACCTGTCTAGGACAAGCGTTTGACGCAGAAATGCCTTGGCCGTGGCAACACCCCGAAATGCTTGATTTGAGTAGGCACAGCCTTTGCTGTTAAATAGACGCGGTGTGGCTGCCGTTTATTCCTGCGGCACGTCACATAGGCTGATACCCGCGCACGTGCTCAACGCCTCCCATTGTTCAGAAGCGAACCGTGCCAGTCAGCTCTTCCTTGTGATCCGTCTTAACGTGAGTTAACCAAAATGTTGAAAATCGTCCACCTGCTAACGGGCGTCGCAGCCTTGCTGCTGTCCTTTATTCCGAGCCTGCAGCCTGAAAGCCTGCCCTACCTGGAACAACACGACGCCCTGTACCTGGCCTTGTTCGGCCTTCTTAACCTGACGCTCGCGCCGGTAATCCCTTACTGGAACAAAGGCACGCGTCATCAACTCCAAAACCTGGTCAGTGCGCTGCTGGTGCTGACTGTTGTCGTACAAACCCTCACCCTCCTGGCGCCCATGCCTGAAGTCGGGGGCCATCCGGCCATCCTGCTCAGCCTGGTGATCGCTGTGGTCGCCATCGTTCTTCACCTGGCCATCAGCTTCTACCGCTCGTCTCCAGCGGCCGCGTCGCAAAACTATGACATGACCAACCGGGATACCGGGACCGTCAAGTGGTTCAACACCTCCAAGGGCTTCGGCTTCATTTCCCGCGACTCGGGCGACGATATCTTCGTCCACTTCCGAGCCATTCGTGGCGAAGGCCATCGCGTCCTGGTCGAAGGCCAGCGCGTAGAGTTCTCGGTGATGAACCGTGACAAGGGCCTGCAAGCCGAAGATGTCATCGCTGCCCTGCCGCGTCGCTGATCCCAGCCCTCGCAGCAAAAAAAACCGCGATCCAGCCTTGGCTGGGTCGCGGTTTTTTTATTGCTGCGCACTCAATAGTGTGGCGGCGGCGCTTCCTCTTCGGATGACTCGAACTGCCCGCCCATTTCTTCCTGGCGCTTGAGCAATGCAGTCATTTGCAATTGCAGACGTTCGACGGCCCGCTGCTGGGTGACCAGGATGTCGTTGAGGGTCTCAATGGTGTCGTCCTGGAAGGCCAGGCGGCTTTCCAGGTCGGTGACGCGTTCTTGCAGGTCCATGGTTCAGTCCTGGGTAAAGATGAAGTCGGCAGGCAATAGCTCGCGCAATCGGCTGCGAGTCGCGGCCACCTGCTCTTCGGTGTAGGGCCGGGCCGGGTGCTTGCCCCACACCGGGGCTGGCCAGGCGGCGTCGTCGCGCTTGCGCACAATCACATGCACATGCAACTGGCTGACCACGTTACCCAGCGCGCCGATGTTCATCTTGTCGGCCGCCAGCCCGTCGTTAAGCAGCTGCGCCAGGGCCGTCGTTTCTTGCCACAAGGTTTGTTGATCTGCGACATCCAGTTGAAACACTTCGCTGATACCTTCGATGCGCGGCACCAGGATGAACCAGGGGTAATTGGCGTCATTGGACAGCAGCAGGCGACAGAGCGGGAAGTCCCCAATGGCCAAGGTATCTTGTTGCAGGCGTTGATCTAAGGCGAACACGTGGCACTCCGTTCGGCAGGTCGGTAACAGGTGCCCAGCATACCTTCGAATGCCCAAGGCTTCACGGGCAATGCTGGCAGCCTTGAGGCAACCAGGCAAAAAAATGCACCCTTTAGAGGCAATAGCACAGGTGAGCAACGCTAGGCCGGGCCTCAACGGGATGCACCAAAATGACCCACCTGTGCCTCAAAGGGATCCGCCGATTACCCACTGATAAGGGTCAACCGGTAACGTTTTACCCAGGTACAGGATTCAGGTACCACCGAACCGGGGTAACACCCTGGCGTCAAGCCCAACCGAAATGGCGTAAAACCCCCGTGCTTATGCGGTTTTTACAGGTTCATCACACTTTTCACGAAAAAATGACATTCGGTAAGTGGTTTGAGCACGCTTGTTGCATTCACCCCCATATCGTCGGCAACGACACCCGTTTGGACACAGGTGTTTCGCGATAAAAATAGTGGCGTTTCAATGTGTATCAGGGATGTGTTCAAACTTTGAAAGAAGTCTGAAAACAGCATTGAAGTTGTCAGCCTGGATACATTTCAGGCTGTGAATTTGCGACATGGATCTAGCGATTTACGACAGCCTCGTAAAGAAGCTGAAAGGATAATTGAGTAAGTATCGTCAATAGGGTCTGCGTGAGATAACTTTGCGCCGACACAAAAAGAAAGAGCCGCCCAGATAAAAATACAGGTGGGACGGCAGTACTCTTCCTAAAACCAAAGGAGCAAATCACGATGCGCGTGATGAAGTGGAGCATGATCGCCCTGGCTGTTTCAGCAGGCACCTCGCAGTTCGCAATGGCGTCCGCCCAGGACGATTCCAAGGGCTTTGTTGAAGACAGTACGTTCAGCATCAATACTCGCGCGCTGTACTTCAGCCGTGACTTCCGTAACAACCCGTCGGGCCCAGGCTCCAAGAGCCGTGCTGAAGAAACCGGCCTGGGCTTCAATGCCCTGTACGAATCGGGCTTCACCCAAGGCACCATTGGTGTCGGTGTCGACGTGATCGGCCTGATGGGCGTCAAGCTCGACAGCGGCAAGGGTCGCGCCGGCACCGGCCTGTTCCCAACCGGTTCCGACGGTCGCTCGCAAGATGACTATTCCAAAGGCGGCGGCGCGGTGAAGTTCCGCATCTCCAACACTGTGCTGAAAGTCGGTGACCAATACACCACAGCCCCAGTGTTTGCCTCCGACGACAGCCGCCTGCTGCCAGAGCTGCCGCAAGGTATCTCCATCACCAGCAACGAAATCAAGGGCCTGAAGCTTGAAGGCGGTCACTTCACTTCCAGCGTCGCGCAGAACCAGACCTACCACGACAGCCTGGGCCTGACCAAAACCGACTTCGTCGGCGGTGTGTATGCCTTCACTCCAGAAGTCACCGGCAGCCTGTACTACGCGAAAACCGAAGATTACTTCCGCAAGTACTACAGCAACCTGAACTGGACCCACGCCCTGAGCGATGATCAGTCGTTCGCCCTGGACTTCAACATCTACGACACCAAGAGCGACGGCGCCGGCCTGCAACGCGCAGAGAAAGATGGCGTGACCAAGCTCGACAACCGCGCCTTCAGCTTGCAGGGCGCGTACACCATCGGTGCTCACACCTTCACCCTGGCAGCCCAGAAAGTCACCGGTGACGGCGACTACGGTTACGGCGTAGACGGCGGCGGCACTGTGTTCCTGGCCAACTCCATCGCCCGTTCCGACTTCAACGCCGAAGGCGAAAAGTCCTACCAGGCGCGTTATGACATCAACATGGCAACCTTCGGCATTCCGGGCCTGAGCTTCATGACCCGTTATGTAACCGGTAGCGGCGCCAATACGGGCACCACCTCGAATGGCAAAGAGTGGGAACGCGACATCGAAGCCAAGTACGTGATCCAGAGCGGCCCGGCAAAAGACCTGAGCCTGCGCCTGCGTCAAGCAACTTACCGTTCCGGTGATGGCGTGTACTACGGTTCGCCGTCGATCGACGAGCTGCGTCTGATCGCCAACTACCCGCTGAACATCTTGTAATTGCCGGTTCAATTACAACGATGACTTGAGGCTTCGGCCTTAAACAAAAAGCCGCTCCTCTGTTTAAACAGGGAGCGGCTTTTTTATTGCAGTTTTATTTCAACCAACAAAACAACTAGCAAGCTAAGTAACTAGTTTTTCAAAGCTGACCTTTCGGCCAACTTCGATAGCATCACGCCAAGTTACTTCGGCGCACTTTCCTGCATCACCCGAATAACCCGTTGCGGAAACGGAATATCAATCCCGGCCGCTTTCAAACGGTCACGCGCCAGTTCATTGAGCATAAACATCACGTCCCAATAATCCGGTGTGTTGGTCCAGCAACGCAGGGAGACGGTGATGGAACTGTCGCCCAAGGTCGACACCACCGCCACGGCGGCAGGGTCCTTCAGTACACGCGGGTCTTCAGCCAAAGCCAGCAGCACTTCACGGGCCTTCTGCAGGTCCGCCTCATAGTCCACACCCACGTCAAACACAACCTTGCGGGTCGGCTGGCGGTTGGTGTTGGTGATAAGGCCGTTGGACAGGCTGCCGTTGGGAATGATCACCGTCTTGTTGTCGCCGGTGCGCAGCACCGTGTGGAAGATCTGGATGCTGTCGACGGTACCCGAGGTACCCTGGGCTTCGATCCAGTCACCGATACGGAACGGGCGGAACAACAGAATCAACACGCCGCCGGCAAAGTTCGCCAGGCTGCCTTGCAAGGCCAGGCCGATTGCCAGGGTAGCGGCACCGATCGCCGCAACGAACGAGGTGGTGGCCACACCAATCATCGAGGCCACGTTGACCACCAGCATGACTTTGAGCGCGATGTTCGCAAGGCTGGTGATGAAGTGTTGCAGTGCCAAGTCAGCGTTACGCATGGCCAGCAGACGGCCCACGCGGTGAGTCAAGACGTTGATCAGCCACCAGCCGATGGCCAGGGTGACCAACGCCAGCAATACGCGGCTGCCGTATTCCATGATCATGGGGAGCCAAGACTGGGAGGTCTTGATCAGGTGATCCATTTCAGCGTTCAAATCCATCTACTTTCTCCTGTTGTGCGGCGATAAGGCTGTATTGACTGCCTGAAAACGCAATTGAGCCCCGAAGGGCTCAATTGTAGGCACTGATGCTGGGGCGTGGGACGCCAAAAGTGCCCACAGGTTCCCCAAAGTGCCATCAGTCGCGGAAGTTATTGAACTGCAGCGGCATGTCAAATGTCTTGGCGCGCAGGGCCGCAATGGCCTCTTGCAGGTCGTCACGCTTCTTGCCGGTGACACGAACCTGCTCGCCCTGGATGGCGGCCTGGACCTTGAGCTTGGCGTCCTTGATGTGCGCCACGATCTTCTTGGCCAGCTCTTTGTCGATGCCTTCCTTGAGCACGGCTTCCTGCTTCATCAGTTTGCCTGAGGCGTAGGCGTCCTTGACTTCCAGGCACTGCACGTCGATCTTGCGCTTGACCAGGGCCAGCTTGAGGATCTCGATCATCGCTTCCAGCTGGAAATCGGCTTCAGCGGTCAGGTTGACGGTCAGTTCCTTTTCCTTGAATTCGAAGCTGCCCTTGCCTTTCAAGTCATAGCGACGGTCCAGTTCCTTGACGGCGTTCTCGACGGCGTTGGTGACTTCGTGTTTGTCCAGTTCAGATACCACGTCGAACGAAGGCATGTGATTTCTCCAATATAAGGGGCGGGCTCAGTAGAGATGGAGCGCGCCCGAGCTAAAATGCCGGGGCATTATAGCGGTTCTTTCGCGCCGTTCACCGCTGGCGACCTTATGGAGTACACACTGATGTCGACCCCGTGGCATATTCTTGGCGCCGGCAGCCTGGGCACCCTCTGGGCCACGCGGCTGGCACGTGCGGGGGTGCCCGTCAGGCTGATTCTGCGCAATGAGGCGCGCCTGGCCGACTATCGAGCCGGCCAAGGGCTGACCCTGGTCGAGCAGGGTGTGGAACAGACTTACCCGGTAGTCGGTGAAACGCCTGACAGCCCGGAGCCGATTCATCGCCTGCTGGTCGCGTGCAAAGCCTACGATGCTCAAAGCGCTATCGCCCAGTTGCACCCTAGACTTGCGCCCGACGCCGAACTGATCCTGCTGCAAAACGGCCTTGGCAGCCAGGACGCAGTGGCTGCACAAGTGCCGTTGGCCCGTTGCATCTATGCCTCAAGTACCGAAGGCGCGTTTCGCGAAGGCGACTGGCGGGTGGTATTTGCCGGCCATGGTTACACCTGGCTGGGGGATGCGAGCCACCCCACGCCACCGCTGTGGCTGAACGACCTGCAAGCGGCCGGCATTCCCCACGATTGGGCCAGTGATATCCTCACACGCCTGTGGCGCAAGCTGGCGCTCAATTGCGCCATCAACCCGCTGACCGTGCTTTACCAGTGCCGCAACGGCGGTTTGCAAGCCCACGCGTGTGAAGTGGCAACCTTGTGCGCTGAATTGGCCGAGCTGCTGGAATGCTGCGGCCAACCTGCTGCCGCACAGGACCTGCACAGCGAAGTGCAGCGGGTGATCCAGGCCACGGCGGCCAATTACTCGTCCATGCACCAGGACGTGGCCAACCACCGACGTACCGAGATCAGCTACCTGCTGGGCTATGCCTGCCAGGCGGCGGCCCGCCATCAATTGGTGTTGCCGCACCTGCAACAGTTGCAAGCGCGCCTGGTCGAATATCTGCGCGCACGCGGATTGGCCAGCGACTGAGGCACGCGCTACCCTGCCTACCTGTCTATCACCTGGGAAACCCCTGATGCCATTGCGCCAGCGTCTTGAAAATCTACCGGTAGGGCAGAAACTGCTGGCGGCCCTGCTGGTGTTGTTGACCACCGTATTGCTGGTGGCCAACCTGACGTTTATCAGCGCCGCCTACTGGATCTCCCAGGAAAGCATGGCCCCCCAGGCCTTGCAGTCCATTGGTCGACTGGTGTCCAACCCCGCGCTTGCCGCCGAGGCCCTTGAGTCTCCGACCAAGGCCGAGGCGCTGCTCAATGAGCTGACCAGCTATTCACCGTTGCGCGCCGCCGCTTTGTACGATGGCGAAGGCAACCGCCTGGCGCAGATGCAGCACGGCGACCGCCTGCACCTGCCGGACCACTACCGGCATATCGAAGCGTGGCGCCTCACTGAATTTCGAAGTAACCAGGTCATCACCCTGCCCCGTGGTACTCAGCCTTCGGGGCATTTGTTGCTGGTGGCCAGCAGTGAGCTGCCGGTGGCGTTCTATACCGGCACGCTGACCGCCAGCCTGGGCATCCTGATTTTCAGTGTGTTGTTGTGGCTGGTCATCGCCCGGCAGATCAAACGCCTGATCACACGGCCAATTCATGAACTTGAAGAACTGTCCCGCCAGGTGACCCGCGAGGAGAACTACGCTTTACGCGCCGGGCGTGGCAACCGTGATGAAATCGGCAGCCTGGCCGAAGCGTTCAACACCATGTTGTCGCGCATTGAAGCCCGCGAGCAGCAACTCAAACGCGCACGCGACGACTCCCAGGCTGCGTATGACCAGGCTCAGGGCCTGGCCGAAGAAACCCGGCATACCAACCGCAAGCTGGAACTGGAAGTCCAGGTACGCAGCAAGATCGAGAAAAAGCTCACGGGCTTCCAGAACTACCTGAACAGCATTATCGACTCGATGCCCTCGGCGCTGATCGCCCTGGATGAACAACTCTACGTTACCCAGTGGAACCAGGAAGCCACCGCCCTATCCGGCACTCGCCTGGACGAAGCCCTGAACCAGCCGGTTTTCCTGGCATTCCAGCCGCTCAAGCCGTACCTGCCACAGATCAAGGCCACCGTGGAGCAACACACAGTGGAGCGGATAGAACGGGTCACCTGGATCAAGGACGACGAGCCCAAGCATTATGCGCTGACGTTCTACCCGTTGATGGGCGGCGCCGGGCGCGGTGTGGTTATCCGAATCGACGACATCACCCAGCGCCTGTCCCTGGAAGAAATGATGGTGCAATCGGAAAAAATGCTCTCCGTGGGCGGCCTGGCTGCAGGTATGGCCCATGAGATCAACAATCCGCTGGGCGCAATCCTGCATAACGTGCAGAACATTCGCCGGCGCCTGTCCCCCGAGCTGCCCAAGAACCTGGAACTTGCCGAACAGGTGGGCATCGAGCTGGAGACGGTCAACCGATACCTGCAAGGCCGCGAAGTCCCGCAATTGCTCGACGGCATTCAGCAGGCCGGGGCGCGTGCCGCGAAAATCGTTACCCACATGCTCAGTTTCAGCCGCCGCAGCAATCGCCAGATGGCGCCCTGCGATTTGCCGGCGCTGATCGACCAGGCCGTGGAAATCGCTGGCAACGACTTTGATCTGACCATTGGTTTCGACTTCAAGGGTCAGGCGATCATCCGCCAGTTCGATCCGCAACTGGGCCCGGTACCCGGCACCGCCAACGAGCTGGAACAAGTGCTGCTCAACCTGTTGAAGAACGCCGCCCAGGCCATTCACCTGCGTGAAGACGACAGCGAACCTGGGCGCATTATCCTGCGCACCCGTCTGAACCCGCCGTGGGCAGAAATCCAGGTAGAAGACAACGGCATCGGCATGAGCGAAAACGTGCGCAAGCGCACGTTCGAACCCTTCTTTACCACCAAGGAAATCGGCCAGGGCACCGGGCTAGGCCTGTCGGTGTCGTACTTCATCATCACCAACAACCACAAGGGCCAGATGGAGGTGCATTCCACCCTGGGCCAGGGCACCTGCTTTACCTTGCGCCTGCCTTTGGCCGGCAGCCAATTGCCCCCCACTGAACTTACCCAACTGGAGCACTGACCATGGGCTTTCGCCTGTCGAAGATCTACACCCGTACCGGCGACAAAGGCGAGACCGGCCTCGGCGACGGCCGCCGCGTGCCCAAGGACCATCCACGCGTGGAAGCGATTGGCGAGGTGGATACCCTGAACAGCCAACTGGGCCTGCTGCTGGCCAACCTTGAAGAACAAAGCGGCAAGCACCCGGCGTTGAAGGACGTGATTGAAGTGCTCACGCCTTGCCAGCACCGTCTGTTTGACTTGGGCGGTGAACTGGCAATGCCGGTATACAAGGCGCTGAATGCGGCGGAAGTGGATCGGCTGGAAGCAGCGATTGATCGCTGGAACGAGGAAGTCGGGCCGCTTGAGAATTTCATCCTGCCCGGCGGCTCAGCCCTGATTGCCCAGGCCCATGTGTGCCGCAGCCTGGCGCGCAGCGCCGAGCGCCGCTGTCAGCACTTGAATGCGGTGGAGCCACTGGAGGGCGTGGGGTTGGCGTACATCAATCGGTTGTCGGATTTGCTGTTTGTGGCGGCCAGGGTGATTGCCAAGCGCCAAGGCGTTGCGGAAGTGTTGTGGCAGGCGGCGGCCAAGCCACACTGACCTGATCGCTCCCACGCTCTGCGTGGGAATGTATCAAGGGACGCTCCGCGTCCAAAACATGACGCAGAGCGTCACAGGAGGCATTCCCACGCAGAGCGTGGGAATGATCATCACACCTGCGGCCAGAACGCTCGAATACCTGCCACACCTTGCGCACCAGCCTCCCAGGCCTGCTCCCGCTGCGCCGGCCCAACCCCGCCCAACAGAAACACCGGCTTGCTGAACCCGGCGATCAACTGCTGCGCCTGCTCCCACCCCAACGGCAGGGCATCCGGATGGGTCTGAGTCGGCTGGACGGGCGACAGGGTGACGAAATCCACGTCCATCATTTCTGCCAGGGCCAGCTCTTCCGCGTTATGGCACGAAGCCGCCAGCCAACGGTCTTTGGGCAGTGGGCGGCCCTTACTGGCGTATTTGCGCAACTGCGCCGAGGTCATGTGCCAGCCGGCAGCTGGGAAATCCCCCAGCCACTCGAACGGCCCCTTGAGCATCAATTGCGCCTTGCCGGCACACAGGCCCACCGCATCTACCGCCAGGTCACGGTATTTGGGGTCATAGCCGTTGGGCGCACGCAGTTGAACCAGCTTGATGCCACCAGCAATAGCCTTTTGGATACCGCGCAACAGCGTCGGGGTCTCCAGCTCGCCAGGGGTGATCAGGTACTCGGCGGGCAAGCGTGCCGCGGCGACAATCGGCGCATTCGCCGCCGGAAATTCATAGTTGACCAGGTCCCGCGGTGCCACCCACGCCAACGGCTGCCCTTCAGCGCCATGGGGCTCGCCGGTAAAGGCCGAGACTTCCCAGACATCCAGCAATACCTGCTTGTCCGGATAGTCATGTTGCACCTTGATCAGCGGCCGCGCCGTGGTGACCTGGATGCCCAGCTCTTCCTGCAATTCACGGGACAAAGCCGTGGCAACCGACTCATCAGCCTCCACCTTGCCGCCGGGAAACTCCCAGAGCCCGCCTTGATGCTGAGTATCGGCACGGCGCGCCAGCAGGATCCTGCCATCGACACCGCGGATCACCGCTGCTGCTACATGCACTCGTTTCACGCCACTGCTTCCTCTCGTCGTAGCCCTTTGTAGGAGCGAGCTTGCTCGCGAAGAACGTCAACGATAACGCGTGCATCCAGGATAACCGCGATGGCATTGAGTTTTTCGCGAGCAAGCTCGCTCCTACAGGGGGAGGGTCATTTTCAGGTACGGTATTCCGCGTTGATCTTCACGTACTCGTGGGACAGGTCGGTGGTCCAGATGGTTTCGCTGCAGTCACCACGACCCAGTTCGATACGGATGGTGATTTCTTCCTGCTGCATCACCGCCGAGCCCTGGGCTTCGGTGTAAGTTTCGGCGCGGGCGCCACGGCTGGCGATGCACACGTCACCCAGGAACACGTCGATCTTGCTCACGTCCAGGTCCGGCACGCCAGCACGGCCGACAGCCGCGAGGATACGGCCCCAGTTCGGGTCCGAAGCAAACAGCGCGGTTTTGATCAGCGGCGAGTGCGCCACGGTATAGCCCACATCCAGGCATTCCTGATGGTTGCCGCCACCGTTGACTTCAACAGTGACGAACTTGGTCGCGCCCTCGCCGTCACGCACGATGGCCTGGGCCACGTCCATGCACACTTCAAACACCGCCTGTTTCAACGCCGCGAACAATGGACCTTCGGTGGATGTGATTTCCGGCAGGTTGGCCTGGCCGGTGGCGATCAGCATGCAGCAGTCGTTGGTGGAGGTGTCACCGTCGATGGTGATGCGGTTGAACGACTTGTTGGCGCCATCCAGCATCAGGCGTTGCAGCACATCGCGGGAGACTTTGGCGTCGGTGGCGATATAACCGAGCATGGTGGCCATGTTTGGTCGAATCATGCCTGCGCCCTTGCTGATACCGGTGACGGTGATGGTCACGCCGTCATGCACGAACTGACGGCTCGCGCCTTTTGGCAAGGTATCGGTGGTCATGATGCCGGTAGCGGCAGCCGCCCAGTTATCCACAGACAGGTCATCGAGCGCGGCTTGCAGGGCACCTTCGATTTTTTCCACCGGCAGCGGCTCACCGATCACACCGGTGGAGTACGGCAGCACCTGGCTGGCATCGACGCCGGTCAACTGGGCCAGCTTGGCGCAGGTGCGCGCCGCCGCGACAAGGCCTGGCTCGCCGGTGCCGGCGTTGGCATTGCCGGTATTGGTCAGCAGGTAGCGAATCGACCCGGCCACCCGTTGCTTGGCCAGAATCACCGGCGCAGCGCAGAAGGCATTGAGGGTGAACACGCCCGCCACGGTCGAGCCTTCCGCACAACGCATCACCACCACATCCTTGCGCCCCGGGCGCTTGATGCCCGCCGAAGCGATACCGAGTTCAAAACCGGCAACCGGGTGCAACGTGGGCAAAGGACCAAGACCAACAGCCATGAATGCGCTCCTTAAAAATAGGTGATGTCTGTGCCGTCGCTATCGACGGTGGGAATTAATGGCAAAACGCCGCGACGGCAAAGGCCGGTCGCGGCGCGGGGTGTTGCAGCGTCAGGCGAAAATCTTATTCGATCTGGCCGTGGCAGTGTTTGAATTTCTTGCCCGAACCGCAGTAGCACAGCTCGTTGCGGCCCAGCTTCTGGTCATTGCGAACCGGGGTCTGGGCCAGGGCCACATCGACCTCTTCACCCAATGCCTCAGGCTCATCCAGGCCCGGCGCTTCGTCATGCTGGAACTGCATGCGCGCCGCCAGTGCTTCGGCTTCCTGACGCAGGCGTGCTTCTTCCTCGATCGGGTCTTCGCGACGCACCTGAACGTGGGACAGCACGCGGATCGAATCGCGCTTGATCGAATCCAGCAATTCGGAGAACAGCGTGAACGACTCGCGCTTGTACTCCTGCTTCGGGTTCTTCTGGGCGTAGCCACGCAGGTGGATACCGTGACGCAGGTGGTCCATGGTCGACAGGTGGTCTTTCCACAGGTCATCCAGCACGCGCAATACGATCTGTTTCTCGAAGGTGCGCAGAGCTTCGGCACTCGCCTGCTCTTCTTTCTCGTTGTACGCCGCCAGCAACTCGGCCATCAGTTTTTCGCGCAGGGTTTCTTCATACAGGTGGTCGTCTTCGTCCAGCCATTGCTGAACCGGCAAGTCCACACCGAAGTCGCTCTTCAATGCCGCTTCCAGGCCGGCAACATCCCACTGCTCAGGCAGCGACTGTGGCGGAATATGGGCGCTGACAGTGGCGTTGAGCACGTCCTGACGGAAATCAGCGATGGTCTCGCCAATGTTGTCGGCGGCCAGCAACGTGTTACGCATGTGATAGATCACTTTACGCTGTTCGTTGTTGACGTCGTCGAACTCGAGCAGTTGCTTGCGAATATCGAAGTTGCGGCCTTCTACTTTGCGCTGGGCCTTCTCGATGGCGTTGGTCACCATGCGGTGCTCGATCGCTTCACCGGACTGCATGCCCAGGGCTTTCATGAAGTTCTTCACCCGGTCCGATGCGAAGATACGCATCAGGCTGTCTTCCAACGACAGGTAGAAACGGCTGGAACCGGCATCACCCTGGCGGCCGGCACGGCCACGCAGCTGGTTGTCGATACGACGCGATTCGTGACGCTCGGACGCGATCACCTGCAAGCCACCGGATTCCAGCACAGCCTGGTGACGCTTCTGCCAGTCGGCCTTGATCTGGGCGATCTGCTCAGGCGTTGGGTTGTCGAGCGAGGCCACTTCCACTTCCCAGTTGCCGCCCAACAGGATGTCGGTACCACGACCGGCCATGTTGGTGGCGATGGTCAATGCGCCTGGGCGACCGGCCTGGGCAATGATCTCGGCTTCTTTTTCGTGGAACTTGGCGTTCAGTACCTTGTGCTCGATGCCTTCCTTGTTGAGCAGGTTGGACACGTGCTCGGAGGTCTCGATGGTGGCGGTACCCACCAGGATCGGACGGCCCTTGGCCATGCCGTCCTTGATGTCGTTGATGATCGCCGCGTATTTCTCTTCGGCGGTCAGGAACACCAGGTCGTTGTAGTCTTTACGCGCCAACGGTTTGTTCGGCGGAATGACCATCACGGCCAGGTTGTAGATCTGGTGGAATTCGAACGCTTCGGTGTCGGCCGTACCGGTCATGCCGGACAGCTTGTTGTACAGACGGAAGTAGTTCTGGAAGGTGGTGGACGCCAACGTCTGGCTTTCGGCCTGGATGTTGAGGTGTTCCTTGGCTTCGATGGCCTGGTGCAGCCCTTCGGACAGACGACGACCGGGCATGGTACGACCGGTGTGCTCGTCAACCAGTACCACCTGGCCGTCCTGCACGATGTATTCGACGTTGCGATGGAACAGCTTGTGGGCGCGCAGGCCAGCGTACACGTGGGTCAACAGGCCCAGGTTGTGCGCCGAGTACAGGCTTTCGCCTTCGGCCAGTTCGCCGATCTGGGTCAGCATTTCTTCGACAAACTGGTGACCGGCTTCGTTGAGTTCGACCTGGCGGGTCTTCTCGTCGATGGTGAAGTGACCTTCTTTGGTCACCACGCCTTCCACTTCCTCGATGTGCTGCTCAAGACGCGGGATCAACTTGTTGATCTCGGTGTACAGGCGCGAGCTGTCTTCGGCCTGGCCGGAGATGATCAGCGGGGTACGGGCTTCGTCGATGAGGATGGAGTCGACTTCGTCGATCACGGCAAAGTTGAGTTCACGCTGGAATTTTTCATCCATGCTGAACGCCATGTTGTCGCGCAGGTAGTCGAAACCGAATTCGTTGTTGGTGCCATAGGTGATGTCGCAGGCGTACGCGGCGCGCTTCTCTTCCGGCGGCTGGAACGGCGTTACCACGCCGACGGTCAGGCCGAGGAATTCATACAGCGGGCGCATCCAGTTGGCGTCCCGGCGAGCCAGGTAGTCGTTCACCGTCACAACGTGCACGCCCTTGCCGGACAGTGCGTTGAGGTAAACGCCCAGGGTTGCCACCAGGGTCTTGCCTTCACCGGTGCGCATTTCGGCAATCATGCCTTCATGCAAGGTCATGCCGCCGATCAACTGGACGTCGAAGTGGCGCATGCCCATGACGCGCTTACCGGCTTCACGGGCAACCGCGAAGGCTTCGGGCAGCAGCTTGTCGAGGGTTTCACCTTTGGCTATGCGGGCCTTGAACTCTTGGGTCTTGGCGCGCAATTGCTCGTCCGACAGAGCAACCATCTGCTCTTCGAAGGCATTGACCAGCTGCACCGTCTTGAGCATGCGTTTGACTTCGCGCTCATTCTTGCTTCCAAAAAGTTTCTTTAACAAAGGCGCAAACATATCGGCAGGTTCTTCCACACATAGGGATGGAGGGCGCACCGTGAGTGGCCCGAGCAGCCCTCACGGCCGCATTGCGAACGCGCATTCTACCCGGAATCGTGGGTGAGGAAAGTGGCGTTGTTCCCTGAGACAGGCACGGCATAGTGAGAGGGCATGTTTAAAATAAGGGCTTTTGCTGGAACTTCAACCCACTAGGCGCAGAAGTTACTTATTGATTTGACGGAGAAAGCCCTGCCGACGCAGAGCCTCGGGGCATACAGGTGCTTTCTGCTAAGATAGCCGCTCTGTTACCTAAGGTGTCTAAACATGGCATTTCGCCCTCTCACAGCCCGCGCCCCCGGCGCGTTGCTCCGCGAAGCCAAACCGCTGAAAGCTATCTTCGGCCAGGCGCAACGCTTGGGCCATCTGCAACGCCTGCTGGAAAGCCAACTGCAGCCGGCCGCCCGGGAACATTGTCACGTCGCCTCCTGGCGTGAAGGCAACCTGCTATTAATTGTCACCGATGGGCATTGGGCCACCCGCTTGCGCTACCAACAGAAGCGCTTGCAGCGCCAGTTGATGGCGTTCGACGAATTTGCCAATTTGACGCGCATTCAGTTCAAGGTACAGCCACCCACCGTGCCGCAAGGCGCAGTGGGGCATACCATGGACCTGTCGGAAACGGCCGCCGAAACCCTTCAGGCCACTGCTGAAGGGATCAACGACCCGGGGTTGCGCGCTGCCCTGGAACGGCTGGCCGCCCATGCCCGGCCCAAAGCCTGAAGCGCTATTTGCGTTTGCTGCCGCCCAGCAACGAACCCAGCAACCCCCGCACCAACTGGCGCCCCATCTGATTGGCGGCCTGCTGCATGGCTGATTTCAACGCCTTGCCCGCCGTGGTCCCCAGGAATGCACCCGCCTTGTCGGTGAAGCTCGGCTCTTCGGCGGCCGGAGCAGCCTGCTCGGCAGGCCCAAGCTCCTTGCGGGCCATCAGCACCTCATAGGCAGACTCACGATCCACTGGTTTGTCATAGCGCCCCAACAGCGGCGAACTGGCAACCAACGCTTTACGTTCGGCTTCGGTGAGCGGCCCGATCCGCGATTGCGGGGGAGCAACCAGTACGCGCTGGACGACTTCCGGCGTGCCCTTTTCCTGCAAGGTTCCCACCAATGCCTCACCGGTGCCCAATTCTGTAAGCACCGACAAAGTATCGAACGTCGGGTTGGGCCGAAAACCGTCCGCCACCGCTCGCAGGGATTTCTGCTCTTTGGCGGTGAATGCGCGCAAACCGTGCTGGATGCGCAGGCCCAGTTGCGCCAGTACCGTATCCGGCAGGTCGCCCGGCGACTGGGTGACGAAGTACACGCCAACCCCTTTGGAACGGATCAGGCGCACCACTTGCTCCAGACGCTCCTGCAAGGCTTTTGGCGTATCGGCGAACAACAAGTGCGCTTCATCGAAAAACAACGCCAGCAACGGTTTGTCGGCATCGCCGCGTTCCGGCAATTGTTCAAACAACTCTGCCAGCAGCCACAATAGGAAGGTCGCGTAGACCTTCGGCGCTTCATGCACCAAGCGGCTGGCGTCCAGCAGGTGGATGCGCCCACGCCCATCACTGGCGGGCTGCAAAATATCCTCCAGTTGCAGGGCCGGCTCGCCAAACAGGGCTTCGGCGCCCTGCTGCTCCAGCACTGCCAAACGCCGCAACAAGGCCTGGCTGGAACCGGTGGTCATCAAGGCGGCGTCTTCGCCCAGCAGTTCCGGGTGATAGCGCAGGTGATTGAGCAGTGCCTTGAGGTCCTTGAGGTCCAGCAGCAACAGGCCTTCGCGGTCGGCTACTTTGAACGCCGCATAGAGCGCCGATTGCTGGCTGTCGGTGAGTTCCAACAGGCTGCCGAGCAAGAGCGGGCCCATTTCACTGATGGTGGTGCGCAACGGATGACCGGATTGGCCGTGGATATCCCACAGGGTGACCGGGTACGCCTGGGCCGTGTAATCAAGGAAGGGCATACCGGCGATGCGCTCGGCCACTTTGCCCTGGGGGTTGGCGGCGGCGCCCAGGCCGCAGAGGTCGCCTTTGATGTCGGCAGCGAACACCGCCACACCCGCATCACTGAAGGCTTCCGCCAGGCGCTGCAAGGTGACGGTCTTGCCGGTGCCGGTGGCGCCGGCGATCAACCCATGACGGTTGGCCAGGCGCATGGACTGGGCGATGGGCTGGCCGTCAAGGCCTGCACCGATAAGCAGTTGTGTGGAGTCAGGCATTTCGTCACCTATGGTTAATCTTTAGTGCCGCGAGGTCGATATAGACGGATGTAAGCCCGACAAAGACTAAAAAACGGTCAGATAATTCCGATACGGACCAACGGAGCTATCACCAGAAATACCACACCTTTTTTAACGCTGCCATTTCGCGCCTCCCGCATTGGATGCGCCTCGGATATTAAGACCTTAGCGGACCCTTCAAGCCATGAACAAAAATCTGCGCTTCAGCCACAAGATCCTGCTTGCAGCCTCCCTTATCGTCATCGCCGCCTTTGCGTTGTTTACCCTCTACAACGACTATCTGCAGCGCAACGCGATTCGCGACGACCTCAACAACTACCTGCACGAGATGGGCGACGTTACCGCCAGCAACATCCAGACCTGGCTCACCGGACGTATCGCCCTGGTGGAAAACGCCGCACAGAACATCGCCATCAACCCTGAACAAAGCGTGGTCGCCAGCCTGCTGGAACAGAAAGCGCTGACCTCGTCATTCATGGCCACCTACGTCGGTGACAGCCAGGGCACCTTCACCATTCGTCCTGACACCAAGATGCCCGACGGCTTCGATCCGCGTGTTCGCCCCTGGTACAAGGGCGCCCAGGCCAGCAACGGTTCAACCCTGACCGAACCCTATATCGACGCGGCGACCGGGCAACTGATCATTTCTGTCGCCACGCCCAGCGCCAAGGGTGGCCAGAGCATCGGCGTAGTCGGCGGCGACCTGAGCCTGCAGACCCTGGTGGACAACATCGGCGCGCTGGATTTTGGCGGCATGGGTTATGCGTTCCTGGTCAGCGCCGACGGCAAAGTGCTGGTGCACCCGGATAAAGCCCTGGTGATGAAGACCCTGGCGGACGTTTATCCAAAAGACACGCCGAAGATCAGCGGCGACTTCAGCGAAGTGCAAGCCAACGGCAAGACCAATATCGTGACGTTCACACCGATCAAGGGCCTGCCCTCGGTAAACTGGTACCTGGGCGTTTCGGTGGATAAAGACAAGTCTTTCGCCATGCTCAGTGAGTTTCGCACCTCGGCGGTGATCGCCACGATCATCGCGGTGGTGATCATCATCGCCCTGCTCGGCATGCTGATCCGCGTCTTGCTGCAACCTTTGCACCTGATGACCCGAGCCATGCAGGACATTGCCGACGGTGAAGGCGACCTGACCCGCCGCCTGACCATCCAGAACAATGATGAATTCGGCACCCTGGGCAATGCTTTCAACCGCTTCGTCGAGCGCATTCATACCTCGATTCGCGAAGTGTCTTCAGCCACCGAGCACGTCAATGAAGTGGCCCTGCGGGTGGTCAGCGCCTCCAACTCGTCGATGGTCAACTCCGACGAACAGGCCAACCGCACTAACAGCGTCGCCGCCGCCATCAACCAACTGGGGGCCGCGGCCCAGGAGATCGCACGCAACGCCGCCCAAGCCTCCAGTCAGGCCAGCGATGCCAGGCACTTGGCCGAAGACGGCCAGCAGGTGGTTGAACGCAATATCAAGGCGATGACGCAGTTATCCAGCATGATCAGCACCTCAAGCACCAATATCGAAGCACTTAACAGCAAAACGGTGAATATCGGCCAGATTCTTGAGGTGATCACCAGCATTTCCCAGCAAACCAATCTGCTGGCGCTCAATGCGGCGATCGAAGCGGCGCGCGCCGGGGAAGCCGGGCGTGGCTTTGCGGTCGTGGCCGATGAAGTGCGCAACCTCGCTCATCGCACTCAGGAGTCGGCGCAACAGGTGCAGACGATGATCGAAGAGCTACAGGTGGGTGCCCGGGACTCGGTGACTACCATGAGCGAAAGCCAACGCCACAGCCTGGACAGCGTGGAAATCGCCAACCTGGCCGGCGAGCGCCTGAACAGCGTGACCCAGCGTATTGGCGAGATCGACGGCATGAACCAGTCGGTCGCCACCGCCACTGAAGAACAGACCTCGGTGGTGGAGTCGATCAATATGGACATCACCGAGATCAACACCCTCAACCAGGAAGGGGTGGAAAACCTGCAATCGACCCTGCGCGCCTGCTCGGACCTGGAACAACAGGCCTCGCGCTTGAAGCAATTGGTGGGCAGCTTCCGGATCTGAGGTGCCCCCACCTTAATCCACCTGTAGGAGCGAGCTTGCTCGCGAAAAACGTCAACGATAACGCGGGCTGCCTGAAGAAACGCGGAGTCTGTGAGTTTTTCGCGAGCAAGCTCGCTCCTACAGCGTGCGTTTGTCCACTCCCGCCACCGTCATGCTGCGAATCTAAACCGAACATCTATCCTTACCTCAGGTCCATCTAGGGAGAGCAATGGATCGGAGGGATGTTCATCGTGCATATCGCTGACATAACCATGTTCTACGCCCCGGCCAGCGGTGGCGTACGCACTTACCTTGACGCCAAGCACCGGCGTCTGGCGCTCAAGCCGGGCATTCGCCACAGCCTGTTGATTCCTGGCGCACACTTGAGCGAGCAGGACGGTATCTTCAAAGTACCGGCGCCCGCCCTGCCCTTCGGCAAAGGCTATCGCTTCCCCCTTCGTTTGGCGCCTTGGCGAAATGTCCTGCACGATTTACAGCCCGACCTGATCGAAGTTGGCGACCCTTACCTGACCGCCTGGGCCGCGCTGGATGCCCGACGCCAATTGGATGTGCCGGTCATCGGCTTTTACCACTCCGACTTGCCACTGCTGGTGAGCAATCGCATGGGGCCTTGGTTTACCCCCAATGTTGAAGCCTATGTGCGCAAACTCTATGGGAATTTTGACCGGGTGCTCGCCCCCAGCCAGGTAATGGCCGACAAGCTCACCGGGCTTGGCGTCAGAAATGTCTTCGTTCAACCCCTGGGCGTAGACCTGCAAACCTTCACCCCTGAGGTACGTGACCCCGGCCTGCGCGCCGAACTGGGGATTGGCGAAGACACTCGGCTACTGATCTTCGCCGGGCGCGGCTCCAGGGAGAAAAACCTGCCGGTGCTGCTCAACTGCATGAAACGCCTGGGGGAAGGCTACCACTTGCTGCTGGTGGGCTCCGGCATGCCGGCCAGCGTGCCAGACAATGTCACCGTGGTTGACGGATTCCGGCCCGCCCAACATGTCGCTCGGCTGATGGCCAGCGCCGACGCCTTACTGCATGGTGGTGACCAGGAGACCTTCGGCCTGGTGATCCTGGAAGCCATGGCCTGCGGTATTCCAGTGGTCGCCGTGGCGGCCGGGGCCTTTACCGAGATTGTCGACGAGCGTTGTGGCCTGCTGTGCGCGCCAAACAACCCCAAAGCCATGGCCGAGGCGGTGCGCGAGCTGTTCAGTACCGACAGCCGACGCCTGGGTGCTCAGGCTCGGCGCCATGTCGAGCAGCATTATGCGTGGAACACGGTAGTCGACAGCCTGCTGGGGCATTACTGCGCCGTGCTGGGCAGCCATGAACCGATGCTCGCCCATGGCTGAGCGCGCGCTGATGCTGGTACTGCACGACGTGGCCCCGCACACCTGGGCCGACTACCGGCCCTTCGTCGAGGCCGTCGATGCACTGGGCAACGTGCCCATCACTTGGCTGGTGGTGCCAGACTTCCATCACCATGACGACCTGGCCGCCCACCGCGATTTTCGGCGCCTGCTCGACAGCCGTGTCGCCAAGGGCGATGAGCTCACCTTGCACGGTTACTACCATTGCGACGACCAACCTCAGCCGCGTACGCCAAAAGAATGGTTTATGCGGCGCATCTATACCCACGAAGGCGAGTTTTACCAGCTGTCCGAAGCCGAGGCGTTGCGGCGGTTGACCGCCGGCATTGAGGTATTTGAGCGCAATGGCTGGCCGCTGCATGGCTTTGTTGCGCCCGCCTGGTTGATGAGCGACGGCACCCGGCAGGCATTGCGCCAGTTGCCGCTGAGCTACACCAGCGACCCACAACATCTTTATCGCCTGCCGGACTTTACGCCTATCAACGCCCCCGGCCTGGTGTGGAGCGCCCGCAGTGCCTGGCGCCGGGGATTGTCCAAAATCCTCAGTGATCGCCGTGAACAGCGGTGGCAGGAGGCCCCGCTGATCCGACTGGGTTTGCACCCGGTGGACATGCGCCACAGGTTTTCCCGCGATTATTGGCTAGACACCCTGCAACGCCTGCTCAACACGGGGCGCGTCCCCCAAACCAAGGCCGCCTGGCTGGCGACGCAGCCATGGGCCGACTGATCTGGTTAGTGTTGGCGCTCTTGGTGGCGCTGGTGATCCCATTGTGGCTGGGCGGCGGCGAAAGCATTGCGCGCCTGCGCCAGTTTCCCTTGCCCCAGTTACTGGGGATGTTCGCCATGATCATTGGCTGCTGGCTGATCAACAGTCTGCGTATCCGCCTACTGCTTGGCGAGCATCGCGGCGAGTTAGGCCCGCTTAAAAGCCTTGGCGTGGTGATATCCACCGAGTTCGCCATGTGTGCAACACCCGGCGGCAGCGGCGGGCCGTTGACCCTGATGGCCCTGCTGGCACGCAATGGCATCCGCCCCGCCCAAGGCAGCGCGGTGTTTGCCATGGACCAGTTGAGCGACCTAGTGTTTTTTCTCTGCGCACTGGTGGGGATCTTGCTATATGCGCTGTTCCATAGCCTCAGCCCGCGCCTGGAGTGGTTGCTGGGGCTCAGCGCCGTGTCGATGGTGGGTGGGGTAATCAGTGGCTGGGCCGTGGTGCATTTTCACCGACGGCTGATTCGCCTGGCGGGTTTGGTACTCAAGGCCATGAAGGTCAGTGCTATCACCCGCCGACGCTGGGCACGCCGGTTGCTGCGTTTTCTTGCGGCGTTCAGCGCCACCCTGAAACTACCCCGCAGCACCTTGCTTGGGGTCTTTGCGCTGACCAGCCTGCATTGGCTGCTGCGTTACAGCGTGCTGTACCTGGCGCTGCGCGGGTTGGGGGGCGAGGTGCAGTGGGCCTGGAGCTTTCTGATCCAGATGTTATCCCTGACTGCCGGGCAGTTCAGCCTGGCGCCAGGCGGGGCCGGCGCTGCGGAGTTGACGTCAGCGGCACTGCTGGCGCCCATGGTGGGCACATCCACAGCGGCTGCGGCGATTCTGATCTGGCGCGCGGTGACCTACTACTTCTATTTGCTGGCCGGTGCGCCAGTGTTTCTATTGATGGTCGGCAAACCGCTGCTCAAGCGTCTTTTTCAGGGGCGGCAGGCTGCTCATCCTGCGCCTGTGTCTGTTCCCATAAACGCGCCGCGCCTGGAAAATCAGTACCATCCTCGGCATCCAGCGCGTCCGGGTCGTAACGACTCAAACAGCCCTCGCCCAAGGTAGCAGGCGCCCGTGAGGTGGCTTTATCGAGCGGGTCGCTCATGGGAATCTCCTGAAACAGAAATAAAAAAGGGCCTGGAGAGTTTTACCTCCAGGCCCCGGTGTCTTTCAATCAAAACCGCTGGGTCAGAAGACCACGGTCTTGTTGCCGTGCACCAACACGCGATCTTCCAGGTGGTAGCGCAAGCCACGGGCCAACACCATCTTCTCGACATCACGGCCGAAACGCACCATGTCTTCAATACTGTCGCTGTGGCTGACGCGCACCACGTCCTGCTCGATGATCGGGCCGGCGTCCAGCTCTTCGGTCACGTAGTGGCAGGTTGCACCAATCAGCTTCACGCCACGCAGGGAAGCCTGGTGATAAGGCTTGGCACCAACAAAGGACGGCAAGAAGCTGTGGTGGATGTTGATCACCTTGCCAGCGTATTCGCGGCACAGCTCCGGTGGCAGGATCTGCATGTAGCGCGCCAGCACCACTACATCCGCGTCATGCTGCTTGACCAGGCGCGACACTTCGGCGAATGCCGGCTCCTTGTCCTGTGGGTTGACCGGCACATGGTAATAAGGGATGCCATGCCATTCGACCATGCTGCGCAGGTCGTCATGGTTGGAGATCACGCAGGCAATCTCGCAATCGAGTTCGTCGCTGTGCCAGCGGTGCAGCAGGTCTGCCAGGCAGTGGGATTCGCGGCTGGCCATCAGCACCACGCGTTTCTTCTGCTCTGTATCGGTGATGTGCCAGGTCATCGAAAACTCTTCGGCAATCGGCGCAAACGCCTCGCGGAAGGCTTCCAGGCCAAAGGGCAACGTATCGGCACGGATTTCGTGACGCATGAAAAACCAACCACTGAGATCGTCCGAGTGATGGCTCGCCTCGGTGATCCAGCCATTATGGGAAGCCAGAAAGTTACTGACCTTGGCAACGATGCCAACCCGGTCCGGGCAAGCAATCACCAGCCGAAAAGTGCGCATTAGGGGGAAACTCCAGAACTTCACAAAGGCCGCTATTCTAGCGATTACGCAGAAAAACTGCAGTATTCCCTTGCACCTTATCTTGAGGCATGGCCGTGGTAACACCCCTTAATCGTGTAAGGTTTTACCAGCGCTATATGACGATACAACGGCATGCTCAGGCCGATAGCAAAAAATTAAGGTGATTATCTTTTGCGCATAACGCTTACTAATTAACTCATCGGCCAGGTTTTCTCCCACACATTCAATGTCATTCGCCTAAATACCGTCTTAAATGTTTACTTGATGAAATTGCCTGACTATTATTAGGCCACTCACCCTGTCAATCAGCGTTCTACATAAGGTAGTCCACATGTCACTGATCAACGAATACCGCGCCACCGAAGAAGCTATCAAAGAGCTGCAAGCCCGTTTGAAGAACCTGTCCGAAGACGACAAGCTGAAAACCGAGCTGGAATTCGAAGGCAAATTGCGCACCCTGATGGGTGAATACTCCAAATCCCTGCGTGACATCATCGCGCTGCTGGATCCAGAGTCGAAAGTTAAAGCACCGCGTGGCGCTGTGAAAACTACCGGCACCAAGCGTGCTCGCAAGGTCAAGCAGTACAAAAACCCGCACAACGGCGAAGTGATTGAAACCAAAGGTGGCAACCACAAAACTCTGAAAGAGTGGAAAGCCAAGTGGGGCGGTGACGTAGTTGAAGGTTGGGCAACCCTGCTGGGCTAAGCCCGGTCGGACGTTCACCCGATACGTCACACATGAAAAACGCCAGCTTGCTGGCGTTTTTTATTGTCTGAATATTCTGTAGTTATGCACCTACAGATTCAGGCGCGCCGCTAAGGAATCCACATAGTCCTGCCATTGCGCCAGTACCTGGCACTGAAACGATGTAGCACTAACCGCCAACTCCTCACGCGCCTGCTTAAATGCCAAGAGGGTATTCGGCGCCCCCCACTGTGCATCCGACAAACGTTGCTGACAGAAAAGTTTCCAGCGTTGTTGCTCCTCATTGTTCAAGGTTTCAGGAAAGTTACGCGCCCGGTAGCGAAATAATAATTCCGGCAAACGATGATCATCGAACGGCCACTGCTGACGGGCTAATTGCGCGGGCTCTGCCATGCGAACTTGCTCACATAAACGGCGGTCACGGTCACCAATAAAACCCTCGTAGAGCTGCTGCTCCGGGTCCGAGTTTGACGCAAAGTCTTCCTCGGCATAAATGGCCGCTAACTTGTCCCGCCAAACTTCATGTGCGTCAGTTAGCCGCAGCGCCCGCGCGAGGCAAGCTTCCTTATCCAATTGAAGGCGCTCGAGGTCTTGAGGGCGCAGCACCTTCAACGGCGCAACCACCGGGCAGCGGTTGATATGCAGCAACTTGAGCGGAACCGGCAGTTCACCTTCGGCTAGCTCATCGCGGCGCGTGTAAAGACGCTGACGCAGCGTCGTCGCATCCAGGTCCAACAGCCCTTGTGGATCGAGCCCCAGGTCACAGACGATCAAGGCATTGCGATTGCGCGGGTGCCACGCCAGGGGCAAGACCACGCCCAGATAATGGCGCTCGGCGGAAAAACGCCCCGAGATATGCACCATCGGTTGCAGCAACCGCACCTGATCCATGACCCGCTGCTTGCTGCGCAATTGAAACAACCATTCATACAACTTCGGTTGTTTCTCCCGGACCAACCGCGCCAGGGCGATGGTTGCACGCACATCCGACAACGCATCATGGGCCTGGCCATGGTCGATGCCGTTGGCCTCGGTCAAGCGTTCGAGCTTGAGGGTCACACGCCCGTCCTGCTCGGGCCAGTTGATCCCCTCCGGCCGCAGGGCGTAGGCAGTGCGCATCACATCGATCAAGTCCCACCGGCTGTTGCCGCCCTGCCACTCGCGCGCATACGGGTCGAAAAAATTGCGGTACAGACTGTAGCGCGTCATTTCATCGTCGAATCGCAGGGTGTTGTAGCCGGCGCCGCAGGTACCTGGCGCGGCCAGTTCGGCGTGCACCCGAGTCATGAAATCGGCTTCGGCAAGGCCCTTCTCGGCGAGGACACCCGGCGTGATGCCCGTGATCGCGCACGCTGCCGGGTGAGGCAGGATATCGTCGCTGGGCTGGCAATAAAGATTGATCGGCGCACCGATCTCATTGAGCTCAAGGTCGGTGCGGATCCCGGCTACCTGGAGCGGGCGATCATTGCGCGGGTTGATGCCAGTGGTTTCATAGTCGTACCAGAAAATCGAGGTCACGGGCTATTCCTGTGCTGAAGATCGACAAAGTCTAGGCGCTGCAAGGCGTTGGGAGCCAGCGATACCTGACTGTATAAATATCCAGAAAACCCTCGAATGGTTGCTTCCACCGTTGACACTGCTAGCATCCGTGTCTCTCAAGTCGCCTCGCACTGCCAAGGATCGCAATGCCATCAACGCCTTTGGATACCCACTATCAGATAGAAACGCCGGAGGGCATCGACCTGCCCCTGCGTCCTGCTGGCCTGCCCTCTCGGGCATTGGCCTTTGCATTCGACCTGGGCGCGCGAGGGATCATCATGGGGATCCTGCTAGTGCCGCTGGCGCTGCTCGGCAATGTGGGGATCGGGCTGGGTTCGCTGCTGCTGTTCGTGGTGAGCTGGTGGTACATGGTGTTGTTCGAAGTGCTCAACCACGGCTGCTCGCCGGGCAAGCAGGTCATGGGCCTGCGCGTGGTACAGGATGACGGCACGCCCATTGGCTGGTCGGCATCATTGATACGCAACCTGCTGCGTTTTGTCGACATGCTGCCCTTCGGTTATTTCCTCGGCGCGATCAGTTGCCTGCAGCATCCGCACTTCAAGCGGCTCGGCGACCTGGCGGCAGGCACGCTGGTGGTCTACCGCGATCTGCCGCTGGTACGCCCGAGCATCCCTCAAGCACCCGCCCTGCGCCTACCCTTCGCACTGGAGCTGAGCGAACAGCGGGCCATCCTCGGTTTCGCCGAACGCCAGGCGGAACTCTCGGCCGAACGGGTGCATGAACTGGCCGCCATCCTCGCAGGGCCCCTGCAAGTGCCTGCACCGCGTGCCGTGGAGCAACTCAACGGTGTAGCCCGTGGTTTGTTGGGGCCGACATGAAGCAAAGCCTTTTTGAAAGCCGCCACCAGCATCAATGGCAAACCTTCGCCGAGCAGTTGAAGCAACTGGAGCAAGGTAAAGCCAAGGCCGCCGATGTCGCCGACTTCCCGCATCAATATCGACGCCTGTGCCAACATCTGGCCCTGGCTCAGCAGCGCGGCTACAGCAGTTACCTGGTCGATCCGTTGCAACAGCTGGCATTGCGCGGCCATCAACAACTGTATCGCCATCGCAGCCAACTGACGGCAAACATACTGGCGTTTCTTCTCGCCGACTTCCCGCGCCTGGTACGCGAACAATGGCGCTTCGTGCTGATCGCCGGCCTGCTGTTCTTTGGCAGCCTGGTGGGGATAGCCCTGCTGGTGTACCTGTTCCCCGACCTGATCTACAGCATCATCAGCCCCCAGCAGGTGGCCGAGATGCAGGGCATGTACAACCCCGATGCCAGCCGCCTGGGCCGCGCTGCCGAGCGTGCCGCCAGCGAAGACTGGATGATGTTTGGCTATTACGTGATGCACAACATCGGCATCGCCTTCCAGACCTTCGCCGCCGGCCTGTTGTTTGGCCTGGGCAGTGTGTTCTTCCTGATTTTCAACGGTTTGGTCATAGGTGCGGTCTCCGGGCACCTTACCGACATTGGCTATGGCCAGACCTTCTGGTCGTTTGTCATTGGTCACGGCGCATTCGAGTTGAGCGCCATCACACTGGCCGGTGCCGCAGGCTTGCAACTGGGCTGGTCACTGGTCGCCCCCGGGCGCTTGGCGCGCAGCGAAGCCCTGCGCCTGGCCGCGCGCAAAAGCGTAAGGATGCTCTGTGGTGTCATGGTGTTCCTGTTGATCGCCGCCTTTATCGAAGCCTACTGGTCCTCAACCACTCGCATTGAGCCCTGGATCAAGTACGCGGTAGGCGCCGCCCTCTGGCTGCTGGTGGCCGCTTACCTGACCCTGGCCGGGCGGAGTCGCCATGCGCCTGACTGACGCCAGCGTAGTCATTCGCCCGCGCACTTCCTGGGAAGCCATGGACTTGGGTGTGCTGATGGCCCGGGAACGCCGTTTCTTGCTGATGAGCAGTTGGGCGCTGGTGAGCCTTCCGATATTCAGCCTGTTGACGGTGCTGCTTTGGAGTTACCCGTCTCTGGTCATGTTCCTGTTCTGGTGGCTCAAGCCGGCCTTCGACCGCTTGCCGCTGTACATTCTTTCCCAGGCCCTGTTTGCTGAGCCCCCCAGCCTCAAACAGGCCGTTCGCCATTGGCCGCAGTTGCTCAAAGGGCAACTGTTCGCCAGCCTGACCTGGCGGCGGCTGAGCATGAGTCGCAGCTTCACCCTGCCCGTCAGCCAACTGGAAGGCCTGGACGGTGACGCACGTCAACGACGCCTTGGGGTGTTGCTGCAACGTAACGCTGGCGCCGCACGCTGGCTGACGACGATCGGCGTTCACCTGGAAATCGGCCTGTGGTTTGGCGGCATGGCCCTGTTCTATCTCTTCATCCCGCAACAGGTTGAACTGGACTGGGACTGGCAACGACTGGTATTGGCATCAGGCTCGGACGTGCTTTGGCTTGAGCACCTGAGCAATGCCTTCTATGCCCTGGTCCTGGTGTTCTGGGAACCCATCTACGTCGCCTGTGGCTTCAGCCTGTACCTCAACCGCCGCACGGTGCTGGAGGCCTGGGACCTGGAACTGGTATTCCGTCGCCTGCGCCAGCGCCTGAACAACGTTGCACCGCTGCTGTTGCTGGTCGTTGGCCTGGCACTGCTACAAATCAGCCCACCGACCATGGCAGATGAAACCACAGCCCATAAGCCACTCAGTACCCAGGCCGCCAGCCAATCCATCCAGGCATTGCTGGAAAAGCCACCTTTCAAGAACCCGGAAACCGTCACACGCTATCGGTTTGGCGAAGAAAAAGCGCCGGTTGAAAACAAGGCCAAGGGCGACGGCAAATTACCCGGCTGGCTCCAGGCACTGCTCGACAACCTTAACAGCGACACCTTCAAATACGTCGCCAAAACCTTGGAAATACTGCTCTGGAGCCTTGTGATTGGCGGCCTGGCCCTGGTGTTCTGGCGTTACCGTGAATGGTTGCTCACGTTCGTCAGCCGCCTCGGACCCACTCGCACTACCGCCCCCTCGCCCGTTCCCGCTCAGTTGTTCGGCTTGGAGCTGGGCGCCGAGACATTGCCCGAAGACATCGCCAGTACCGCCGAACAACTATGGCCCACCCAGCCCCGGGAAGCCCTTGGCCTGCTGTATCGCGGGTTGCTCAGCCGGCTGTTGCACGAGTTCGACCTGCCACTGACAAGCGCCGATACCGAGGGGCAGGTGCTGGAGCGCGTTCATCGTTTGCAACAACCGCAATTACTGGCGTTCAGCGACGAACTGACGCGCCACTGGCAAAACCTGGCCTATGGTCACCGCCTACCGCCCTCTTCAGCCCAACAAAAACTGTGCAGCGACTGGCGTGCTCTTTTCAGTGACGGAGCGAGCCAATGAACCGGGCGTTATGGTGGGTAGCGCTGCTACTGGCGTGCCTGTTGGGTGCGGGCGGCCTATATGGCTGGCACAAGGCAATTCCCTACGAGGAAGTGGTAAATCGCGGCCCGTCACCAGAGGCACGCGCCAACCCTTACCTGGCCGCCGAGCACTTTCTGCGCCAGCAAGGCGTGGTGGTGGCGCATGCCAATGGCCTTGAACGACTCGCCGAACTGCCCGCCAAAGGCCATAGCCTGTTGCTGCTGGGGGAGCGCAGCAACATGACCCCACGCCAGGTCGAACAACTGCTGGGCTGGGCAAAAGCCGGTGGCCACCTGCTACTGGTCGCCGAGGCATTATGGGATGAAGAAACCGGCACCAGCGGTGACTTGCTGCTTGATCGCCTCACTGTCCGCCAAACCTTGAGCGACACCTTCGACGAACCCGCGCCACCGCGTAAAAAAACCAAGCCGGACCTGACCAAGCTGTATGTCGACAACGAAACGGCACCGGCCTATTTCAGTTTTGACACCGACTTCAACCTCACCGACCCCAAGCACCTGGCGCAGTTTTCCGCCAACAGCGCCAAGTCCAGCCACCTGATGCAACTTGACCTGGGGCAAGGCCGCGTCACGGTGATCACCGACAGCGACCTGTGGAAAACCGCGGATATCGGCAAACATGATAACGCCTGGTTGCTGTGGTATCTGAACCAGGGCACTGACGTCACCCTGCTGTTCAACAGCGACACGGACGATCTGTTTACTCTATTGCTCCGTTATTTCCCCCAGGCCCTCGTCGCCCTGGTTGCGCTGCTTGCTCTGGGGCTGTGGCAGGCAGGCATGCGCCAAGGCCCGATCCAGGCACCGGCTCCCAAGGCACGTCGCCAGTTGCAGGAACACTTGAAGGCCAGCGCGGACTTCCTATTGCGCCGCAGCGGCCAGGGCACGTTGTTGCAAGCCTTGCGACACGACATTCTGCGCGCAGCCCGGCGACGCCATCCAGGGTTCGAACACCTCGATGCGTCAGAGCAACGCCAGGTGCTGGAACACCTTACGCGACAACCCCCTCACATCATCAGCCAGGCGCTTGAGCCCGTTGCGCTGAAGCGGCTCTCCAGCGCCGACTTCAGCCGACAGGTGGCGCACCTGCAAACCCTCAGGAATGCCTTATGAGCGACTCTCGACTGGCCACCACCCTGACCGCCGAAAACCTTCAGCATGCCAGCCAGCAGGCGCAGGCGCTGCGCGTGGAATTGCGCAAGGCCGTGATTGGCCAGGACCTTGTGATTGACGACGTGCTCACCGCCCTGATCGCAGGCGGCCACGTATTGCTGGAAGGCGTGCCAGGCCTGGGCAAGACCTTGCTGGTACGAGCCCTGGCCCGCTGCTTTGGCGGTGATTTCGCCCGTATCCAGTTCACCCCGGACCTGATGCCCAGCGATGTCACCGGCCACGCCGTTTACGACCTGCAGACCGAACAGTTCAAACTGCGCAAGGGGCCGATATTCACCCACCTGTTGCTGGCCGATGAGATCAACCGTGCCCCCGCCAAGACCCAGGCAGCGCTGCTGGAAGCCATGCAGGAACGTCAAGTGACCCTGGAGGGCGAGGCGTTGCCCATCGGCCAGCCCTTCATGGTGCTGGCGACCCAGAACCCCATCGAACAGGAAGGCACCTACCCACTGCCCGAGGCCGAGCTGGACCGGTTCATGCTCAAGGTGCGAATGGACTACCCAGATGCTCTACAAGAGCTGGATATGGTCCGCGAAGTGACGCGCTCGTCCAAGGCCGACATGCTGGAGGTACAGCCGTTGCGTACGGTGCTGCAAGCCGCGGACGTAGTAACGATGCAGCAAATTGCCAGTGACCTGCCACTCGATGAGCAGGTGCTCGACTACGCCGTGCGCCTGGCCCGTGCCACGCGCAGTTGGCCGGGGCTGGCCATCGGTGCCGGCCCCAGGGCCTCCATCGCCCTGGTACGCGGGGCACGTGCCCGTGCGCTGTTGCGCGGTGGCGAATTCGTCACCCCCGATGACATCAAGGGCTGCGCCCTGGCGGTACTGCGTCACCGGGTACGCATCGCACCAGAACTGGACATCGACGGCTTGGAAGTCGACCAGGTGCTCCAGCAGTTACTCGACCAGATTGCAGCACCAAGGCAATGACGCGGCCATGAAACCGACTCGTCTGCTGCTGACCTGGCTGGGCGTTCTGCTCGGTTTGAACATCTTGTTGGGCGCCTCGGCAGCGTTGCAGTTCAAAGTGCCCGCCACCTTTCATTCGGTAGCCTGGGGCCTGCTGCTGGCCCTGTTGCTGCTGGCGATGCTGGATGCTGCACGCTTGCGTCGCCGCCCTTCGGCCCGCGTGTACAGAACATTGCCTGGTAGCCTGGCGCTGGGGCGCTGGGAAGAAATACGCCTGTGCCTGGAGCACGACTACCCGCAACCTCTGACCGTGCAGGTGTTCGATCACGTGCCCGATGGCCTGGCTGTGGAGAACCTGCCTCAATCCATTCAACTACGCCCCGGTGAGCGTGCCGAGCTGGGCTATCGCGTGCGCCCCTTGCGGCGCGGGCACTTCCATTTCAGTCGCTGCGAACTGCTGCTGCCCAGCCCATTGGCTCTGTGGTCGGGACGACGCTGGGTCGAGACTCACGATGCCACTCGTGTTTACCCGGATTTCGCACGTTTATACGGTGCGCAGTTGCGGGGTGTGGATAACTGGCTCAGCCAACTGGGCGTGCGCCAACATCAGCGGCGAGGATTAGGCCTGGAGTTTCATCAACTGCGGGAGTTTCGTGAAGGTGACAGCCTGCGCCAGATCGACTGGAAAGCCACCGCCCGCCAACGAACGCCCATTGCCCGGGAATACCAGGACGAACGCGACCAGCAAATCGTGTTCATGCTCGATTGCGGCCAGCACATGCGCAGCCAGGATGATGAACTGTCCCATTTTGACCACGCGCTCAATGCCTGCCTGCTGCTGAGCTACGTTGCCTTGAGACAGGGCGATGCCGTAGGGCTGTGCACGTTTGCCAGCGACCAGCCGCGCTACCTGAAGCCGGTCAAGGGCAGTGGCCAATTGAACCTGTTGCTCAATGCGGTCTATGACCTGCAGACCACGCGAAAAACCGCCGACTACCAGGCGGCCGCCAGCCAGTTGTTGGCACGTCAAAAACGCCGGGCGCTGGTGATCATCGTCACCAACCTGCGGGATGAGGAGGATGAAGCGCTGATGGCTGCCGTCCAGCGTATCGGCAGGCATCACCGGGTACTGGTGGCCAGCCTGAGGGAAGAGGTCCTCGACCAACTACGCCAGGCGCCTGTGCAGACACTGCCCGAAGCGCTGGCTTACAGCGGCACGATCGATTACCTCAACACCCGCAACCAACGCCATGATCGCTTGAGTGCTCATGGCCTGTCGGTGCTGGATACCTTGCCATCGGCGCTGGGTGCCGGGCTGGTCACGCGCTATCTGGAGTGGAAAAAGGCCGGGGTATTCTGAGGATGACTGCGCAGGGGCATGGCCAGGAAACGGCCACGACCCCACGCATAATTCAGACAGAGGCCTGCAAAGGATAAAAGCTGAAGTACTGCAACAGCGCGTTGATCAGGTGCCGGTACTCTTCGGGCGCCTCAAGCACGCTGAACCCCGAGTCGTAATGCTGCGGGGTGACATCTTCATGGCTCCACAAGCAGGTTGCCGTGAGGTCAATTGCCTTGAACTCGCCCTGCGCCACCGGCACTTTCAAGCGCAGCTCGAAATCCACGTCGGTCATCATGGGTAACGAGCTGATCAGCATCAGACCGTTTTCAGACACATTTCCAAGATAGCCGATTGGCTTGTCAGTAATACGATTGAACACCTGCAGAAAATACGGCAGTTGATGCCGCTCGATCCGTCGTTCGGTAAACATGGTGAAGTCGCCATCCAATAGCCAAAAATCTGGCCGTGCCAGTGATTCGGAACAAGCAATCGCTCGCTCTCCCTGGATCTCGGTGTGACAACAGCTACCGCTTGTCACCAAACAGCTGCCGAATCCGGGCATTGCATCCGTTCGAATGGGTACTGCACAAACAGACATTCAAAGAATAGCGCAAGACTGGCGACAGGCCAGCCATGAAGCGACAAATACCCTTACAACGACGCAGGCCTTGGTTTTGCCAGGCCTGCAGCCGGCAGATGCCCCAGTTGCTGCAAGGTATCGAGCCGCGCACGGGCTCGATAGGCGTACTCGCTCGACGGGTAGTGGCCGATGATGAACTGATAGGTCTGTGCGGCATCGACAAACAGTTTCTGGCGTTCCAGGCACTGCCCGCGCAACATCGAAACCTCCGGTTGCACGTAGCGGCGAGTTCGGCTCTCGCGATCGACCTGGGACAACTCCAGGGTGACACGCTGGCAATCACCGACCCCATAGGCGCGGTAAGCGTTGTTCAAATGGTGGTCCATCGACCAGCGGGTACAGCCGACAACACTGACGGCCAGGGCAGCAACGAGCAAAATTCGCATGGGGTTCTCCTGTCTTGTGCAGTGTATCGACCCCTGGTCGAAAATCTTCAAGGCGTTTGCCCATTCAACCGCAGCCAAAACAAGCCAATCGTCGATAAGTAGTGCAAACGAACAATGACTACAACGAAAGAGCATAGTAGCCTTCCCCAGCGCTTGAACTCAGGAGTCCGTGCATGTCCGTCCGTCGTACCAAAATCGTCGCCACCCTTGGCCCGGCCAGTAACTCGCCGGAAGTCCTCGAACAGCTGATTCTGGCTGGTTTGGACGTCGCCCGTCTGAACTTCTCCCACGGCACCCCGGACGAGCACAAGGCTCGCGCCAAGCTGGTGCGTGACCTCGCCGCCAAGCATGGCCGCTTCGTTGCACTCTTGGGCGACCTGCAAGGCCCGAAAATCCGTATCGCCAAATTCACCAACAAGCGGATCGAGCTGAAGATCGGTGACAAGTTCACCTTCTCCACCAGCCACCCGCTGACCGAAGGCACCCAGGACGTGGTGGGCATCGACTACCCGGACCTGGTCAAGGACTGCGGCGTCGGTGACGAACTGCTGCTGGACGACGGCCGTGTGGTGATGCGCGTTGACACTGCCACGCCGACCGAACTGAACTGCACCGTGATCATCGGCGGCCCGCTGTCCGACCACAAAGGCATCAACCGTCGCGGTGGTGGCCTGACGGCGCCGGCCCTGACTGAAAAAGACAAGGCCGACATCAAGCTCGCCGCCGAAATGGAAGTGGACTACCTCGCCGTGTCCTTCCCGCGCGACGCCGCCGACATGGAATACGCCCGTAAGCTGCGCGACGAAGCCGGCGGTACCGCCTGGCTGGTAGCGAAGATCGAACGTGCTGAAGCCGTGGCCGATGATGAAACCCTCGACGGCCTGATCAAGGCCTCCGATGCCGTGATGGTTGCCCGTGGCGACCTGGGCGTTGAAATCGGTGACGCCGAGCTGATCGGTATCCAGAAGAAGATCATCCTGCACGCACGCCGTCACAACAAAGCGGTGATCGTTGCGACCCAGATGATGGAGTCGATGATCCAGAACCCGATGCCGACGCGTGCCGAAGTGTCCGACGTGGCCAACGCCGTACTCGACTACACCGACGCCGTGATGCTCTCGGCTGAAAGTGCCGCCGGCCCTTACCCGCTGGAGGCCGTACAGGCCATGGCGCGTATCTGCGTCGGTGCCGAAAAGCACCCGACCAGCAAGACCTCCAGCCATCGCATCGGCAAGGTCTTCGAAAGCTGCGACCAGAGCATCGCCCTGGCTGCCATGTACACCGCCAACCACTTCCCGGGTGTCAAGGCCATCATCGCCTTGACCGAAAGTGGCTACACGCCGTTGATCATGTCGCGCATCCGCTCCTCGGTGCCTATCTACGCGTTCACCCCACACCGCGAAGCCCAGGCCCGCGCGGCCATGTTCCGTGGCGTGTACACCATCCCGTTCGACCCGGCGTCGCTGGCACCGAACGAAGTCAGCCAGAAGGCGATCGACGAGCTGGTCAAACGCGGCGTCGTGGAGAAAGGCGACTGGGTCATCCTGACCAAGGGCGACAGCTACCACACCACCGGTGGCACCAATGGCATGAAGATCCTGCATGTGGGCGACCCGCAGGTCTGAGTGACAGGCTGAAAAACAAAAGCCCCGCCCTGTGAATGGCGGGGCTTTTTGCATTTCAGTGCAGGCAGGCCAGCTCCCACAATAGTTAGACAACTCGGTCTACTGTGGGAGCTGGCTTGCCTGCGATGGCGTCATCAGCACCCGGCGATAAACTCAGATACCGACTTGAGCAGACTTTTCATAAAGTGAAAGGGCGGGATAGAAACACATCCGCCAGCAATTGATTACGCGGCAGTCCCGCCAGGAACAAGCGCTTGGAAAAGGCCTCGACGCTGGCAGGGTGCCCGCAAAGCAAGGCCAGGGTATGCCGGGAAACCAGCCGCAGTTGCGCCAACGCCGGCTGCAACTGCGCCGCGGTCCATAGCTCCACGGTCAGGTTCCCATGCCGGGCGGCAAGGGCTGCCAGGGGTTCAGCCAGATAATGACCTTCGGCCTCATGGGCCAGGTGAATCACGCGAATGTCGCCCTGGTGATCCTGGCGCAGCGCCTCGCGCAACACCCCCCATAAGGGCCCCAGGCCAGTACCGGAAGCCAGCAGCCACAACGGCCGCGATTGCCAGTCAGGGTCATAGTGCAGTGCTCCACCCCGCAGTTCACCCAGGCGCAAAGGATCACCGACCTTCAACTGTCGCGCCGCATCGCTGAATGCACCGGGTTGGCGACACTCGATATGAAACTCCAGGTACGGCTCTTCCTGGGGCAAGCCCGCCAGAGAATAGGGGCGCGCCACCTGCCCCGCCCACAGCACCAGATGCTGCCCGGCGTTGTACCGCAGGGCACGTTCCGGTTGCAGGCGCAGGCGCAGTACCGTCGAACTCAGCCAATCGGCGCCCACCACCTGGGCGGGCAGGCCATCGCGCTGAGGGTCAAACGCTTCGACCTTCAGGTCTGCACTGACCCGGCACTGGCACGCCAGGCGCCAACCTTGCTGACGCTGCGTCGGGCTCAAGGCTTCGGGCTGCTGGTCGTCAACCTCACCCTCGCAACGCACCAGGCACGCATGGCAACTGCCGGCCCTGCAACTGAAGGGCACGGCCACGCCGGCCTGATTCAAGGCATCCAGCAGGTTGCTGCCGAGGGATACAGACCAGTGGCGTTCGCCGACGTACAGTTCAGGCATATAAAGACTCAATCATAAGGAGCGCGCACAGGGAATCATGCCTGCGACAGTTTGACCATAGTCGGGTGTATCGGCCACCGTGCCGGGTTATACTGCCGCGCCTTTTTAGCGTCGCGCCTGCACCATTCTGGCGTGCCTTGGAAAGATGGCTTCAGCCGACCGATGCAACACTGGCGCCATCTTTATTGAATGTTCCCTTATAGAGGAGCGCGACTCATGACCGTGATCAAGCAAGACGACCTGATTCAGAGCGTTGCCGACGCCCTGCAATTCATTTCCTATTACCACCCCGTTGACTTCATCCAGGCCATGCACGAAGCCTACCTGCGCGAAGAATCGCCGGCAGCCCGTGACTCCATCGCCCAGATCCTGATCAACTCGCGCATGTGCGCCACCGGCCATCGCCCAATCTGCCAGGACACCGGTATCGTCACCGTGTTCGTGCGCGTGGGTATGGACGTGCGTTGGGACGGCGCCACCATGGGCCTGGACGACATGATCAACGAAGGCGTGCGTCGCGCCTACAACCTGCCAGAAAACGTCCTGCGCGCCTCGATCCTCGCCGACCCGGCAGGCGCCCGCAAGAACACCAAGGACAACACCCCCGCGGTCATCCACTACTCCATCGTCCCGGGCAACACCGTGGAAGTGGACGTGGCGGCCAAGGGTGGCGGCTCCGAGAACAAGTCGAAAATGGCCATGCTCAACCCGTCCGACTCGATCGTCGACTGGGTGCTCAAGACTGTTCCGACCATGGGCGCCGGCTGGTGCCCACCGGGCATGCTCGGCATCGGCATCGGCGGTACCGCCGAGAAAGCCGCGGTAATGGCCAAGGAAGTGTTGATGGAGTCCATCGACATCCACGAGCTGAAAAAGCGCGGCCCGCAGAACCGTATCGAAGAAATGCGCCTGGAGTTGTTCGAGAAGGTCAACCAACTGGGCATCGGCGCCCAGGGCCTGGGTGGCCTGACCACCGTGCTCGACGTGAAGATCATGGACTACCCGACCCACGCCGCGTCCCTGCCGGTGTGCATGATCCCCAACTGCGCCGCCACCCGTCACGCGCACTTCGTGCTGGACGGCTCGGGCCCGGCGTCGCTGGAAGCGCCATCGTTGGACGCCTACCCGGAAATCGTCTGGGAAGCCGGCCCATCGGCCCGTCGCGTCAACCTCGACACCCTGACTCCGGAAGAAGTGCAGAGCTGGAAGCCGGGCGAAACCGTACTGCTCAACGGCAAGATGCTTACCGGTCGCGACGCGGCGCACAAGCGCATGGTCGAGATGCTGAACAAGGGCGAAACCTTGCCGGTGGACCTCAAGGGCCGCTTTATCTACTACGTCGGCCCGGTTGATCCGGTGCGCGAAGAAGTGGTTGGCCCGGCGGGCCCGACCACCGCGACGCGGATGGACAAGTTCACCCGTCAGATCCTCGAGCAAACCGGCCTGTTGGGCATGATCGGCAAGTCCGAGCGCGGCCCGACCGCCATCGAAGCGATCAAGGACCACAAGGCCGTGTACCTGATGGCCGTGGGCGGCGCCGCTTACCTGGTGGCCCAGGCCATCAAGAAGTCGCGCGTGGTTGCCTTCGCCGAACTGGGTATGGAAGCCATCTACGAGTTCGACGTGAAAGACATGCCGGTCACCGTTGCAGTGGACAGCAAAGGTGAGTCCGTCCACATCACCGGTCCTGCCATCTGGCAGAAAAAGATCAGTGACAGCCTGGCGGTAGAAGTGCAGTAAGCACCTCATCCAAAAGAATAAAGGCGACTGCGGCCCCATGGCCCAGTCGCCTTTTTTTCTGCCGGGAGCAAGGGGGCTAGCTCCCACACAAGCTCCTTGGTCACAAGATATGAGCTGCCCATGCTATGGTGCTCGCCCCTTACCGTGCCTGTTCATCATCGTATGATCGTGATCCCTCGCCCCCTGCGCCTGACCTTCTATTCTCTGTTGATCATCGCCGGTGCGGTGCTGGCTGCCGCCTTGGCCACGCGCCATGCCGAACGCCAGGCCCTGGTGGACGACGCCGCCCGTGCCAATCAGCAGCTCGCGCTGTATGCCAACTCGCTGCACACCCTGATCGAACGCTACCGTGCCCTGCCCGCCGTACTGGCGCTGGATTCGGAGATGATCAGCGCTTTGAAGGGCCCGCTGGACGCCGCCACGCAAGACCGGCTCAACCGCAAGCTGGAGCGCATCAACGGCGCTGCGCAGTCTTCGACCCTGGAACTGATGGACCGCACCGGCCTGGCCGTGGCCGCCAGCAACTGGAACCTGCCCAGCAGTTATGTCGGCCACAATTACGCGTTCAGGCCGTATTTCAGCCAGACCTTGAGCCAGGGCACCGGGCGCTTTTATGCAGTGGGCGTGACCACGGGTATTCCGGGTTATTTTCTTTCCAGCGCGGTCGTGGATGAGCACGAGCAGTTCCTCGGTGCCATGGTGGTCAAGCTGGAGTTCCCGGAACTGGAGCGCGAATGGGCCCAGGGCAATGACCTGCTGTTGGTCAGCGATGCGCGGGGCATCGTGTTTATCGCCAACCAGCCGGGCTGGCGTTATCGCAACCTGCGGCCGTTGTCCGAAAATGACCTGGCTGAACTCAAGGCCACCCGCCAATACGACAAGAAGCAACTGCAGCCGCTGGACACCCAGCCCCTGCAACGCTTTGACGAAAACAGCCACTTGATCCGCGTCAACGGCCCCGACGGCAACGCCAATTACATCTGGGAGTCGCTGCCGCTCAAGCGCGAAGGCTGGACCCTGCACCTGTTGCGCAAACCCCAGTTTGCCTTTGAAGACCAACGTAACGCGGGCCTTGCCGCTGCGGGTTCGTGGCTGGCATTGGTGTTCCTGGGGCTGTTCCTCAGCCAGCGTTGGCGCCTGGCCCGCTTGCGCCAGCGCAGCCGTGAAGAACTGGAGCAATTGGTCGAAGAACGCACCCAGGCGCTGCGCACCGCCCAGGATGGCCTGGTGCAGTCGGCCAAGCTGGCGGCATTGGGGCAAATGTCGGCCGCCCTCGCCCATGAAATCAACCAGCCGCTGACCGCCCAGCGCATGCAACTGGCGACGCTGCGGCTGCTGCTCGACCATGGTCGCGTGGACGATGCCTACAAGGCGCTCACGCCATTGGATGACATGCTCACGCGCATGGCCGCGCTCACCGGCCACCTCAAGACATTCGCGCGCAAGAGCCCCAGTGGCCTGCGCGAAAAGCTGGACCTGGCGACGGTGGTCGACCAATCCTTGCACCTGCTCGACGCGCGCCTGCGTGACGAAGCCATCGGTGTGGTGCTGGACCTCACCCGCCCGGCCTGGGTACGTGGCGACGCGATCCGCCTGGAACAGGTGCTGATCAACCTGTTGCGCAACGCCCTCGACGCCATGGCCGATAAACCGCGCAAGCGCCTGGAAATCCGCCTGCACGCCGATCAGCAGCTGTGGCAGTTGAGCGTCTGCGACAGCGGCGGCGGGATTGCCGAAGAACATTTGAGCAGCGTGTTCGACCCGTTTTTCACCACCAAACCGGTGGGCGACGGGCTCGGTTTGGGACTCGCGGTGTCCTACGCTATCGTGCATGAACTGGGCGGACGCCTGAGTGCCGCCAACCGTGGCGATGGCGCGATTTTCACCTTGACCCTGCCTATCGCCCTGGAGACGCCAGACCTATGTTGAACGCGGTGATTGTGGTAGATGACGAAGCCAGTATTCGCACGGCCGTCGAGCAATGGCTGAGCCTGTCGGGGTTTGACGTGCAGTTGTTCAGCCGCGCCGAAGAGTGCCTGGCGCAACTGCCCAAGGACTTTGCCGGGGTGATTCTGAGCGACGTGCGCATGCCGGGGCTCAGCGGCCTTGAACTGTTGGCCGAGGTGCAGCGCCGCGATGCCGATTTGCCGGTGATTTTGCTCACCGGCCATGGCGACGTGCCAATGGCCGTCGAAGCCATGCGCGACGGGGCCTACGACTTCCTGGAAAAACCCTTCAGCCCCGACGCCTTGCTCAACAGCCTGCGCCGGGCGTTGGACAAGCGTGGCCTGATCCTGGAAAACCGCCGCCTGCATCAACAGGCCGATCATCGCGCGCAGTTGGAGTCCAGCCTGCTGGGTGTGTCCAAGGGCCTTCAAAGCTTGCGCCGCCAAGTGCTGGACCTGGCGGGCTTGCCGGTCAATGTGCTGATCCGGGGTGAGACCGGCAGCGGCAAGGAGTTGGTCGCCCGCTGCCTGCACGACTTCGGCCCACGCGCCAAGAAGCCGTTCGTGGCCCTCAATTGCGCGGCAATCCCCGAGCAGTTGTTCGAAGCTGAACTGTTCGGACATGAAAGCGGCGCTTTCACCGGTGCCCAGGGCAAACGTATCGGCAAGCTGGAATATGCCCACGGCGGCACCTTGTTCCTGGATGAAATCGAAAGCATGCCCCTGGCCCAGCAAGTGAAATTGCTGCGCGTATTGCAGGAACAGAAGCTGGAGCGGCTGGGCTCCAACCAGAGTATCCAAGTGGACCTGCGCATCATCGCTGCCACCAAGCCCGACCTGCTGGAAGAAGCCCGTGCCGGGCGCTTTCGCGAAGACCTGGCCTATCGGCTCAACGTCGCGCAACTGCGCCTGCCGCCATTGCGTGAACGTCGCGAAGATATTCCCCTGCTGTACGAGCATTTTGCGCAAAGCGCCGCCGAGCGTCTGGGCCGCCAGGTCGAGCCCTTGAGTGGGCCACAGTTGGGGCGCCTGCTCAGCCATGACTGGCCGGGCAATGTGCGCGAACTGGCCAACGTCGCCGAGCGCCAGGTGTTGGGGCTGGACGAGCCGGAACCGCAAGGGGTCGAAGCCGGGCAGTCGTTAGCGGCGCAGCAGGAGGCGTTCGAGGCACACTGCCTGAAGGCCGCGTTGACGCGTCACAAGGGCGATATCAAGGCGGTGCTGGCCGAGTTGCAACTGCCGCGCCGTACCTTCAATGAGAAGATGCAGCGGCATGGGTTGGTAAGGGAGATGTTTGTGTAGCGATCTTTGGATCGCCATCGCGGGCAAGCCCGCTCCCACACTGATCGTTCCCACGCTCCGCGTGGGAACGCAGCCTAGGCCGCTCTGCGTCGCTTTTTAAAGGCGCGACGCGGAGCGTCACAACAGGCGTTACCACGCAGAGCGTGGGAACGATTACTGCAGCCATAAGCGGATTTCCGCTCACCACCCCAAAACCATCAGCGAATTTCCGCTCAATAAAATCCCGCAACCCTTCTATTGCGGGCCTTCCTCTACCTGGCACAGCTCCTGCTATAGCCCCAACAGGCTGCGCACGCGCCGCTCCATAAAAACAACTAGATGAAGGATCCTTCAATGGATAACTCCAACACCGTGCCTCTGGGATCGACGGCCGTCAAAGCGCAGGAGCGCACCACCTCCAGCCGCATCAAGTCGATCTTCAGCGGATCGGTCGGCAACATGGTCGAATGGTACGACTGGTACGTCTACGCCGCCTTCTCGCTGTACTTCGCCAAAGCCTTCTTCCCCAAAGGCGACACCACTGCCCAACTGCTCAACACCGCCGCGATCTTCGCCGTGGGCTTCCTGATGCGCCCGATCGGTGGCTGGCTGATGGGCCTCTACGCCGACAAAGTCGGGCGTAAAAAAGCCTTGATGGCCTCGGTGTACCTGATGTGCTTCGGCTCGCTGCTGATTGCCCTGAGCCCAGGCTATGAAATCATTGGTATCGGTGCGCCGATCCTGCTGGTGTTTGCCCGCCTGCTGCAGGGCCTGTCGGTCGGCGGCGAATACGGCACCTCTGCCACTTACCTGAGTGAGATGGCCACCAAGGAACGTCGCGGGTTCTACTCAAGCTTCCAGTACGTGACCCTGATCTCCGGCCAGCTCATCGCGCTGGCGGTGCTGATCGTGCTGCAACAGGTGCTGACTACCGAACAACTGTACGCCTGGGGCTGGCGTATCCCGTTCGCCATCGGTGCCTTGTGTGCAGTGGTCGCGCTGTACCTGCGTCGCGGCATGGAAGAAACCGAGTCGTTCACCAAGAAAGAAAAAGCCAAGGAAAGCGCAATGCGCACCTTGATGCGCCATCCCAAGGAACTGATGACCGTGGTCGGCCTGACCATGGGCGGCACCCTGGCGTTCTACACCTACACCACCTACATGCAGAAATACCTGGTGAACACGGTCGGCATGAGCATCTCCGACTCCACCACCATCTCGGCGGCGACGCTGTTCCTGTTCATGTGCCTGCAACCGATCATCGGCGGACTGTCGGATAAAATCGGCCGCCGCCCGATCCTGATCGCCTTCGGCGTGCTTGGCACCCTGTTCACCGTGCCGATCCTTACTACCCTGCACACCATCCAGAGCTGGTGGGGCGCGTTCTTCCTGATCATGGCGGCGCTGATCATCGTCAGCGGCTACACCTCGATCAACGCCGTGGTGAAGGCCGAGCTGTTCCCGACCGAAATCCGCGCGCTGGGCGTGGGCCTGCCGTATGCCCTGACCGTGTCGATCTTCGGCGGTACCGCTGAATACATCGCGCTGTGGTTCAAGAGCATCGGTATGGAAACTGGCTACTACTGGTACGTGACCGCGTGTATCGCCGTGTCGTTGATGGTGTACGTGACCATGAAAGACACGCGTAAACACTCACGCATCACCACCGACTAAAAAATGTGGGAGCGGGCTTGCTGTGGCGAGCAAGCTTGCTTGCGCTGGGGTGCGAAGCGCCCCCAAAAAGCTGGCTCCAGCTACGCTGTCGAACGGGAGCAAGCTACCTCGCCACAGCAAGCCCGCTCCCTCATTTATTTAGCTTTAGGACAACTCTGCGGCCTCATTGCGCCCATAGCGCCGCTGCGCATACGACGCGCCAGCAATCATCACCACCAGCACCGCAGCCAATACCGCGGATGAACCGATGGTGCCGAAATCCAAGCCGCCTTTTTCATGGGGTTTGGTCAGGAAATCCCCCAAGGTCGCGCCAAACGGCCGTGTCAGTACAAACGCCACCCAGAACAACAATACCGACGAGATGCGGGTGAAGTACTTGAGTACCACCACCGCGGCGATGGTTGAGCCGATCAACAATGCGCCACCGGCGAAGCCCAGCCCCGAATCGTCCGCGAGGAAATCGCCCAATGCGGTGCCCAAGGTGTTGGAGAACAGGATCGCCATCCAGTAAAACAGCTCCCCTCGGAAGGTCTGCACCTTGTTCACGTTCAGCGAGTCACCACTGAGGTGCCACAATGCAAAGATGATCATCAGGATCACGATCAGGATCATCGACCCGGTGGCGTAGCCCAGCCCCAGCGTGCGGTCCATGAAGTCGGACATTGTGGTACCCGCCGTGCTGGTAGACAAAATCACGATCCAGTACAGCACCGGGTTGTAGGTTTTCGACCAGAGTTGCGTCACCAGGGTCACCAGGAACACGCTGATGAGGATCATGGAGCTGATGGCGTAGCCAACGTTCAAGGTCATCGACAGCAAGTCCCCGGCGGTTTCGCCCAAGGTAGTTGCGCAGATTTTCATGACCCAGAACGCCAGGGTGATCTGAGGAAGTTTGTTCATGCAGTAGATAGCTCCAAGGCTCAGTCTTATAGGGGGTATTGACCTTGGGCGCAGACTGAAGGGGAAACTGTGAAAAATAGGTGGCAGATGTATGAAAAATCCATGGGCACGATGGAAATTCACCGCCATGAATTGCACTATGACCGCCTCCCAAACCGCGTAGCAGGAACCCCGGCCATGCCTGACGACATCCACTATTACGAACCCGCCAACGGCCACGGCCTGCCCCATGACCCGTTCAATGCGATCGTCGGCCCACGCCCGATTGGCTGGATCTCCTCGCACGATCGCGAAGGCCGCCTGAACCTGGCGCCCTACAGCTTCTTCAATGCGTTCAACTACATTCCGCCGATCATTGGGTTTTCCAGTGTCGGGCGTAAAGACAGCCTGAACAATATCGAACAGACTGGAGAATTCGTCTGGAACCTGGCCACCCGCCCGCTGGCCGAGCAGATGAACCAGAGCTGCGCGGCCGTATCGCCCGAGGTAAATGAATTCGAACTCTCCGGGCTGACGCCGGTGGCTTCGAAAATCGTTGGCGTACCACGGGTGGGCGAGAGCCCGGTGTCGTTCGAGTGCAAGGTGACGCAGATCATCCAGCTGCAACGTGCCGACCAGCAGTTGGTGCCGAGCTGGCTGGTGCTGGGCGAGGTGGTGGCGGTGCACATCGCCAAATGGTTGCTCAAGGATGGGATCTACGACACTGCTGCCGCCGAGCCGATTTTGCGCGGGGGTGGCCCGGCGGATTATTTCCAGCTGGGGCCTGAGGCCCTGTTCAAAATGCACAGACCAGGCGCCACCAAACCCTGACTGAAATGCAATCAAAACTGTGGGAGCTGGCTTGCCTGCGATAGCGGTGGGTCAGTTAACCCAAGAGTGACTGATACACCGCTATCGCAGGCAAGCCAGCTCCCACATTGGTTAGGTGTGCTGCCTCAGCGTTCAGCAGTCGCCCAGGTCAGTTGGCCTTCTGCATCCACATCGACCAGATGCTCGAGTTGCAACGTCGCCGCATCATCGGCATCGGACGCAGTCTTGAACGTCTGCCCATCAAGGATCTTGTGAAACCTGGGTGCGCCCATGCCATCCAGTGCCTTGACGGCGACGGCGGCGCTGTAGCCACCTTCGCCCGGTACTACGGCGGAAACGGCTTCGTGGTGGGCAAATTGTTTACGTGCCATGTTGCAGGTCCTGGCCAATGGAAAGTCGGCCATTCTAACCGTTAACCGGCCAGTTGCAGGTACTCGCCGTAGGCCTGTGCCGCCGATGCGTCGGTGAAGGTCTGGAAGTCCATGCTGCGCACGACCATGTCGTTCAGAAGCTCGGTGAAGATCATCAGGGCCGGAGAGTTGAAGTAGGCGCTCATGGCCTGCTCGCTGCTCCAGAACCCGGACACCAGCCAGACATCGGGATCGACCTGGGAGTGCTGCAACGAGAATTGCAGGCAACCCTGGGCCTGGCGACCTGGTTCGATCAAACTGCTCAAGCGTGCACCGAGTTCGGTGCTGCACCCGCTACGGGCGCGGATAAAGGCCATATGGCTCGCGGGAATGGGGGTGGACATGTTCGACTCTCCCGTTGAGAAGTGATGCTCGGCAAGCACAATGAGGGCGTGTTGCCACAGGATCAAAGATAACGGCGCGGGGGTGGGCGCGGTTAGTCAATTCCTGCAGGCTTATTGCACAATCCTGCGAGAAGCGTAGGGAGGACGTTCGGCCCCAGGATTTATTCCAGGCCCAGGCCTCATGTTTCAGGGTGATGACAGGCTGCGCACTTGCCTGATTCACGCTATCTCGCAGGATCAGGCAAGGATGCTGCAGAATCGACGTAACACTTTTTGAAAAGCCGCCGCTAAGCTGAGCCCATCAAAGCAGCGTGTAGAGGACGCCCCATGCCGTCGCCCGAATCCAAGTCCATTCCCCTCGATGCCGAGATGGAGAAACAACGCGCCGAGCTGGCCAGTATCGTGCACCGCCACACCTGGGAAGACGGCTCCTACGGCACGGCGATCACCTCGCTGTACCTGAACCGCCACAACGCGCCGCGGGATTTCATGCCGGTGCTGGTGGAACCCGCGCTGTGCATCCTCGCCAGTGGCAGTAAGGAAGTGCGCCTGGCCGACGAGATCTTTGCCTACGACCCGCTCAACTACTTGGTGTTCTCGGTGGCGATGCCGGTAGCCGGCCGCATTATCGACGCCACCGCCGAGGACCCGAACCTCTCGGTGCGTATCAATATCGACCCGGCGCAGCTCACAGCGCTGATCGCAGAGGCCGGGCCGATGGGCGTGCCCTCGCGCCCGACCTCGCGAGGCATGTACGTCGACCGCATCGATCACGCACTGCTCGACGCGGTGCTGCGCCTGACCCGCTTGCTGGACACCCCTAAAGACATCGCGATGCTCGCGCCCTTGATCAACCGTGAAATTCTCTACCGCTTGCTGCGTGGCCCGCAGGGTTATCGCCTGTATGAAATCGCTGTGGCTAACAGCCAGAGCCATCGGGTGAGCCAGGCGATCACCTGGTTGAACGGTAACTACGAACAGCCGCTGCGTATTGACGACCTGGCCAAAGAAGTGAACCTGAGCGTCTCGACCCTGCACCATCGCTTCAAAGCGATCACGGCCATGAGCCCGCTACAATACCAGAAGCAACTGCGCTTGCAGGAAGCCCGGCGGCTGATGATTGCCGAAGGGCTGGAGGCCTCGGCGGCGGGCTATCGGGTGGGGTATGAAAGCCCGTCCCAGTTCAGCCGGGAGTACAGCCGGTTGTTTGGTGCGCCGCCGCTGCGCGACCTGGCCCGGTTGCGCCAAAGCATCTGATGTACGCAGAGCAACATGTGGGAGCTGGCTTGCCTGCGATGGCGGTGTGTCAGTCACTAATGAGTCAACTGAACCACCGCTATCGCAGGCAAGCCAGCTCCCACATTTGATCTCAGGTGTTTGTTAGTCCAAGGTTCTTGGTAGTTGCAGGGTAACGCGCAGGCCGCCTTCACGCAGGTTCTGCAAACTCACTTCGCCCCCATGGCTGTGGGCAATATTGCGCGCAATCCCCAACCCCAATCCGTAACCCTGCTGCTGGCCGGCCAGGCGGAAGTGCGGCTCAAACACCTGCTCCAGTCGCTGCTGCGGCACACCGGGGCCCTCGTCATCCACATGCAGGATGAACTGCACGCCATCGTCCTCGATATGCAAATGCGCGTTCTGCCCGTACTTGAGCGCGTTGTCGATCAGGTTGCCGATGCAGCGCTTCAGCGCCAGCGGCTTGCCTGGGTAGGCTGACAGGGCCGCGCCATCAAGGGTCACTCGGCCATTGCCATGGGGTGCCAGGTACGGCTCCACCAGGCATTCGAGGACGTGGTTGAGATCCACCGGCTGGATGTTTTCGTGGATGTCGGTGTCTTTCACGCATTGCAGCGCGCCCTTGACCAGCAATTCCAGCTCATCCAGGTCACGGCCGAATTTGTTTTGCAGGTTCTCGTCTTCCAGCAATTCCACACGCAGGCGCAGGCGGGTGATGGGCGTGCGCAGGTCATGGGAAATCGCGCTGAACAACTGGCTGCGCTCGGTCAGGTAACGGCTGATGCGTTCACGCATGGCATTGAATGCACGGCCCACTTCCACCACTTCACTGCCGCCGCCTTCAGCCACCGGCTCCACATCGGCGCCCAGGGACATGTCCCGCGCCGCTCGCGCCAGGCGCTTGAGCGGTCGGCTTTGCCAGTGCACCAGCAGGCCGATGAACAGCAGCAGAAAACCGCTGGTGAGCACGATGAACCACACCTGCTGGGACGGCAGGCCTTGCTCTTCCAGGCTGGTGTAGGGCTCGGGCAATAGCGAGGCGATGTACAGCCATTCACCGGGTGCCAGTTGGATCTGGGTGACCAGCACCGGCGGGTTCACCGGTTCCAGGGTCAGCGCGTAATGGGCCCAGGAGCGCGGCAGTTCGTCGAGCTTCAGGCCGGCATTGAAGATGCGCAGGTCTTCGGCGCTGACAAACTCCACCGAGATATGCACGTCGGCACCCAGGGTCTGGCGCAGCACTTCATCCACCGCCACCAGCACCGCTTGCTTGCGCGGGGTTTCGGGCAGTATTTGCATGTCCAGCGGGCGATCATTGAGGGTCACCACAAAACGCGTGCCGCCCATGCTGCGCAATTGGTCCAGCACTAACGGGCGATAGGCCACCGGCAGCGACCGGAAGTAACTCACGCTGGCGGTCATTGAGTGCGCCAGACTACGGGCGCTGGTCACCAGGCCCTCAAGCTGGGTGGCGCGCAGTTGCGACACCCAGATCACGCTGGACAGCGCTTGGGCAAACAGCACCGCCAGCAAGGTCAGCAGTAACATGCGCCCCAGCAGCGAGCGGGGTACCGGGAAGCGGCGACGGCGTTCGTTCAGCGGTTCAATGGGCATTGCCGGCAACCACGCTGGCTGCCAGTTGATAGCCGCTGCCACGCACGGTGCGGATCAGCCGCGGAGGTTTCTCGGTGTCGCGCAGGCGCTGGCGCAAGCGGCTGACGGCCATGTCGACGATACGGTCCAGGGGCATCAGGTCGCGGCCACGGGTGGCGTTGCCGATGGTGTCGCGGTCGAGGATCTGTTGCGGGTGGTCGAGAAACAACTTGAGCAAGGCGAAGTCGGCACCGGAGAGGATCACCTCTTCACCATCCACATGAAACAAGCGGTGGCTGATCATATCCAGGCGCCATTCATCGAACACCCACACATCACCGCCGCTGCTGCGCTCCTGGCCGAATTGGCAGCGGCGCAGCAGTGCCTTGATGCGCGCCTGCAACTCGCGGGGGCTGAATGGCTTGCCGATATAGTCATCGGCGCCCAGCTCCAGGCCGATCACGCGGTCGGCTTCGTCGGAACTGGCGGTGAGCATGATGATCGGCACCTGCGCCTGGCGCGGGTGCTGGCGGATCCAGCGGCACAGGCTGAAGCCGTCTTCGTCTGGCAACATGACATCGAGGATGACCAGGTCGCACGGCGCCTCGTTCATCGCCTGACGGAACCCCGCGCCGTCGGACACGCCACGGACCTGGAAGCCGGCACGACTGAGGTAGGTTTGCAGCAATTCGCGGATTTCCTGGTCGTCGTCGACGAGGAGAATGGATTTACTGATTACGCTCACGGGGCCTCCTTGTTGTTATGGCCTGGCTTAAATCATCGGGTGCCCTTTAGGCCGTCATCGCAGGCAAGCCAGCTCCCACACTTGGAATGCATTCCAGACTGTGGGAGCTGGCTTGCCTGCGATGGCGCCATTATGACCTATGCAAAAGCTTGCTCAAGCGCCACACCAGCCCCAGTCAACCCGGAATACGGCGCCGTCACCAGCCACACCGGAATACCTTTGAAGTAGTCGCTCATGCAGCCTTTGTCGCGAAAACTCTGGGCAAAGCCACTGTTGATAAAGAAGTCGGCAAACCTCGGTATCACCCCACCCACGATGTACACGCCACCGCGCCCACCGGTGGTCAAGACGTTATTGCCCGCCACTCGGCCCAGCCAGATGCTGAACTGGTCCAATACTTCCATGGCCACCGGATCGCCGGCCAGGCCCGCCGCCGTGATGGCTTCGGGGGTGTCGAGCACCGGCTCGTGCCCATCCACCGCACAAATCGCCCGGTACAGCCGTGGCAGGCCGCCACCGCTCAACGCGGTTTCGGCGCTGACATGCCCGATCTCGCTGTAGATGTGTTGCCACAGCTGGGTTTCCCGTGGGCTGCTCAGGGGCAGGTCGACATGCCCACCCTCCCCCGGCAATGCTGCCCAACGGCCTGCGCCGAGGTCCAGCAAGGTGCCGACGCCGAGACCCGTACCCGGGCCGATCACCACGGCCGGACGCAAGGGCTCCGGCGTGCCTTCGCAGACCACGCGGAACTCGTCGGGCTTGAGCCGGGTCATGCCCAGGGCCATGGCCGAGAAGTCGTTGACCAGCAACAGTTCATCCACCTGCAGGGCCTGGCAAAACGCGGTTTTGCTCAGGCGCCAGTGGTTGTTGGTGAACTTGAATTCATCGCCGCTCACCGGCCCGGCCACCGACAGGCACACCGCACCGATGTCCCCGATTTGCAGGCCTTCTTCTTTGAGATAGACCTTGATCGCCTCTTCAGGGCTGCCGTGATCCGCCGTGGCATGCACGCGGATCGAATGCAGTTCCTGATCCCGCCATAACGCAAAACGGGCGTTAGTCCCCCCGATGTCACCGACCAGCGCAAGCTTCACTTAAGCGTCTCCAAGGCAGAGGTAAAGGCGCTGGCGCCCTGCTCTGCGGAGCTTGCGGCCAAGCGCATGAATGCAAACAACTCGCGACCGGCCCCCACGTTATTGCCCAACAGGCCCGTGGCAGGCGTGCGCGCTGCAAATACTTCGGCGTCCACCTTAAGCTCCAGGGTGCCGGTAACGCCATCCACACGGATGATATCGCCATCCTGGACCCGCGCCAGCGGCCCGCCGCTCTGGGCTTCGGGGTTGACGTGGATCGCGGCTGGGATCTTACCCGACGCGCCGGACATTCGCCCATCTGTCACCAGCGCCACTTTGAAACCACGGTCCTGCAACACGCCCAGGAACGGGGTCATCTTGTGCAGTTCCGGCATGCCGTTGGAGCGCGGCCCCTGGAAGCGCATCACCGCGACAAAGTCTTTTTCCAACAGGCCGGCCTTGAAGGCATCGGCCAGGTCCTGCTGGTCCTGGAACACCACCGCGGGCGCTTCGACAACCTGATGCTCCGGCGCTACCGCCGAAACCTTCATCACGCCACGGCCAAGGTTGCCTTCCATCACGCGCAAGCCGCCTTCCGGCGAGAACGCACGGGCCACCGGGCGCAGGATGGTTTCGTCGAGGCTTTCGATCGGGCCGTCGCGCCAGACCAGTTCGCCATCCACCAGGAAAGGTTCCTGGATATAGCGGCTCAGGCCCTTGCCGGCCACGGTATTGACGTCTTCGTGGAGCAGGCCGGCTTCCAGCAGTTCGCGGATCAGGAACGACATACCGCCCGCCGCCTGGAAGTGGTTGATGTCAGCCTTGCCATTTGGATACACGTGGGACAGGGTCGGCACCACCTCGGAGAGGTCGGCCATGTCCTGCCAGGTCAGGATGATGCCTGCCGACATGGCAATGGCCGGCATGTGCAGGGTGTGGTTGGTGGAGCCGCCAGTGGCGTTGAGCGCAACGATGGAGTTGACGATGGACTTCTCGTCGACAATCTCGCCAATCGGCGTGAAGTTGCCATTGGCCTTGGTCAAACGCGTGACCTGGTGCGCAGCTTCACGGGTCAACGCATCCCGCAGCGGCGTGTACGGGTTGACGAACGAAGCGCCGGGCAAGTGCAGGCCCATGACTTCCATCAGCAACTGGTTGGTGTTGGCGGTGCCGTAGAAGGTGCAGGTACCAGGGCTGTGGTAGGACTTCATCTCCGATTCCAGCAGTTCTTCGCGGCTGGCCTTGCCTTCGGCATAGCGCTGGCGCACATCGGCCTTCTGCTTGTTGGAGATACCCGACGGCATCGGCCCGCCCGGCACGAAGATCATCGGCAGGTGGCCGTAGCGCAGTGCGCCCATCATCAGGCCAGGGACGATCTTGTCGCAGATGCCCAGCATCAGCGCGGCGTCGAACATGTTGTGGGACAGCGCTACCGCCGTGGACATGGCAATGACTTCACGGCTGAGCAGGCTCAGCTCCATGCCTGGCTCGCCCTGGGTCACGCCGTCGCACATGGCGGGGGTCCCGCCGGCGAACTGACCGACCGAGCCGACTTCGCGCAGAGCCTTTTTGATTTGTTCGGGGAAATGCTCGTAGGGCTGATGCGCCGAGAGCATGTCGTTATAAGAAGAAACAATTGCCACGTTGGCGGCATTCATCATGCGCAGGCTGTTTTTGTCTTCGGTGCCGCAACCGGCCACGCCGTGGGCGAAGTTGGCGCATTGCAGCTTGCCGCGCATCGGACCGTCGCTGGCTGCGCCGCGAATGAGCGCAAGGTAAGCCTCGCGGGTGGCGCGGCTGCGGGCGATAAGCCGTTCGGTGACCTCAAGAACGCGGGGATGCATGTATAGAACTCCAGGCTAACGGATGTGGCGACCTGAGTGTCTATGCTGATCAAACGCCCACGGCTCATGGGATGGCAGGGGGTCGTTTGGATCATCGGACCAGTTGATTCAGGTCACTCGTTGTAGATTGAACAAAATATTGCCACTAAAAAGGCTTGTTTTCTATTTTTATGCGAATAATCTTGTAATTCTTACAACAAATCGACGACAGGCACCTTCCAATGACTCTTCGTATCGCAATCAATGGTTTTGGCCGTATCGGCCGTAATGTCCTGCGCGCACTGTATACCCAAGGCTATCGCCAGGATCTGCAGATCGTCGCCATCAACGATTTGGGCGACAGCTCGATCAATGCTCACCTGCTCAAGTACGACACCGTACACGGCACTTTCGACGCAGAGGTTGCCCACGATCAGGAAAGCCTGACCGTCAATGGTGACCGGATTGCCGTGAGTGCCATTCGCAACCCCGCCGACCTGCCGTGGGCTGCGCACAAGATTGACGTGGTGTTCGAATGCACCGGTCTGTTCACCGACCGTGACAAGGCTGCCGCCCATATTAGCGCCGGCGCGCGCAAGGTGATCATTTCGGCCCCGGCCAAAGGCGCGGATGCCACTGTGGTTTATGGCGTAAACCATGACATCTTGCGTCAATCCCACCAGATCATTTCCAATGCATCGTGCACCACTAACTGCCTGGCGCCGGTGGCCCAGGTGCTGCACCGCGAGCTGGGCATCGAAAGCGGGCTGATGACCACCATTCACGCCTACACCAACGACCAGAACCTTACCGACGTGTACCACACCGACCCGTACCGCGCGCGCTCGGCCACCCAGAACATGATCCCGAGCAAGACCGGCGCCGCTGAAGCGGTGGGCCTGGTGCTGCCGGAACTGGCAGGCAAGCTGACCGGCATGGCGGTGCGTGTGCCCGTGATCAACGTGTCGCTGGTAGACCTCACCGTGCAGTTGAAGAAAGAAGCCACGGCCGATGAAGTCAACGCCCTGCTCAAACACGCCAGCCAGCATTCGAAGATCCTCGGCTACAACACCCTGCCGCTGGTTTCCAGCGACTTCAACCATAACCCGCTGTCGTCGATCTTCGATGCCAATCACACCAAGGTCAGTGGCAAATTGCTCAAAGTATTGGCGTGGTATGACAACGAGTGGGGCTTCTCCAACCGTATGCTGGATAACTGCCTGGCGTTGTGCAACGCCGAGTAACTCCACAAGATCGACCAGATCGTTCCCACGCTCTGCGTGGGAATGCCACCCTGGACGCTCCGCGTCCTGCTCTTAAAGTTGTGACGCGGAGCGTCACAGGATGTGTTCCCACGCAGAGCATGGGAACGAGCGGCACAATCTCCAAGGCATCTCAAAGTGCCACTTGCCATTTCAGTTGATGATAAGCATTATCATTAACTGCAAATCGGTCTGGTATCACTGTGAGCCAATCTCGCTTCAACCACGTCTTCCTCACCCAACGGGTGATCCTGCTACGAACTCTGCAACGCATGGTGCATAACCACAGCACCGCCGAGGACCTGTTGCAGGAAACCTACCTGCGCGTGACTCGGGCCCTCAGCGAGCGGCCAATCGACCACCTTGAACCCTTTGTCTACCAGACGGCGCGCAACCTGGCGCTGGATCACTTGCGTTCGCGCAGGATTCAGGCGCGTACCCTGCAGGAGGATGTCCCGCTGGATGTCCTGCAAAGCGTCGCCGCGCCGGCCAGCACGCCGGAGGAAGCTACCCAGGCCGAGCAGCTACTGGAGCACCTGAGTGTCAGCCTCGGCCAGTTGAGCGCCCGCCAGCAGCGGATTTTCATCCTCAGCCGTCTGCACGGTTGCAGCTATCAGGAAATTGCCGATCAGTTGGGTGTGTCCTTGAGCACGGTGCAAAAGGAACTCAAATTGATCATGGCTATCTGTGTGGGTGTGGCCGAACGGCTGGATCAGCCTTAAGCTTCACCCGACAGAGGTGTCGATCCAAGCTGTAGGAAAAATGAATAGAACGTGGCGAAGACCCGAGGAACACCGTGACGGACCCGAATAAACTGCGCCCCCATGCGTTGGCTCATGAGGTGTTGCAAGACGCGGCCATGGACCAAGCCCTCGATTGGCTGATCGCCTTGCAGTGCCCGCAACCTGGGCAGCAGGCCGCGTTCGACGCTTGGCTGGCCCAGGACCCGGCGCATGTCCACGCCTTCAGCAAGGCCCAGGCCGCCTGGGGTGACGCGCCGGTACACAGCGCCGCCGTGGCCCTCGCCGCACCGCGCAAGCCCAGCGGCTGGCGCCGGATCAGACCGCACTGGAAACCCCTGGCCACCGCCGCCGTGTTACTGGTCGGCCTGTTCAGTTTCAGCAACCTGCCGGTGCGTTTGCAGGCCGACCATCTGACGGTGGTCGGCGAGCGCCAGCGCCTGCAACTGGACGATGGCTCCAAGGTACTGTTGAACACCAACTCGGCATTTTCCAGCACCATCAACCACCACCAGCGCATTGCCCGCCTGTACCAGGGCGAAGCGTTCTTTGAAATAGCGCCCACCCGTGGCCTGCCCCTGGAAATAGACGCCGGCCCGGTGCGCGCCAGCGTGCGTGACACCGCCTTTGCCGTGCGCTACCTCAATGGCGAAGCCCAGGTTCAAGTGCAGCGCGGCGATGTCGACCTGAGCAACACTTTCGACGATGCCCGCGTGCGCCTGAGCGCCGGTGAAAGCATTCGCATCGGCCCCAAGGGTTTCGGCCAACCGGCCAAGCTCGATCCCAGCAAGGACCTGGCCTGGGTGCAGGGCCGGCTAGTGTTCGAAAACTGCCCGATGAGCGAAGTGCTGGCTGAGCTGCGCCGCTATTACCCAGGCTGGATCGTCAACAACAACGAGCAGTTGGCCAGCGTCGCCGTCACCGGCAACTACCGCCTCGACCAGCCCCTGGACGTGGTGCGCTCCCTGGCCCACATCACCTCGGCCAAGCTGTCGGAGTACCCGGCGCTGGTGATCCTGAACTAAATGAGAATTATTTTTACTCGATGTTAACCGGCGATACGTCTCGTTATAGCCAATGCAACTGATTCCTATTTGGTTCGGTTCGCAACTATAAGATTCGTATCCCGGAGCGCTCTCGATGTCCTCTCGTTTCAACCGCCGGTCTGCTTCGCCCGTTTTGTCCTTGCTGACCGCCGCGATCCTGCTGGCTGGTGCGCCCGTCATGAGCGCCACCGCCGCGGAACCTGCCGCTCGCAGCCACGCCAATTACACGTTCAGCATCGAACAGCAGCCATTGGTGTCCGCACTCAACGCTTTCACTGCAGTGACCGGCTGGCAAGTGGGCCTGCCGGCCGAACTGGGCCAGGGCGTATCGTCCCCTGGCGTGCGCGGCCCGCTGCCAGCGGAAAAAGCCCTGGAGCGGCTGTTGGTGGGGACCAACCTGAGCTATCGCAAACTGGGCACCAACAACATCGTGCTGGAAAAACGTAGCGCCGGCAGCGCCCTCGCCCTGCAACAGGTGACCATCAGCGCCACCCGCAATGAACAGGATGTGAACAGTGTACCGAGCACCGTCAGCGTGCACGACCGCGCAGAACTGGACCGCCATCACGTCAACAACATCCGTGAACTGGTGCGCTACGAACCCGGCGTCTCCGTCGGCGGCGCCGGTACGCGCTCGGGTAACGCGGGCTACAACATTCGTGGCATCGACGGCGACCGCGTCCTCACCCAGGTGGATGGCGTTGAAGTGCCGGACAATTTCTTCAACGGCCCTTACGCCAAGACGCGCCGCAATTACGTCGACCCGGAAATCGTCAAGCGCGTGGAGATCTTGCGCGGCCCGGCCTCGGCCCTGTACGGCAGCAGCGCCATCGGCGGCGCGGTGAGTTATTTCACCCTCGACCCGGATGACATCATCAAGCCAGGCCAGGACGTCGGTGCCCGCCTGAAGACCGGCTACAGCTCCGCCGACGAGAGCTGGCTGACCTCCGGCACCTTCGCCGGGCGTGTGCAAGACTTCGACGGTTTGCTGCACCTGAGCCAGCGCAATGGCCATGAAACCGAATCCTACGATGGCAACAACGCCACCGGCCTGGCCCGTACCGGCGCCAACCCGGAAGATGCGCGCACCACCAACGTGCTGGCCAAGCTGGGCTGGAACTATGGCGATGACAACCGCCTGGGCCTGACCTACGAGAAGTTCAAGGATGACCGCGACGTCAATCTGAAAAACGCAGTGGGCGGCCCGTTCATCGGTGGCCGGGGCATGAACCTGTACCGCGACCGTCGGGGTAACGACACCATTACCCGCGAGCGCTTCGGCCTGGAAAACACCTTCGCCCTGGAGTCGCCGATTGCCGACCGCATCAAGACCAGCCTCAACTACCAGATCGCCAAGACCGACCAGACCACCGCCGAAATCTACCAGGCCGGCCGTCGCGTCCTGCGTACCCGCGACACCCTTTACGAAGAGAAGCAGTGGGTCTTCGACGCGCAACTGGACAAGGCCTTCAGCCTCGGCGAAACCGACCACCAGGTTACCTACGGCACCACCCTCAAGCAGCAGAAAGTCACCGGTTCACGCGAAGGCTCGGCCTCGTGCCTGGCCATTGGTGCCGGCTGCACCGCCATCGGCGCGCCAAGCCCGCAAGCGAGCGACAGCGTGAAGAAGGCCAGCGACTTCCCCGACCCGACCATCAACACCTACTCGCTGTTCGCCCAGGACCAGATCACCTGGGACAAATGGACCTTCCTGCCCGCCGTGCGTTATGACTACACCCGGCTCAAGCCCAAGCTGACCCAGGAATTCCTCAACACCGTCAACCCGACCGGCGCCTATGCCGTCGATGGCAAAGACAAGACCTGGAACCGCGTAACACCCAAGTTCGGCCTCACCTATGCCCTGACCGACAACTACACCTGGTTCGGTCAATACGCCGAGGGCTTCCGTACGCCGTCTGCCAAAGCGCTGTACGGTCGCTTCGAAAACCTCAACCTGGGCTACACCGTCGAACCCAACCCCGACCTCAAGCCAGAAACCAGCAAAGGCATCGAAACCGGGATTCGCGGCAAATTCGACGAAGGCTCCTTCGATATTGCGGTGTACTACAACAAGTACCGTGACTTTATCGACGAAGACAACGCCGTGGTCGGCGGCACTGTGGAGCAATTCAAGGCGGTCAACATCAAGCGCGCCACCGTCAAGGGCGTGGAAGCCAAGGGCCGCCTGAACCTGGATACCTTCGGCGCGCCGAAGGGCCTGTATACCCAAGGCTCGGTTGCCTACACCTACGGTCGCAACGACGACAATGGCGAGCCGTTGAACAGCGTCAACCCGCTCAAGGGCGTGTTTGGCCTGGGCTACGACCAGGACAACTACGGTGGCCTGGTGAGCTGGACCTTGGTGAAAAAACAGGACCGCGTCGACAGCACCACCTTTCACGCGCCCGACGGCGGCACCGACGGCCCGTTCAAGACCCCGGGCTTCGGCATCCTCGACCTGACCGCATACTACAAAGTGAGCAAAGACGTGACCGTCAACGGTGGCCTCTACAACCTCACCGACAAGAAGTACTGGAACTGGGATGACGTGCGCAGCTACGACAGCGTCGGCGAAGCCGGTGTGACCGGCCCGGCCAACCTCGACCGCCTGACCCAGCCCGGTCGCAACTTTGCGATCAACGTGATCTGGGACATCTGACCCTTCCGCCTCACCTCGCCGCCATTGCATCCGCGGCGAGGTGAGGATTTTTTACTGTGCCGCGTCTTCTTGTTCGTCTAGTTGATAACAGCTCTTTTCAGGGCACCCAGGCGCTTCTCTTCTCAAGGACTTTTTTCATGACCGCTTCTTCCACCGCAGAACGTCCAAGCCTGCGCTCCCAACGCCTGAACCAGATCACCAACGAGCCGCACACCAAGCTCGACGCATTGGTGAAGGCTCACGCGCCGTTCGAAACCCAAGCCAACTTCGCCCGCTTCGTAGTGGCCCAGTACCTGTTCCAATCGGAACTGGTGGCCTTGTACAACGATGCCGAACTGAACCAGATCATCCCTGACCTGGCCGCCCGCTGCCGCGCCGAAGCCGCCAAGCTCGACCTGGCAGACCTGGACACCGAAACCCCGGCCCCGGTTGCCGGCGCGGTGAACAACCCCAGCAAAGCCGAAGCTTTGGGCTGGCTGTTCGTCTCCGAAGGCTCCAAGCTGGGCGCTGCGTTCCTGATCAAGCGCGCCGTGGGCCTGGGCCTGAGCGAAACCTTCGGTGCCCGCCACCTGGGCGAGCCGGCCGGTGGTCGCGCCGAGGGCTGGAAAAGCTTCACCCGCACCCTCGACGGCCTGGCATTCAGTGCCGAAGAAGAAGCTGCCGTGGAAAAAGGTGCGATTGATGCGTTTGTGCGCTTCACCGTGTTGCTGGAACAGGCGTACGCTAGCGCACCAGAACTGGCGTAAGTGTTCTGGTAGACAGCGGTTCAATGTGGGAGCTGGCTTGCCTGCGATGGCGGTGGGTCAGCGCCAGATGTTTAACCTGATACACCGCAATCGCAGGCAAGCCAGCTCCCACACTTGGGTGCATTTCATGGCTGATAATGTGTAAACCTTCCCACCAGAAAACTGCAGCATGACCGGCAAACCCCAATCCTCCTCCAAAATCGCCCAAGTCCTCTTTGGCCTGCTGGCCTACGTCAGCCTGGGGATCGGCTTGGTGGCGATTGTGATACCGGGGTTGCCCACCACCGAATTCATCTTGCTCGCCGCCTGGGCCGCCACCAAAAGCTCGCCGCGCCTCAGCGCCTGGCTGGAAAACCACCGCCTGTTCGGGCCGATCCTGTCCAACTGGCGCAATGGCAAGATCATCGCCCGCCGCGCCAAGGTCAGCGCCACCGTGAGCATGTTGCTGTGCGCCGTGCTGATGCTGGTGATGCTCGATCACGGCTGGCCGGTGTACCTGGCGATTGCCGGGATGAGCCTGGGCAACCTGTGGATCTGGTCCCGCCCCGAGCAGCTCGCACGCCCCGTATAACGGCCGGTGTAGGCATTTTCCTACCGCTCATCGCCTATTGCTCATGAATTGATTTGTGACGCCGATGTTTCAGGTACGGCGCCGAATGGACTTGGCTCTTCTGCGTGCATTCCAACAAGTCCATTCGTGAGTGAACCTATGTTCGACACCCTCTCCATCCGCTTGAAAATCGTGTTGCTGTCCGGCCTGTGTCTGTTGGGTGTGATTGCACTGGTGGTCGGCATCAATATCTACAACACCAACCAGAACGATCGGCTGGTCAGTGATTCAAGCTCACGAATGCTCACCGCCAGCGTGGAGCAGTTGCTGCAATCCAAAGCGGCCGAACAGGCCGGCCACTTGCAGCAGACCTTCGGCGAAAACCTGCTGGTGGTCACAGCCCTGGCCGACCAGATCAAAGACCTGCGTCAGTTGGGCACTCAGCGTTCCCTTGAAGCCGGAGCCCTGCGTGAAGAGCTCAACCGCAGCGTCAAAACCGCGTTCGAGCGCAACACCAAAGTGCTGGGCATCTGGTTGTCGTTCGAACCCAACGGACTGGATGGCAAGGACAGCGAATTCATCGACGACAAGGCACGCGTCTCCAATGAAAAAGGCCGGTTTTCCAGCTACTGGAGTCGTGCTGGCGGCGAAGGCCAGAACACCATCATGGTCGAAGATGACCTGACCAAGACCACCCTCAACCTCAGCGGCACGCCCTACAACATCTGGTACACCTGCCCACGAGACACGCGCAGTACGTGCCTGCTGGACCCGTACGAAGACACGGTGGCCGGCAAACCGGTACTGATGACCACCATTTCCCTGCCGCTGATCGTCGACGGCAAAGTCATCGGTGTCGTCGGCGTGGACATCGCCCTCACCGCCCTGCAAGCGAGCACCGATGCTGCGCAGAAAGACCTGTTCAACGGCGCCGCCCACCTGGAGATTCTGTCCAGCACCGGCCTGATCGCCGCCTACAGTGGTGAGCCGGGCAAAGTTGGCAAGAACCTGATCGACAGCATCGGCGCCGAAGGCAAGGAGATCGTGCAACTGCTGGCCAATGACCGGCCGGTTATCCGTGAACAGGACGACACCATTCGTGCCGTGTACCCGCTCAAGCCGATTGCCGGTGCCAAATCCTGGGGCGTGGTGATCAAGCTGCCCAAAGCGGTGATGCTGGCCGACAACGAAAAACTGCAAGCCGTGCTCGACGAGGCCCAGGCAACGGGCACGCTCAAAGCCCTGCTGGTGGCCGCCGCCGCTGGCCTGCTGGGCTTGCTGCTGATCTGGCTGACTGCCACCGGCGTGACCCGCCCTATCAATAGCGTGGCCGCCATGCTCAAGGACATCGCCAGCGGTGACGGCGACCTCACCCAGCGCCTGGCCTATGCCAAGAAAGACGAACTGGGCGAGCTGGTGAACTGGTTCAACCGTTTCCTCGACAAGCTGCAGCCGACCATTGCACAGATCAAGCAAAGCATCACCGAAGCTCGTGGGACGGCCGATCAGTCGTCCGCCATTGCGCGCCAGACCAGCGAAGGCATGCAGGTGCAGTTCCGTGAAATCGACCAGGTCGCCACCGCGTCGAACGAAATGAGCGCCACCGCCCACGACGTGGCCAACAGCGCCTCCAATGCCGCCAGCGCGGCACGCGGTGCCGACCAGTCGGCCCGCGAAGGCATGTCGATCATCGAGCAGAGCACCCGCGATATCACCACCCTGGCCGACGAAGTCAGCAAAGCCGTGGGCGAAGTCGAAGCCCTGGCGGTCAACAGCGAGCAAATCGGTTCAGTGCTGGAGGTGATCCGCAGCATTGCCGAACAGACCAACCTGCTGGCGTTGAATGCGGCGATTGAAGCGGCACGCGCCGGGGAAAGCGGACGTGGTTTTGCGGTGGTGGCCGACGAGGTGCGCAACCTGGCCAAACGCACCCAGGACTCGGTGGAAGAAATCCGCCTGGTGATCGAGCGTATCCAGAGCGGCACCCGTGGCGTAGTGGCGACCATGCACTCCAGCCAGCACCAGGCGCAGAGCAATGCCGGGCAGATCCATCAAGCCGTGCAAGCCCTGGGCAAGATCAGCGACGCGGTCACCGTGATCAGCGACATGAACCTGCAAATCGCCAGCGCGGCCGAACAGCAGAGCGCGGTGGCCGAAGAGGTCAACCGCAACGTCTCGGCGATTCGCACCGTGACTGAAACCCTGACCGGCCAGGCTACCGAGTCGGCGGCGATCAGTAGCCAGCTCAATGCGCTGGCCAGCCAGCAGATGAAGTTGATGGATCAGTTCAGGGTCTGACTCGGTTCTGAAACATTGCCCCCTGTAGGAGCGAGCTTGCTCGCGAAAAACGTCAACGATAACGCGTGCTTCCTGAATAAACGCGGCGCCTTTGAGTTCTTCGCGAGCAAGCTCGCTCCTACATATAGAGCAGGGCAGTGGTGAATTACCGGCCGGGCCAGGCCTGGACGAACGGCGTCAGGTCTTCCTTCGGCGCCGTACGCGGTGGGTTCTGCGGCGTGCCCAGGTAGAGAAAGCCAATCACTTCTTCATTCGCCGCCAACCCCAGGCCTTTAGCGACATGGGCTGAGTAGGACAATTCGCCGGTACGCCACACCGCACCAATACCCTGGGCATACGCCGCCAGCAGAATGCCGTGGGCCGCACAGGCGGCGGCCAGCAACTGCTCGGACTTGGGCACTTTGAAATGCTCTTGCACACGTGCAATCACCACCACCACCAGCGGCGCACGCAGCGGGCCGTTCTGGGCCTTGTCGATGGCGGCTTGCGGTGCGTCGGCGTCTTGCAGACGAGCGGCTTCGGCCAACAGCATGCCCATCTGTTCACGGGCTGCGCCTTCCACGGTGAGGAAACGCCACGGGCGCAGTTGACCGTGATCGGGCGCGCGCATGGCGGCGGCGAACAGCAGGTCGCGCTGCTCCTGGGTCGGTGCCGGGTCGAGCAAACGGGGCACGGAAACACGGTTGAGCAAAGCGTCGAGAGCCTGCATTGGCCACCTCCATAAAAAAATGTGCAGCCATTCTAGCGGGAAAGAATCGGGATGCCACCAAACGATAATTGCTCTTATTCAATCTGCCCTGCCCTGTTAGACTTTGCGCCTTAATTTTCTGCCCTCGTCCAGGAATCTCGATGTTCCGTGCGCTTTTGTACCTGCCTGCAGCGTTGATGGCTTTAAGCCTGACTGCTTGCGATGACGCCCCTCGCTTCACGAAAGCAGAGCCGGGTGAATCGCGGGCCGGTGGCGCGGCGACGGTAAACAAGCGCGACCAGAACGCCTTTTCCTTGCCCTCGGCCAACCTGGCGCCGACGCGGCGCCTGGACTTCAGCGTCGGCAACAGTTTCTTTCGCAACCCGTGGGTGATTGCGCCGTCCACCACCACGGCGCGCGATGGCCTGGGCCCGCTGTTCAATACCAACGCCTGCCAGAACTGCCATATCAAGGATGGCCGTGGCCACCCGCCACTGCCCGACGCGCCCAATGCCGTATCGATGCTGGTGCGCCTGTCCATCCATCCCTCTATTACAGAGCAGCCCGCCTACGCCAAGCTCATCGAACAGATCGGCGTGGTACCCGAGCCGGTCTACGGCGGGCAACTCCAGGACATGGCGGTGCCTGGCGTTGCGCCGGAAGGCAAGGTGCGGGTCGACTACACACCGGTCAACGTCAGGTTCAAAGACGGCACGCTCGTTGAATTACGCAAGCCCGACCTGCAGATCACCCAACTCGGCTACGGCCCGATGCACCCCGACACACGCTTCTCGGCGCGTATCGCCCCGCCGATGATCGGCCTGGGCCTGCTCGAAGCGATCAGCGATGCCGATATCCTGCGCAACACCGACCCCAAGACCGCCGACAAAGAGGCCATCCTGGGCCGCGCCAATTGGGTCTGGGATGACGCTCAGGCCAAAACTGTCCTCGGGCGTTTTGGCTGGAAAGCCGGGCAGCCCAACCTCAATCAACAAAACGTTCACGCGTTTTCTGGTGATATGGGCCTCACCACGTCCCTGAGACCCTTTGATGACTGCACCGACGCCCAAGTGGCCTGCAAGCAGGCGCCCAACGGCAATGGCCCGCAGGGTGAACCGGAAGTCAGCGATAACATCCTGCGCTTGGTGCTGTTCTACACCCGCAACCTCGCGGTGCCCGCACGTCGGGACGTTGATACGCCGCAAGTGCTGGCCGGCAAGAACCTGTTCTACCAGGCCGGTTGCCAGGGCTGTCACAAGCCCAGCTTCACCACCGCCGCCAATGCCGCCGAACCTGAACTGGCCAACCAGTTGATCCGCCCTTACAGCGACCTGCTGCTGCACGATATGGGCGAAGGCCTGGCCGACAACCGTAGCGAATTCAAAGCCACCGGCCGCGACTGGCGCACCCCGCCGCTGTGGGGTATCGGCCTGACGCAAACCGTGAGTGGTCACACCCAGTTCCTGCATGACGGCCGCGCCCGCAACCTGCTTGAAGCCGTGCTGTGGCATGGCGGTGAAGCTCAAGCGGCGCAGCAACATGTGTTGTCGTTCAATGCCGAGCAGCGTGCCGCGTTGCTGGCGTTCCTGAATTCTTTATAAGCTTTGCCCCACTTACAGAAGGGAGCTCGACATGTTTCGTCCCAAGTTGTTGTTCACCAGCCTCGCCGCCCTGGCCTTGGGCGCTTGCTCGCCCCAAGACCCGCAAGCAGTGACCTCGGCAGCCATCGCCAAACAAGTGATCCTGCCAACCTATAGCCGCTGGGTTGAGGCCGACCGTCAACTGGCCGTCAGCGCCCTGGCCTACTGCCAAGGCAAGGAAAGCCTGGACACCGCCCGCGCCGACTTCCTACACGCGCAAAAAGCCTGGGCCGAGCTGCAACCGCTGCTGATCGGCCCGCTGGCCGAAGGCAACCGGGCGTGGCAGGTGCAGTTCTGGCCAGACAAGAAGAACCTGGTCGGCCGTCAGGTCGAGCAATTGGTCAGCGCCCAACCGCAGATCGACGCCGCGGCCCTGGCGAAATCCAGCGTGGTGGTGCAGGGCCTGTCGGCCTACGAATACATCCTCTACGACGCCAAGCCCGACGTCGCCGACGAAGCCCAGAAAGCACGTTATTGCCCGTTGCTGATGGCTATCGGCGAGCGCCAGAAAGTCCTGGCCGAAGAGATCCTGGCCAGTTGGAACAGCACCGACGGTATGCTCGCGCAAATGACCAAGTTTCCGAACCAGCGCTACGCTGATTCCCACGAAGCCATCGCCGATCTGCTGCGCGTGCAAGTGACCGCCCTGGACACCCTGAAGAAAAAACTCGGCACCCCAATGGGCCGCCAGACCAAGGGCATCCCGCAACCGTTCCAGGCCGATGCCTGGCGCAGCCAGTCGTCCCTGCAGAGCCTGGAAGCCAGCCTCGCCGCGGCTCAGACCGTGTGGGTAGGCGTCGATAACAAAGGCCTGCGTGGCCTGCTGCCGGCGGACCAAAAGCCACTGGCCGAGAAAATCGACGCCGCCTACGCAGCGTCGCTGAAACTGTTCGCCAGCAACCAGCGCACCCTCAACGAACTGTTGAACGACGACGTCGGGCGCCAGCAACTCAACGACATCTACGACAGCCTCAACGTAGTCCACCGCCTGCATGAAGGTGAACTGGCCAAGGCGCTGGGCGTACAACTGGGCTTTAACGCCAACGACGGTGACTGATGATGCTCAGGCGACAGGCTTTGGCGGTGGGCAGCGTGCTGCTCAGCGCTATCACCTTGGGTGGCTGGACGCTGTTCAAGCACAAAGACAAAGGCCCGCTGCTGCTGTCGGCGCGCGATGACGCCGACGGCAAGCACTACGCTGTCGGCTATCGCCTGGACGGCAAGCCGGTATTTGCCACTCAGGTCAGCCAGCGCTGCCATGACATCATTAACCACCCGACGTTGCCGATTGCGTTGTTCGTCGCCCGTCGCCCAGGCACCGAGAGCTACCTGATCGACCTACGCGATGGCAGGCTGCTGCAAACCATCACCTCGAACGCCAACCGCCATTTCTATGGCCATGCGGTGATCCACAGGAGCGGTGACTGGCTGTACGCCACCGAGAACGACACCTCCGACCCTGGCCGCGGCCTGTTGGGTGTGTATAAGTTTGAAGGTGAGCGGCTGGTGCACAGCGGCGAGATATCTACCCACGGCATCGGCCCGCATCAAGTCTCGTGGATGCCCGACGGCGAGACGCTGATCGTGGCCAACGGTGGCATTCGTACCGAAGCCGAAAGCCGGGTAGAGATGAACCTCAATGCCATGGAGCCGAGCCTGGTGCTGATGCGGCGCGACGGCAGCCTGATCAGCAAGGAAACCCTGGCCCAGCAGATGAACAGCGTGCGGCACATGGGTATTGCCAGCGATGGCACCATCCTCACCGGGCAACAGTTCATGGGCCCGTCCCAGGAGCGTTCCGAGTTGCTGGCGATCAAGCGACCGGGGCAGCCGTTCGTGGCGTTCCCGGTGGCTGACGAACAGTTGCAGGCGATGGGGCATTACACCGCCAGCGTGGCGGTGCATAGCGAACTGCGCCTGGTGGCGTTGACAGCACCGCGGGGCAATCGCTTTTTTATCTGGGACATGGACACCACCGAACTACGCCTGGATGGGCCCTTGCCGGACTGTGCGGGGGTGGGTGCGGTGGCGGATGGGTTTGTGGTGACATCCGGTCAGGGGCGTTGCCGCTTCTATGACTGCCGCCAGGAAAAGTTACTGGCAACACCACTGGAGTTACCGGCGGGGTTCTGGGATAACCACCTGCACCTGGTCTAAAGACCGACGACATCAAAATGGCTGATCGTTCCCACGCTCTGCGTGGGAATGCGACCCGTGACGCTCTGCGTCACTGGCGCTAACGGACGAGACGCAGAGCGTCTCAAGAGGCATTCCCACGCAGAGCGTGGGAATGATCATGCCTGGCGCACCATAAAAAAAGGGCCTCGCATGGCAAGGCCCTTTTCGGGGTCAATCGTTTCAACTTTGCGGCCTCATCGCTTGAGACATGCCGAACATGAATAACAACAGTTCATGGTCGGGCTTGGCCGCCACACTCGTCTTGGCAATGCGTGGCAGCAGGCATTGCCCGCCACCGTCTACCGCACTCAACACTTGTGTACGAGGTTGTTCCCATACCGCCAGGGCCAGGGCTGCAACACCCAATGCCCCGACCAGAAACAAACCTCGTGCTATTTCTAGCTTCATCTGGTTAAACCCTTGATAGCGCTGCCAAACGCCGTCTCGTAAAAGTAGCTGAGTTTTTTCCAGTCGGTATCATTCCACGACGAATGGCGACGCAATTGCAGCATGTCGTGGGACGCGGCCCGATAAGCGGTCAGGCGCTGGCGGCATTTCTCAAAGTCCAGCAGGGCCACTTCCACAGTCGCCGCATCAGGCTCACCGGTCACCCGCACGAAAATGTGCTTGATATACAGGCAACCGTGTTGCCAGCGGCCTTTGTGCATACGGGCCAAGGTGCCGGCCAACTCTTGCAGCAGGCGCTCGTGGACCGCCTCGCCATACTGTTCGCGGCCACCGGCGGCGTACCAGTTTTCAATCTCGTCGAAACCGTCCAGGGACGCGGTGACCAACAGGGCTTTCCATTGGTGCTCCGGGTCGCGACGTGCTTCGCAAAACACCAGTTCCGGCACACGCACATCCAGCAAACGCAGGCCTTTGAGGGCATCGCGTTCACGCAGCACGGTCGGACGCCCAAAGGGGTGCAGCCAGCTACGGTAAATGTGGCCGGTCTGGCGCTTGCAATAGAGCAAACGGCCATTAGGGCTTATGACCCGTTGCACGCCACTTTCACCACCACGTCGGCGGTTGGGTTCTTCAACCCACTCACCCTGTTGACGCCAGAAAAAATCAAATCGTTCTTCGGGAGCTACATGACTGCCTACTACGCACTCAACTGCCATCCTGTTACCTCTTGCGCAATACATACACTCGCCACATGGCGTAGAGCGGTATGAAGTCCAGGGATTCCTGAACACGGAAACCGGCCTGCTCGAATTCTGCCTCGACAGTAGCAGCCGGTAACACAAACCGGTTTTGGTAACCTTCTTGCTCACCTTTTTTGCGACGACGCACTTCGCTGCGCTTGCGCTTCCAGGCCTTGAAATTGCCGTCTACCCACAGCGAAATAATCACGCTGTCGCGGGTAACACGTTGAAACTCGCGAAGTATTGTCAGCCTGTGCTCTGGCTCACCGATGTGGTGCATCAAGCGCATGCAAAAAATACTGTCGACGGAGTTATCTGGCAAATCGATATCAAAGGCAGAGGTCTGCAAAGGGCGTACCCGTTTCACCACCTCTGCCGGTTGGGCAGCTGTGGCGATCTTCAACATCGACGCCGAATTGTCAGCTCCGATAATCACACGGTTGGGTTTTTCGGCCAGCAACGGCCAGAAACGTCCAGCACCACACGGCAGGTCCAACACCAGCCCCGGCTCGCCGGCCATGGCCAGCGCACCGCGCGCCAACTGCTCGTCGCGCTTGTGGGACAACCGGCGAGCCAGATTGTCCTGATGCTTGAGCAAATATTTCTGGGCGTGTTGATCGTCGTACTTATCAGAAAATTCCAGCTTGATCGGGGAAGGCATCTTACGTCTCCAGTAACTGATGCCTACGACCTTAAGCAGCGAACTGTGATCAACAGGTCAACTCGTTGTGAAAATCTTGTCCTGTCCAATTGCATACATTTCAAGACTTTACAGAAACATTCAGTAGCACCGGGCCATCTTCGCCGAAAAGCACGCAGTCTGCATCAGCAAAACGACAGACTGAAGGGTCAGGTTTTGACTGGGTTGAGTTCCACATGAAAACGGCAGCCATTAGGCTCCATGGTGCTCAGGCTCACGCTCCAACCCTGGCTTTCGCAGATCCGCTGCACCAGTGACAGGCCGAGGCCAAGGCCCTCGCCACGCTTCTCGCTACCGCGCACGAACGGCTCGAACATCGCTTCGCGCTTCTCTTCGGGGATCCCCACACCGGAGTCCTCCACCGTGAAACCACTGGGCTCCAGGGTCAGGCGGATAAACCCTTGCTCGGTGTAATGCAGTGCGTTGCGCAGCAGGTTGCCCATCACCGCATGCAAGAAGGTGGTGTTGTAGCAGGTGTCCAGGGGGTTGCCTGGCAGGTAGATCAACGTCAGGCCTTTTTTCTCGATGGGCTCGCGCCAGATACCGAGCAGGTCTTCGGCCACCTGGGTGAGGTTGCCTTGGGGTGAACTGGCGGCGTCGTCGTGTTTGGCGCGGGCCAGCATCAGGAAGGTTTGCACCAGCTCGCGCATTTCTTCACAGGCACGGGCTATGCGCTCTACCTGGTTGCGACCACGTTGATCGATGGCCGGGTTTTCGCGCAACAGTTCGCAGGAGCTGGCCAGGACCATCAAGGGCGTGCGCAGCTCATGGCTCACATCGCTGGTAAACAATTGCTCACGTGACAGCGCCTGGCGTAAACGCCCCAGGGTGGCGTCGAACGCCACCGCCAGTTCGCCCACTTCATCGGCGGCGTAATCCGGCGCCAGGGGCGGTGCCAGGCCCAACAGTTGGTCACGATGACGGACCTGGCGGGCCAGGCGTACCACCGGCGCCATCACCTTGCGGGCCAGCACCCAGCCGAGGAACGCCGCCAGCGCCAGGCTGAGTACGAACCCCACCAGCACTACCGCAAACAGCACGCGCTCACGCTCTTCGAAATCGCTCTGGTCTTGCAGCAATACATAACGCCGGCCGTCGACCACTTCGACCATGGCGTGGTACGACAGCGCCTCGCGAAACACCTCATGGAACCCCGGGTCCAGATGGCGCAGATCCTTGGGCAGTTCAAAATCGCCACGCCCGCCGCTGAAATAGAACAGCTGGTCCGGTTCTGGCCGGTGGCTCCAGTCTTCAACGCTGTCCATCAGCAACAGGCGCTGCAGGTCACCCCCCAGGCCAGCCGAGATCAACTTCTCCTCCACCAGGTGCACCGTCGCGATGATGCCGATGGCGAAGGCCCCCGCCACCAACGCACTCATCAAGGCGAAGGCGATGATGATGCGCTGGGCAAGGCTTTGCTTAAACTCCATCACGACCCTCGGCCAGGCGATAACCCACACCGTGCACCGTTTGCAGTAGCGGTTTGGCGAAGGGCTTGTCGATCACTTGACGCAATTGATGAACGTGGCTGCGCAGGCTGTCGCTGTCCGGGCAGTCGTCGCCCCACAGGGCTTCTTCGAGAATTTCCCGGCGCAGAACGTGCGGGCTTTTTTGCATCAGCACGGCGAGCAGTTTCAGGCCCACGGGGTTGAGCTTGAGCAAGCGCCCTTCGCGGGTGACTTCCAGCGTATCGAGGTCGTAGTTCAGGTCACCCACTTGCAGGGCACGACGCCCGCCACCCTGGGCACGGCGCAACACCGCTTCGATACGCGCAGCCAGTTCCGACAAGGCGAAGGGTTTGAGCAGGTAGTCATCGGCGCCAGACTTGAAGCCCTGCAGCCGGTCGTCCAGTTGATCGCGAGCGGTAAGCATGATCACCGGCGTGTCGCGGCGCGCGTCTTCGCGCAGGCGTTTGCACAGGGTGTAGCCATCGATGCCGGGCAACATGATGTCGAGCACGATCAGGTCGTAATGCTCGGTGGCTGCCAGGTGCAGGCCCGACAAACCGTCCTGCGCACAGTCCACTGTGTAGCCTTTGAGCCCCAGGTAATCGGCCAGGTTGGCGAGGAT
>JACRYN010000006.1_pt2 | contig 129638 bp, 120 predicted proteins | sample 8023231 | NCBI WGS metagenome assembly JACRYN01 (sample SAMN15756473, study PRJNA655841) | gut metagenome | isolation source: fecal sample D84 from domestic dog with diarrhoea | host: Canis lupus familiaris | place: South Africa: Mmabatho, Mahikeng | collected 2019-09
GCGCAGCGCCGTGTTATCGCGCATCACGTAATGATGAAAGATGCCCGCCAACGCGGCGCAAACCTCTTGTGGGAGCTGGCTTGCCTGCGAAAGCGGTCTTGCAGTAAGAGGCACTGTGACTGACACACCGCCTTCGCGGGCAAGCCCGCTCCCACAGGGGAGCTAATTGGCTGGGTTAAAGCCTCCTCCCACCCGGCATCATGCGCAGCGCCGTGTTATCGCGCATCACGTAATGATGAAAGATGCCCGCCAACGCGTGCAGCCCGATCAGCCAATAACCGATCTGCCCAAACAGCACATGCCAGCCTTCAATCTCCTTGGCCAGTGCCTTGTTTTCCCCAATCAACGGCGGCAACTCCATCCCATAGAACATCACCGAGTGCCCTTCGGCGCTGACGATCAACCAGCCGGCAATCGGCATGCCGATCATCAACGCGTACAACGCAGCGTGCATCAGTTTCGCCAGCAGGCTTTGCCATTGCGGCGGCGCCGGCAGGATCTTCGGTGCCACCCCCAGGCTGCGTGCAAACAGGCGTAGCCATACCAGTACAAACACGGTAAGGCCGAGCATGAAGTGCATTTCAACAATCAAGGTGCGCGCACCGCTGCCTTTGGGGAATTGGCCGCGCAGTTCAATGCAGGCGTAGACCACCGCCAGCAGCACCACCATCAACCAGTGCAACGCAATCGACATGGTGCTGTAGCGTGTATCGGAATTTTTCCACGGCATCGCTGTGTTCCTCACTCATCAGGGCATACCTCCATTCTTTCGCGATGGAGTGCATTAACTCTATGCCTGTTTTGAGCGCTGCGCTTGTTGCCAATGCCGTTGTCTTGACCTCGGTCAGTAGGCCTGCGGCATTTCCCCGCGGGCCAGGCGCTGGTTGATTTCATTGATGACCCGTGGCAGATCGGTGATGGTGTCAATCAGGTAGTGTGGACGTGAAGCTTCGAACATCGCTTCGATACGCTGGCGCTCGCTGGCCAGTGTGTCGCTGTCCAGGGCGCAGAATTGCTCGTAGGTCAGGCCCAGCGCGTTGCCCGAGCAGGTCAGCGCCACGGTCCACATCCCGGCACGGCGACCTTCGAGAATGCCCGGCACGGTGTCGTCGACCTTCACGCAGGCCGCCACATCATCAATGCCCAGGGCGATCACGTTGGCCAGCGCCTGGGCCGGCCATGGTCGGCCGTTGGGCACTTCGTCAGTGGCCACGACATGGTCGGCGACGTAGCCATTGGTGGCGGCCAGGGCCACGACCTTGTCCATCACCTGCTTGGGGTAGCCGGAGCAGGAGCCGATCTTGATGCCTTGGCCGCGCAGGGCGGCGATGGTGTCGAGGGCGCCGGGGATCAGGGCCGAGTGCTCGGCAATTTTCTCGATCTGCAGCGGCATGAAGCGCTGGTAGATGGCGGTCACGTCGTCGTCGGTGGGCGTGCGGCCGAACGCCTTGCGGTAGCGTTCGGCAACCTGCGGCTGGTCGCAGAGCGTACGGATATGGTCCCACTTGCCCATGCCCATCGGGCCACGGGCTTCCTCGATCGACACCTGCACGTCGAACTCGGCGAAGGCCTCGACAAAAATCTGCGTGGGGGCGAAGGAGCCGAAATCGACCACGGTGCCGGCCCAGTCGAGGATAACGGCCTGGAGGGTGTTGGGGTTTTGATAGTTCATGGTTCAGATCCTGTGGGGTAATAACATTCATCTATGTAGGAGCTTGCTCGCGAAAAACATCCAGGCGCCGCGTTAACTCAGGATGCCCGCGTTTTCGTTAACGCTCTTCGCGAGCAAGCTCGCTCCTGCACATTTCTTGCAGCACCTCGGCGATGGCCTTGACGGCTGCGCGCATGTCGGCCGCGTCGACATGACCGATGCAGCCCACGCGAAAGGTTTCCACCTGGGTCAATTTGCCCGGGTACAGAATGAAACCCTTGGCCTTGACCCGTTCGTAGAACGCTTTGAACTGATAGCGAGGATCGTCGGGGGCGTGGAAGGTGGCAATGATCGGCGCCTGGATAGCCGCCGGTAGAAAACTGCGCACGCCCAGTTCGGCCATGCCGTCCAGCAAGGCCTGGCAGTTATTTGCATAGCGCTGGTGACGGGCGGGCAGGCCGCCTTCCTCGGCGTACTGCAACAGCGCTTCATGCAGGGCGGCGACCACGTGGGTCGGCGGGGTGAAGCGCCACTGGCCGGTTTTGGTCATGTAGCTGTGCTGGTCGAACAGGTCCATCGCCAGGGAATGGCAGTTGCCCTGTGCCGCGGCCAGTGCGTGTTTTTCCGCAAAGACAAAGCCCATGCCCGGTACGCCTTCCAGGCATTTGCCCGAGGCGGCGATCAGCGCGTCGAAGGGGATTTCGCGGGCATCAATCGGTAGCGCGCCGAAGGAACTCATGGCGTCGATGATCAGGCGCTTGCCGTGGCGTTTGACCACCTCGGCGATCTGCGGCAACGGGTTGAGAATGCCGGTACTGGTTTCGCAATGGATCAGTGCGACATGGGTGATGGCGCTGTCGGCGTGCAACAGACGATCCACATCGGCGGCAGTGGTGGGCTCGTCTTCGGCGGTTTCAAAGGTGCTGAATTCGCGGCCAAGCACCTCGCAGATTTTCGCCAGGCGTTTGCCGTAGGCGCCGTTGATGAGCACCAGCACCTTGCCATTGCGGGGGACCAGGGTGCCGATCGCGGCTTCGACGGCGAAGGTGCCGCTGCCTTGCAACGGCACGCAGTGGTGGCTGTCGGCGCCGTTGAGGATCGCCAGCAACTGGCTGCACACACTGGCTGTGAGCTGGTTGAAGCGGTCGTCCCACGAGCCCCAGTCCGTCATCATCGCTTGGCGGGTGCGGTTCGAGGTGGTCAGGGGGCCGGGGGTCAACAGGATCGGCGCGGCAGTGGGCATGTCAAATCCTCGCAAGGTGTTGGGGTTCAAGCTACGGCGCCTAAATTGCAGTTTGGCTTGTCATCAATCAAATTGTTTGTTGTTATGCGAGCTATCAGTGAGGCCGATAGCTATGAATCTGTTCCAACTGCGTGCATTCGATGCCGTGGCCCGTGAGGGCAGTTTTACCCGCGCGGCGGCTCGGCTGTTTATCAGCCAGCCGGCGGTGACCGGGCATATCAAGGCGCTTGAGGAGCACTACCAGATCCCGCTGTTGCGCCGCACCGCACGTCGGGTGGAATTGACCGAGGAGGGCGCACGCCTGGCGGCCATCACGCGGGCTATCTTCGGGTTGGTCGACGAGGCGCAAACCCTGCTGGAGGCCAACCGCCAGTTGCTCACCGGGCGCCTGGAAGTGGCGGCGGATGGCCCCCACCTGGTGATGCCGATGATCGCCAGCCTGCGTGCGCGCTACCCCGGCATTACCGTGAACCTGCGTTTGGGCAATGCCCAGGAAACCCTGGCGGCGTTGCTGTCCGAACATGCGGATGTGGCGGTGCTCACCGAGGTGGAACCGCGCAATGGCCTGCACTTGCAACCCCTGGGTCAGTCACGGATTTGCGCCTTGGTGCCGGCCGCACACCCGTGGGCCAAGCAGCCCGACGGTATTGAACTGGCGCAGTTGCATGAGGTGATCATGGTGCTGCGCGAGCCCAGTTCCACCACCCGCCGCACCTTTGACGACGCCTGCCTGGCGGCGAATGTGCAGCCCAAAGTGCTGCTGGAACTGGACAGTCGGGAAGCTGTGGCCGAGGCGGTGGCGGCAGAGTTGGGCGTGGGCGTGGTGTCGTCGATGGAGGTCAGCCCGGACCCGCGTGTGCAGGCAGCGCCGATCCTCGGCGATGGCCTGCTGAATCGGCATATGCTCGGCTGCATGGAGCGCCGTCGCTCGCTGCGCTTGATTCAGGCGTTTTTCGAGTTGGCGTGAAGGCTTTCACGCACGATCTCCAGAAAGGTCGCGACCACACGGCGTGAACTCTGCTCTTTCAGGCACACCAGGGTTTCTTTCATGCGTTGGGTGCAATCGCGGATCGGCATGGCGTACACCCGTGCATCGGCACCGAACTCTGCCGCCGACACCACGCCCACGCCAATCCCTACCACCACGGCTTCACGGGCGGCCTCGCGGCCTTCCACCTGGATCGCCGGACGAATGCGCAGGCCGGCCTGGCGCATTTCCTGTTCCAGGGTCTGACGGGTGACCGAGCCGGTTTCCCGCAGTACCAGCGGGGTGTCATCGAGGTCGGCCAGGCAGATCGACTCGCGCCCGGCCCAGGCATGGTCCCGTGCGACAAAAGCCAGCAGTTGGTCGTCCGGCAGCGGCACTGACAACAGGCGCACATCATCGACATCGCACCCCAACAGCGCCAGATCGGCCTGGTAGTTGTAGAGGCGCGACAGTGACTCATCGGTATTGCCCGTTTCGATCTTCACGCTGATCCCAGGGTAGCGCTGGCAGAAGCGCGCAATCTGCGGCAGGACGTGCACGGGCGCATCCACCGCCAAGGTGAGGGTACCGGTGAGCAGGGCGCGCGAATCCTGCAGCAACTCTTCGGCTTCGGCCTCGATCACAAACAGGCGTTGGGTGATACCCAACAGGCGTTCACCCAGATCGGTCAGGCGCACCGAACGCTTGTTGCGGTGAAACAGCAACACGCCGAAGCGCTCTTCAAGTTTGCGCACCTGGTCGGAAATCGCAGGCTGGGTCAGGAACAGCCGTTCTGCGGCCCCGGTAAAACTGCCGTGAATGGCCACCGCATGGAAGGCTTTGAGCTGGGCATGGGAAACCGACATGGTACGTCCTCTTAAAACCTGAGCTTATATTTGAAATACGATAAATCGATTTTACCTATGAGTCAGCCATTGTTTTGATGCACCTCAGCCGCCGTAGGTTGAGTCCTACAACCACGGCGGCCATGGGCGCAGGCACATCGCACCCATCTGACCAATACCGCGCTATCCAAGGCCCGGCATTGCAGTGCTCAACCATAAGAACAACAGGCGTTTTCTTTCGATTCTGCCGGCACACTCACACCTGAGGTCAGAACCACCATGAATATCCCTATGGGTAGTATCAAGCGTTGGCGCGTGCAGATTTTCGCCATTACCTGGCTGGCGTACGCCGCGTTCTATTTCACCCGCAAAGCCTTTTCGGTGGCAAAGCTGGGGATTGGCGACGACCCGAGTTTCCCCCTCGACAAAATGACGATGGCTAACCTGGATGGCCTCTATCTCGCAGCGTATGCGGTGGGCCAGTTCACCTGGGGCATGCTTGCAGACCGCTTCGGGCCACGGGTAGTGGTGCTCGGTGGCTTGTTGATTTCCGCAGGCGCGGCGCTGGTGATGGGCACCTGTGCCACTTTGCCGATTTTTGTCACCTGCATGTTGGTACAGGGCTTGGCCCAGTCCACTGGCTGGTCGGGGTTGTGCAAGAACCTCGGTAGTTTCTTCCCGGCCCAGCAGCGGGGGCGGGTGCTGGGGCTGTGGAGTTCGTGTTATGCATTTGGCGGGTTGGTCGCGTCACCGTTTGCCGGTTGGTGGGCTTATACGCTGATCGGCAGCTGGCATGCGGCGTTTATTTCCAGCGCCGCAGTGGTCGCGGTGGTGGCCGTGCTCTTCTTTATGTTCCAGCGCAATACCCCGCAGGATGTGGGCTTGCCGACAGTCGAGCCCGAGCCGGTGCTGAGCGCCGAGCAGTTGGCCGCCGAACAGCGCGTGAGCGTACTCGAGCCCCTGCGCGCGATCCTGCGCAACCGTACGGTGTTGACCCTGGGGCTGGCTTACTTCCTGCTCAAGCCGGCGCGCTACGCGATTCTGTTGTGGGGGCCGGTGATCGTCTACGAGCAGATGCCGTCGGTGGGCAAGGTCGGTGCCGCCATCGTGCCCACCGCGTTTGAGCTGGTCGGTTTATTGGGGCCGGTGTTGATCGGCCTGGCCTCCGACAAGCTGTTCGGTGCTCGGCGCATGCCCGCCTGCGTGCTCAGCCTGTTGGCGCTGACGGTTGCCCTGGCGTTGTTTATGGGCGCGCTGCACACCGGCAGTGTGGTGCTGGTGATGACGTTGCTGTTTGTCATGGGGCTGACGCTGTATGGGCCGGACTCGATGATCAGCAGCACGGCGGCCATCGACTTCGGCACCGCCAAGGCCGGCGCTACCGCTGCGGGCTTTGTCAACGGCTGCGGTTCGGTGGGAGCGATCCTGGGTGGTTTGCTGCCAGGCTATTTCGATACCGTTACGGTATTTATTGTGTTTGCCGGTGCGGCACTGTTTTCGTCGCTGGTGCTGATGCCCTACTGGAATGCCAGGCCCGCCGTACTGGCCCAGGCCGGGGATTTTGTGCCGGACCGCAATGCGGTGATCAAACCCTTGCGCACCTGAGTACCCTGGCCGGTTTTTTGGTGGAACGAAGCGTTCTCGCGCTATAAACTCTGCCCCCAAAGCGCCGGCCAGTAGACGTTTCGGCGCGATGGAAATAAGAGAGTGAGTCATGGGCGCACAGTGGAAAGTCAAACATAAAGAAGCGGCAGCCAATGCCAAGGGCAAGATTTTCGGCAAGCTGGTGAAAGAAATCACCATCGCCGCCCGCAACGGCGCCGATACCGCGACCAACGCGCACCTGCGCCTGGTGGTGGAACAGGCCAAAAAAGCCTCGATGCCCAAGGAAACCCTGGACCGCGCGATCAAAAAGGGCGCCGGTCTGCTCGGTGAGACCGTGCAATACCACCGCGTGACCTACGAAGGTTTCGCGCCGCACCAGGTGCCTTTGATCGTCGAGTGCGTGACCGACAACATCAACCGCACCGTGGCGGAAATCCGCGTGGCCTTCCGCAAGGGCCAACTGGGCGCTTCCGGTTCGGTGGCCTGGGATTTCAACCATGTGGGCCTGATCGAAGCATCGCCGGACACGCCAGACGCCGATCCAGAAATGGCCGCCATCGAAGCCGGCGCCCAGGACTTTGAAGAGGGTGAAGAAGGCGCCACCTTGTTCATTACCGAAACCACCGACCTGGATGCCGTGCAGAAAGCCTTGCCGGAGCAGGGCTTTACCGTGCTGTCGGCCAAGCTGGGCTATATCTCCAAGAACCCGGTCAGCGGTTTGACCGATGAGCAGATGGCTGAAGTCGAGGCGTTCCTGGAAGGCCTGGACAACCATGATGATGTGCAGGATATGTTTGTCGGCCTGGCGGGCTGATTTCTATCTGAGTACACGCGGGTAATATGTGGGAGCGGGCTTGCTCGCGAATGCGGTGGAACAGCCAATACATCTGTTGACTGTCACACCGCATTCGCGAGCAAGCCCGCTCCCACATGGGTTCAGGGGTGCTGCAGAGATTCCAGCAGGGCCTCGATTTCCTCAAAGCCTGGTCGGGCCAGTACATCCGGCTGACAGCAGCGTTGTTGCAGTGCCTGCAAGCCTTCGTCACTGGCCTCAACCCGCTCCAACAATTCCCCCAGCAACACTCCGAACGCGCGCACTTCAATACGCTGCAGCGCACGGGTTTCCAACGTGTCCGCCGTGGCATGGAAGGAGGCCGCGCCAAAGTCTCCCAGCAAGCAATCACCTTCTGCGTTCCACAAAATATTGTGACCATACAGGTCACCATGGGTAATGCCGTGCCGATGCAGGTGCGCCGCCACCGAAGCAACGCCCCGCGCCATGCGCAGTGCCACGTCCAGGCTGAAACGGATGGTGGGTTCGTAGACATCCCGCGTGCACGACGCCAGGCTCGGCAGGGCTGCGAGGTTGCGGTAACTCGGGTCGATCAGCTCCATCACCAGCGCGGCCTGGTTATCGGGATGGCCGACGACGCGTCCTTCAACCTTGATCAGGCTGGGATGCAGGCCGGCAGCGATGCAGGCTTGCATTTCATGCAGCGGTGAACCGTCGCTGGTGATGGTGCCCTTGTACAGCTTGACCGCGACTGGCAACGCATGGGGTTTCCACAGCGCCTTGCGAATAATCCCCGAAGCGCCTTCGCCCAGGACTTCGCCCATGTCCAGTTCCTGCCAGGCGATGTTCGGCGTCGCCTCGTCAGCGCTTACCTGCACGGCCATTTCCACCGGATTGCCGGCATAGGCCAGCCAGGTCAGGCTCGGCAGGGTCAGCAGCCACTGCGGCAGGTGGGTGAGGCGGTTGGAGGCGATGCGGATCAACTCCAGGTTTTGGCACTGGGCCAGGCTTGGCGGCAGGTCGGTCAACTGGTTACCGGCCAGCATCAGCTTTTGCAGCAAGGGGCGTTCGCCCAGTTCATCGGGCAATTGGCTGATGCAGTTGTCGGTGAGGATTAGCCAGCGCAACTGTGGCGGCAGGGCGGCAGCGGCTACCTGGCTGATCTGGTTGGCCTTGAAGCCGATCATGCTCAGCTTGGCGCACTGGCCCAGGCATTCGGGCAGTTCGGTAAAAGCGTTGTCCGAACAGAACAGCACACGCAGGTTCGTCAGGCGGTGCAGGTCGTCGGGCAGGCTGCTCAGGGCGTTGCCGGTGAGGTTGAGGATTTCCAGCGAGTCGGCCAGTTCGAAGATTTCCCGGGGGAACTCGGTCAGCCCGCAGGCCAGGTCCAGGCGCGTAACGCCAGCCAATTGGCCAGCCTTGAGTTGGGCGAGGGTATTCATGCAGGGCGCAGTGCTCGGAAGGAGGCGTAAAAGGCGCTCATGATAGCGGCTCGGGCGCGGGTTGCGGGCACAGCGTGTGCAATTGGCGCAGGCGGCTGGCGGTGCGGGCGAGGTCGATGGCCTGGCCTTCCAGGCATTTATCCAGGGGCTGGTGACCGATAAGTGTCAGTTGCTTGTCCTGGTCGTAGAGCACGTCTACCAGGTTGATAAAGCGCTGTTGCACGGCGATGGGGCATTCGGCCAGATGCGGCAGGCCGTCGATGATCCAGTGGTCGAAGTCCTGGCACAACAATAGATAATCCATGACCGCCGTGAGCTGTTCGCACAGGTCGTTGAAGGTGAACGCGATGGTTCGTGCCTGGTGGCCTCGGCACTGTAACTGCCGAGTGCCGACCTTCAGGGGGTGCGCCGGGCAATCTTTGGCAGGCAGGCCCAGGCTTTCACGCTGGCCAGCCGTACCTGGCCAGACGTACTGGCCGCCCGTGAAGCGTTGTTGCGCGTGGGCCTGGGCCAGGCTGCGAAAGTCCTGAGGCGCACTGACTTCCAGCACCTCCATGCGCGCGGCGATCAGCTCGATCACCGGCTTGAAGCGTTCGTGGTACAGCGGGTTGGGCAGCAAGCCTTCGGGTGGGTAGTTGGAGGTCACCAGCACCAGCACGCCGCGTTGGAACAGGGCCTTGAACAGGCGGCTGATGAGCATCGCATCGCCGATATCGTGCACATGGAATTCGTCGAAACACAGCACGCGGCAGCCGGTCAGCAACTCGTCCAGAGTGGCGCCCAAGGCATCGTCACGCTCGCGGTGCAGGAACATGCCTTGGTGCAGCCGGGCGAAGAAGGTGTGGAAATGCACGCGCTGCTTCTCGGCGATGGGCAGTGCCTGGAAAAATCCGTCCAGCAGCCAGCTTTTGCCGCGCCCCACCGGGCCGTGCAGGTACAGGCTGCGCGTGGCCTGGCCGTTGAGCAGGTGTTGTGCCTCGTGATTCAGGGCGGTAATCGCCCGGATTTGCCCGTCACTGAGGGTATAGCCCTGTTGTTCGGCCTTTTTTTGAAAATACGCCGGGATAGGCGAGGCGTCCGAGGCGTCGGTTTTTTTACCCAGCAGGCGCTGGAGCAGGGCAAGCACGGCCAAGAATAAACACTCTGTATTACGGTGGTCGCTCACTGTAGGACGCCCGATGCCGTTTGACCAATAGGAAAGGGCCCCAAGCCATGCAAACTGGCACTTTCGCGTTAACTGGCTAACCTCATACACAGTTGTCACCCCTGTATAAGGAATTGGGGCTGTGAAGGGACCGGCGGTATTGGCTGTCATGGGCACGATGCTCTGCAACACGGTGTTTGCTGCGCAACTCCAGGTGGAGGTGCGCATCGACGTGCAGCGGGGTTGCCAGTTGGTGGGCACCACCCGCAATGCGGGCATCGAGCAACTTGGCGTATTGGATTTCGGCAGCGGCCCGCGTCTGGATGACCCGGCCGGCCCCCTGAGTGCGGCCCTGATCAGCCAACGCCAGCCGCGCCTGGAATGTAACCCCGACACGCCTTACCAAGTGCGCGTTGACGGCGGCCTGCATGGCGGCGTCGGCGAAGTACGTTATCTCGCCAATCCGGCGCCCTCCAGTCGGCCCATCCCCTATCGAATCTATGCCGACGCCGCGCGGCTGATCCCCTTGCCAGTGGACGTGCCCATCAGTGGCCGCGTGCCGGACACCGGCTCTGTCGACCTGCCACTGTATGGCCGCATCGAACCGCTCAAAGGCATTCCCGCTGTCGGCCGTTATTCCGACCTGCTCAAGGTCACGGTCACATGGTAAGCCGCTACCTGGCTGTGACGGCCCTGGGTGGCCTGCTGTTGCTGGCGGATGACGCGCAGGCGGCGGTGGTCAACGGCCAGGTCCACGCGCGTTTGGTGATCACCGCCAGTTGCGAAGTGAGCAAAGACGTGGAAACCGCGCCGGTCACGCCTGAGGGCGGCACGGCGCTAATGGATTTCGGCAGCCAGGGGCCGACCTGGAGCAACACGCTGGGCGCGTCGATTTCCGATGCCGACAAGGCGCCGCTGTCGGTGTCCTGCAACCCCTCGGTGGTCAGCAGTTTCACGGTGACCATCGACGGCGGCGCTAATGGCGACGGCACCACGCGGCGCCTGAGCAATGGCCGCCAGACCATTCCTTATCGACTGTCGGCTGATCCCCAGGGGCGCAGTGCCTACAGGATCGGCCAGCAACGCAATTTCGTCGTGACCCAGGGCGCCCAGGTACCGATCCCGGTATTCGGTTCCGTGGTGGCGAATACCAGGGCCCTACCGGCCGGCATCTACACAGACACCCTGACGGTGACTCTGGATTGGTAAACCATGAGGATGGATATCATGCATGTACTTGTATCGCGAATCGGCCTCTGTGCCCTGGGCCTGGGGCTGGCGTCCAGCCTGAACGCGGCGACCACGGTGACCGGGCAGATCAGTTCCAGCCTGACCTTGATCGCCAGTTGCCAGGTCAACGGCTCCGGGGCGGCCACCGGGTTGAATTTCGGTAGCTTGAACTTCGGCACCACCAACAGCCTGTTTACCAATGCCGACGCCCAGTTGCTCGGCGGCACCGGTACCGGCGGCGCGTTGTCGATCCTGTGTTCGGCTGGCACCGCGCCAACGATCAAGGTGCGTGCCGGCGCCCACGACGGTGCTTCCCCCGGTGGCACCCGTGCGCTGGCCGATGGCGTGGGTAACTTCGTGCCCTACGATTTCTACACTGATAGCGGGCGTTCAGCGCTGTTGGCGATTGACGGCGTGGTGACACTCGCCACCAGTACCGGCGTGGCGCAGACCGTCAACCTTTACGGCCGGGCGGTGGGCAAGGCGGGTCTGCCGGCGGGCACCTACACCGACACCGTGGCCGTGGAACTGACGTTCTAACGATGTGGCCCAGGGTGTTGCTCGCCATCGGCCTGGCGATGCCGTTGCCGCTGTCGGCGGTGGTCAACCAGAGCTTTCAGGTGAGTGCGACCATCACGCCGGGCTGTCTGATCGTGGGCGGCGGCGCCAACTACGGCACCTTGGCCTACGGCAGTTATTCGGCCCTGGCCACCAGCACGGTCACAGCGGCTCTCACTGGCGGCGTAACCCTGCAATGCACGCCGGGCGTGGCCCTGAGCATGAGCGTGGATGGCGGCCTGTACAGCAGCACCGGGCGTAACTTGCAGCTCAACAGTGGTAGCGCGCGGGTGGCTTACCAATTGTTTCGCGATGCGGCGTTCAGCCAGAGCCTGGGGATCAACCAGAGCGTCAGCGTGACCTACAGCGATGCGAGCAACATCAGCCTGCCGATTTACGGGCGGGTGGTTTTACCGGGCAATCAGCCTGGGGGGACGTACAGCGACACGCTGCAGGTGCAGCTGACGTGGTAGGGCTAACGGTTTTAAGGAGGGGTGTCATGGGTTGTGCTTTGCGACGGTTATGGACCGCGGGTTTCGCCTTGGGGGCGTTGTGCTCGGCGGGGTTTGTACAGGCGGCCAGTTCGGTGCTGATCTGGCCCATCGACCCGGTGCTGGAGGCTGACCAACAGGCCAGCGCGCTGTGGCTGGAGAACCGTGGCACCGAGACCGCCAACCTGCAGATCCGCGTGTTTGCCTGGAGCCAGAACGGTTTCGACGAGCAGTACCAGAACCAGCGCGATGTGATCGGCAGCCCGCCGGTGGCCAAGATCGAGCCGGGCCAGAAGCAACTGGTGCGCCTGACCCGCACCCGGGAGGTACCGCCGGGGCAGGAGTTGGCCTATCGCATCATCATTGACGAAATCCCCTCGGCGCTGCAGGTGCCAGCACCGCCGGAGGGCAAGAACACGGCAGCGGCGATTCGCTTCCAGATGCGTTATTCGGTGCCGCTGTTTGCCTATGGCGCCGGCCTGTGGAGCAAGGACGACGCTACCCGCCAGCGCGACCCCAAGGGCGCGGGCAAGCCGCAGTTGAGTTGGCAGAAGGTCAACGTGGCAGGGCGCAACTACATCGAGGTGCGCAACCAGGGCGCCGTGCATGCGCGGCTTACCGATGCGTCATTCAAACAGGGCGGGCAGACCCGGCCGTTGGTGGACGGTTTGCTCGGCTATGTGCTGCCGGGCGCGAGCATGCGCTGGCCGGTGCCGGATGCCGTATCGGCCGACCAGCCGTTGCAGGTACGCGTCAACGGCGCGCCGCAACTGGAGAGCCTGGCGCCCACGCGATAGCCGTGATGTAGCGCAACGGGCACACGCCCGGGTTTTAACAGGATGGAGATGTCCATTGAAGGACACAACGCCATGGTGAGTCGTGGTTGGGCTCGGGTTTTATGGCCGTCGGTGGCAGTGGCAAGCGGGCTGTGGGGCGCAGCGATGGCGGGCGACCTGCCGCCGCCGCCCGGCAGCATGGAGGCAGTTGCCGATGCACAGCTGTTTCTGGAACTGGTGGTCAACCAGATGGACACCGGCCGCGTCATCGCGGTCGAGCAGCGCGCCGGCCAGCTGTTTGTGCCGGCCAGCGCGTTGCAGGACGTGGGCATGAAACTGCCCGGTGAGCCCGTCGGCAGTGTGGCCCTGGACCAGGTGCCGGGCCTGCACAGCGACTACGACAGCAACGGCCAGCGCCTGCTGCTGGATGTGCCGCCCTCCTGGCTGCAGGAACAGTTCATCGGCAACCGCAATACCTATCCGCGTACCCAGGCCATGAGCAGCTTCGGCGCCTTGCTCAACTATGACGTGTATTTCAATGACACCGACGATGGCGGCAGTTACCTCGCGGCCTGGAACGAAGTACGGCTGTTCGACACCTGGGGCACCTTGTCCAACACCGGGCAACTGCGCCAGACCCTGTCCGATGGAATCAGCGGCGGCACCCTCAACAATGGTTACCGCCGTTACGACACCACCTGGCGTTTTTCCGACGATGAGCGCCTGCTGACCTACGAGGCCGGCGACGTGATCAGTGGCGCGCTGCCCTGGAGTAGCTCGGTGCGCCTGGGCGGGGTGCAACTTTCCCGGGATTTTGCCGTGCGCCCCGACCTGGTCACGTACCCCTTGCCGCAGTTTGCCGGTGAGGCGGCGGTGCCCTCGTCGGTGGACCTGTTTATCAACGGCTACAAATCCGACAGCGCGCGACTGCAACCCGGCCCCTACACCCTGACCAACATCCCATTCATCAACGGTGCCGGCGAGGCCGTGGTGGTCACCACCGATGCCCTGGGCCGCCAAGTGTCGACCACGGTACCGTTCTACGTCACCAGCACCTTGCTGCAACAAGGCTTGACGGACTTTTCGCTGGCCGCCGGTACCTTGCGCCGTGACTACACCCTACGGGACTTCGGCTACGGACCGGGCGTGGCCAGTGGCACGTTCCGCTATGGCTATTCCGATAACCTGACTCTGGAGAGCCACGCTGAAGCCTCCAGCGACCTGACCCTCGGCGGGCTCGGTGGCAACCTGCGCCTGGGCAACTTCGGCGTGCTCAATACCGCCCTCAGCCAGAGCCAGTTCGACAGCCGCACGGGCCAGCAACTGAGCCTCGGTTACCAGTACAACAGCACGCGCTACAGCTTTATGTACCAACGGGTGGAACGTCGCGACGACTACGCCGACCTGACTCTGGTCGATACCCCATACGCCAGTCTCAGCAAGCGCAGCGAGCAGGTGACCCTGAGCCTCAACCTCCAACGTTTCGGCAGCCTGGGCCTGGGCTATTTCGACGTGCAGGCGGCGGACGACTCGCGCACGCGCCTGCTCAACCTGAGCTGGAGCAAGCCGTTGTGGCGCAACACCAGCTTTTATCTGTCAGCCAACCGCGAAATCGGTGACAGCAACTGGGCCATGCAGGCGCAACTGGTCATCCCGTTCGACCTCAACGGCAGCCTGGCCTTGAGCACCGAGCGCAGCAAGGACGGCGCCAGTCGCCAGCGCATCAACTACAGCCGCGCGGTGCCCAGCGAAGGCGGGGTGGGCTACAACCTCGGCTATGCCCAGGGCGATGCCCCCAGCTATCGACAGGCCGACCTGACCTGGCGCTTGCAGTCGGTGCAGTTGCAGGCCGGCGTGTACGGCAGCAGTGAGGCCATGACGCGCTGGGCCGATGCCAGCGGCTCGCTGGTGTGGATGGGCGGCGAAACCTTTGCCGCCAACCGCATCAATGACGCCTTTGTGGTAGTGAGCACCCAAGGCTTTGCCGGGATTCCGGTGCGCTACGAAAACCAGCTGGTGGGCCAGACCGACCGCAACGGCCATTTGCTGGTGCCGTGGAGCAGTGCCTATTACCGCGGCAAATACGAGATCGACCCCTTGAACCTGCCGGCGAATGTGCAAAGCCCCAATGTTGAGCAGCGCGTATCGGTACGCCGTGGCAGCGGTTACTTGCTGGAATTCCCCCTGCGCCGGGTGCTCGCTGCAAGCATCACTCTGGTGGACCGCCAGCATCAGGAGTTGCCGCTGGGCAGCTTGGTAATGCACGAGCAAAGCAACACCCAGGCGGTGGTCGGCTGGGATGGCCTGGTGTATCTGGAAAACCTCAGCGCGCACAACACCTTGCAGGTCACCCTCGGTGAGGGCCGCACCTGCCAGGCGACATTCGATATTGATGAGCAGCAACAGGACGTGCCCTTGATCGGGCCATTAGTGTGCCAATGAGGCATCGAACAGGGAGTGTTCAGGTGAGGGGCAGCGTAGGGTTATATGGCGTAGGTTTGTTGTTTTGCGGGCAGGCGATGGCGGCGTGTTCGGTGGCGTCCACCGTGCCGGCCAGTTTCGGCTCAATCAGCTCAATGACGGTGCGCACCGCCGCGCAAACCAGCTCTACGACTAATTCGGGGTTGAGTTGCACCTCGGCGTTGATATCGCTGCTGGTGTCCACCGACCACTTTTACGCCACGATCACATCGTCGCAAAGTGGCATGGTCGGGCCGACCGGTGATGTGATCAGCTATACGATTTATGGCAACAACAGCACCAGCTATCCCATCACCCGTGGCAGCCAATTCGATTTCGGCGGCGCTGGCGGCATCGCCCAGAGCATTGGCCTGATCGCAGGGCCCGGCGCGAAAACCGTACCGCTGTACCTGAGCAGCATCACCGGCAGCAACGTCGCCGCCGGGGTGTACACCGAGACATTGAGCATCGCCTGGGTGTGGAACTATTGCTCGGGGATCGGCCTTGGCGGCATTTGCCTGGGACGTGACACTGGCAGTGGCACGGCGTCCCTGACCGTCAGCATGACCGTGACCAACGACTGCCAGATCACCGCCCCGAATATCAGCTTCGGCAGCGCGCCGGTGGTCAGTGGGTTTACCGCGGTGAGCGGGCAGACCATCAACATCGCCTGCACCAAGGGCAGCGCCTATACCGTCGGCTTGAGCGATGGCCAGAACCCGGTGAGTGTCGGCGGCCGGCGACGTATGGTTTCCGGCGGCAATTACCTGGCCTATGACATTTTCAAAAGTGCCGGCACCACGCGCTGGGGCAGTGTCGGCGCGGCGCGGCGGGCCAGCTCCACGGCCGAGGTCAACCCCGGAAACGGCTTGGGCAATGGCAGCCAGGTGTACAACTACAACGCCAAGGTCTACACCGACCAGCCCACACCACCGGCTGGCACCTATCTGGATAATGTGGTGCTGGACGTCGGTTTCTAGAATGGCGTCTGCAACGCGGCGGCCTGATCCACCGGGCTGACCATCGCATAGTTGTAGCCGCCGCCCGACCAGTAGTCGGCCTGCAAGCCATCGGCACTGCGGCTGCCGCGAGGCAGGAAACCGTTGTTCGGGCCCGGCGGGCGGATGTAGAAGCTGATGCGCCGGCCTTGGGCGTCCTGGTACAGCACCATGGCTGCCGCGCCTTGGTCGGTGGTGAGCAGGCGCCCGCTGACCGGCTTGAAACCGGCTTGGCTCAGGTCGGGCAGGCGATGGGCCTGGTTGAAATAACGGTCGAGCCAGGCCTGCATGGTGCCGCGGTCCTGGGCGTTGTAGTCGGCGGGCATGATGCCGTCCTGGGCAAACAGGCGATAGGCCTGCATGGCGTCGGTCATCGGCAACAGCGGCGGCTGGGTGGCTTCACGGGCGTGCCAACCGCCAACCCCGCCGAGGCTCACGGCGATCAGCAACAACGCCGCCGTGGCCAGGTGCCGACGGGACTGTTTCTTGATGCGCTGGCGAATCAGCGCCGGGTCCAGTGCCGGGTTGTGCGGCTGTTGCAGGGCGCCGCTCAATGACGCACGCAGCAGCTGCGCATCCTGTTGCCAGGCCTGTACCTGGGCCGCCACTTCGGGGTGGCTGGCCAGCCAGGTTTCAAGCACACGGCGATCAGTGTCGAGCAATTGGTGATCGACGTAGGCATGTAAATCGCGTTCGCTGGGGGGCAGGCTGATCATTTGAGTCTCCGCAGGGCAGGGCCGGTCATTTCGCCATCGCTGAGTTGACGCAGCGCTTGGCGTGCGCGGGACAGGCGTGACATCACGGTGCCGATGGGCACCTTGAGGATCTCGGCCACTTCCTTGTAGCTCAAGCCCTCGACGGACACCCACAGCAACAGGGCGCGCTGTTCGGTGTTCAGTTGGTCGAAGGCTTGCAGGGTGGATTGGGCCAGCACCGTGCGTTCCACCGAAGGTTGCACGTCATCGCGGCCGGTGAAGAATTCGAGCATGCGTGCATAGCGGCGGTTGCGGCGGTGGGCGTCGAGGAACTGGCGGTAGAGGATCGAAAACAGCCAGGCGCGCAAATCGCCCTCGATACGTTTATCGGCCCAGGCGACGATGGCGCGCTCCAGGGTCGATTGCACCAGGTCATCGGCGCTGCTGCTGTTGCGCGTCAGGGACACGGCAAAACGCCGCAACCTGGGAATGAGTTCACGTAACTGTTCGTCGAGTTCATGCATGGGCGTCTGGCTGGTCACTACGCTGGGACTAGAGAGACGTCCGGCGTTGAAGGTTATTCCCCGTCCCGCAAAATAAATCCAGGGCCTGGGAATAGAGCCAATCGGCGTTCGTCTTAATGCTCCGACCTTATGTTTCAGCCTGAGGCCTCTGGCCCTGGAGTTCCTGCATGGTAGATCACTCATCACCCCCCCGTCCTCCATTGAGCACTGCGAGCCTGATCGCACGACTTGCCGGCATCGGTGCCGTGGTTGCGGTTGTTGCCGGGGCATTTGCCTACGTCAATGGCACGCTCGACCCACAACGCCTGCGGCCAAAAACCTTGGTCAATGCCCTGGAAATCAATAACGGCGTGCATCCGGGCTTTCGCCGTAACCATGCCAAGGGCGTATGCGTGGCGGGTTATTTCGAGAGCAGTACCGAGGCCCGTGCCTATTCCAACGCCCAGGTGTTCAGCGAGGCCAAGACTCCGATCATCGGCCGCTTTGCCTTGCCCAGCGGCAACCCCTACGCGCCGGACAGCAGTGTGCCGATTCGCAGTTTCGCCGTGCAGTTCAGCCAGGCCAACGGCCAGCAATGGCGTACGGGGATGAACAGCATGCCGGTGTTCCCGGTGGGCACGCCCGAGGCGTTCTACCAGTTGCTCAAGGCCGGCGCGCCAGATCCGGCCACCGGCAAGCCGAACCCGTCAAGCATGCCGGCGTTTTTTGTCGCACACCCCGAGACAGCGCCATTCCTGGCCTGGGTCAAGACCGCCAAGCCATCGGCCAGTTATGCGACTGAAACCTATAACGGCATCAACGCGTTTTACCTGGTGGCTGCCGATGGTACGCGCCAGGCCGTGCGTTGGGAGGTGGTGCCCCAGAGCCAGGACGCGGCGGGTGATACCGCACCTGCTGGCAGTGACTTCCTCGAGCAGGACTTGGTGCGACGCCTGGCCGCCGGGCCATTGCGTTGGCAGTTGAACATGACCCTGGCCAACCCCGGCGACCCGCTGGACGACGCAAGCAAGACCTGGACCGGCGCGCACAAGGTCCTCAACGCCGGCACGTTGGTGCTGCAAAGCAGCCAGCCCCAGGCAGACGGTGATTGCCGCGATATCAACTTTGACCCGCTGATTCTGCCCAGTGGTATCCAAGCCTCCAACGACCCCTTGCTGGCCGCCCGTTCGGCCGCGTATGCCAGTTCGTACCTGCGCCGCGCCGGTGAAGTCAGCCCGTTGCACAGCGCCCCTCAGGAGTCGAAGCCATGAATGCTCAACCACGGTTCTTTGCGCCCTTGGCGCGCGTGTTGCACTGGCTGATGGCGTTGATGATCATCGCCATGCTGTTTATCGGCGCGGGTCTGGCGGCGTCGGTGTCGGAGCGCCATGAGTGGCTGATCCACCTGCACAAGCCGCTGGGCATTGCGATTCTGGCGCTGGTGATCGTGCGCCTGGCGGTGCGTTTCTCGACGCGCCAACCGCCGTTGCCAGCGGATTTACCGGTGTGGCAAAGGCTCGCAGCCAAGGCTTCCCATGTGCTGTTGTACGCGTTGATGCTGGTGTTGCCGCTGCTGGGTTGGGCGATGATTTCAGCGGCTGGCGACCCGGTGATGCTCAGCAGTAACCTGCAACTGCCCGCACTGGTGGGGGCGAATGCGCCGTTGTTCGCGCTGTTGCGCAAGGCCCACGGCTACCTGGCCTATCTGCTGTTTCTCACCGTGCTGGTGCATCTGGCGGCCGCGTTGTTCCACGGTTTGATCCGCCGCGATGGTGTCTTGCAAAGCATGACCGGCAGCAAGGATTGACCGCTCTTGTGGCGAGCGAGCTTGCTCGCGCTGGGCTGCGAAGCAGCCCCAAAACAGCCTGCTCGGTGTGTCAGGTGATCCGGCAGTGATTTTCATGGGGCCGCTATGCGGCCCAGCGCGAGCAAGCTCGCTCGCCACAAAAAGCTTGTCACAGGGGGTTAGCGCAGACGCCCGACGATATCAGCGACGCTGCTCAATACGTCCTTGCCCAACTGTTTTGAACGATCGCCTGACCAGCCAGTTCGCAGGTTGGGTGCGTCGTCGTTGTCCTTGAAGGGCATTTCCAGGGTCAGGGACAGGCAGTCGTATTTTTCTCCTACCGCGTTGCAGGCCAGGGTCATGTTGGCTTGGCCGGGCAGGTCGCGGGTGTAGCCGTGGGTGGTCTGGAAGTCTCGTGTCAGGTGGCTCAAATGGCTGCGGAAGTGTTTTTCCAGGGCTTCGATACGCGGGGTGTAGCCAGGGTTGCCTTCGCAGCCGGCGGTGAACACGTAGGGGATTTCTTCATCGCCGTGGATGTCGAGGAACATATCCACGCCGTACTTTTCCATCTGTTGCTGGACGAACAGGACCTCGGGGCTGAGTTCCTGGCTGGCGCTTTGCCAGGCGCGGTTCAGGTCCTGGCCCATGGCGTTGGTGCGCAGGTGGCCGTGGAAGGCGCCATCCGGGTTCATGTTTGGTACCAGGTACAGATCGGCGACGGCCAGCAGTTTTTTCAGTTCGTCGTCGCCGTCCTTTTGCAGGCGCTCAATCACGCCCTCCATAAACCATTCGGCCATGTGTTCCCCGGGGTGCTGCTGGGCGATGATCCACACCTTGCGCCGGCCCTCGATTCCTTTGCCTCGGCGCAGCAGTTGAATATCGCGGCCTTCAGCGCTCTTGCCGGTGGCCAGCAGGGTGACCCCGGCGTACTTCAGGGCTTGCTCGATCAACCAGTCATGGCGTTCACGGCTGTAGGGCTCGAAGTAGGCAAACCAGGCGTGCTTTTCCCGGGTCTGGAGGTTGATGTGCAGGATCTCGCCATCAAAGCGCGTAGGTACCCGGAACCAGTTGATATGGTCGTAGGACGCCACGGCGTTGTAGCCGCTCCAGGCATGCTTGTAGGACGAGCGCCCTGCGTTGCTCAAGCGAAAGGTATGGGTGTGCCCCACGTGCATGCCTTCGGCCTTGAAGTGGAACCATTGGTAGTGATCGCTGCGGGTGTCGGGTTTGATTGCCAGCAACAACTGATAAGCGTCGCTGGCATCCAGGACCTGGATGTTGCCGCTGTCGAAGTCGGTGCTGATCTTGATGGAGGTCAAGGCCACGGTCATAGTCTGGTTGCCTGAATATGAGTGATGTGGCGGCTATCTTACACAGGCGTTCGGTAAAACCTGGATGCAAAAATTGTTGCAGGGGGAGGGGGCGTCATCCGTGACGCCGCCGCAGCTTAGAGTCTATGAGATTGATTCTCAAGCGCTAATTCGCAGAGATACGCGCTAGAGCACTCGGACGACTTTCTTTGGGCGATAGTCTTTTGCTACCATGCGCGCCATCGAGCAACACACAGTCTTCATTAGCCTGAAGCCATGCCAGGAAAACTGGCAAAAAAAAGACCCGGCCAAAGAGCCGGGTCAAAAACCGTGATTAGCCTGATGAGGAGATATTCCAAGAGTCCGACCTAAGGTCTCTTGGTCTATCGACTGATCTCGCGATCAGCTGAGTCCAATAATAATCATTATCATTTGCAAGTCAAATGTTTTTATCCGTGGGATAGAAATATTTTTCTTTCATGCCTGCTAAGCGTTTGCCGCCGCTCTGGGCGCTTGCAACGACCGCTCCACCATCGCCTTCGCCATATCGATCAAATACACCACTGAAAACGCCAGGTCGCGCTGGTTGCCCTGATGGGTGCACGCCGACTCGTAGGCGGTTGCCGCTGCACTGCGCAACAGGTCCGAGGCGTGTATCAGGGCCTCCTCCTGGCTGACTTCGGGTTTGATCGCGAACATGGCCCCGTCCGAATCCGGCGTCGACCGATTTTCTTTCAAGTAGTAGTCCAGTGCGCGCTGGGCCGCGCCACTGTTGCACATGTCGTTTACTTCAGTCAGTTCGGGCGTTGGGTGCGTGCGGGTCGTCATAAGCGGCAATACTCCGGTGGGTGTCGAAATCCTTGGGCTTGATGATAGTACGTATCGTATTCCTGTCGTTTTATGGATTACTACAAACTGTTTATTGCCCGCAAAAACGGGCGCCGTATTGTGATGCGCCATGGATAACTGGATAGCGTTGGTCAAGGCCAACATGAAAGACCGCAAGGTCACGCAGGATGAACTGGCGCGGCGCCTGGGCATGTCCCAGGGCGGCGTCGGCCATTGGCTCAATAAACGCCGTGTGCCGAGCCTGGCGGACATGAACCGTGTGCTCGCCGAACTGGGGTTGGGGTATTTGGAGGTGGCGCTGGAGATTCGTGAACGGGCCGCGCAAGTGCCGGAACTGGACCCCCACTACAATCCGTATTTCCGCTACCCGGTCAGCGACTGGAAGCAGGCCTGCGAGCTGCGTGAGGAGCGTGCGCCTTATAGAACCGAGCGCTACGAATTGACCGATTACCACGCCCGAGGCGAGGCATTCTGGTTGCCGGTGACGGGAGACGCCATGACCGCCCCCACGGGTATGAGTATTGCGGCTGGCATGATGATCCTGGTTGACCCGGCCATCGCACCCGAGCCCGGCAGGCTGGTGGTGGCCCAATGGGCCGGTAACCCCCAGGCCACCTTTCGCCAATTGCAGGAAGAAAGCGGCCAGCACTACCTGGTGCCGCTCAACCCCACTTACCCCAAGGTGCTGCTCAGCGACGGCTGCCGCCTCCTGGGTGTGGTGGTGCAAGCCACGGCGAAGTTCTAGTCGGCTGTTTCCAGCTCCACCAGCGCGCTGCCTTCGGCTACCATTTCACCTTCCTGGCAGAACAGCGCCTTGACTACCCCGGCGTGGGGCGCACGGATGCTGTGTTCCATCTTCATGGCTTCGAGCACCACCAGTTGAGTACCAGCCTCAACGGTTTGGCCCACCTCCACGAGCACCCGCACGATGCTGCCGTTCATGGGGGCGGTGAGGCCGCCCTGATGGGATTGATTGGCCTCGACCGCCGCAATCGGGTCGAACAGGCTGACGGCATGCATCTCGCCGTCCCAACGCAGGTACAGGCTGCCTTCACTGCGCACCGCCAGATGAGCACGGCGCACGCCCTGATGTTCAGTCAGCAACTGTTCGCCGCATAACTGAGACGGTTGCCCGGTCAGTGTCACCAGCCGATCCTGCCCATTGCAGCTCAGGTGCAGCGACACCTCGGCAGGCAGGCCCGCGCGAAAGCCCTGGTGACTTGCCCAAGGCCCGTCACCCACCGGCAAGCTCTGCATAAACGCCGAGCCCGCCGCTTGCCAGAACTCATCGCTCAAGGCTCCTGGCGTCGGCAACAGCTCACCCTGATAGCGCGGGATAAACCCGGTATCCAACTCGGCCGCGGCAAACGCAGGGTGCCCGATGATGCGCCGCAAAAAGCCCAGGTTGGTCTTGAGCCCGCCGACCGCAAACTCATCCAGCATGCTTAATAAGCGCAGGCGCGCCTGTTCGCGGTCTTCACCCCAGGCAATCAACTTGCCGAGCATCGGGTCGTAGAAGGGCGACACGCTGTCGCCTTGCTCGACGCCGCTATCCACCCGGCGTCCAGGGCCCGGGCTGGACTCGCGGTACAGCGCCAGGTGCCCGGTGGCCGGCAGAAAGTCATTGGCCGGGTCTTCGGCATACAGCCGCACTTCAATTGCATGACCGTTCAACGCGACCTGCTCTTGCGTGATCGGCAGCGCCTCGCCCTGGGCAACCCGGATCTGCCAGGCCACCAGGTCGAGGCCGGTAATCGCTTCGGTCACCGGATGCTCCACCTGCAGCCGCGTGTTCATCTCCATGAAGAAAAACTCGCCACGGGCATCCAGCAAAAACTCCACCGTACCTGCGCCGACATACCCGATGGCCTGGGCAGCGCGCACGGCCGCTTCGCCCATGGCCCGGCGCTGCTCGACACTCAAGCCGGGTGCCGGGGCTTCTTCCACGACCTTTTGATGACGACGCTGGATCGAGCAGTCGCGTTCATTGAGGTACAAGCAATGACCCTGCTGGTCGGCAAACACTTGGATCTCGACATGCCGCGGCTTGAGCAGGTATTTCTCCACCAGCATCTGCCCGTTGCCGAACGACGACAGCGCCTCACGCTGGGCGGAAGCCAGGGCTTCGGCCAGTTGGCTGACGTCCTCGACCACTTTCATGCCCTTGCCACCGCCACCCGCCGTGGCCTTGAGCAGCACCGGGTAGCCGATACGCTCACAGGCGGCGCGGAAGGTCTCCAGGTCTTGGGCCTCGCCGTGATAACCCGGCACAAGGGGTACGCCAGCCGTTTCCATCAAGGCCTTGGCCGCGGATTTGCTGCCCATGGCGTCGATGGCCGAGGCGGGCGGGCCGAGGAAGATCAAGCCTGCCGCCTCGATGGCCCGGGCGAAGCCGGCGTTTTCCGAGAGGAAGCCGTAGCCGGGGTGAATCGCCTGGGCGCCGCTGGCGTGGGCGGCGGCAATCAGCTTGTCGATTTGCAGGTAACTATCGGTGGCCTTGCTGCCGCCCAGGTCGACGCGGATATCGGCTTCACGGCTATGGCGGGCATCGCGGTCGATGGCGCTGTGCACAGCCACGGTGGTCAACCCCATGGCCTTGGCGGTACGCATGACCCGGCAGGCGATTTCGCCACGGTTGGCCACCAGAACGGTGTTGAGTGTGCTCATGAACGCGGCTCCTGGGTTTGCCAACTTGGCGCACGTTTTTGCAGAAATGCACGCAAACCTTCCTGGCCCTCGGCGCTCACCCGGATGCGCGCAATGGCGTTTTCGCAATAGCGGCGCAGCGCGGGGGTGAGGGCACCGTTGCCCACTTCCCGCAGCAAATCCTTACTGGCACGCATGGCCGCCGGGCTGTTTTGCAGCAGGTTGGTGACCCACTGGTCCACCTGTTGATCCAGGCTCTCGGCAGGATAACTTTCCGCCAGCAAGCCGATCTCCCGTGCGCGTTGGCCGCCGAACCGCTCGGCTGTGAGTGCATAACGACGGGCAGCGCGTTCGCCGATGGCCTGCACCACGAACGGGCTGATCACCGCCGGCGCCAGGCCGATACGCACTTCCGACAGGCAGAACTGCGCGTCGTCGGCACCGATGGCCATGTCACAGCAGCTGATCAGGCCCAGCGCGCCCCCGTAGGCCGCACCTTGCACCACCGCCAGCGTGGGGATTTTCAGTTTGGACAGGTTGTACATCAGCTCTGCCAGTTCCCGGGCGTCGTCCAGGTTGGTGTGGTAGTCCAGCTCGGCCGATTGCTGCATCCAGGCCAGGTCGGCACCGGCGCTGAAGTGCTTGCCACGCCCGCGCAGTACCAGGAAGCGCAGGGACGGGTCGCCTTGTACGCGGTCAAGAGCCAGGATCAATTCGCGGATCATCTCGGCGTTGAACGCGTTGTTCTTGGCTTCGCGGCTGAGCCACAGCGTGGCAAAGCCACGGCGGTCAGTGATCAGTTCGAGGGTGTTGAAGTCGCTCATGCAAGGAGCTCCATGATAATGAGAGGCCTCCTGTAGGAGCGAGCTTGTTGTGGCGAGCAAGCTTGCTTGCGCTGGGGTGCGCAGCGCCCCCAAAAAAGCCGGGACTGCTGCGCAGTCAGCGGGAGCAAGCTCCCTCGCCACAACAGGCGCGCTCCTACAGGTTACATGCGGAACACGCCGAAGCGGCTCGGCTCGATGGGGGCGTTCAGTGCGGCGGACAAGGCCAGGGCCAGCACGTCACGGGTCTGCAGCGGGTCGATCACGCCGTCATCCCACAAGCGCGCGCTGGAGTAGTAGGGATGGCCCTGGGTTTCATACTGGTCGAGGATCGGCTGCTTGATCGCGGCTTCCTCCTCGGCACTGAAACCGTTGCCGGCGCGCTCAGCCTGTTCGCGCTTGACCTGTGCCAACACCCCGGCGGCCTGTTCGGCCCCCATCACGCCAATGCGTGCGTTGGGCCACATCCACAAAAAGCGCGGGTCGTAGGCGCGGCCACACATCCCATAGTTACCCGCACCAAAGCTGCCACCGATGATCACGGTGAATTTCGGCACCTTGGCGCACGCCACGGCGGTGACCAGCTTGGCGCCGTGCTTGGCAATGCCGCCGGCTTCGTACTTCTGGCCGACCATGAAGCCGGTGATGTTTTGCAGGAACAGCAGTGGAATCCCGCGCTGGCAGGCCAGTTCGATAAAGTGCGCGCCTTTTTGCGCGGCTTCGGCGAAGAGGATGCCGTTGTTGGCCAGGATCGCTATCGGGTAGCCATGCAAGTGCGCAAAGCCGCACACCAGGGTCGTGCCGAACAGGGCCTTGAACTCATCGAACACCGAGCCGTCCACCAGCCGTGCGATGACTTCGCGCACATCAAAGGGTTGCTTGGCATCCGCCGGGATCACGCCGTACAACTCTTCGCTGCTGTACAGCGGCGCCACCGGCGGGCGTTGCAGCAGCTCACCCTGCTTGCGCCAATTGAGGTTGGCCACGCTGCGCCGGGCCAGCGCCAGGGCGTGTTCATCGCTGTCGGCATAGTGGTCGGCCACGCCCGAGACCTTGCAGTGCACATCGGCGCCACCCAGCTCTTCGGCGCTCACCACTTCACCGGTGGCGGCCTTCACCAGCGGCGGGCCGGCAAGGAAGATGGTGGCTTGCTGGCGCACCATGATCGCTTCGTCGGCCATGGCCGGCACGTAGGCGCCGCCGGCGGTGCACGAGCCCATCACCACGGCAATCTGAGGAATGCCCTGGGCGCTCATATTGGCCTGGTTGAAGAAGATCCGCCCGAAATGCTCACGGTCGGGGAACACCTCGTCCTGGCGCGGCAGGTTGGCGCCGCCGGAGTCCACCAGGTAGATACACGGCAGGCGGTTTTGCTCGGCGATGGTCTGGGCGCGCAGGTGTTTTTTAACGGTCAGCGGGTAATAGGAGCCGCCTTTGACCGTGGCATCGTTGGCCACAATCATGCATTCGACGCCTTCCACCCGGCCGATGCCGGCAATCACCCCGGCAGCCGGGACGTCTTCGCCATACACCTGGTGGGCGGCCAGTTGGCTCAGCTCGAGAAACGGCGAACCCGGATCGAGCAGACGGTTGATACGCTCGCGGGGCAACAGCTTGCCGCGTGACGTGTGGCGTTCCTGGGCCTTGGCGCCGCCACCTTGATGGACGTGGGCGAGCAGGCTGTGCAGGGCGTCGACCTGTTCAAGCATCGCCGCGTGGTTGGCGGCGAATTCCGCCGAGCGCGGGTTGAGCTGGGTGTGCAAGGTGGCCATGGGCGTGCTCCTTCAGCGGGTTTCGTTGAACAGTTCGCGACCGATCAACATCCGCCGAATCTCACTGGTGCCCGCACCAATTTCGTAGAGCTTGGCGTCACGCAGCAGGCGCCCGGCGGGGAATTCATTGATATAGCCATTGCCGCCCAGAATCTGGATTGCATCCAGGGCCATTTGCGTGGCGCGCTCGGCGCTGTAGAGGATCACGCCCGCAGCGTCCTTGCGCGTGGTCTCGCCGCGTTCACACGCCTGCGCCACCGCGTAGAGGTAAGCGCGGCTGGCGTTGAGCTGGGTGTACATATCGGCGACCTTGCCCTGGATCAACTGGAATTCGCCGATGCTCTGGCCGAACTGCTTGCGGTCGTGGATGTAGGGCACGATCAAGTCCATGCATGCCTGCATGATCCCGGTAGGGCCACCGGAAAGCACCACGCGCTCGTAGTCCAGGCCGCTCATCAACACTTTCACGCCGCCATTGAGCACGCCGAGGATGTTTTCTTCGGGTACCTCGACGTCGTCGAAAAACAGCTCGCAGGTGTTGGAGCCGCGCATGCCCAGTTTGTCGAATTTGTTGCTGCGGCTGAAGCCTTTCCAGTCGCGCTCGACGATGAAAGCGGTGATGCCGTGGGGGCCTTTTTCCAGGTCGGTCTTGGCGTAGATCACATAGGTGTTGGCGTCCGGGCCGTTGGTGATCCAGGTCTTGCTGCCATTGAGTACGTAATGGTCGCCGCGCTTGTCGGCGCGCAGTTTCATCGACACCACGTCGGAACCGGCATTCGGCTCGCTCATGGCCAGGGCGCCGATGTGCTCGCCGCTGATCAGCTTGGGCAGGTACTTGAGTTTTTGTGCGTGGTTCCCGTTGCGGTTGATCTGGTTGACGCACAGGTTGGAGTGCGCCCCGTAGGACAACGCAACCGAGGCCGAGCCACGGCTGATTTCTTCCATGCTCACCACATGGGCCAGGTAACCGAGGCCGGCACCGCCGTATTCCTCGGGCACGGTGATGCCCAGCAGGCCCATGTCGCCGAACTTGCGCCACAGGTCGGCGGGGAACAGGTTGTCGATGTCGATCTGGGCCGCGCGCGGTGCGATCTCCTTGGCCACGAAGGACTGCACCTGGTCGCGCAGCATGTCGATGGTCTCGCCGAGGGCGAAGTTCAGGGACGGGTAACTCATGGACAGGCACCTTAATGTGAGCTTTGTTGTTGTGTGGGCAGGGCGCGGGAGGAGGGCGCTCACCTTTACGTTAACGTAAGCTTGCGTTGCGGCGCTGTCAATCGTAGTTTACGTATACGTCAACCTACAAAAAAGATAACAGGGGTCGTTATGGATCAACCGAACCAGAGTTACAGCCGTGGCTCCCAGGACAAGGCCTTGCTGGCCATGACCATTGGCCAGGCATTCGATCGCACCGTCGCTCAGCATCCAGATGGCGAAGCCTTGGTGGTGCGTCACCAGCAGCAGCGCTACACTTGGCGGCAGCTGGCCGAGACAGTTGAGCTGCACGCCCGCGCATTCATCGCCCTAGGCATGCAAACCGGCGACCGCCTGGGTATCTGGGCGCCTAACTGTGCCGAGTGGCTGATCTGCCAGGTGGCGAGCGCCAAGCTCGGGGTGATCCTGGTCAATATCAACCCGGCCTATCGCAGCAGCGAGTTGGACTACGTGCTCAAACAATCCGGCTGCCAATGGCTGGTATGCGCCGGTTCGTTCAAAAGCTCCGATTACCACGCCATGCTCCAGGCGTTGAAATCCGAGCTGCGCGGCCTCATCAGCCTAGACCCCAGCCCGCCGCCGGCATTCATGCCCTGGTCGCAGTTGGCGGCGCTTGGCGCAGGCGTGCCGCCCGAGCACCTGCACAGCCGCCAGGCCAGCCTGCATTTCGATCAACCCGTGAATATCCAGTACACCTCCGGCACCACCGGCTTCCCCAAGGGCGCCACCCTCAGTCACCACAACATCCTCAATAACGGTTACATGGTCGGTGAAAGCCTGGGCCTGACGGCAGGGGACCGCCTGGTGATCCCAGTGCCGCTGTACCACTGCTTCGGCATGGTCATGGGCAACCTCGGTTGTATCACTCACGGCACCACCATGATCTACCCCAATGACGGCTTCGACCCGTTGCTGACGCTGAGCGCCGTCGCCGAAGAACAAGCCACCGGCTTATATGGCGTGCCGACCATGTTTATCGCGCTGCTCGATCACCCACGCCGGGCCGAGTTCGAGGTGTCCAGCCTGCGCACCGGGATCATGGCCGGGGCGACATGCCCGATCGAGGTGATGCGTCGGGTCATCCATGAGCTGCACATGGCAGAGGTGCAGATTGCCTATGGCATGACTGAAACCAGCCCGGTGTCGCTGCAGACCGGCGCAGATGACGATATCGAACGGCGTGTCACCACGGTGGGCCGCACCCAACCGCAACTGGAAACCAAGATTGTCGACGAGGCCGGTAACACCGTGGCCCGTGGCGTGATCGGTGAACTGTGCACCCGCGGCTACAGCGTGATGCTGGGTTACTGGAACAACCCTGACGGCACTCGCGAGTCCATCGATGAGGCCGGCTGGATGCACACCGGCGACCTGGCGACCATGGATGAGCAGGGTTACGTGTGCATCGCCGGGCGTAACAAGGACATGATCATTCGCGGTGGCGAGAACGTTTACCCGCGGGAGCTGGAAGAGTTTTTCTTTACTCATCCGGCCGTGGCGGACGTGCAGATCGTTGGCATCCCGGATGAACGTTATGGCGAAGAGATTGTTGCCTGGATCAAGTTTCATCCCGGTCAAGTGGCCAACGAGCTGGAGTTGTTGAGCTGGTGCAAGGACCGCATCGCCCATTTCAAGACGCCCAGGCATTTCAAATTCGTGGATGAGTTTCCGATGACAGTCACGGGCAAGATCCAGAAGTTTCGCATGCGCGAGATTTCCATCCAGGAGCTGCAAGCGCGCTGACAACGTCAACCCCCTGTGGGAGCTGACTTGCCTGCGATGGCGGCCTGACTGCCGGCCCACATCTACCTGATACCCCGCGAACCTGCTGCGCCACCAAAATAGTTAAACCCAGAAAGCACAAAGGGGACCCGAAGGTCCCCTTTAATTTGTCGTTGCGTGCTCTTTTCTTATTATTGAGGGGCGGCCTGTTGTTGTTTTTGGTAGCCGTGGCCCGTACCGCTTTTTTGGCGACCCCCATCCGGGGTCAAGAGCAAACGTATTTTTTTGAACGCTGACCTGCTTCTTCGTAAACGATCCAACCAGTGGGTAGCTACCTGAGGTAGTTTTATTTTTCTCTATCCGGTTGCGGGTTGCGGCATGCCGTACCCTGGGAAGCACATCTTCTCCAAAAAAATCTGTTAGCTGCGTCTCTGCCGTGTTGTTTTTGTTATGTCAGAGTCGTTTCGTCTTATTTTTATTAGGTTTGGCGCTTTTTATTCTTGTTATGCCATAGAGATAGCAGAAGGCGTGCCAACTTTTTAAAAGCCTTTAAAATCAACGAGTTGGTTTTTTGTCAGTATTTTCTTTCAGTTTGCACGGCGGATTTTGTTCCCGCGTTACCCGTTATGCCGGTGTGCGGTAACACATTGTCACAGCTGTGCTACTCACCTGCGTTACGCACCTTCGCCACGCGGGAACCCGTAGGCCGTCCCAGCACCTGGCTGATCTGCTGGCCGGCGCCAATCAAGCGTTCCAGGTCGATACCCGTGTCGATACCCAGGCCGTTGAGCAGGTACAGCACGTCCTCGGTGGCGACGTTACCGCTGGCGCCCTTGGCGTAGGGGCAGCCGCCCAGGCCTGCGATAGAGCTGTCGAACACCGTGATGCCCTCCAGCAGGCTGGCATAGATGTTGGCGATGGCCTGCCCGTAGGTGTCGTGGAAGTGCCCGGCCAGCTTGTCCCGTGGCACTTGCGCGCCGACCACTTCGAACAGGCGCCGGGTAGCGCCCGCCGTGCCGGTACCGATCGTGTCGCCCAAGGACACTTCATAGCAGCCCATGGCATACAGCTCGCGGGCGACGGCCGCCACTTGCTCCGGGGCGATATCGCCTTCATAGGGGCAACCCAGTACACAGGACACATAGCCGCGCACGCTGACGCCGTGCTGCTTGGCGGCGGCCATGATCGGTGCGAAGCGCTCCAGGCTCTCGCTGATGGAACAATTGATATTGCGCTGGGAGAACGCCTCGGACGCCGCCGCGAACACCGCGACTTCCTTGACCCCGGCCGCCAGCGCATCCTCGAACCCGCGCAGGTTCGGTGCCAGTGCGCCATAGGTCACGCCGGGCTTGCGCTGGATCTGCGCAAACACTTCGGCTGAACCTGCCATTTGCGGCACCCATTTGGGCGAGACAAAACTACCGACTTCGATATAGCTCAAGCCAGCGGCGCTCAAGGCGTCTACCAATCGGACTTTATCCGCCACGCTGATGGGCTGGGCTTCGTTCTGCAAACCGTCGCGCGGGCCGACTTCAACCAGGCGTACGTGGGAGGGTAGGGACATGGCGGTTACCTTCTGGTCAATGGCCGGCTTGGCTGATGGTCTGCGCCAGGGCCTGGGTGCAACGCTCTTCAGCGGTGTCCAGTTCCAGCTTCATCTGTTCGATATCCAGCAGTTGCTGTTCCAACTGTTCACGGCGTTCGGCGATCTTGGCCAGCATGCTGTTGAGTTGGATCTGGTTGCCGCCGGTGGGGTCGTAGAGTTCGATCAGTTCGCGGCATTCGGCCAGGGAGAAGCCGATGCGCTTGCCACGCAGGATCAGCTTGAGGCTGACCTTGTCCCGCGCCGAGTAAATGCGCTCCTGGCCCCGACGTTCGGGGGCCAGCAGGCCTTGTTCTTCATAGAAACGAATGGCGCGGGTGGTGATGTCGAGCTCGCGGGCGAGGTCGGAGATGCTGTAGGTGGTGCTCATGGCGGTGCTCAAGGAAGTCTTGGCGCTAAGCTAATTGCAGGTTGACGTAAACGTCAAGGCTGCTGGGCTTTCTTTTCCTGGGCCGTCACCTGCTGGCACAACTCGATCATCTGTTCACGCATCCAGCGGTTCGCCGGGTCCTGATCGGTGCTTTCGTGCCAGTACAAATGGGTTTCCAGCGGCGGCACGCTGTTGACTGGCAGTTGGAACCAGTGCAGTTCATGACGACGGGCGAAACGCTCGGGCACGGTCATCACCATGTCGGTCTGTTGCAACACCTGATAGGCCATCAGGTAGTGCTGGGAACGCAGGGCGATCTTGCGTTGAATGCCCATCTTGCCCAAGGCCAGGTCCACATAGCCCAAACCGTTGCGGCGGCTGGAGATATGGATATGGGTCAGCGACAGGTAATCATCCAGGGTGAATTTATCCTTGCCCGCCATCGGGTGGCCCTTGCGCATGGCGCACACGTAGCGGTCTTCCATCAGCTTGACGTGACGCACCTGCGGGTCGGTATTGAGCGGCGCATCCACGGCAAAATCCAGGCGCCCGGCGGCCAGTTCCTTGGTGGTTTCGCGACGTTTGGACAGGAAACTCTCGATCATCACGGTAGGCGCCAGGCGACGCAGGCGCTGGAACAGCAGCGGCAGGATCACGGCCTCGGTCAGGTCGGTCATGCTGATACGGTAGGTCTTGGCCGCCTGCTGCGGGTTGAAGATGCGGCTTTCCTGCACGGACACGCGCAGCAACGACAACGCATTGCGCACCGGGCCGATGATGTTCTGCGCCATGGGCGTGGGCACCATGCCTTGGGCGGTACGCACGAACAGCGGGTCGTTGAAGGTCTCGCGCAACCGCGCCAGGGCGTTGGACACCGCCGGCTGGGTGATACCCACGATCTGGCCGGCGCGGGTCAGGTTGGCTTCGGTGTAAATCGCGTCGAAGACAATAAAGAGGTTGAGGTCGACCTTGCTCAGATTCATTTCGTTGCGCTCTTATTGTGAGGTGCTCATACACCGATCATATATCGGTGATGAATGTTAATACACGGCGAGAATAGGCTAGGTAAATTATCAGCGCTGTTCTAGCATCGAATGCATGACCTAAACAACCTCTCAAAGAAGGGAGCTGCTCATGGATTTCGCCTATTCGCCCAAGGTTCAGGAACTGCGTGAACGCGTCACTGCGTTCATGGACGCTTATGTCTACCCGGCCGAACCGGTGTTCGAACGCCAAGTCAGCGAAGGTGATCGCTGGCAGCCCACGGCGATCATGGAAGAACTCAAGGCCAAGGCGAAGGCCGAGGGCTTGTGGAACCTGTTTCTGCCGGAATCCGAACTGGGCGCTGGCCTGACCAACCTTGAATACGCACCCTTGGCGGAAATCATGGGCCGCTCGTTGCTCGGCCCGGAGCCATTCAACTGCTCCGCTCCCGACACCGGCAATATGGAAGTGCTGGTGCGCTACGCCAACGAAGAACAGAAACAGCGCTGGCTCGAACCCTTGCTGCGCGGCGAGATTCGTTCCGCCTTTGCCATGACCGAACCGGATGTGGCGTCCTCGGACGCCACCAACATGGCCGCCCGCGCCGAACGCCAGGGCGACGAGTGGGTGATCAACGGCAAGAAGTGGTGGACCTCCGGCGCCTGCGACCCGCGCTGCAAGATCCTGATCTTCATGGGCCTGAGCAACCCCGATGCGCCGCGTCACCAGCAGCACTCGATGATCCTGGTGCCGGTCGATACCCCAGGCGTGAAAATCCTGCGGCCGCTGCCGGTATTCGGCTACGACGATGCGCCCCACGGCCATGCCGAAGTGCTGTTCGACAATGTGCGTGTGCCTTATGAAAACGTGTTGCTGGGCGAAGGCCGTGGCTTCGAGATCGCCCAGGGCCGCCTTGGCCCTGGCCGCATTCACCACTGCATGCGTTCGGTCGGCATGGCCGAACGCGCATTGGAGTTGATGTGCAAACGCTCGGTCAGCCGCACTGCCTTCGGCAAGCCTTTGGCGCGGTTGGGCGGCAATATCGACAAGATCGCCGACTCACGCATGGAAATTGACATGGCCCGCCTGCTGACCTTGAAAGCGGCGTACATGATGGACACCGTGGGTAACAAAGTGGCGAAAAGCGAAATCGCCCAGATCAAGGTGGTGGCGCCGAATGTGGCCTTGAAGGTCATCGACCGCGCGATCCAGATGCACGGCGGCGCCGGGGTGTCCAATGATTTTCCGCTGGCCTATATGTACGCCATGCAACGCACCCTGCGCCTGGCCGACGGCCCGGACGAAGTGCACCGTGCGGCGATTGGCAAGTTCGAGATTGGCAAATATGTGCCTCGGGAATTGATGCGCGGCGGGCAGTAACACTGATGATGATCGTTCCCACGCTCTGCGATCGTTCCCACGCTCTGCGTGGGAGCGCCTCCCGTGACGCTCTGCGTCACCCTTTCAAGAGCGGACGCGGAGCGTCCAGAGCGGCATTCCCACGCGGAGCGTGGGAACGATCTTCAACGATCTTCAGTACACCCAAACCTCCACTCGCCGATTCTTGATCCGGCCTTCATCCGCAGTATTGGCCGCCACCGGCATCTGCGCGCCAAACCCGCGAATATCCTTGAGCACCACGCCGCTCTTGACCAGCTCTCGGCGCACTGCCATCGCCCGCAACTTCGATAGCAGCGCCGCACGTTGCGGATCATTCTTGGTGTCGCCAAACCCCACCAGCGTCACCTGCTTATTCAGCTTGCCGTGGCTTCTGATATAGGCGACCACCCGCTGCACATCCTGGCGCGCCTTATTGTCGAGGCTGGCGCTGCCCTCGTCGAAACGAAAATTCACCGTCAGGCGCTGAGCGTCTCGGGCGATGGCCTGGTAATCGTCGGGCATCGGCGGGCGCGGCGCCACACCGATCGCTTGCACCTGCTGGGCGATGAAGCCATTGGCAGCCACAATCGCCTGGCCCTTGCTGCCTTGGGAAAACTCCACCAACGCCTTGGCCCATGGGTTGCGGGAAGAGGGCGGCAAGTAGAAGAACAGCCGACGTGACAGCGGGTAATCCTCGGTGGCGATCAGGCTGGTCAGCGGCAACATCGGTTGCGAGTCGCCGTCGACAATCGCCACCGCCTTGGCCTGGCGCACAGAGGGCAGGCCGATAAAACCGATGCCCTGGGGGTCCTGGCTCACCGCATCGGAAAGCTGTTCGCTGGATTCAAAGCGCTTGGCCGACGGCGCGAGCGGTTGGCCGCGGCGGCTCAGCACCAGTTCCCGGAAGGTGTCGAAGGTGCCGGATTGATCATCCCGGGCATATAAATGAATGGTCCCGCCTGTACCTCCCAGTGCCTCCCAGGTGCTGACCTCGCCGTTGAAGATTTGCGCCAATTGCTCGGTGTTGAGGCTATTGAGCGGGTTGCGCGGGTTGACGATGATTGCCAGGCCATCAATGGCGATCACATGCTCGGCGCCTGGGGTTTTCAAATCCCCCAGGGGGTCGAGGTCCACCAGCTCGCTGTCATTGATCGGGCGGGACGCGGCGGCGAGGTCGGCGCGATTGTTTTTCAGCGCCGCAAAGCCGGTGCTGGAACCGTGGGCCGCCACCTCGATGGTGACCGTCTGGCCTTGGCGTGTCTTGCCGACCACGCGCTGCTCATTCCCCCCGGCACCCGGTTCAGCACGCACATCCTGCAAGCCCTGATACTCCATCAAGCCTTTGACCAGCGCCGGGCCGAGTGCCGCGCCGATGGTGTTGGAGCCCTGGATGCGCAGGGCCGGGCCTTTGTCGGGAATGGACAGAGGGGCCGCCACGGCGGGGAATGCGATTGCAAAACACAGGAACAGAACGCGCAGCATCATGCCGGCACCTTCTTAGGCCAAAGGGAGTGCCGGAAGATTAAGTCAGTCGGATTGCAGCCATATGACCGACACGGGGCTGGCACCCCTGATCTCCTGTAGGAGCGAGCTTGCTCGCGAAAAACGTCAACGATAACGCGGGCTTCCTGAATAAACGCGGCGCCCTCAAGTTCTTCGCGAGCAAGCTCGCTCCTACAATCAGCTCAGTTCCAACCAGATCGGCGCATGGTCCGACGGTTTCTCCAGCCCACGCAAATCATAGTCCACCCCCGCGTCCTTGACCCGAGGCACCAACCCGGTGGACGCCAAGATCACGTCGATGCGCAGCCCGCGCTTGGGCTCGTCCTCAAAGCCACGGCTGCGGTAATCGAACCAGCTGAAGCGGTCGGTCACATCCGGGTTGAGGTGGCGGAAGCTGTCCACCAGGCCCCAGTTCTTCAAGCGTGCCATCCACTCGCGTTCTTCCGGCAGGAAGCTGCACTTGCCGGTTTTCAGCCAGCGCTTGGCGTTGTCGGCGCCGATGCCGATGTCGCAGTCCTCTGGGGAAATGTTCACGTCGCCCATCACCACCAGCGCCTGGTCATTGCTGAACTGGCTTTCCAGCAATTGCTGCAAGTCTTCATAGAAGCGCTGCTTGGCCGGGAACTTGGTTGGGTGGTCGCGGCTTTCGCCCTGGGGGAAGTAGCCGTTCATGATGGTCACTGGGTGGCCGTTTTCGTCGGCGAAGGTGCCCCAGATAAACCGGCGCTGGGCGTCTTCTTCATCGCTGGCAAAGCCTTTGTGCACGCTCAACGCTTCTTTGCGCGAGAGCAGGGCCACGCCGTAGTGGCCTTTCTGCCCGTGGTAGTACACGTGATAACCCAGGGCCTGCACTTCGGCCAACGGGAACTGATCATCGTGGACCTTGGTTTCCTGCAAACCGATCACGTCCGGTTGATGCTTTTCAATCAGCGCCGCCAACTGATGAGGGCGAGCACGCAGCCCGTTGATATTGAAGGAGACGATTTTCATGGTCGGCAGTCCAGTCTGGCAAAAGGGCGATGCTAGCCGACAAGTCGGATGGGGGCCAGCGTGGCGGCAGGATGAATGCGCTGCTAATGTCTGGGAACGACTGGAGCTGTGCAGGTTCGTACCCATAAGAACGCCATGTTTGAGTGGCGCCCAGGGAGATTGACTGTTATGCCAGACACTTCGACGGCCACTGCCGAAATCCGCCTGCTCAATAGCGGCTACTCCCGTGAAGCGCGATCCCTGCTGTACCAGGCGTATCGCCATGAGCCGACCTTTGCCTACATCTTCGAAGCCGAGCGGGCGGGCTATGAACAGCGAGTACGTGCCACTGTGCGCGAACTGGTCAAGCAGCATTTTTTCCAGAAACTCCCGGCCATCGGCCTGTTCGTCAACGACCGGCTGATCGGCATTGCCCTGATTGCACCGCCCCAGCGGCGCCTGGGCATCACCGAAAGCTGGGCCTGGCAAATCCGCATGTGGCTGAGCACCGGCGTGCGCGGTACGCGGCGTTACCTGGAATACCATCATGCCGTCATGGCGTGCCTGCCCAACACGTCTGTGCATGTGCTGCCGTTGCTGGGTATTCATCCGCAGTTCCAGGGCAAGCACCATGGTGAGCAGTTGCTGGAAGCGGTACACAATTGGTGTGCCGACGACCCGCATTCATCCGGCGTGGTGCTCGACACCGGTAACTCCCGTTATTTGGATTTCTACAAGCGACAGGGCTATGAGGAAATCGGCGAAGTCGCCGTAGGGCCGGTGCGCGAGCATGTGTTTTTCCATCCCAATCCCCAGGCGTTACATCCTGCAACGGCTTGAGACAGAATTATTCAGAAGAATCCGGGTTCATAGTTCCTCTCTCGCTCGTGTAGCATCCGCGCCTATGAAGTTTCCAGGAAGATTTACCAGCGGCTTGATTCTGCTGTTCACGAGCTGCGGCGCATTGGCGCAAAGCGAACTGGACGTGCGGATCAAACCCTCGAACGACGCGCTGAAAGCCAACATCGAAGGCTACATCGGCGGTGTGGGCGATCGTGATGAAGAAGCCTTGCTGCGGTTCAGCCGTGGCGCCGAGGAGCAGGCGCGCAAAGCCGCGCAGGCCCTGGGCTACTATCAGCCGCAGATCAACAGCGAGGTGAAGGGCGGCAAGAACCCGCGCCTGACCCTCACCATCGACCCCGGCGAACCGGTGCACTTGCGCGACGTCACCATAAGGGTCGACGGCCAGGCCGCGAGTCTCAAGACCTTTCGCGTGCCCGCCAGCGACGACCTCAAGCCCGGCGCCGTGCTCAATCACGGCCATTACGAAGACGCCAAGCGCCTGATCCAGAACCAGGCCTCGCGCTACGGGTTTTTCAGCGGGCGCTTCACCAGCCAGAAACTTGCCGTAGACCCTCAAGCGGGCGTGGCCGACATCAAACTCATTTACGACAGCGGCCCACGCTACAGCATGGGCAAGGTCAGCTTCACCGGCGACACGCCCTTTGATGAAGAGCTGTTGCAGCGCATGGTGCCGTTCAAGCCCGGCACACCCTATGATTCCGAACTGGTCGCCGAACTCAACCAGAACCTGCAAGCCAGTGGCTTCTTCGAAGGCGTGCGCGTCGACGCCAGCCCCACCGCCGCCACCGATGATGTGATCCCGGTGGCGGTGCAACTGGACACCCGCAAGCCGCGCACCATGGGCCTGGGCCTGGGTTATTCCACTGACGTCGGCCCACGGGGCAAAGCCAACTGGACGCGCCATTGGGTCAACCCACAGGGCCACAGTTATGGCTGGGAAGCTGAACTGTCGGCGCCACGGCAGAACGTCGGGTTGTGGTACGACATCCCGCTCGACCCGCCGCTCACTGACAAATTGCGCTTTGCTGGCGGCTACCAGAATGAAGAGATCGCTAACACTGACACCCTGAGCAAGCTGCTCACCATCGGCCCCGAATGGCACAGCAAGTTGCCCAGTGGCTGGACGCGGGTGATCTCCCTCAAGTACCAGCGCGAAGAATATCGCCTGGGCAATGACTCGGGCCTGAGTAACCTGCTGATGCCTGGCGTGAGCTATTCCTACCTGCGCAGTGACAACCGCATCGACCCGCACCATGGCTACCGCCTGATGTTCGACACCAAGGTCGCCAAAGAGGGCCTGGGGTCCGACACCAACCTGCTTTACGGCACAGCGACGGTCAAGGGCCTGACCACCTTGTGGGACAACCACCGCTTCCTGGGCCGTGCGCAATTTGGCGGCAGTGCCACCAATGGCTACAAATCCGTGCCTCCTTCCTTGCGCTTCTTCGCCGGTGGTGACCAGAGCGTGCGCGGCTACGAGTACCAGACGCTATCGCCCGAGAACGATCGCGGCGACCGCATCGGCGGCCGCTACATGGTGGCCCTGAGCGCTGAGTATCAATATTCCATCACCGACAAATGGCGTATCGCGACTTTTATCGACCAGGGCAACTCGTTCAACAACCTCGACCTGCCGAGCCTGAAAACCGGCGTGGGCGTCGGCGTGCGCTGGGTATCGCCGGTGGGGCCGATTCGCCTCGACCTGGCCCATGCCCTCGAAGATCCGGGCGGCGTTCGCTTGCACTTTTCCATGGGGCCTGAGCTGTGATGCGTGGTTTGAAAATAGCGGGGCTGGCGTTGGTTGCCATCCTCGTCTTGCTGTTGTTGGCGCTGTGGTCAGTGCTTGGCACCCAGGCGGGCAGTCGCTGGGCCTTGGGCCAGGTACCAGGTTTGAGCGTGGAAAATTTCCAGGGGCGCCTGGGCGGGCAGTGGAGTGCCGATCATTTGCTGTGGCAGCAGGATGGCAGCCGCGTCGAGCTGAATGCACCGACGTTTGACTGGTCACCCGGCTGCCTGCTGCGCATGACCCTGTGCATCAACCGACTGGATGTGGAACAGGTCAGCCTGGAATTCGCCCCCAGTGCCGAAGAGAGCGACAGCGGGCCGATTCAACTGCCCGACCTGAAGCTGCCGGTTTCGCTCCAGTTGGGCGATGTTCGCATTGGCAGCCTGCTGTTCAACGGCAATGAAGAACTCAAGGGCCTGCAACTGGTGGCGCACTGGACTACCGCCGGCCTGCAGATCGACTCGGTGCATCTGCAGCGCGACGATCTGGTACTGGACCTCGCCGGTCTGCTGCAACCCAGCGGCGATTGGCCGTTGAATGCCACCGGTAACCTGAGCTTGCCCTATGCGCCGGGCGGCGCGCCCTGGCGCGTTGCTCTCAAGCTCGACGGCGACTTGCTCAAGACCCTCAAGCTCGACGCCGACAGCAGCGGCTATCTGCCGGCCAAGCTCACTGGTGAGCTGCAACCCCTGGTGGAAAACCTGCCGGCGCAGGTGCACATCACCTCCGAGTCGTTCAAACCCAGCGCAGACCTGCCCGATACCCTGCAACTCAACCAACTGGACTTGAACGCTAAAGGCGACCTGAGCAATGGCTACCAGTTGCTGGGCAAGGCCGTGCTACCGGCCGAAAACGGCCCGGTGGATTTACTGCTCAAGGGCAAGGTTGACGCCAAGGGTGCACAGATTGCCGGCCTGGACCTGACGGCCGGCGACAAGCAAAGCCTCAAGCTCAGTGCCAACCTGGACTGGCAACAAGGCTTCAGCGCGGACGCCAAGATCGACTGGCTGGACTTCCCCTGGCATCGCCTCTATCCGGTCATCGACGAACCGCAAGTGGCCTTGCGCACCTTCAACGGTGAAATCTCCTATAAAGACGGCAACTACCTGGGCAATCTCAAGGCTGACCTCGACGGCCCGGCGGGCAAGTTCAATGTGGTCACCCCCTTCAGTGGCGACCTCAAGCAGGTCTTCCTGCCTGAGCTGAAACTGAGTGCCGGCCAAGGCAAGGCCGAAGGCCACCTGAACCTGCAATTTGCCGACGGCATTGCCTGGGACACCGCCCTGGATCTGTCGGCGCTGAACCCGGCCTACTGGGTCGCAGAGTTGCCCGGCACTCTGGCCGGGCCGCTGCGCAGCAAAGGTGAGTTCAAAAATGAACAGCTCAAGCTCAACGCCGACCTCGACCTCAAGGGTCGCCTGCGCGGGCAAACCGCCGTGCTCGCGGCCAAGGCCGAAGGCGCCGGCGAGCAATGGACCCTCGCCAACCTGGACATCCGCCTGGGCGACAACCGCATCAACGGCAGCGGCAGCCTGCAACAGCGTCTGGCCGGGCAGATCGACATCAAGCTGGCGCGCCTGGCCCAGCTCTGGCCGCAACTGCGTGGGCAAGTCAACGGGCGTGTCGAGGTGGCCGGCACCTTGAAAGCCCCTCAAGGCAAGCTCGACCTCAAGGGTCAGCAACTGGCCTTTGCCGACAACCGTCTGCAAAGCCTCAACCTGGACGCCAACCTCGATAGCGCCCAGCGCGCCAAGCTCGACCTCAAGGCCAACGGCATTCAAAGCGGCGAGACGCAAGTCGGCAACCTCACCGCCAGCGCCCAGGGCGATATCAAGAACCAGAAAGTCCAGCTGGCGCTGACTGGCCCGCTGGTCAAACTGGCCCTGGCCCTGGATGGTAACCTTGACAAAGACAACTGGCGCGGGCGCCTGGCCAGTGGCGACGTGCAAGCCGGTGGCCAGGACTGGCGGCTGCAAGCCCCGGCGAAGATCGAACGCCTGGCCGATGGCAAGCTGACCTTTGGTGCGCACTGCTGGGTCTCCGGTGGCGCCAGCCTGTGTGGGGAAGACCAGCGCCTGATGCCCGAGCCGAAGTTGCGTTACCACCTCAAGCAATTCCCTCTCGACAGCCTCGCGGGGTTCTTGCCCAAAGACTTCGCCTGGCAGGGCAGGCTCAACGCCGATGTGCAACTCGACTTGCCCCAGAGCGGCCCAAAAGGTGTGGTCGCGGTGGACGCCAGTGGCGGCACCTTGCGCGTGCGCGACAAGGGCCAGTGGCTGGATTTCCCCTACGACACCCTGAAGCTGGAAACCACCCTCAATCCCAAGCGCATCGACACCCAGCTAAATTTCCGTGGCGGCAAGCTTGGCCAATTGTTGTTGCAGGCGCAGATCAATCCGCTGCCGAGCAACAAGCCGATCACCGGCAATTTCAGCCTTACGGGTCTGGACCTCGCCGTAGCGCGGCCCTTTGTACCCATGGTGGAAAAACTCAGCGGCAAACTCAACGGCAATGGCCGCATCTCCGGCGGTTTGCTCGCGCCCCTGGTCAACGGCAACCTGAACCTGGTGGACGGCGAAGTCTCCGGGCCGGAACTGCCCATCAGCCTCGAAGGCCTGAACTTGCAGGCGCAAATCGCCGGCGAAAGCGTGCAGCTCAACGGTGGCTGGCGCAGCGGCAAGGCCGGGCACGGCAGCCTCACGGGGCAGATCGACTGGGGCCGTGCCCTGGTGGTCGACCTCAGCCTCAAAGGCTCGCAACTGCCGGTCACCGTGGAGCCCTACGCCAAGCTGGAAGTGGCGCCCGACCTGAAAATCAGCCTCAAGGACGACAAGCTGGCGATCGCCGGGAAGGTCCATATCCCCCGTGGCGACATCACCGTGCGCGAACTGCCGCCTTCGACGGTCAAGGTGTCCGACGACACCGTGATCATCGGCAGCCAGACCGAAGAGGGCAAAGCGCCGATGGCCATGGCCATGGATATCGACGTGGAAGTGGGTGAGGACCAGCTCAACTTCGCCGGCTTCGGCCTCACCGCCAAGGTCCAGGGCCACGTGCACATCGGCGACAACATGGACACCCGTGGCGAGCTGTGGCTCAACGACGGCCGCTACCGCGCCTACGGCCAGCGCCTCAACGTACGTCGCGCACGCCTGTTGTTCGCCGGGCCGCTGGATCAACCGTTCCTGGATATCGAGGCGGTGCGCGTGGTGGTCGAATCGTCCCGCACCGTGACCGCCGGTATTCGCCTGAGCGGCAGCGCTGAACAACCGACCACGCAAATTTTCTCCGAGCCGGCCATGGCCCAGGAAGATGCGTTGTCATACCTGGTGCTGGGCCGTTCGCGCACCAACACTGGCGAAGACAACAACATGCTCGCCGAAGCCGCCCTGGGCCTGGGCTTGATGGGCAGCGCTGGCGTGACTTCGGATATTGCCAATAAGCTGGGGATTCAGGATTTTGATCTGGACACCCAGGGTACGGGTAACAGCACCGCCGTGGTGGCCAGCGGCAAGATCAACGAGAAGCTCAGCTTGCGTTATGGGGTAGGGGTGTTCGAGCCGGCTAACACCATTGCCTTGCGCTACCTGCTGAGCAAGAAGGTGTACTTGGAAGTGGCCACGGGCGTAGCGAGTTCCCTGGATATCTTCTACAAGCGCGATTTCTAAACCTTGCCCGATCAAAAAATGTAGGAGCGAGCTTGCTCGCGAAAAACGTCAACGATAACGCGTGCATCCTGAATGCACGCGGTGCCCGTGAGTTTTTTCGCGAGCAAGCTCGCTCCTACAAAAAGCCTTAACTGGACTCTCGCTGATTTGATTGCTGTCCAAGGCTCTAAGTTACTCAACTACCAAGCAACCTAATTATTCCATTTGACATTCGCTGCCTAAGCAGTAACATCTCGTCACACATTCACTGCCTAGGCAGTAATAAGGTGACTTTCGATGCCTCACTTCACCCCTGACAACTTCCACAACTGCCACCTCGGGCTGTTGCTGGGCCGCGCCGCGATCCTCAAGGACCGCATCATCGACACCCATATGGAACCCCACGGCATCACCGCCGCGCAGTTCAAGGTGTTGATCATCATGGCCCAGTTCGGCGTCGATACCCCGGCGGAGCTGTGCCGCAACCTATCCCTGGATAGCGGTTCGATGACGCGCATGCTCGACCGTCTGGAGCAAAAAGACTTGCTCAGCCGCAAGCGCTCCGAGCTGGATCGCCGCCAGGTGCAGTTGGTGCTGACCGCCGAGGGCCAGCGCCTGGCGGACATGCTGCCGCACATCGGCGCCAAGGCTCTCAACCAGTTGGCCGGTGTGCTTGAGCCGGGCGAGCTGGAAACCCTGGAGCGGATCCTGAAGAAAATGCTGATCGCTGCGGGTGACCCCATTACGATCCAGCGGGTAGGTAGATCATGAACACTCGCGCACTCAGCCTGGTGCTGGCGGCGATGACGTTGGCCGGTTGCGCCAATTACAGCGGCCTCGACACCCAGGGCCAGCGCCTCGACGCCAATACCTTGCACACCGGTAAATCCCTCAGCGGCGTGACGCTGTCGAGCGCCGCCTGGCCGGCCCCCGACTGGTGGAAAAGCCTGGGCGACCCACAGCTTGACGGCCTGATCCAGGAAGCCCTGCAAAACAGCCCCGACATGCAAGTGGCCGACGCTCGTGCGCATCAGGCCGAAGCCGCCGCCTATGCCGCCAACGCCGCGCGTATGCCGACCGTGGATGCCAGCGCCGGCGTGAGCCGTTCGCGCCTGGCCAAGGACCAGGACCCACGCGGGCAGGGCGATGCCTATTCGACGGTGCGCAACATCGGCGCCAGTTTCAACTACAACTTCGACCTGTGGGGCGGCCAGCGCGCCGCCTGGGAAGCGGCGTTGGGCGAGGCCCGTGCTGCCGAAGTCGACCAGCAGGCCGCGCGCCTGACCCTGGCCGCCAACGTGGCCAAGGCCTACAGCGACCTGGGCCAGGCCCATATCGTGCGTGACTTGGCGGTAGATGACCTCAAGCGTACCCGCCAGATGCTCGACCTGAGCAAGCGCCGCCTGAGTTCCGGTATCGACAGCGAGTACCAGTTCCAGCAGACCGAGAGCCTGGAAGCCAGTTCTCAGTCGCAACTGATTGACGCGGAAAAACAACTGCAAAGCGCCAAGATCGCGTTGGCTGTGTTGCTCGGTAAAGGCCCGGACCGTGGCAACGAGTTGGCGCGCCCAGCGGTGCTCAAACCCAGCGCCGTGGCCGTGCCGGCGGTGTTGCCAGCCGAGCTGCTTGGCCGTCGCCCGGACTTGGTCGCTGCACGCTGGCGCGTAGAGGCCGCGAGCAAGAACATCGCTGCCAGCAAGACCCGCTTCTACCCCAACCTCAACCTGAGCGCGAGCGCAGGTGCCGAGTCGTTGCTGGGCGATGCGATGTTCGGTTCGGCCAGCCGCTTCTTCAACTTTGCGCCGACGATTTCGCTGCCGATCTTTGACGGCGGCCGTCTGCGTGCTGATCTCGATGCCCGCGACGCCGACTACGACCTGGCCGTGGCCCAGTACAACAAAACCCTGGTGCAAGCCTTGGGCGATATCGGCAACAGCCTGTCCCAACTGCGCGACACCGGGCGGCAGATCCAGGCCCAGCAACATGCCGCCGACATCGCGCAGCAGTCCTACGACACCGGGGTGCAACGCTACAGCTCAGGCATCGGTAACTACCTGGATGTGCTCAGCATCGAGCAGCAATTGCTGCAGGCCCAGCGTCAGCTGGCCACCCTGAATGCGGCGCAGATCGACCTGTCGATTCAATTGATGCAGGCCCTGGGTGGCGGGTACCACGTCAACAGCGTGGCCGCGACCACCCCAGCTACACGCACGGAATAATTTGAGGTATTTGTCATGGCCACTGCCGACAGCAACAACGCAACCGAACAACCCCAAGACACCAACCCCCGCAAACGCAAAGTGATGCTGATCGGCCTGGCGCTGATCGTCATCCTGAGTGTGGTGGGCGTGTGGGCCTGGTATGAGTTCTACGGGCGCTTCAATGAAAGCACCGACGACGCCTATGTGAACGGCAACGTGGTGGAAATCACCCCGCTGGTCACCGGCACCGTGGTCAGCATTGGCGCCGACGATGGCGACCTGGTCCATGAAGGCCAGGTGCTGATCAACTTCGACCCCAACGACGCCGCCGTCGGCCTGCAGAGTGCCCAGGCCAACCTGGCCCGCACCGTGCGCCAAGTACGCGGCCTGTACAGCAACGTCGATGGCATGAAAGCCCAGGTCAATGCGCAGAAAGCCGATGTGCAAACCGCCCAGGACAACTACAACCGCCGCAAGACCCTGGCCCAGGGCGGCGCGATTTCCCAGGAAGAACTGTCTCACGCTCGCGACAGCCTGACCGCCGCCAAGAACGCCTTGACCAACCTTGAGCAACAACTGAAAACCACCAATGCCCTGGTGGATGACACGGTGATTTCGTCCCATCCCGATGTGCAAGCGGCCGCCGCGCAACTGCGCCAGGCGTACCTGACCAATGCCCGCAGCACCTTGATCGCGCCGGTCACCGGCTATGTGGCCAAGCGCACCGTGCAACTGGGCCAGCGCGTCCAGCCGGGTACCGCGCTGATGGCGGTGATCCCGCTGGACCAGCTGTGGATCGACGCCAACTTCAAGGAAACCCAACTGCGGGATATGCGCATCGGCCAGCCGGTGGATATCGAGTCGGACATCTACGGCAGCGACGTCAAGTACAGCGGCACCGTCGACAGCCTTGGCGCCGGCACGGGCAGCGCGTTCGCCTTGCTGCCCGCGCAGAACGCCACCGGCAACTGGATCAAGATCGTGCAGCGGGTACCGGTGCGCATCCATATCAACGCCGAAGAGCTGGCCAAACACCCGCTGCGAGTGGGCTTGAGCACCGTGGTCAACGTAGACCTGCACGACCAGAGCGGCCCGGTGCTGGCGCAACAGGCGCCGCAAAAAGCCTCGTTCACCACCAACGTGTATGACCGCCAATTGGCCGAGGCCGATGCCATGATCAACCAGTTGATCCATGACAACAGCGTCGCCGCTCCCAAGGCTGCGCAACGCTGATGAGCAATAACGCCTCGTTCACGCCACCCAGCCTGTTGATGGCCACTATTGGCCTGTCGCTGGCGACCTTTATGCAGGTGCTCGACACCACCATCGCCAACGTGGCGTTGCCGACTATCTCCGGCAACCTGGGGGTGAGTTCGGAGCAGGGCACCTGGGTGATCACTTCGTTTGCGGTGAGCAACGCCATCGCCTTGCCGCTCACCGGTTGGTTGAGCCGGCGCTTTGGCGAGGTGAAGCTGTTCTTGTGGGCGACCCTGCTGTTCGTGCTGGCGTCGTTCCTGTGCGGTATCTCTACCTCGATGCCTGAGCTGATCGGCTTTCGGGTGCTGCAAGGCTTGGTCGCCGGGCCGTTGTATCCGATGACCCAAACCTTGTTGATTGCAGTCTACCCGCCGGCCAAGCGCGGCATGGCCCTGGCGTTATTGGCGATGGTCACGGTGGTCGCGCCGATTGCCGGGCCCATCCTCGGCGGCTGGATCACCGACAGCTACAGCTGGCCGTGGATCTTTTTCATCAACGTGCCCATCGGGATTTTTGCGGTGATGGTGGTGCGTGCGCAGCTGAAAAAGCGCCCGGTGGTCACCAGTTACCAGCCGATGGACTACGTTGGGCTGCTGAGCCTGATCGTCGGTGTGGGCGCCTTGCAGATCATCCTCGACAAGGGCAATGACCTGGACTGGTTCGAGTCCAACTTCATCATCATTGGTGCGGCCATTTCGGTGATTGCCCTGGCGGTGTTCGTGATCTGGGAGATGACCGACAAGCACCCGGTGGTCAACCTGCGACTGTTCGCGCACCGTAACTTCCGGATCGGCACCATCGTGTTGATCCTGGGTTATGCGGGCTTTTTCGGCATCAACCTGATCCTGCCGCAGTGGCTGCAAACCCAGATGGGCTACACCGCCACCTGGGCCGGGCTGGCAGTGGCGCCCATCGGCATTTTGCCGGTGCTGATGTCGCCGTTCGTGGGCAAGTACGCGCACAAGTTCGACCTGCGCCTGCTGGCGGGCCTGGCGTTCCTGGCGATTGGCTTGAGCTGCTTTATGCGCGCCGGCTTCACCAACGAAGTGGACTTCACCCACATCGCCATGGTGCAGCTGTTCATGGGCATCGGCGTGGCGCTGTTCTTCATGCCGACCTTGAGCATCCTGATGTCCGACCTGCCGCCGCACCAGATTGCCGACGGCGCGGGGCTTGCGACCTTCCTGCGCACCTTGGGCGGCAGCTTCGCGGCCTCGCTGACAACCTGGATCTGGATTCGCCGGGCCGACCAGCACCATGCCTACATGAGCGAGAACATGACCGTCTACGACTCGACCACCCGCGATGCGTTGCAGGCGCTGGGTGGGGCAGGGCAGAAGGCCTATACCCAACTGGACCAGATTCTCACCAGCCAGGCGTACATGATGTCCACTGTGGATTACTTCACGTTGCTGGGGTGGATGTTCATGGGCTTGATGTTGCTGGTGTGGCTGGCCAAGCCACCGTTCACGGCGAAGGCCGGGCCTGCGGCTTCGGGGCACTGATTGTAAGGTCAGCGCGGTCCCTGTGGGAGCTGGCTTGTGTGGGAGCTGGCTTGCCTGCGATAGCATCACCTCGGTGCATCTGATACACCGAGGTGTCTGCATCGCAGGCAAGCCAGCTCCCACAGGTTGAACGGTGTTGTGTCAGAGGTTCAGGCGCCAGGCAACGCCAACTGCGGGTTGACGAAGTCAAACGCCGCCAGCTGAAATCCTTGCTCATCCACCTGCAGCGCCCACCCTTGCTTGTCCCAGTCCCCCAGCACAATGCGCTTGGCCGCCTGGTCGCCGATCTGCAACTTATGGATGGCGGGGCGGTGGGTATGGCCGTGGACCAGGGTGCGCACGCCGAACTGCTGCATCACCCGTGGCACTTCTTCAGGGGTGACATCGACAATGTCGTTGGCCTTCATGCGCACTTGAGCACTGCTCTCACTGCGCAACTTGCGCGCCAGTTTGTGACGCGTGCCCAAGGGCAGGTGGCGCAGGATAAACAGTACAACCGGGTTACGCAGGATGCGCCGCAGCTTCATATAGCCGAGGTCGCGGGTGCAGAGGCTGTCGCCGTGCATCAACAGCACTGGCTCGCCATACAACTGCACGACCGTCGGGTCCTTGAGCAAGGTAGCGCCTGCCGCTTTGCAGAACGCCTTGCCGATCAGGAAGTCACGGTTGCCGTGCATGATGAAAATCGGGGTGCCGCTGTCGCTCAGCTCACGCAGAGCCGCGCAGATGGAACGCTGGAAGGGGGTCATGCCATCGTCGCCAATCCAGGCTTCGAAGAAGTCCCCCAGAATGTACAACGCCTGGGCGCCACGGGCGCGGCCGTGGAGCAGATCCAGAAACGCCCGGGTGATGTCCGGGCGCTCCTCTTCCAGATGCAAATCTGAAATCAGCAATATCACCCAACGATCTCGGCTTTCTCGACGATCACGTCTTCGGCTGGAACGTCCTGGTGACCGGCCTTGGAGGTGGTCGATACGCCTTTGATCTTGTCGACAACGTCAGTGCCTTCGGTGACTTTACCGAACACCGCGTAGCCCCAACCCTGCACGTTCTTGCCGCTGTGGTTCAGGAAGGCGTTGTCGGCGACGTTGATGAAGAACTGCGCGGAGGCCGAATGCGGCTCCATGGTACGGGCCATGGCGACGGTGTACTTGTCGTTGGAAAGGCCGTTGTCCGCTTCGTTCTGGATGCTTGGACGCTTGTCTTTCTTCTCTTTCATGCCCGGCTCGAAACCGCCGCCCTGGATCATGAAGTTACCGATGACACGGTGGAAAACAGTGTTTTCGTAGTGGCCGGCTTTGACGTATTCGATGAAGTTGGCGACGGTGATCGGCGCTTTCTCGGCGTTCAGCTCGATAACGATGTCACCGTGGTTGGTGGTCAGTTTGACTTGAGTCATGTTCGCTACTCTTTTCAGGGAATTCGTGGGTGTGGGCGCCTGGGCACCTTACCTGTCTGGCTAAACGACGGCCAAGGCGCGCAGTTTAGCGTGCCCTGCGGGAATTTCGAGGTGGTTTTTTACCGCCCGGGCAATTAATTGGCCGCGCTCTGTATGTGTCTTGACTGCTTCGGCTATTATGAGCCCTTTGTTTTATCTGGCCCCACCTGGCCATGCACCTGTCTGTTCAAGGATCCTATGAGCAAGCCCACTGTCGACCCTACCTCGAATACCAAGGCCGGACCTGCCGTCCCGGTCAATTTCCTTCGCCCGATCATCCAGGCGGACCTGGATTCGGGCAAGCACACGCAGATCGTCACCCGTTTCCCACCTGAGCCCAACGGCTACCTGCACATCGGCCACGCCAAGTCGATCTGTGTGAACTTCGGCCTGGCCCAGGAGTTCGGTGGCGTCACGCACCTGCGTTTCGACGACACCAACCCGGCCAAGGAAGACCAGGAATACATCGACGCCATCGAAAGCGACATCAAGTGGCTGGGCTTCGAATGGTCCGGTGAAGTGCGCTATGCCTCCAAGTATTTCGACCAGTTGTTCGACTGGGCCGTCGAGTTGATCAAGGCCGGCAAGGCTTATGTGGACGACCTGACCCCGGAGCAGGCCAAGGAGTACCGTGGCACGCTGACCGAGCCGGGCAAGAACAGCCCGTTCCGCGACCGTTCGGTGGAAGAGAACCTGGACTGGTTCAATCGTATGCGCGCCGGCGAGTTCCCGGACGGCGCCCGCGTGCTGCGCGCCAAGATCGACATGGCCTCGCCGAACATGAACCTGCGCGACCCGATCATGTACCGCATCCGCCACGCCCATCACCACCAGACCGGTGACAAGTGGTGCATCTACCCCAACTACGACTTCACCCACGGTCAGTCGGACGCCATCGAAGGCATCACCCACTCCATCTGCACCCTGGAGTTCGAAAGCCATCGCCCACTGTATGAATGGTTCCTGGACAGCCTGCCGGTCCCGGCGCACCCGCGTCAGTACGAGTTCAGCCGCCTGAACCTGAACTACACCATCACCAGCAAGCGCAAGCTCAAGCAACTGGTCGATGAAAAGCACGTGCATGGCTGGGATGACCCGCGCATGTCGACTCTGTCGGGCTTCCGCCGTCGCGGCTACACCCCGGCGTCGATCCGCAACTTCTGCGACATGGTCGGCACCAACCGCTCCGACGGCGTGGTCGATTTCGGCATGCTGGAATTCAGCATCCGTCAGGACCTCGACGCCAACGCCCCGCGCGCCATGTGCGTGCTGCGCCCGTTGAAAGTCGTGATTACCAACTACCCGGAAGGCCAGGTCGAGAACCTCGAACTGCCGCGTCATCCGCAGAAAGAAGAGCTGGGCGTGCGCAAGTTGCCATTCGCCCGCGAGATCTACATCGACCGTGACGACTTCATGGAAGAGCCGCCCAAGGGCTACAAGCGCCTGGAGCCGAATGGCGAAGTGCGCCTGCGCGGCAGCTACGTGATCCGTGCGGACGAAGCGATCAAGGACGCCGATGGCAACATCGTTGAACTGCGTTGCTCGTACGATCCGGACACCCTGGGCAAGAACCCTGAAGGCCGCAAGGTCAAGGGTGTGGTCCACTGGGTACCGGCCGCTGCCAGCATCGAGTGCGAAGTGCGCCTGTACGATCGTCTGTTCCGCTCGCCGAACCCTGAGAAGGCGGAAGACAGCGCGAGTTTCCTCGACAACATCAACCCTGACTCCCTGCAAGTACTCACTGGTTGTCGTGTCGAGCCATCGCTTGGCGACGCACAGCCGGAAGACCGTTTCCAGTTCGAGCGCGAAGGCTACTTCTGCGCGGATATCAAGGACTCGAAACCTGGTGCTCCGGTATTCAACCGTACCGTGACCTTGCGAGATTCGTGGGGCCAGTGATTTAAGGGAAACATCGTGCTAACGATCTACAACACGCTCAGCAAGACCAAAGAAGTCTTCAAGCCGCTGGACGGCAACAAGGTGCGCATGTACGTGTGCGGCATGACCGTGTACGACTACTGCCACATCGGCCACGGCCGCAGCATGGTTGCCTTCGACCTGGTGACCCGCTGGTTGCGTTTCAGCGGCTATGACTTGACGTACGTGCGCAACATCACCGACATCGACGACAAGATCATCAACCGTGCCAACGAAAACGGCGAGTCGTTCGACGCGCTGACCGAGCGCATGATCGCCGCCATGCACGAGGACGAGGCGCGCCTCAACATCCTCAAGCCGGACATGGAACCGCGTGCCACGGACCACATCCCTGGCATGCACGCGATGATCCAGACCCTGATCGACAAGGGCTACGCCTACGCCCCAGGCAACGGCGACGTGTACTACCGCGTCGCCAAGTTCATGGGCTACGGCAAGCTGTCGCGCAAAAAGATCGAAGACCTGCGCATCGGCGCGCGGATCGAAGTCGACGAAGCCAAGCAGGACCCGCTCGACTTCGTACTGTGGAAAGGTACAAAGCCGGGCGAGCCGAGCTGGGAGTCGCCGTGGGGCGCCGGGCGTCCGGGCTGGCACATCGAATGCTCGGTGATGTCCACCTGCTGCCTGGGCGAGACCTTCGACATTCATGGCGGCGGCAGCGACCTTGAGTTCCCGCACCACGAAAACGAAATCGCCCAGAGCGAAGCCGCCACAGGCAAGACCTACGCCAACGCCTGGATGCACTGCGGCATGATCCGCATCAATGGCGAGAAGATGTCCAAGTCCTTGAACAACTTCTTCACCATCCGCGACGTGCTGGAAAAGTACCACCCGGAAGTGGTGCGTTACCTGCTGGTGTCCAGCCACTACCGCAGCGCCATCAACTACTCGGAAGACAACCTCAAGGACGCCAAGGGCGCCCTGGAGCGTTTCTACCACGCGTTGAAAGGTTTGCCTGCGGTGGCGCCGGCAGGCGGCGAAGCCTTCGTGGCACGCTTTACCGAAGTCATGAACGACGACTTTGGTACGCCGGAAGCCTGCGCGGTATTGTTTGAGATGGTGCGTGAGATCAACCGCTTGCGCGAGACCGATATCGACGCAGCGGCGGGCCTGGCGGCGCGTCTGAAAGAACTGGCCAGCGTGCTGGGCGTGTTGCAGATGGAGGCCGATGACTTCCTCCAAGCCGGCGCTGAAGGGCGTGTGGATGCCGCTGAGGTAGATGCACTGATCCAGGCGCGTCTGGCGGCTCGCACCAATAAAGACTGGGCGGAATCCGACCGTATCCGCGACCAACTGACCGCGATGGGTGTGGTGTTGGAAGACGGCAAGGGTGGGACGACGTGGCGGTTGGCTGACTGACCGTTGATAGCTGCACGCTGAATGAAAAACGCCCTGACTGGTTCGGGGCGTTTTTTTACAAAAAATAGCGATGTCACTTAGCGTTTCCACCACCAGTTCAAGTCGCGTTTAACTGGGAGTGCGAGTGCATGCAGTATGAAGAACGCTAGTGCGATCCAGCCAATGATTGGATAGTTTTCGATGACTTCTGGATGAGTACCGAAGTATAAGTATTTGTCAAATTGAGCGATTTCCATATGTGTCATCATAAAGAAAATATTGACTGCTAAGCTGATATAGATTTTTGTATATCCAAGTCCTTTGCCGGAGAAGATAACTCTAAGCCAGTAAGCGAATAACAGCCCCAGTGGCGAGAGTATTAGAAAAGCCATAATAATCACTTTTTAGACTCTTCATGTAGTTGCTTTAATGTGATTGCATCTGTTGCGGCCTCCGCTGTCAGCGAAGTTGGTGTCATGGTTTTATAGGCTCGTATCCGGTCTGAATCCAAATACCTAAATAAACGCCAAGCATCTGGTTTGTATATATGTCTTACAGTGCTGTAGATAGATAGGCTAATATCAACGGCGCCGTAGGCCATGTTTGCTTCCCGCTCTCCGTGACCGACGGCGGATGCAACTGATTGATATGCTGTACGAACCGGACCGACGGTATCGGATCTACCTGTTACTAGGTTGTGTCCACCTTCATATAAATTATTAGCGCCATGTGCCATTAATGGCACTCCTGCGACGAGGCACAGGGTACCCACCGATGCGTAGCAAATTCCGGCACCAGTAGCTATTTGAAGCGCGCCTGCAACGGCTCCAATTCCATTTCTCCCAATTGCTATTGACTGATCCAGCAAACTACGCTGCTCTTTTTTTATCTCGATCAGCCCCTCTGCGACGGTCTTTTTTCCCTGCTCCACATCGTTAACAATACTGCGAGCGTAATAGGCCACTTCCCGATTGAATATCGAGCGAGTCACACCGTCCTGCAGATGACGAGCGCTGATTGTGCAAGCCTGGCTGGTCAGGTTGCCTGCGGCTTGGCTGACGACCCATAAGTCATAAAAGCTCGGTGTTTGATTTTTGTTCTTTGATTTCATCGCCCGGTTTCCCATGAGCCATAGCCGCTGGTCCCCGCGATGTGATGTGTCCAGATAATTTCCCGATAACGAATCGACAGATGTTCTTGTGCGTCTACATCATTCAGGAGTACGGAATGGGGAACGTCCACGGTCAGGCTGGCAATGATGCAGCCCCTTATATCGACGGTGTAGTATTTTTCGTGCCGACCAAACTGTGAAATTCGATAGAAGTTGATGACGCAGTTCAGTTCTTCTCTGTTGGATAACGCCACGGCCAACAAGGGCGAGGATTTATCAATGTTTTTTGTGATGACCACCGGGCCGTGAGTGGAAGCTCTGACATTGCCGGTGTTGAGCATATTGTGATTGAAGGACATCACCATGATTTCGTCTCGGTGCCCCTCCTGGCACTTGTTGCCGATGGAGTCTTGGGTTGAGCAACCAGCCGAGATCAGGCCTTGAGATTTTCCGTTAATGGACATGTAGCCGTGGTTAGCCATGGACGTTGGCATCCTGATTTATTCGCCATAAACATACAAAAGAATGTAAATAGGAAATATCGGATGTTTCGCCTTTTATCGTGCGAGTAGGATGTAGGATTATTCGATTTTTGTCTGGGATTTCGACTTGGTGCGGGCCGATGATGCTGAGCTGGCGCAATTGGCGGCGCGTATCCGCTCTTTTGCCTGGCGCCAAACCAAATGGTGGGAGCTGGCTTGCCTGCGATAGCGCAGTTTCAGTCAATGATGCTGTAACTGATAAACCGCTATCGCAGGCAAGCCAGCTCCCACATTTTTACTGAATTCGCCTGAAGAGTCAGCGGCGGCTGCTGACTTCGGCGGGCACGTCATCACCGGCCATGCGTTTGCGGAACAGCGCGGTTCGCGCCAGCAGCAGTGTGGCGACCGGCACGGTGATCGCGAGCAAAATCGGAATCAACCAGCCATGCAATACCGGCCCGGACTTGAGCACCGAAAAGTAGATGATTGACGCCAACGCCACGCTCCACGCCCCCAACGTCGAGGCTAGTGCTGGCGGGTGCATGCGTTGGAAAAATTCTTTCATTCGCAGCAAGCCAATCGCGCCAATCAAGGCAAACAGGCCGCTGAGCAACAGCAACGCCGCCACGATAATTTCAACCCATAACGGCATCATTCAATCACCTCGCCACGCAGCAGGAATTTGGCCAGGGCGAACGAGCCGACGAAGCCGAACAGCGCGATCAATAGCGCCGCTTCAAAGTAAGTGTCGCTGGCATAGCGAATACCCAGGGTCAGCATCATCAGCATCGCCAGGATGTACAGGTAGTCCAGCGCCAGTACCCGGTCCTGGGCCGAGGGGCCTTTGAACAGGCGCACCAGGGTCAGCACCATGGCCAGGGAGAACAGGAACAGGCTGAACAGGATCGCATTGGCGAGCAGGGCGCTCATTCGAAGATCTCCATCAGGGGCCGTTCGTAGGCTTGCTTGAATTGCTGGATAAACGAGGCTTCGTCATCCAGGTCGAAAACGTGCAGCAGCAGGATGCTGCGGTCCAGGGCCAGCTCCGACCAGACGGTGCCGGGGGTCACGCTGGTGATCATCGCCAGCACAGCCAGGCCGTTGGCGTCGCGCAGGTCCAGGGGGATCTTGATAAAGCGCGAGCGCGGTGGGCGGGAGCCGCAGGTGAGTACGCCCCATGCCACGTGCAGGTTGGAGATGATCACATCGAGGCCGACCCGGAAAAACAGGCGGATGATCACCCCAGGGCGGCGGATGCGGATCGGCAGCGGGCGCAGCGGCGCCATCATCAGCGGCGCAAGAAAGCCCAACAGTGCGCCCAGCAGCAGGTTGCCGGGGCTGATCGACAAGTTCAGCACCAGCCACAATACCCACAACGCCAACGACAGCCAGGGAGCCGGGAACAGACGCTTCATGGCTGCACCTCCAGGGCGGCGGCCTTGGCTTCAGGGCTCGGCACTGGCCGGGTCGCGAGCACTGCCATCACGTAGTGTTCCGGGTTGTTCAGGCTTTCGGCAGTGGCCTGGGTGTAGCGCATCAGCGCCTCGGCCTTGAAGGTCAGCGCGATGCTCAACCCCAGCAGCAGGAAGATCGGCACACACTCGTAGCGGCGCAGCAGCGGTGATGGGCGTTCTTCCGGGGTCCAGAAGCGCTGGATGCCGAGGCGGGCGAAAGCGATGAGCGAGGCCAGGCCAGAGAGAATCAGCAGCGCCACCAGGCCCCAGGCCGCCGGGCGGATGGACTCGTCCACGGCGTTGCCCAAGCCCAGTGGGTTGATCAGCGCGCTCAACAGGCTGAGCTTGCCGATAAACCCGGACAGCGGCGGCATGCCGATAATCAGCAGCGCGCAGGCGATAAAGCTCAGGCCCAGGAAGGCCATGGTCCAAGGGATGACCTGGCCGATCACCGCTTTTTGCTCATCGTCCAGGTTCACACCCGGGCGCGGATGCAGCGATTCCATGGCTTTGGGCAGCGCATCAATTTCTTCATCCAGCGGCAGGTCGTTGGCCGAACGCGAACGCTCGATCAACTCCGCCAGCAAAAACAATGCACTCAGTGCCAGGGTGGAGCTGACCAGATAGAACAGCGCCCCCGCGGTCAGGCTCGGCTGGGCAAACCCTACCGCTGACAGCAGGATCCCGGCCGACACCAGGATACTCAGGCTGGCCATGCGCTCCAGGCGCTGCGCCGCCACCATCGCCAGCGCCGCGCAAATGATGGTCGCCATGCCTCCGTACACCAGCCAATCCCCGCCAAACAGCGCCGAGGCGCCGGCCTGGCCGGAGAACAGCAGGGTCCACAGGCGCAGCACGGTGTACACGCCGACCTTGGTCATGATCGCGAACATTGCCGCCACCGGCGCGCTGGCCGAGGAATAGGCGGGTGCCAGCCAGAAGTTCAGCGGCCACATGCCGGCCTTGGCCAGGAACGCCGTAGCCAGGATCGCTGCACCGGCATGCAACAGGCCGCGATCGGCCTCCGGCACCAGCGGGATTTTCAACGCCAGGTCGGCGAAGTTCAGCGTGCCGGTGACGCCGTAGATCATCGCCGCGCCGATCAGGAACAGCGACGACGCCAGCAGGTTGATCGCAATGTAATGCAGCCCCGACGACACCCGCGCACGGCCGGAACCGTGCAGCATCAGGCCGTAGGAGGCGGCCAGCAGCACTTCGAAGAACACGAACAGGTTGAACAGGTCGGCGGTGAGGAAGGCGCCATACAGCCCCATCAGTTGGATCTGGAACAGGGCATGGAAGCTGGTGCCCGCACGGTCCCAGCGGGCCATGGCGAACAGCAGCGCGCTGACGCCGATAATCCCGGTCAGCACCAGCATCATCGCCGAGAGTTGGTCCACCACCAACACGATGCCGAACGGCACCTGCCAGTTGCCCGGCAGGTACACGCCAATGGAGCCGGGGCCGCCTTGTTGCGTCCAGTACAACAGCAGGATGGCGACGCCCAGTCCGACGATGCTGGAGCACAGATTGATCCGGGCTTTGAGCGGGCGGCGTTTCTCGCCCAGCATCAGCATCAGCCCGGCGGTGAGCAGCGGCAGCAGGATCGGCGCGACGATCAGTTGATTCATCCACGTCATTCCTTGGGCTCCCGGCCGTCTACATGGTCAGTGCCGGTGAGGCCCCGGGAGGCCAGCAGCACCACCAGGAACAACGCGGTCATGGCGAAGCTGATCACAATGGCCGTGAGCACCAGGGCCTGGGGCAGTGGGTCGGTGTAGTTGAGCAGGTCTTGGGGCAAGCCGTCCTTGATGATCGGCTCCTTGCCGATAAACAGGCTGCCCATGCTGAAGATGAACAGGTTGACGCCGTAGGACAGCAGGCACAAACCCATGACCACCTGGAACGTCCGTGGCCGCAGGATCAACCAGACGCCGGAGGCCGCCAGGACCCCAATGGCTATTGCGATGACTTCTTCCATCAGGCGGCTCCTTCGGTTGCAGCAACCACTTTGGGCTGGTTGCTCGGTTTATGCGCGCGCACCGACTGGTGGCCGAGGGCGGTGAGCATCAACAGGGTCGAGCCCACGACCATGGCGTACACGCCGACGTCAAAGAACAGCGCACTGGCAATATGAATATCGCCCAGTAGCGGCAGGCTGAAATGCCAGGTATGCGTAGTGAGGAACGGGTACCCGGCGAACAGCGCGCCCAGCCCGGTCAAGGTGGCCGACAGCAGGCCGAAGCCCATCCAGCGCATGGGCCGCAGGCTCATCTGCGCCTCGACCCACTGGGTACCGGCGACCATGTATTGCAGGATAAACGCCACCGACATCACCAGCCCGGCGACGAAGCCGCCCCCAGGTTGGTTGTGGCCGCGCATGAACAGATAAAACGACACCACCAGCGCTATCGGCAGCAACAGGCGCACCAGCACCGCCGGCACCATCATAAAGCCCAGGGCGGTGTCGCTGGCCTGGCGCGGGTTGACCAGGTCGGTGGCCACGTCCGGCGCCAGTTGGCGCTGTTGGGGTGGCAACTCCATGCTTTCCTTGGACGGGCGGAAGCGGCGCAGCAAGGCGTACACGGTCAAGGCCACAGCGCCCAGTACGGTGATTTCGCCCAGGGTGTCGAAGCCACGGAAGTCCACCAGCATCACGTTCACCACATTGCTGCCGCCGCCTTCGGGCAGGGCACGGCTTAAGTAGAACGAGGAGATATCGTTGGGCGTCTGGCGGGTCAGCATCGCGTAGGACAACAGCGCCATGCCGCCGCCCACCACGGTGGAGAGCAGCAAGTCACGCAGGCGGCGGATACGCGCCTTGCGCAGCGAGCTGGGCAGGGGTGAGACCTCTTCGATCCGCCTTGGCAGCCAGCGCAGGCCGAGCAGGATCAGCACGGTGGTGACCACTTCCACCACCAATTGGGTGAGGGCCAGGTCCGGTGCCGAGAACCACACGAAGGTGACGCAGGTCATCAGGCCGCACACGCTGACCATGGTCAGGGCCGCCAGCCGGTGGTACTTGGCTTGCCAGGCGGCGCCGAGGGCGCAGGCAATCGCCAGCAACCACAGGGTGACGAAGACGATGGAACCCGGGATTTTCGGGCGGTCGCCCCAGCTGAGGCCACTGTTGATCATCGGGATCATCGCGCCGATCACTGCCAGCAGCACCAACAGGAACAACTGGGTTTGCAGGCGCTTGGTGCTGATGCGTTTCTCGATGCGGCGCACGCCGCGCATCATCACCACCAGGCAGCGCTCGAAACCGCGCTTGCCGTTGAAGTAGCCGATCAGCGGTGGGTATTCGAAGCGGCCACGCTTGAGTTGCTTGCGCAGCATCAGGTACAGCACCACGCCGCCGGTCATTGCCACCAGGCTCATGATCATCGGCGCGTTCCAGCCGTGCCAGATCGCCAGGCTATATTCCGGTAGCGTACCGCCCACCACCGGCAGGGCGGCAGCGGCGAGGATCGAGCCGACCACCTGGGCCGGGAAAATCCCCACCAGCAGACAGGTGAACACCAACAGCTCGACGGGTGCGCGCATCCAGCGCGGCGGCTCGTGGGGCGTGTGCGGCAAGTCGGTGGCGGGCGGGCCGAAGAACACGTCCACGGTAAAACGCAGGGCATAGGCCACGCTGAATGTACCGGCAATGGTCGCGATCACCGGCAGGGCGATTTCCACCCATTGGGTCGACGAGATAAACACGGTTTCGGCAAAGAACATCTCTTTGGACAGGAAGCCATTGAGCAACGGCACCCCGGCCATGGACGCGCTGGCGACCATCGCCAGGGTCGCGGTAAACGGGATCAGGCGCACCAGCCCACTGAGCTTGCGGATATCCCGCGTGCCGCTTTCGTGGTCGATGATGCCCGCCGCCATGAACAGCGAAGCCTTGAAGGTGGCGTGGTTGAGAATGTGGAATACTGCGGCAACTGCGGCCAGTGGGCTGTTGAGGCCCAGCAGCAGGGTGATCAGCCCGAGGTGGCTGATGGTGGAATAGGCCAGCAGGCCCTTGAGATCGTTTTGAAACATGGCGCAGTAAGCGCCGAGGAGGAGAGTGAGGGCGCCGGCACCGCCGACGATCCAGAACCATTCTTCGCTGCCGGACAGCGACGGCCACAGGCGGGCCAGCAGGAACACGCCGGCCTTCACCATCGTCGCCGAGTGCAGGTAAGCCGAAACCGGGGTGGGCGCCGCCATGGCATGGGGCAGCCAGAAATGGAAGGGGAACTGCGCGCTTTTGCTCAAGGCGCCGATCAGCACCAGGGCGAGCATGACCGGGTACAGCGAATGCGCGCGAATCTGATCGCCCGCCGCCAGCACCTGGTCCAGGTCATAGCTGCCGACGATATGCCCCAGCAGCATCACTCCCGCCAACAGGCACAGCCCACCTGCGCCAGTGACCATCAGCGCCATATACGCACCACGTCGCGCATCTGCACGGTGGTGCCAATAGCCGATCAACAGGAACGAGAACAGGCTGGTCAGTTCCCAGAAGAATACGATCTGGATCAGGTTGCCGGAGATCACCAAACCCAGCATGGCGCCCATGAACGCCAGGAAAAATGCAAAGAAACGCGGCACCGGGTCGTCCGGCGACATGTAGTAGCGCGCATACAGCGACACCAGCGTGCCGATGCCCAGCACCAGCATCGAGAACAGCCAGGCAAACCCATCCATGCGCAACACGAAGTTGAGCCCCAGGCTGGGCAACCACATGAATTCTTCGCGGATCACGCCACCGTGGGCGATCTGAGGGTAGAGCAGGGCGACTTGAATAGTACCGACCAGTGCCACAAGGCCGGCCAACAGCGATTCGGTGTTACGTGCGTTATGCGGCAGCAAGGCCGCCAGACAGCTGCCGATAAAAGGCAGAAGCAGTAGAACTATCAGGGACATAGGCTTCTAATCTGCGGGAGTTTGGGATGCATCATACGTGCCGCTTTCACGATCACCAAACGGCAAGATGTGGCAGGATCCTACAAGGTAGGCTGAAACCTCCCATTTGGCACTGTTTCAACTTGCCCTTGAATTAAAATGCAGACCTCTGTGGGAGCCGTTATCTGCAGCGACGCCGTACCTGTGGCGAGGGAGCTTGCTCCCGTGAGGGGCTGACAGTTGACGCTTATCTCCCTGACACCCCACGATCCAATTGTGGGAGCTGGCTTGCCTGCGAAGACGGCCTGACAGCCGACACCTATCTCCCTGACACCCCGTGATCAAACTGTGGGAGAGGGCTTGCTCGCGAAGGCGGTCTGGCAGCCTAGACGGTTGGATTGTGTACATATCCATTGCTGCGGTAACGGCTACTTAGGGTTCCGCCTGACGGCGGCCCACGGATTCAAGCCTGCGTTCGGCCAGCGTGGTTTAACGGGGCGCCTGAGATCAAGATCACAAGCAGATCAAGATCAAGAGCGGCTCGCTTCGCATCGTGGTTACCGTTGATCGCAAACTACCCCTGCCGCTCCTCCTCCAACGCCTCTGCCAACTCAACGGCCTTCTGCCCCTTCGTCTTCAATTCACTCACAATCACCGCCACCACAATCAGCACCGCGCCCAGCATCGCGATCGGTGGGAACCGCTCCCCGGCGATTCGCCCCACAACGCCTGCCCACACCGGCTCACCGGCATAAATCAACGTCGCCCGCGTTGGCGAGACACTCTGCTGTGCCCAGTTCATCGCCACTTGGATCACCGCACTGGTCAAGCCCAGGCCCACGGCACTGAACAGCAACAGCCAAGAAAAGCCCGGCAACGCCTCGCCCATGGGCACCACCATCATGAAGGACAGCACCGAAGCGGTGGCCAGTTGCACCACGGTCACCCGACGAATATCCACCTGGCCGGCAAATGCGCTGATCAAGATGATCTCGGCCGCTATGGCCACTGCACCGATCAAGGTGGCGATTTCACCCGCGCTGAAATTCAGCGAGGCCCCCGCCGGGCCGGTCAACAGCATCAACCCCGCAAACGCCAACATGATGCCGATGCTGGGCATCAAGCCGGGGCGACGGCCAAGCACCAGCCACTGCAACAGCGGTACGAACGGCACATACAAGGCGGTGATAAACGCCGATTGGCTGCTCAAGATGGTTTGCAGGCCAATGGTCTGCAAACCGTAGCCGAACATGATCGCCACCCCGATAAACACCCCGGCCTTCAATTCGAACAGGGTCAGGTCGCGCAGGGTGCGCAAGGAAAAGAACCCCACCACAATCGTCGCTGCCGCGAAGCGCAGCCCCACAAAAAACATCGGCCCGCTGACCGCCATGGCGTGCTGCACCAGCAAAAAGGTGCCGCCCCAGATCATGGTGATCACCACCAGGATGCATTCGGCTTTACTGAAACGATTGAAACGCGAAGGGGAGTTTGGGGCGGTCATGGCGGCTCGGTCTTGCAAGGGGAAAGCACGGACCGCACAATGCGCCGCACGCTGGGCAGTATACTGCGCACACCCACCTATTGAGCAATATAGTGCACAAAGAAAATCCGCAACGGGCTTCGGTCCTGCAGCACGTCAGCCAGAACGTTCGTCGCCTGCGCCATGCCGCCGACTTGAGCCAGACCGCGCTCTCGGAAAAATCCGGTGTCAGCCGGCGCATGCTGGTGGCGATAGAAGCGGGAGAGAAGAACGTCAGCCTGTCGACCCTGGACCGTGTCGCCGAAGCGTTGGACGTGGCGTTCAGTGATCTGATTCAGGCGCCGGATGTGCGCGACCACAGCCGTATCAATGAGCTGGCCTGGGCGGGCGAGATTGTCGGCAGTAAGGCGGTGTTGCTGGCCAAGGCTACGGCACGGCGTGAGGTCGAATTATGGGAGTGGCGGCTGGAGCCCGGTGACCGTTATTGCCCGGACCCTGACTTGGAAGGGTGGAGCGAACAACTGTTTGTGTTCGAGGGCAGCCTGACGCTGGTGATAGGTGATCAGGAAAATCTCATCGAGGCAGGAGAGTTCTTTATGTTCGCCAGCCACCAGCCCCATGCTTATCGCAATGATGGAAATGCGGCGGTACGGTTTGTTCGAAATGTGGTGATTTGAGCAACAATAAGGGCGAACTGGCATGAGTGAATCCACCCGCGTTGCAGATGTACTGATCATCGGCGGTGGCCTGAGCGGCACGATGCTGGCCGTGCAACTGCTTCGCCTGCCGGGCACGCGGCGTATCCTGATAGTCGAACCCCGTGCTGAGTTGGGGCGCGGCGAAGCCTACAGCGCGGTCGAACTGGGCCATACGCTGAACGGCAATGCGGCGCGTATGAGCGTTGACCCGGACAATGCCGACGACCTGACCCAATGGCTCACCGACTACATCAGCGCCGGCGGATGGCCCGAGTCGAACCAACAGCATGTGCCTATCAGCGAGCTGTTCCCGCCACGGGGGCTTTTCGGCTTGTACGCGCAGCAGCGTCTGGCACAAGCCAAGGCGCTTTCTACATCGAGCGTCGAGCACATCCGCGCCGAAGGGGTAGACCTGCAAGTCGATGCCACCTCGGTGTTGTTGACCCTCGATACTGGCGAGCAACTGCGCGGCGCCTGTGCGGTATTGGCCACCGGCATGTTCCCTGCTGCGCGCACTCCGCAGACCGAGTCCACAGGATTGAATGCCGCCGCGTTGGACCCTTGGGATGTACCCGCGATGACCCGGCTCGACCCACAATCGACCGTGCTGATCATCGGCTCGGGCCTGACCATGGTCGATGCCGTGGTCTCCCTGGAACAGGCCGGGCATCGCGGACCTATCGAGGTTTTTTCGCGGCACGGCCTGTTGCCCCATGTACGCCGGCAACCGCCGAGCTGGGACGACTTCCTCGCCGCTGACCACAGCCTGAGCAGCCCCCGACAATTGCTGCGTGAGGTGCGACGCCAATGCCAGCTCGCGTTGGGGCAAGGCACAGACTGGCAGGCGCCGCTGGACACGGTGCGCGGGCATATCGCGCGGCTGTGGAGCCAGGCCAGTGAGGCCCAGAAGCGCCAGTTCGTGCGGCATGTACGGCCTTGGTGGGAAAGCCATCACCACCGTTCGCCGCCCTTGAGTGCGCAGTTGGTAGCGCGGTTGCAGGGGCAAGGGCGGTTGCGGATTCAGGCGGCGTCGTTCAAGGGCTTGGTGCCTTCGCAGAAGGGGGTTGCCATTGCGGTGCGCTACCGTGGCGAGGATGTGATCACCAAGATGTTGGGCGCTGCGCTGATCAATTCCAGCGGCATCGAATACGACTGGCGCCGGGTGGCCCGTCCTTTACCGCGGCAACTGCTCAAGCGCGGGTTGATCCAACCTGGGCCGCTGGCGCTGGGGATTGCGGCGGATGCGACGGGGGCGGTGCGGGATGCCCGCGGCGAGGTCAGCCAGCGACTGTTCGCCATGGGGCCGCCGTTGCGGGGCATGTGGTGGGAGAGTACGGCGGTGACCGATGTGGCGCTGCAGGCCAAGGCACTGGCCGCCAGGCTGACACAGCGCTGAATGTTGGAGCTGGTATTGATTGCCCCAATGCAAGTAACCGGTAATCTTGTGGCGAGGGAGCTTGCTCCCGCTGGAGTGCGAAGCGCTCCCAAGATTTTGGGGCCGCTGCGCAGCCCAGCGGGAGCAAGCTCCCTCGCCACAGTGCAGCGTTCCCACATCTGGATCGAGGGTCAGTGATTGATTCCCCCGATCCTCACCAACCCCGCTTCAAGCCCAAACACCTCAACCCCCTGCGGCGTCGATTGCCCGGTGGTGACTTTTACCCGCTGCACCGGTTTATCCATCGCCGCCCGATACTCCACCGTCATGTCCGCCTGGATCGCCTGGCTGGGAATCACGATCGCCTGGTCATTGTTATAAGTGACAATCGTCAACCGCGCACTCATGCCCAGGCGCACCCGCTGCAACTGCTGGGGCGTCAGGGTGGGGATCGACAAGGTCACCGGAAACTGCGCACTGCCCTGGCTGTCGCTGGCGATGGCCAGGCCGCTGACCACGCTGACTGAACCTGTCAGCCGCTCGCCATCAAAGCCATCGCCCATGACTTCAACGGTCTGGCCCTGACGCAGCTGGTTGATATCCAGCTCTGAGACCTTGGCCACGATTTTCAAGCGTTCGATATTGGCCAGCCCGAACAGCACCTGGCCCTGGCTGACCTTGCTGCCGGCCTGCACCGGCGCGTTGTTATTGCCGCCACCTTGAGCGGTACTGGTGCTGCCGGGCGCCGGTACCACGATGCCGGAGAAGGGCGCCTTGACCTCCTTGCCTTCGAGCAGTGTTTGCAAGGCTTCGTACTTCACCGTGGCATTGGTCAGCTCCATTTCGGCGATCTGCCGATATTCGCCCTGGCCTTGGTCCAGGGCTTGTTGCAGCTCACTGCGCGCCGCCGCCAAGTCCAATTGCTGTTGCTGGGTTTGCTGCTTGAGGTCGTCAAGTTCGTTACGAGGGATGATGCCGCGTTTGAACAGGTTTTCGCTCTCGGTAAGTTTGCGTTGGGTGTTGCCCGCGGTCATTTCAGCGGTGCGTAAACTGCGACGGGCGCGGCTGACGGTGGGGCTGCTGCCCCAGTCCTGCATTTCCTGCACGGTGCGTCGGGCCTTGAGTTGCGCGGAGAGGGCGTCGCGCAGCTGTACTTCAAGCGTCGCCGGGTCCATGCGCAACAGGACTTGGCCGGCCTCAACGCGCTGGCCTTGTTCGACCAGGTTGGCCAGCACATTGCCGTCGAACGGCGCCGTCAGGACGACGGTGGTGTCAGGCTCGATCTTGCCCACCAGCCCGATCTGGTGCACCAACGGGTCGGGCTTTACGGCCAGCCACTGTTCGCCTGTACCCGCCTGCTCAGCCCCGCTGCGTTGACTGAGCAGGGCGGCGGCCGCGCCGGCCAGCAGCAGGAACAAGGCAACGGCCAGCAGGGATTTTTTATTAGTAGTCATTAAGGGCAATTTCCCAACTTTCCAGCGTCATGCCCAGGGTCAGATCAAGCTGGGTCTGGGCGTTCAAATAAGCGATCAGCGCATTGAGCTGGGCGTTTTCGGCGTTGCGCAGGTCGGTCTCGAAGCTCAGCACCTGAAAGTTGGTGGAGCGCCCGGCGCTGAGCTTTTCCCGCTCGATCTCGATCTTGCGCCGCGACAACTCCACGGCGCGCTTGGATATTTCATATTGGCGCCAGCGGGTGCCAAGGTCACGTACCACATTGTTGACGTTGCGCTCCAGCTCCTGGCGGGCGTCGGTAATGCGGATTTCCTGGTCTTCTACATTTACCCGTGCACGCACTTCGGCCTGGCGCGTGCTGATATCGCCAATAGGGATTTGCACTTGCACCCCGGCGTAACTGTCCCAGGTGCGGTTATTGTTATGGCCGTTGTCATTATCGGTGGCGGCGCGTATCTGGTTGGCGCCGGCGACCAGGTCCACCTGCCAGCGCCCGGAATCCTTGGCGATCACCAGGTCGAGGTCGGCCTGTTGGCTACCGAGCAGGGCAGCGAGGTATTCCGGTTGCTGGTTTTGCGCAAGGTTGAAGGCCTGGCGCTTGTCGATCTCCATAGGGGTGGCTTCCAGGGCCTCGGTGGCACGCACCGGTGTCGACAGGTCCAGGGCCAGCAGGCGCAGCAACGCCAGGCGGCTGGTGTCGAGTTGGTTGCGCGCTTCTTCCACGCCTAATTGCTGGGTGGCGATATCGGCTTCGGTCTGCACGATCTCGAATTCGGCCATGCGCCCGGCGCTGATCAGCGCTTTGTTCACCTCCAGTAAAGTATTGGAGCGTTTGAGCGCTTCCTGGACGATCACCAACTGTTCCTGGGCGCGCAACAATTCGCGGTAGGTGGCGATGATCTGGCTGATGGTCTGCGCCACGGTGGCCTTGAGGTTCAGGCGGTTGGCCTGCTCGGCCAGGCGCGACAGGCGCAGCGGTGCGGTGGTGGCATCCCAGCCGGCCCCGCGCATCAGCGGTTGGATGATCGCAAGGTCCAGGCCGTCGCTGCGGTAGCGGCCGGCGCGGTTGGCGTTGTTCAACTGCTGGGTCCAGGCCATGCTCAAGCGCGTGCCGTATTCGCCGAGCAGGCTGCTGGTGGGCGCGACGTTGGCGTTGCGCGCATTGTCTTGGGAGCCACGGGTGCTGCGGTAATAGCTGTTGAGGGTGAGTTTGGGGTTGAACACATCTTCGGCCACGCGCAGGTCGAATTTCTGCGCCACCCGTTGCAGGTAGGCGCTGCGGATCGCCGGGTTATTACGCAGGCCCAGGTACACCGCGTCCCCCAGGGTCATGGTGGTGGTCTGGGCATTCAGCGAGACGCTACGCTCGTAGTCGCTGCGGGTGGTGCTGGGTGCCTGAGGGTTGATCACCACGTCGGCGGCCATGCCCGGCAGGCTGATCAGCATGAGCACTAGCAGGTACTTATTCATCGCGCAGGGCCTCAACCGGCTGCAAGCGTGAGGCCGACACCGCCGGGTAAATGCCAAAGAACAAACCCACCAGCAACGTACTGCCCACGCCCAGGGGCAGGGCAGCCACTGCCAACGCAAAGGCCCAGCCCGACAGCCACGCATACAGCCAGGCAGCGGTCATGCCCAGGACTGCGCCGCACAGCGCACCCACGGCGGTGAGGGTGACCGCTTCGAGCAAAAACAGGTTGCGGATATCCCGCTGGCGCGCGCCCAGGGCCATGCGGATGCCGATCTCACGGCGGCGTTCCGAGACGTTCATCAGCATCACGTTCATCACCCCCACACCACCGCCCACCAGGGAGATCGCGCCGAGGGCCAGGAGTAGATAGGCAAAGGTGCGGCTTTGGCGGGTCATGCCATCGATCATTTGCTGGGGCACCGTGATGTCGACGCTATGGTCGCTGAGCTGGGGTTGCAGCGCGGTGGCGGCGTCCCTGGCGATACGTTCCATGTCCTGTCCCGGCGCTGCGCGAATGATCAGGTTGTTGATCTGCGGGTTGGCGTAGATGCGGCGCATGCCCTCGGCGGGAATAAACAACGATTCGTTGGCTTGCACCGGCATCAGCATGGCCCTGGGCTGGTTGTGCAGGATACCCACCACCAGAAACAGGTAATCGTTGATACGCACACGGTCGCCCAGTTGCAGCGGGTCACCTGGCGCGCCAAGGGCCTGGGCGAGTTGGTCGCCGATCACTCCGTAGGTTTCGTTGGCGTCGAAGGGTGACAAGAAGCGCCCCTCACGCAGCGCCAGGCGCATGGCGTCCTGGATACCCGCAGTACTGCCGACAAAGTTGGCATTGGCGGTCCGCCCATGAAACACAATGGGCCCGCTGAACAGGCTGAGCGCGCCGATATGGGCAATGCCCGGCACTGCCCGCCGTACCGCATCCAGATCGAGCTGGGTGCGCATCGGCACATTGCTGTTGCCCTTGGGCGGGAACTGGGCGATGAGGGTATCGGTACCCATGTCCTTGAAAATCATCGCCGCATCCACCGCCGCGTTGTGGCCGATATTGATCAGCGCCACCACCGAGGAACTGCCGATGACGATCCCCAAGAGCGCCAGGATCGAACGCTTGCCCAGGGTACGCAGGCTGATAAAGGCTTCATGCAGCAGTTGGCTGAGGCTCTGCTCGACCCGCAGGCTCATGGGCGCCCAGCCTCATGCACCACGCCGTTGCGCACCAGGATCTTGCGCTCCAGGCGCTCGGCAATGTGGGGGTCGTGGGTGACGATGATCAGCGTCACCTGTTGCTCGCGGTTGAGGTTCAACAGCAGGTCCATGATCTCTTGGGCGGTAGTGCTGTCGAGGTTGCCGGTGGGTTCGTCGGCCAGGATCACCGAGGGCTTGCCGACCAAGGCGCGGGCAATGGCCACACGTTGGCGCTGCCCACCGGAGAGGTCGGCGGGGCGATGGTGGGCGCGTTCGGCGAGGCCGACTTGTGCGAGCATGCGCTGGGCGTGTTCCACCGATTCATGCCGCGACACGCCGCGATAACTCAAGGGCAGCGCGACGTTGTCCAGGGCACTGAGGCGTGGCAGCAGGTTGAAGCTCTGGAACACGAAGCCGATCTGCTGGTTGCGGATCGCTGCCAGCTCATCGGGGGTGGCGTTGAAAATATCGTGGCCGGCAAAGTGGTACTGGCCGCAGTTGGGCAGGTCCAGCAGGCCGAGGATATTGAGCAGGGTGCTTTTGCCGGAGCCAGAGGCACCGAGAATGCCGCAGCTGTCACCGCTGGCGATGGACAGGCACACGTCATTGAGAATGCTCAATTCTTGCCCGGCGAGCTGATAGCGCTTACCGATGCCTTGCAGGGAAATCAAACCGGGTTGCGCGGGGGTCTGTGTCATCATGACTACGCCTGCAGTCTCGACGGTACCGCCTTGCTCCCCGAAACTCCTTGTAACAAGTTCAGAAGCTGCCTGTAGCCGTCACGGACTGGTTTTATTTCTTGTTTTTAAAATATTGTTTGAATAGTAACTGCCTTCCTGACGCTTCGCCAGCCGTCGAGGTAGAGCGGTTTTACCGGTTGAAACGATTTTCTCAGCGGGTGTCAGAGGTGGGTAAAAACCCTACGATTTGCCTCAAAAGCCCGGATATAAGGGCTTTGCAAGATATGGCGGAGTGTCACTACTTGCTTTCGACGGGCCGCCCCGGTATAAAAAATCAAATTATTTTTTAAAACAATATTTCCGCCGTGGAACCCATATGGTCGCGAAGAAACTCAGCGCTCCAAACGTTACCAAGACTCGACTGCTGGATGCGACAGAGGCTCTTTTCATCAAGTACGGCTATGACGCCGTGTTGCTACGGCAGATAACCGAGCGTGCCCAGGTCAACCTGGCGGCGGTGAACTACCACTTCGGGGACAAGGACTCCCTGATGAAAACCTTGCTGATGCAGCGCCTGGAGCCCCTCAACGAGCAACGCCTGGAACTGCTGGCGCGCTGTGAAGCCGAATCCGATGGCCCGCTCGATTGCGACACACTCCTGGGCGTGCTGTTTGCCCCGGCCATGGGCCTGGAGCGCAGCGACCCGGCCAGCGGGGAAGGGCGTTCGTTCATTCGCTTCCTGGGCCGGGTCTACAGCGACACCTCGCCGTTTATCCAGGAATACCTCAAGGTCCATTACCAGCCGGTGTTCCAGCGCTTCTTCGAGGCCTTCGCCCTGGCCCTGCCGGATTTGCCACGTAATGAACTGGGGGTGCGCCTGCAATTTGCCCTCAAGGCCATTTCGGGCGTCATGGCAGGCACCGAACTGCGCCTGCTGATGAACTCCATGAGCCTGGGCCGCCCGGCCACGGATGCCGAGGTGATGGCCAAGCTGATCACGCTGGTGTCGGCGGCGATTCGGGTGCCGCAGCAAAGCCAGGAAGCCGAAACGGCACTGGCCAAGGTGCTGGAAACCCAGCGCGCCCTACGCGAACACCACGCCCTGTAGGAGCGAGCTTGCTCGCGAAAAACATCAACGATAACGCGAGCATTCTGGCTAACCGCGGCGTCATTGCGTTGTTCGCGAGCAAGCTCGCTGCTACAGAGGTTGGCCCTTTTTCGGAGCCAAAAAACAGGCAAAAAAAAGCCCGCTGGGGCGGCGGGCTTGATATGCAACGTTTGTAACGGATGAGGCTTCACACTACGTCTCGGCTTGTGAATAAAACGTGAAAAATATGTAAGAGAAAGTGTGAATGTGTCGATGTACGTAAAGCTGCTCTCCAGCTGTCGCTAAATCTTCCAGCGTGCGGCACTTTTGCCAAGCCGTTGACGCATCTGATCGACGTTCGCCGCCAGTTGCAGGGTCAACAGGCGATACCCATCCAGCGCGCTGTAAACCGGTGCATCAAGCGCAGGCTCGCTGGCATGGGCGTGACCGGTACGCTCCAATCGCTCCGTCACCCCCGATTTCAACGCGCGTGCCATCCCCACCAACTGCACCCGAATTTGCCGATGCTCGGCTTTCAACATGACTTGCATCCGAGCCGTGGCCTGCTCATCACGCGGGTCTGGCCGGGTATTGCCCAGAATCTCCAGGGTGCTGATGCACAGGCGCAGGTGACGCTGGATCGCGTCCAGTTCAGTCATGGAAATCCGCACTTCCTTGGACACCGACGGCATCAACGAACGCAGTTGCACCATCGCCCCGTTCAAACGGTTGAGCAGCTTGAGGTGTTCATCGTCAGTCACGGACTGGCCATTGATGATCCGGCTATAAATCTGCGCGCAGTCACGCAGGGCGCTGGCCAGGTTGTAGCGCCACGAATACACGGCGTACAACGGCAAGGCAAAGGAAAACGCCAGGGCCAGCACAATGCCGATGAGGATATCGACGGTGCGCCACAGGCCATCGGAGATCGGGTTGTCGCCATGGCCGGCGACGATAAACACCGTGATCGCCGACAGCAGCGCGATATAACCGCCCTTGCCGATGGCGTGATAGGAAAAGAATCCGCACACCACGGACATCAACAGATAGGTGAGCAACGGCAGGCCGAAGTAAGCCTGTTGTACCACCAGCAGCAAGCCGACGCTGGCGCCGATCAAGGTGCCGTAGGCGCGTTCGACGGCTTTCTTGCCGATATTGCCGTGGTGCTGCAACCCGCCGATGACGATCAGCATGGTCACCGACGCCCATTCACCGTGGGGCAGGTTGAGGCCGGTGGTCAGCAGGATGGTTGCCAGCAAACCCACCGATACGCGCGCGGCGTGGATCAGCTTGGCATGGCGAAAGCGGCGGTAGGGGTCGAGCAAGGGGCGCAGCAGGCGCCGGGCAAAGAAGGGCAGGTTCATCAGTCTTAAAATGGCCTCAAATGTATGAATGTGCTTGATCAAATGTGGGAGCTGGCTTGCCTGCGATAGCATCACCGCGACCTGACTGAAAGACCGAGGAGCTGGCATCGCAGGCAAGCCAGCTCCCACACTGACCTGTCTGCACATTGGAACGGGGTTGGCTTCAGAAGATGTAGTCGGTGGTCAGGAAACTCGAATCGCGGTTGCGCAAAATATCGCTGACCAACGCCTTGTTACTCTCCTGGAACTTGGTCGCCACCAAGGTGCGGATCGAGAACACGCGCAAGGCGTCATGCACCGACAACGTGCCCTCGGCCGAGTTCTTGCGCCCGTTGAAGGGGAATGTGTCCGGACCGCGCTGGCATTGGGCATTGATATTGATACGGCCCACCTGGTTGGCGAAGGTGTCCACCAGGCGTCCGACTGCCACGGGGTCGGTGCCGAAGAGGCTCAACTGCTGGCCGAAATCCGAGTCCAGCACGTAGTCGATCACGGTCTCCAGGTCACGATAGGGCACGATCGGCACCACCGGGCCGAATTGCTCTTCGTGGTAGACGCGCATCTGCGGGTTTACCGGGTACAGCACCGCCGGGTAGAAGAACGAACCACGGCTGCTGCCGCCCTCGGGGTTCATGACCTTGGCGCCATGGCGCGCCGCATCGGCCACCAGTTCGCTGAGGTAATCGACCTTGCCCACTTCCGGCAGTGGCGTCAGCGCCACGCCATCCTCCCACGGCATGCCGGGCTTGAGCGTCGCCAGCTTGGCGTTGAATTTCTCGATAAAGCGCTCGACCACGTCTTCATGCACGAACAGGATCTTCAACGCGGTGCAACGCTGGCCGTTGAACGACAGCGAGCCGGTGACCGCTTCGTTCACCGCATTGTCCAGGTCCACTTCGGGCAGCACGATCCCCGGGTTTTTGGCATCCAGGCCCAGCGCAGCACGCAAACGGTGTGGCTTGGGGTGCAGTTTTTTCAAATCACTGGCGGCCTTGTTGGTGCCGATAAATGCAAAGATATCGATCTTGCCGCTGGCCATCAGCGCGCTCACGGTCTCGCGGCCGCTGCCGTAGATCACGTTGATCACCCCGGCCGGGAAGCTGTCGCGGAAGGCTTCCAGCAAAGGGCGGATCAACAGCACACCCAGCTTGGCCGGCTTGAACACCACGGTATTGCCCATGATCAAGGCCGGGATCAGCGTGGTGAAGGTCTCGTTCAACGGGTAGTTGTAAGGCCCCATGCACAACGCCACGCCCAGGGGCACGCGGCGGATCTGGCCGAGGGTGTCCTGCTCCAGTTCAAAACGACTGCTGCGGCGGTCGAGTTCCTTGAGGGCATTGATGGTGTCGGTGATGTAGTCGCAGGTACGGTCGAATTCTTTCTGCGAGTCCTTGAGATTCTTGCCGATCTCCCACATTAGCAGCTTGACCACCGCATCGCGCTGTTCGCGCATGCGCCGCAAAAACGCTTCGACGTGCTGGATACGCTCGACCACGCGCATCGTCGGCCATGCACCCTGGCCACGGTCGTAGGCGCGCACGGCAGCATCCAGGGCGGTGAGGGCGGTGTCGGCATCCAGCAACGGCGTGCTGCCGATGTGTACACGCTCATCACCCAGTTGCACGGGGCTTTGCACGCGGGCGAGCGGGCCGTTCCACACCTGCAACTGGCCATCGACCAGGTATTCACGTTGTTCAATGGGCGCCGCCAGGCGAAATTGCTCGGGAATCTGCGCGGTGGAGGTGGGAAACAGCTGGGCGAGCAGGTTGCTGGTGGTCATGTCGCTACCCCTGGAATAGTTGCAAAACATGACTAGAGAGTCACCCAACAAGCGGCTCTAACGCAAGGCTTGCGCGCATTCTTGTTCGCAGGGTGGTGTACGCCGGGTAAACTGCGCGGCTTTTCAGAAGGAGTTCACATGAGTCAGTACCAGCCGGGCATTCTTGCCGCACCGGTGCCTTTGCAGGCCCGCCATCTGTTTTTTGCCCTGGATTCGTTGCAAGCCGTGCCCGCTGCGCTGGACGCGCTGGTGCAGTTGACGGATGCGGCGGCCGTGGTGGGGTTCGGTGAGCCGCTGGTAAAAGCGCTGGGTGCCCCGATCCCAGGGCTGCGCTCATTCCCGGCCGTTAGCGGCCCTGGCGCGCACAACCCGTCGACTCAGCAGGCGCTGTGGGTATGGTTGCATGGGGTGGATCGCGGTGAGTTGTTGCTGCGCAGCCGTGCCGTGGAAAAAGCGCTGGCTCCGGCGTTTCGCCTGGTGCAATCGACTGAAGGTTTCCGCTACAAGACCGGCTTTGACCTGACCGACTACGAAGACGGCACCGAAAACCCCCACGACGATGCCGCCGTGCAAGCCGCGCTGACCGACACCGGCGCCAGCTTCGCCGCGATCCAGCAATGGCAGCACGACCTCGACGGTTTCGCCGCATTGCCTGCCCAGGAGCGTGACCACATCATTGGCCGCCGCCATGGCGACAACGAAGAACTCGACGACGCCCCGGAATCGGCCCATACCAAGCGCACTGCCCAGGAAAGCTTTACCCCGGAAGCCTTCGTGGTACGTCGTTCGATGCCCTGGGCCGAGAATGGTCAGGCGGGGTTGATGTTCCTCGCGTTTGGTCATTCATTCGATGCGTTTGAAGCGCAGTTACGACGCATGAGTGGGTTGGAAGATGGGATTGTCGATGGCCTGTATCGCATCAGCAAGCCGCTGACCGGAGGCTATTACTGGTGCCCGCCGGTGAGGGAAGGGCGCCTGGACCTGAGTCTGGTTTTTTAACCGCCTTAATGCCTGCTTCCTGAGGTACGCTTCAAGCGCTTTTGAGCGCTTCCAGCCACGCGGGATCGAGCCGGGTTTGTTCGGTGTCGATCCCCGCTGCGTGCATCCTCGCCTTGTGTGCTTCGATTTCGCCGACCAGTTGCGCCTGGGCGCTGGAGTTGGCGTCCAGCTCGTGCATCTGCGTCAGCCCCAAGTGATAGAAGCGCAACAGTTTGATGGCTGCCGGGTCGTTGGCTTGCACCCGCTCGGTGACCTTGTGCATCACGTTGGTCACGCTCATCAGGCTGCGCTTGAGCTGCCAGCCATACACCGCTGGCGCCAACCAGGCCTGGCTCCAGAACGGGCCACGCACCAGCGCGACCGTGATCAACACGCCGGCGAAGACGCCGCCGACATTGAAGCGAAAATTGTCACCGCCAGGCTCACCGAACAGCATCACCGCCAGGCTCGACAGCAGCATGGCCAAGGCCAGGAACAGCACCGCGACGATCAACGTGCTACGGCGGGTCTGTTGGCGATAGGCAGTGGGGTCGCAGGGTTTGAGTTCGAACATCCGGGGCAGTTCTCCAAAAAGGGCGGTCATCTTCTCACGCCTGGCGCAATGAAGTTGAACGATGGCGCGGGGCGGTTTCTCTAAAATGATGAACCCCTCATGAGGTCAGTCATCATGTCTGAACACAAGCAGCCACCGCCAGGTACACCGGATCCGAACCGTACGCCGGGCGAGGAGGAGCGTGATAACGATGCGTTGCGCCCCAACGATCCCAAAGAGCGCGGTCCGGACAACGATGTCGAGCGCGTAGAAGAAGACCTGGAAAACCTCCACGACAGAGCCCGCCCGCTTTAGCAGGAGAATATGATGAACAAACCTACCGATGGTCCCTCTTCCAACGAACACGCCAGTGGCAAGGATGAACTGGGCTTCGACCCGGACTCGCCGGATGTAGCCGACCCACAGGTCGATCCCATCGGCCCGGCTATTGCGCCGTTGGACAAAAAGGACGACGAGACAGCGAAAAAAAAGCCGCCCTACGATCCGTTGGGCGACTTGAAGCAATGAACCGAGCCCCGCCGTTGTGCGGGGCTTTGTTTACCTGGGCGGCGACCAGCTGACGTCGCTGATACCGTATTTTTCCGCCCAGGGCCGGGTGGTTTTTTTCACCTGTTCGTGACCTACGCGGCCGATGCGGCTGACATGGGCAATGTCGGCATCGACGGCCGCCCAATGCCAGGCCTCGGCGTTGTTCATCACTTCGGCGCGCACCACGAAAGACTTGGGTTTACCGTGTAGCTGATAGTGGACGGTGTAGATTTTTGCGGTACTCATGCTGCCTCCCAATCTTGTTATAGATGGATAGGCCGGCGCTCCAAAAGGTTCATTCAAAATGACAACGCAGGCAGAGGCGCGGCATAGTGACGCTCTTGCCCTGCGCCCAAGGATCGCGCCATGCACACACTCACCGATAGCCGCCTGTACCTGCAACGCCTGGGCTATGCATCGCCACCGCCGCCCACCCTGCAAACCCTGCGAGACTTGCAACTGCGCCATGTGTGCAGCTTTGCCTTTGAAAGCCTGTCGACCTTGATGCATGCACCGGTACCCATCGACCTGCCCAGCGTTGAGCGCAAGGTGCTGCACGAGGGGCGCGGCGGCTATTGCTACGAGTTGAACCAGCTGTTCCTGGCACTCTTGCAGGAACTGGGCTTCGAGGCCCGTGGCATCACCGGGCGTGTGGTGATCGGCGGCCCACCAGACGCCCACACTGGGCGAACCCATCGCTTGAGCCTGGTGACCCTCGACGGCGTGCGCTATATCACCGATGTCGGTTTTGGCGGCATGGTGCCCAGCAGCCCGTTGCAACTGGACAACGACGCACCCCAGCCCACCGCTCATGAGCCTTATCGCCTGACGCTCAAACACGGCAGCTACACGCTGTGGGCGCAGGTGGGCGAGGAGTGGCGTGGCCTGTACGTGTTCGATCTGCAAACCCAGGCCGACATCGACTATGAAATCGGCAACTGGTATGTCTCCACGCACCCAGGCTCCCCGTTTGTAGGGCAGTTGAAAGCCGCGTTGCTTGCGCCTGGCAGGCGCCATACGTTGGCAAACGCCCGCTATGCGGTTCATTACCTGGATCGGCCCAGCGAGAAGCGCAAGCTGGAGAGTGCTGATGAGTTGCTGACGTTATTGCGCGACACCTTCGGCATTTGTTTGCCGGCTCAGCCGCAACTTCGCGAAGCGGTTGAGCACCTGATCAGGGCCGATCTCGAAGAGTATTGAGATAGAGCCTTCGCTGAACCGTTTTTTCTCCGTTTTGGTGCAAATCAGTTCGAACTTTTTGCAAACGCCAAGGTTCGAACCGATTCCTGAATACTTTGCCCACCTTAAAATGGAGATGTAAAACGATGTCCAAACTATTCGGAAAATTCATCAAGAACACCTCGTTGCTGGCCCTGGTGGCTGCGCCTGGCGTGGTGTTCGCAGCACCTTCCACCGACCCGATTTCCACGTTCGGGATCATGGGCAGCTACAACGACTTCAAACTTGAAGGCGGTAGCGAAAGCGACAAGGACCACATGCCCGAAGCCGGCCTGTTCTACAACTTCGGCAACAAGCTCACCGCCGAGTCGGGCTTTATCTACCAGGCCGGTATCGAAGCCAAGTACGGCGAAAAAAGCGATAACAAACTCAAGGAAGGCCAGGCCGACCTCGACCTCGGCTGGCGCGCCGCGCTGGACGCGCGCAACTTCGTCGATGTGATCGTGGGCGGTGGCTACACCTGGACCCGCTACGAGCCGGACACCAATGGCTACGACATGAAGCTCACCAATAAGTCGCCGTTTGCCAAGGCAGCCCTGGGCTACAACCACCAGTTCGATGACATGACCCTGCGCGTTGAAGCCGGCGCCCGTCGCACCATCGACGGTCGCGCCAAGCTCAAGGTGGACGGCGTTGGCAGCGATAGCGTGGACCTCAAGGACCGCACCAACCCTTACGCCGAAGTCAGCCTGCTGATGAACCAGAAGGGCGACCTGCCAGTGATGGCGGGCCTGTACTACACCCGCACCGAGTACAAGCTCGATAACGATTCCTATGTGGCCGACAACACCAAGCTCAAGCGTGATGAGTACGGTTTCAAGGTGGGTATCGCGTTCTGACGCTGTTTGCGCTGCAAAAACGCCCCGAATGCTCGGGGCGTTTTTTTTGCGGCTATTGCCGGTCAGCCCAATGCGGCAAGTTGCGCCACGGTTTCCGGAAAGCGCGCCACTAGTCGTATCAACGTGACAGCCTGCGCATTCGGCTTGGCCCGGCCTTGCTCCCAGTTCTCCAGGGTGCGGGTGTTGGTGCGCAGGTACATGGCGAATACCGAGCGGGACAGGTTGAGTTGCTGGCGTACGGCGATTACCTCGTCAGCGCTGAGTGGCGCCAGCTTGTTGAGGTGCGCTTTGTGGGTGCGCAGGGTGATTTTTCCCTGGCGTTCACCAGCCAGGGCGTCGAAGCCTTCGACCAGTTCGGAAAAGATTTCACGTTTCATGGTGTGTTCTCGCTTTGATTTCCCTGTCTAGCATGTGTTTAAGGGCTTTTTTATGTTGTGGCGTCGGGTCGTTCTGTTCGTGTTTGCCGTACAAAGTGAATAACCAGAATTGCGTACCGCCTGACCACCAGTAGTAAATGACCCGCAGGCCACCGCGCTTGCCTTTGTTTCGTCGCTCATCGACGAAGCGAACCTTTCTCAACCCGCCCGTTCCCTCGATCACGTCTCCCGCTTCTGGGTTTTTCATCAACTCCTGCTGAAAACCGTGAAAAAGCTCATCGCTCAGATAGTCCCTGCGATGCCGTTCGAATGCCGGCAGTTCGATAAATAGAGCATCCATGTTCTGTACGTAGCCTGCGTATAGTTTGGTAGCCCACTCGCTATGGGTCAAGCGCCCAAGCTGTGGGAACTTTCTTAAAACACAAACACCTTAAGGCCGCATCCAACGGGGTAGATGCCGGATGAGGAGGCAGATTGAAGAGGAAATTTCAGCGAGTAGGGAAGGGAAAAAGCAAAGCTACAGAAACGCAAAACGGCGCCCAAAGGCGCCGTTCTGTTTAGTGCATCAACCTAAGCGATCAAACGCCCAGCACCGCGTGCTGCACCAGGGTGAGCAACGGTTGTGGGTACACGCCCAGGAAGAATGCGAGCAGGGCGATGGCCAGCAGCATGACGCCGCCTGCCTTCTGTTCCCAATGCAGCTCGGCATCCACACGGCGCAGGTTTGGCTCGATCAGGTACAGGGTGACCATCACGCGCAGGTAGTAGAACACGCCGATGGCACTGCCCAGTACCAGCGAGGCAACCAGCCACCATTCGTGGGCTTCGACACCGGTCGCGACAATGTAGAACTTGCCGATAAAGCCCGCCGTCAGCGGAATGCCGGCCAACGACAGCATCATCACGGTGAGCACGGCGGTCAGGTACGGACGGCGCCAGAACAGGCCGCGGTATTCGTACAGGGCGTCGGCGTCACGGCCTTTATACGGCGACGACATCAAGGTGATGACGCCGAACGCACCCAGGCTGGTGATCACGTAGGTGACCAGGTACACGCCAATGGCTTCCACGGCCAGGCCTTTGCTCGCCACCAGGGCGATCAGCAGGTAGCCGAAGTGGGCGATGGACGAATAACCCAGTAGACGCTTGAGGTTGTTCTGGGTCAGCGCCAGCAGGTTACCGAACAGGATCGACGCAATGGCGATCACCGTCAGCACGTTGCTCAGCACGCCGGTGTTGGCGGCAGGGGAGATCTGGAACAGACGCACCATCACTGCAAACACGGCCACTTTCGACGCGGTCGCCAGGAACGCGGCCACCGGCGCCGGGGCGCCTTCGTACACGTCGGGGGTCCACAGATGGAACGGCACCAGCGACAGCTTGAATGCCAGGCCGATCAGCATCATCGCCAGGCCCAACTGGGCAATCGGCGCCGGGCTGTTGGTGGCGGCCAGCGCGTGGCCGATACCGGTGAAGCTCAGGCTGCCGGCTTCGGCGTAGAGCAGGGCCATACCGAACAACAGGAACGCGGAACCGGCGGCCGACAGCACCATGTACTTGATGCCGGCTTCCAGGGAGCGCTTGTTGAAGAAGGCGTAGGCCACCAGGCCGTAGGTCGGGATCGACAGCAGTTCCAGGCCGATGAACAGGCCCGCCAGGTGCTGCGCGCTGACCAGCACGATACCGCCGGCCGCAGCCAGCAGGATCAGCAGGTACAGCTCTTCGCGGTTGCCCGGGTAGCCGGTGCCGCCTTCGCCGAGGTAGGCGTGGGCGAGGGTGACGCAGGCCAGGGTCGCCACCAGGATCAGGGCGATGTACAGCAGCGCGAAGTCATCGACCATCATCAATGGCGTGACTGCCAGTGGCGCGACCTTGAGGGCCGGGATGATCGACAGCAGGGCTAGGTTCAACCCGGCGCAGGACAGCAGGAACGTTTGCGAGTGATTGCGGCGCCAGGCGATTGCCAGCATCACCACCACGATGGTGAGGCTGGTAATCAGCAGCGGCGCAAGCGCGATAAAGTGTTGGATCGTGAATTCCATAGCGCTCTTACCGGGCCGAAGCGAGTTGAGAGAAGGCGGTGCCGAACCACTGCTGCACGCCATGCATCGTTGCGGCAGAAGTGTCCAGGAACGGTTGCGGGTACACGCCGATGAAGATCAGCAACACCGCAAGGCCGAGCACCATGATCAGTTCGCGCGCATCCATCCCTTGCAGGACGGTGTCGGACTTGGCTGGGCCGAAATAGGCGCGGTGGATCATGATCAGCGAGTAGACCGAACCGAACACCAGGCCGGAGGTGGCGATGGCGCTGATCCACGGCGTCTGCACAAAGGCACCCATCAGGATCAGGAACTCGCCGATGAAGTTACCGGTACCCGGCAAGCCCAGCGACGCGGCGGCAAAGAACAGGCTGATCGCCGGCAGGTAAGCGATGCGCGACCACACGCCACCCATTTCACGCATGTCACGGGTGTGCAGGCGCTCGTACAGCTGGCCACTCAGGATAAACAGCGCAGCGGCAGAAACACCGTGGGCCAACATCTGGATCACTGCGCCTTGCAACGCCAGCTGGCTGCCGGAGTAGATGCCGATCAGTACGAAACCCATGTGGGAAACGGACGAGAAGGCAATCAGACGCTTGATGTCGGTTTGCGCGAAAGCCAGGAACGCACCGTAGAAGATCCCGATCAGACCCAGGGTCATGGCAATCGGCGCGAATTCGGCCGAAGCATTCGGGAACAGCGGCAGGGCGAAACGCAGCAGGCCGTAGGCAGCGGTCTTCAACAGGATACCGGCCAGGTCCACGGAACCGGCAGTCGGCGCCTGGGCGTGAGCGTCAGGCAACCAGGAGTGGAACGGCACCACCGGCAGCTTCACCGCGAAGGCGATGAAGAAGCCCAGCATCAGCACGTACTCGGTGGTCAGCGACATCTTGGTTTTCAACAGGTCGGCGTAGTTGAAGGTAATCACGCCGGTGTTGTTGAAGTTGACCAGGACCAGACCCAGGATCGCCACCAACATGATCAGGCCGGAAGCCTGGGTGAAGATGAAGAACTTGGTCGCTGCGTAGATCCGGGTTTTCTTGCCGTCCGAAGAGCTGTGACCCCAGAGCGCGATGAGGAAGTACATCGGCACCAGCATCATTTCCCAGAAGAAGAAGAACATGAACAGGTCGAGGGCGAGGAACACGCCGACAACGCCGCCCAGGATCCACATCAGGTTCAGGTGGAAGAAGCCCACGTGACGCTGGATCTCTTTCCAGGAGCAGAGTACCGAGAGGATACCCAGCAGGCCGGTCAGCAGGATCATCAACAGCGACAGGCCGTCGAGGGCCAGGTGCACATTGATGCCGAAGCGCTGGATCCACACGTGCTTGAATTCAAGCGCGAAGGTGGGATCGACACCCGGTGCCGGAGCGAATGAATAGTCACCGTGGGCCCACAGCCAGAGGCCGAGCGCGAGTTCCAGGGACATGGTCAGCAACGCAATCCAGCGGGGGAGGGTGGCGCCGAAGCGTTCACCCATCCAGCAGAGCAGGCCGCCGATAAAGGGGATCAGGATTAGCCAGGGCAGAATCATGACGGGCTCGTTTCCTTTCGCAAGTTCGCAAAGTACGCAGTGCACTTAAACATAGTCAGACCGCTACCACGACGATGGCGCCGATCACCAGAACGGCACCCGCCGCCATGGACGCTGCATACCAACGCAATTGGCCGGTCTCGCTGCGGCTCAGGGCGGTGTGACCGGCCTTGGCGGCACGCGGGATCAAACCGATGGTCTGGTCGAGCGGGTCTTTGCGCAGCACGTGGCTGATCGCAAGGTAAGGTTTGACGAACAGTTTGTCGTAGATCCAATCGAAGCCCCAGGCAGCGAACCACCAGGCCGACAGGAAGCGACCAATGCCACTGTTGGCCACGGCAGTCACGAAGCGACGCTTGCCGAGGAACAGCAGAGCCGCCAGCAGGATACCGGCGATGGCGATGGCGCCCGAGGCGATTTCCAGGCTGTGCTGGGCTTCGCCGCCGGCATGGCCGACGCTTTGTGGCAATACACCGTGCAGTGGCGGGGTGATCATCGCACCGACGAAGGTCGACAGGATGATCAGCACCGACAGTGGCAACCAATGGGAGATGCCGTGGCCTGCGTGCGCTTCGGTCTTGGCTTCACCATGGAAGGTGATGAAGATCAGGCGGAAGGTGTACAGCGAGGTCATGAACGCACCTACCAGGCCTGCGTACAGCAGATTCTGGTTACCGCTGGCGAAAGCTTCCCAGAGGATTTCGTCCTTGGAGTAGAAGCCTGCGGTTACCAGCGGCAGGGCGGCCAGGGCGGCACCACCGACGATGAAGCTGGCGTAGGCCAGTGGCAGTTTCTTCCACAGGCCGCCCATCTTGAAGATGTTCTGCTCGTGGTGGCAGGCCACGATCACCGCACCGGAGGCGAGGAACAGCAGGGCCTTGAAGAACGCGTGGGTCATCAGGTGGAAGATCGCCGCGTCCCAGGCGCCGACGCCCAGGGCCAGGAACATGTAGCCGATCTGGCTCATGGTCGAGTAGGCGAGGATACGCTTGATGTCGGTCTGCACCAGCGCGGCGAAGCCGGCCAGTACCAGGGTCACGCCGCCGACGATACCCACCAGGTGCAGGATGTCCGGCGCCAGGGTGAACAGGCCGTGGGTACGGGCGATCAGGTAGACACCGGCGGTTACCATGGTGGCGGCGTGGATCAGTGCCGATACCGGGGTAGGACCGGCCATTGCATCCGCCAGCCAGGTTTGCAGCGGCAGTTGCGCAGATTTACCCACGGCGCCACCCAGCAGCATCAGGGTAGCCAGGGTGATCCAGAAGTCGCCGACCTGGAATTTCTGCGGTGCCAGCACCAGCAGTTCCTGGATGTTCAGCGTGCCCACCTGTTGGAACAGGATGAACAGGCCGATGGCCATGAACACGTCGCCGATGCGGGTGACGATAAACGCCTTGAGTGCTGCGTTACCGTTGTTGCGATTGCTGTAGTAGAAACCGATCAACAGGTACGAGCACAGGCCCACGCCTTCCCAGCCGAAGTACAGGAACAACAGGTTATCGCCCAGCACCAGGAACAGCATGCTGGCGATAAACAGGTTGGTGTACGAGAAGAAGCGCGAGTAGCCCGCTTCACCGCGCATGTACCAGGACGCGAACAGGTGGATCAGGAAGCCCACACCCACCACCACGCCGAGCATGGTGATCGACAGGCCGTCGATGTAGAGGGCGAAGTTGGGCTTGAAGCCCTCGACCGCCATCCACTGCCACAGCACCAGGGTGTAGTGACCACCTTCGGGCGGCGCCACGTTGAATTGCCAGATGACGTAGGCGGCCACGATGGCCGACAGGCCGATGGAGCCCACGCCGATCAGGGCCGAGAGGTTCTCCGACCAGCGCCCGCGAGAGAACGACAGCAGCAGGAAACCGATCAGGGGGAATACGAAAGTCAGAAAGATCATGTTCATCCGCGCATCTCACTGGCAGCGTCGATATCAAGCGTGTGGAAGCGACGATACAGCTGCAGCAGGATCGCCAGGCCAATACTGGCTTCGGCGGCTGCCAGGCTGATCACCAGGATGAACATCACTTGCCCATCCGGCTGGCCCCAACGTGCGCCTGCCACGATGAACGCCAGTGCCGCAGCGTTCATCATGATTTCCAGGCTCATCAACACGAACAGAATGTTACGGCGAACCATCAGGCCGACCAGGCCAAGGCAGAACAGGATGCCGGCGACCGCCAGACCATGCTCCAAAGGGATAGCAGGCATCGTCATTGCTCCTTGGCTTCGTTGCGGCCCAAGTGGAAGGCAGTGATGGCTGCGGCGAGCAGCAGCATCGAAGCCAGTTCGACCACCAGCAGGTACGGGCCGAACAGGCTGATGCCCACGGCTTTCGCGTCTACGGTGGTGTGGCCGATGGCCTGGCCGCTCTGGTGAGCGAACAGCACATACAGCAGTTCACCCAGCAGCAGGGCTGCGAGGACAACCGGGCCGAGCCAGATGCCGGGCTTGAGCCAGACGCGCTCCTGGGCGACCGAAGCCGGCCCCAGGTTGAGCATCATCACCACAAACACGAACAGCACCATGATGGCGCCGGCGTAGGCGATCACTTCCAGCACACCGGCGAACGGTGCGCCGAGGCTGAAAAAGGTCATGGCCACGGCGATCAGCGAAATGATCAGGTAGAGCAGGGCGTGCACGGGGTTAGTGTTGGTGATCACGCGAAGCGTGGACACCACTGCAATACCCGATGCGAAATAGAAAGCGAATTCCATCTTTCTTCCTTAAGGCAGCAAGCTCTTCACGTTGATCGGCTCGGCTTCGTTTTGTGCGGCGCCTTTTGGCTTACCGGCAACGGCCATACCTGCAACACGATAGAAGTTGTAATCAGGGTTTTTACCGGGACCAGAGATCAAAAGATCTTCTTTCTCGTACACCAGGTCCTGACGTTTGAACTCGGCCATCTCGAAATCCGGCGTCAGCTGGATCGCGGTGGTCGGGCAAGCTTCCTCGCAGAGGCCGCAGAAAATGCAGCGCGAGAAGTTGATGCGGAAGAAGTCCGGGTACCAGCGACCATCTTCGGTTTCAGCTTTCTGCAGGGAAATGCAACCCACCGGGCACGCCACGGCGCACAGGTTGCAGGCTACGCAACGCTCTTCGCCGTCGGGGTCGCGGGTCAGTACGATGCGGCCGCGATAGCGCGGCGGCAGGTACACCGCTTCTTCGGGGTATTGCAGGGTGTCGCGTTTGCGAAAGCCGTGACCGAACACCATCACCAGGCTTCGCAACTGGGTACCGGTACCCTTAACGATGTCGCCAATATATTTGAACATGGGTCAAATCCTCACTGAACCGCGGCAGCGGGCGTGTTCAACAACACGACGGCAGCCGTCACCAGCAAATTGATCAGGGTCAGCGGCAGGCAGAATCTCCAGCTGAAATCCATCACCTGGTCATAGCGCGGGCGCGGAATCGAGGCGCGCAGCAGGATGAACAGCATGATGAAGAACGCGGTCTTCAGGAAGAACCAGAAGAAGGCCAACTGCGGCAGGATGCCGAACGGACCGTGCCAGCCGCCGAAGAACAGCGTGACCAGCAGGGCCGAGATCAAGATGATGCCGATGTACTCACCGACGAAGAACATGCCCCACTTCATACCGGCATATTCAATGTGGTAACCGTCGGCCAGTTCCTGTTCCGCTTCCGGCTGGTCGAAGGGGTGACGGTGAGTCACGGCCACGCCAGCGATGAAGAAGGTGCAGAAGCCGAAGAACTGCGGAATGATGAACCACAGGTTCTGCGCCTGGTACTCGACGATGTCGCGCATGTTGAACGAGCCAACCTGCACCACGATGCCCATCAGTGCCAACCCCATGAACACTTCATAGGATACGGTTTGGGCCGAGGCACGCAAGCTGCCCAGCAGGGCGAACTTGTTGTTGCTCGACCAACCGGCGAACAGCACCGCGTATACCGACAAACCGGCCATGGCGAAGAAGAACAGCAAACCGATGTTCAGGTCCGCCACGCCCCAGGTCGGGGTGATCGGGATGATCGCAAACGCAATCAGCAAGGCGCTCATGGCTACCACCGGTGCCAGGGTGAAGATCACCTTGTCGGCAAACGGCGGGGTCCAGTCTTCCTTGAAGAACATTTTCAGCATGTCGGCAGCGATCTGGAACATGCCGAACGGGCCAACGCGGTTCGGACCGTAACGGTCCTGCCACCAGCCCAGCAGGCGACGTTCGACGAAGCTGAGCAGGGCGCCCGCGACGACCACGGCCAACAGGATCACGATGGCCTTGACCACCGAGATGATCACGTCAATTACTTCCGGCGTGAACCAAGTCATTGCGCTGCCTCCTGCAGACCGTCAACGGTTTTGCCGAAAATGGCAGGCGGAATACCGGCGATGCCTTTAGGCAGTGCAACCAGGCCGGCACCCAACTCATCGTTGATACGCAGCGGCAGACGCAAGGTCTGGCCGGCCACGTTGAGGCTGAGCAGGGCACCGTCGTTGACGCCCAGGCGGTCGGCTTCGGACTTGGCCACGGACACATAGGCGGCAGGAATGCGCTCTTGAACCGGCGCGGCCTTGGAAGAAGTTTCTTCGCTGCCGAACAGGTGGAAGAACGGCACGACTTGCCAAGTGCCCGGCGCCGGGTTGAACGGACGCGGTACCGCAGCGAACCAGTTCAGCGAGTCACCGCTGGTTTCGATCAGGCGAGTGCCCGGGTCGCCAGCGCGGATGTGACCACCGACTTCGTCCTGGAACTTGTTCCAGGCCTGCGGCGAGTTCCAGCCCGGCGACCAGGCAAATGGCACCTGCTGACGCGGTTCGGCCGAACCCGAATAACCTTCCATGGAGAAGGCAAACGCGGTGTCGTTGTCTTGCGGGGTACGTGGCTCGTGCACGCTGATGTCAGCACGCATGGCGGTACGACCGGAGTAACGCAGCGGCTCACGTGCCAGTTTCAGGCCCTTGATGCGGAACGCGGCAGAAGGCGCGGCATCCACGATACGAGCAAGCTGCGGCGCGCTGGCGGCGGTGGCAGCGGTCACGTGGTCGAGTTGGGTCCAGTCGATCGGCTGGTTCAGCAGGGTGGCGCGCAGGGCATGCAGCCAGCGCCAGCCTTCGTGCACCAGGATGCTGGCGTCCATGTACTTCGGATCGAACACCTGGAAGAAGCGCTGGGCGCGGCCTTCCTGGCTGACCAGTGTGCCGTCGCCTTCGGCGAAGGTGGCGGCTGGCAGTACCAGGTCGGCGCGGTCGCTGGTGGCGGTCTTCTGGTGGTCGGCGACGATCAGCACCTTGGCAGCATCCAGTGCCGCGTCAACCTTGGCGGCAGCGGTGCGGGTGTACAGGTCGTTTTCCAGCACCACGATGGCGTCGGCGTTGCCGTCGATCACCGCTTGCAGCGCCGCGTCCACGGACTCGCCACCGAGCATTGCCAGGCCCAGGCTGTTGGCTTCCGGCACCACCAGGCTGATGGAGCCATTTTTGTCGCGCAGCTTAAGGGCCTTGGCGATGTTGGCGGCGGCTTCGATCAGCGCCTTGGAACCCAACGAGGTACCGGCAATGATCAGCGGGCGCTTGGCCGCCAGCAGGGCGTCGGCAATGCGCTGAGCCAACTCGACAGCTTCAGCGTCCAGGCCTTCAACGGCGGGTGCGCTGGCGTCGAGGGCGTGGGCCACGGCGAAACCGAGGCGCGCCAGGTCGTCCGGCGCGGCGTGTACGCATTCTTCAGCGATGTCGTCGAGCTTGGTTTCAGCCAGGGAAGCGATAAACAGCGGGTTCAGCGCGTGCTGACCGATGTTCTTCACGGCAGCGTCGAGCCACGGCTGTACGCGCATGGCGTCGGCCATCTCTTCGGCCTTGCCTTTGACCGCCTGACGCAGCGACAGCGCGATGCGTGCAGCGGTCTGGGTCAGGTCTTCACCAAGTACGAAGATCGCATCGTGGTCTTCGATGTCGCGCATGTTCGGCACTGGCAGCGGGCTGTCGTTCAGCACTTGCAGGACCAGGCGGATGCGCTCCAGCTCGCCCGCTTCGATACCGCAGTAGAAGTGCTCGGCACCTACCAGCTCGCGCAACGCGAAGTTGCTTTCGAGGCTGGCGCGTGGCGAACCAATACCGACGATAGTGCGGCCACGCAGCAGGTCGGCAGCCTTATCCAGCGCGGCGTCCAGGCTCAGCTTGGCGCCATCGGCCAGCAGCGGCTGGCGCGGACGGTCTTCGCGGTTTACGTAGCCATAGCCGAAGCGGCCACGGTCGCACAGGAAGTACTGGTTGACCGAACCGTTGAAGCGGTTTTCGATACGGCGCAATTCACCGTAGCGCTCGCCCGGCGAGATGTTGCAACCGCTGGAGCAGCCATGGCAGATGCTCGGTGCGAACTGCATGTCCCACTTGCGGTTGTAGCGCTCGGAGTGGGTCTTGTCGGTGAACACACCGGTGGGGCAGACCTCGGTGAGGTTGCCGGAGAATTCGCTTTCGAGCACGCCGTCTTCAACGCGACCGAAGTACACGTTGTCGTGGGCGCCGAATACGCCGAGGTCGGTGCCGCCGGCGTAGTCCTTGTAGAAGCGCACGCAGCGGTAGCAGGCGATGCAGCGGTTCATTTCGTGGGAAATGAACGGGCCGAGGTCCTGGTTCTGGTGGGTACGCTTGGTGAAGCGATAGCGGCGCTCGTTGTGGCCGGTCATCACCGTCATGTCTTGCAGGTGGCAGTGACCGCCTTCCTCACAGACCGGGCAGTCGTGGGGGTGGTTGGTCATCAGCCATTCGACAACGCTGGCGCGGAACGCCTTGGACTCTTCATCGTCGATGGAGATCCAGGTGTTGTCGGTGGCTGGGGTCATGCAGGACATGACGATACGACCACGGGTGTCGTTCTCGTCGGTGTATTGCTTGACCGCACACTGGCGACAGGCACCGACGCTACCGAGAGCGGGGTGCCAGCAGAAATACGGGATGTCGAGGCCGAGTGACAGACATGCCTGTAACAGGTTGTCCGCCCCATCGACTTCGAGCGCTTTGCCGTCTACGTGGATAGTGGCCATGGTTCAAAGTTCTTCGTTGGCCCGTTGTCAGCGGGCGTGGCTAATGGAATCTTGTTATTCATGTGCATCTACACAGCCTTTGCGGCGTCAGCACATGAGAAAAGCGAAGGGCACGGACCCTTCGCTTCTTTAAGCTCTACGCACCGACCATGGTCGGTGATACCACCTGAGTGAGTTCGCCCGCGCGTGTTGGCGCGATGCCGGCTTCGAATTCAGGGCGGAAGTATTTGATTGCGCTGCCCAATGGCTCCACGGCGCCCGGTGCGTGAGCGCAGAAGGTCTTGCCTGGGCCAAGGAAACCGACCAGGCCCAGCAGGGTTTCGATGTCACCCTCGCGGCCTTCGCCATTTTCCAGGGCCATCAGCAGCTTGACGCTCCACGGCAAACCGTCGCGGCATGGGGTGCAGAAACCGCAGGACTCGCGGGCAAAGAACTGCTCCATGTTGCGCAGCAACGAGACCATGTTCACCGTATTGTCCACTGCCATCGCCAGGCCGGTACCCATCCGGGTGCCCACCTTGCCGATGCCGCCGGCATACATTTGTGCATCCAGATGCTCAGGCAGCAGGAAACCGGTGCCGGCGCCACCTGGCTGCCAGGCTTTCAAGGTGTAGCCGTCGCGCATGCCGCCGGCGTAGTCCTCGAACAGCTCGCGAGCGGTCACGCCGAACGGCAGCTCCCACAGGCCAGGGTTCTTGACCTTGCCGGAGAAACCCATGAGCTTGGTGCCCATGTCTTCGCTGCCCTCGCGGGCCAGGGATTTGTACCAGTCCACGCCGTCGGCGATGATGGCCGGCACGTTGCACAGGGTCTCGACGTTGTTCACGCAAGTCGGCTTGCCCCACACGCCCACGGCGGCAGGGAAGGGCGGCTTGGAACGCGGGTTGGCGCGGCGGCCTTCGAGGGAGTTGATCAGTGCGGTTTCTTCACCGCAGATATAACGCCCGGCGCCGGTGTGCACGAACAGTTCGAAGTCGAAACCGGAGCCGAGGATGTTCTTGCCCAGCAGGCCGGCTGCCTTGGCTTCTTCCACGGCACGGTTGAGGTGCTTGGCGGCGGTGGTGTACTCGCCACGCAGGAAGATGTAGCCACGGTAGGTTTTCAACGCACGGGCGCTGATCAGCATGCCTTCGATCAGCAGATGGGGCAGTTGCTCCATCAGCATGCGGTCTTTCCAGGTGTTCGGCTCCATTTCATCCGCGTTGCACAGCAGGTAGCGGATATTGATGGATTCGTCTTTGGGCATCAGGCCCCACTTCACGCCGGTGGGGAAGCCTGCACCGCCGCGACCCTTGAGGCCGGCGTCTTTCACGGTCTGGACGATATCGTCCTGGGCCATGTCGGCGAAGGCTTTGCGCGCTGCGGCGTAACCGTTCTTGGCCTGGTATTCGTCAAGCCATACCGGCTCGCCGTCGTCACGCAGGCGCCAAGTCAGCGGGTGAGTCTCGGCCGAACGCTTGATCAGGTTGGCCGGGCCGAAGGAAGTCAGGGTCATGGGTAGCCCTCGAGCAATTGGGTGACGCCAGCGGGCTGCACGTCACCGAATGTGTCGTCGTCGATCATCAACGCCGGCGCCTTGTCGCAGTTGCCCAGGCAGCACACCGGCAGCAGCGTGAAGCGGCCGTCCGGGGTGGTCTGGCCGAGGCCGATGCCCAGCTTGTTCTGGATCTCGCTGACCACCGACTCATGGCCACCGATGTAGCAGACCATGCTGTCGCACACGCGAATGATGTGGCGGCCAACCGGCTGGCGGAAGATCTGGCTGTAGAACGTCGCCACGCCTTCAACGTCACTGGCGGGGATGCCGAGGATCTCGCCGATGGCGTAGAGGGCGCCGTCGGGCACCCAGCCACGTTCCTTCTGGACGATCTTCAGGGCTTCGATAGACGCCGCGCGCGGGTCTTCGTAGTGATGCAGCTCGTGCTCGATGGCCGAGCGCTCGGTTTCACTCAAGGTGAAACGGTCTGTCTGGATAAGCGTGCTGTTCATGCTTAGCGGTCCACGTCGGCCATAACGAAATCGATACTACCCAGGTACGCAATCAAGTCCGCGACCATCTCGCCTTTGATCACCGAAGGGATCTGCTGCAAGTGGGCAAAACTTGGGGTACGAATCCGGGTGCGGTAGCTCATGGTGCCGCCATCGCTCGTCAGGTAATAACTGTTGATACCCTTGGTCGCTTCGATCATCTGGAAGGATTCGTTGGCCGGCATCACCGGGCCCCACGAAACCTGCAGGAAGTGCGTGATCAGGGTTTCGATGTGCTGCAGCGTGCGCTCTTTGGGCGGCGGCGTGGTCAGCGGGTGATCCGCCTTGTACGGGCCGGCCGGCATGTTGCGCATGCACTGCTCGATGATCTTCAGGCTCTGGCGCATTTCTTCGACGCGCACGATGCAACGGTCGTAGGCATCGCCATTGGCCGCCAGCGGTACTTCGAACTCGAAGTTCTCGTAGCCGGAGTACGGGCGCGCTTTACGCAGGTCGAAGTCGCAACCGGTGGAACGCAGGCCGGCACCGGTGACGCCCCATTCCAGGGCCTCTTTGGTGTTGTACTGCGCGACGCCGATGGTGCGGCCTTTGAGGATGCTGTTGTCGAGGGCGGCTTTCTGGTACTCGTCCAGGCGCTTGGGCATCCAGTCGATGAATTCCTTGACCAGGCGTTCCCAGCCGTTCGGCAGGTCGTGGGCCACGCCGCCGATGCGGTACCAGGCCGGGTGCAGGCGGAAACCGGTGATGGCTTCGATGACCTTGTAGGCGCGCTGACGGTCGGTGAAGGTGAAGAACACCGGGGTCATGGCGCCGACGTCCTGGATATAGGTACCCAGGAACAGCAGGTGGCTGGTGATGCGGAAGAACTCGGCCATCATGATGCGGATGGTGTCGACGCGGTCCGGCACCTTGATGCCGGCCAGCTTCTCGACCGAGAGCACGTACGGCAGGTTGTTCATCACGCCGCCGAGGTAGTCGATACGGTCGGTGTACGGGATGAAGCTGTGCCAGGACTGGCGCTCGGCCATCTTCTCGGCGCCACGGTGGTGGTAGCCGATGTCCGGGACGCAGTCGACGATCTCTTCGCCGTCCAGTTGCAGGATGATACGGAAGGCACCGTGAGCCGAAGGGTGGTTCGGGCCCAGGTTGAGGAACATGTAGTCCTCGTTGGTGCCGGAACGCTTCATGCCCCAGTCTTCGGGGCGGAAGCGCGCCGCCTCTTCTTCTAGCTGCTGCTTGGCCAGGTTGAGGCTGAACGGGTCGAATTCGGTGGCGCGGGCAGGGAAGTCCTTGCGCAGCGGGTGACCTTCCCAGGTCGGCGGCATCATGATGCGCGTCAGGTGCGGGTGGCCCGGGAAGTCGATACCGAACATGTCCCAGACTTCACGCTCGTACCAGCTGGCGTTCGGCCAGATACCGGTGACGGTCGGGATGCTCAGGTCGCTCTCGCTCAGCGCGACCTTGATCATCACATCGCTGTTACGTTCCAGCGACATCAGGTGGTAGAACACGGTGAAATCGGCGCCGCTCGGCAGGCCCTGGCGCTTGGTGCGCAGACGCTCGTCCACGCCATGCAGGTCATAGAGCATGACGTACGGCTTGGGCAGGTTGCGCAGGAAGGTCAGGACTTCGACGAGCCTGGCACGCGCCACCCACAGCACCGGCATACCGGTGCGTGTGGCCTGGGCGGTGAAGGCGTCAGGGCCAAAACGGTTATTGAGTTCGACAACCACATCCTGGTCGTCTGCCTTGTAAGGCGGGATGTACAGAGCACTGCCTGTAGTCATGGTTTTTTATCGCTTTCGGTCAACGTAAAGAATGAAGCCAGGTTTTCGTTCTATAAAAGAAGCGGTGCTGGATCAGACTTCGTCGGGGCTGCGCAGGTTGGTGACTGCGATTCGCTGTTCGCGGCGCTGTTCCTTTTGAGACGGCATCTCGGCGCGATAAACGCCTTGATCACCGACCACCCAGGACAGTGGGCGACGCTCCTTGCCAATCGATTCCTGCAACAGCATCAAGCCTTGCAGGAACGCTTCGGGACGGGGCGGGCAGCCAGGCACGTAGACGTCCACGGGCAGGAACTTGTCCACCCCTTGAACGACCGAGTAGATGTCGTACATGCCACCGGAGTTGGCGCACGAACCCATGGAGATAACCCATTTCGGCTCGAGCATTTGCTCATAGAGACGCTGGATGATCGGCGCCATCTTGATAAAGCAGGTCCCGGCGATAACCATGAAATCCGCCTGGCGCGGCGAGGCCCGGATAACTTCGGCGCCGAAGCGTGCGATGTCGTGGGGCGCCGTGAAGGCGGTGGTCATTTCCACGTAGCAGCACGAAAGGCCGAAGTTGTACGGCCACAGGGAGTTTTTACGCCCCCAGTTGACCGCGCCACTCAGCACGTCTTCCAGCTTGCCCATGTAGATGTTTTTGTGGACTTGGTCTTCTAACGGGTCGGAAACGGTTTCTCGTTCGCCGATGGGGTACTGCTCGTTAGGAGCATCCGGGTCGATCCTGGTGAGATTGTATTGCATTGCCAAAGCCTCATTGTTTCAGCTTCGCTTGCCGCTTGCGACGAGCTTCCGGAGCCCAGTCAAGGGCGCCCACTCGGAACAGGTAGACAAGACCTGCCAACAGAATTGCTATGAAAACGAGAGCTTCGACGAATCCGGTCCAGCCGCTTTCGCGGACGGACACAGACCATGCAAAGAGAAAGAGGGCTTCGATATCGAAGATCACGAACAACATCGCGACCAGATAGAATTTGGCTGAGAGCCGCAAGCGGGCGCCACCTGTAGGCAGCATGCCGGATTCGAACGGTTCGTTTTTGCTGCGGCCCCAGGCTTTTGACCCGAGGAGGCTGGACACGCCGAGCATGAAGGCGCAGAGGCCTACAACACCGAGAAGGAAAATGGCAAAGCCCCAGTTGTGGGCCATGAGTCCTGTCGCGTCGGTCATGCTGGAAATCCTTAACAGAGAGCAAAGGTCTCTGAGCTCGAAAAAGTAACGATGCAGTGACGATATGTCGCACTGCAATCAATCGCGGTGATTTTATGGCTAAACACCGGGCAAGTAAAATTCCCAGGGCGAAATTATTCGGTGGAATAAGCACATAGTGCACCTTCTTGGGGCTGTAGCCCTTGTGGTGTGGGCATTAGCGGGCTTTTCATCAATTATGTTTTGTTTAAGCTGTAACGAAGTTTTCGGGTGCCAAATGATAATGAATATTGTTTGCGAGGGGTGTAAGCGAGTGTTTCTCATGTGGCGCGGGAAGTTACCGTTACTTGCTTGAGTGTCGCTTAGTTGTCGCAACGGTTCTTTTAACCGATCGGATGTGCGCGGATACCGCTCTGGATCAATGTTTTTAGTAAAAAACTATGGATAGGGCGCGGTCAATGTGGGAGCTGGCTTGCCTGCGATGGCGGCGGATCAGCTGAAACACCTGCCTCTGACCCACCGCCATCGCAGGCAAGCCAGCCCCCACCATTGATTTTCGGTGATTCCTAGGCAAAAAAAACGCCCCGAACCAGTCGGGGCGTGATTGTTGCGCGGCACTGCTGTTAGGTCTTCCGTGGGGCCGCAGTGGCCGTGTACGCGGTACTTAGTGGAACTGCTCTTCTTCGGTCGAACCGGTCAGCGCGGTCACGGACGAGGTGCCGCCCTGGATCACGGTGGTCATGTCGTCGAAGTAACCGGTGCCCACTTCCTGCTGGTGCGCCACGAAGGTGTAGCCTTTGGCGGCGTCAGCGAATTCCTGCTCCTGCAGCTTCACGTAGGCCGTCATGTCGTTGCGGGCGTAGTCGTGCGCCAGGTTGAACATGCTGTGCCACATGTTGTGAATGCCGGCCAGGGTGATGAACTGGTGCTTGTAGCCCATTGCCGACAGTTCGCGCTGGAACTTGGCGATGGTCGCGTCGTCCAGGTTCTTCTTCCAGTTGAAGGAAGGCGAGCAGTTGTAGGACAGCAGTTGGTCCGGGTATTCCTTCTTGATCGCTTCGGCGAAGCGACGGGCTTCGTCCAGGTCCGGCTTGGCGGTTTCGCACCAGATCAGGTCGGCGTACGGCGCGTAGGCCAGGCCGCGGGCGATTGCCTGGTCGAGGCCGGCGCGCACTTTATAGAAGCCTTCCTGGGTACGCTCGCCGGTAACGAATGGTTGGTCGTACGGGTCGCAGTCCGAGGTCAGCAAGTCTGCCGCGTTGGCGTCGGTACGGGCCAGGATGATGGTCGGTGTGCCGGCAACGTCAGCGGCCAGGCGGGCAGCGGTCAGCTTCTGCACGGCTTCCTGGGTCGGTACCAGTACCTTGCCGCCCATGTGGCCGCATTTCTTCACTGACGCAAGCTGGTCTTCGAAGTGCACGCCGGCAGCGCCTGCTTCGATCATGCTCTTCATCAGCTCGTAGGCGTTGAGTACGCCGCCGAAACCGGCCTCGGCATCAGCCACGATTGGCGCGAAGTAGTCGATGTAGCCTTCATCGCCTGGGTTCTTGCCGGCTTTCCACTGGATCTGGTCGGCACGACGGAACGAGTTGTTGATGCGCTTGACCACGGTTGGCACCGAGTCCACCGGGTACAGCGATTGGTCGGGGTACATGGATTCAGCGGAGTTGTTGTCCGCTGCCACTTGCCAGCCGGACAGGTAGATCGCCTGGATACCGGCTTTTACCTGCTGGACTGCCTGGCCGCCAGTGAGGGCGCCCATGCAGTTGACGAAATCTTTGTCGGGACGGAAAGAAGGCTTGGCACCTTGGGTGACCAGGTTCCACAGCTTCTCGGCGCCGAGTTTTGCAAAGGTGTGCTCAGGTTGGACCGAGCCACGCAGGCGGACGACGTCAGCAGCGGAATAAGCGCGGGTCACGCCTTTCCAGCGTGGGTTTTCAGCCCAGTCTTTTTCAAGGGCTGCAATTTGCTGTTCGCGTGTCAGTGCCATGGGGAAAAACCTCGTCGCGTCTTGTTTGAAGTATCCGTTTGCCAGCCCGGCATTCGTTGCCTGGGTAGGGTTGCTCGCTGACCAGAAGCTTTGGTGTTCAAGTCAAATCTGACGGAGGTAGGCGACGGTATGAACGATGGGGCTCAAGGGGGAGTTGAGCAGGTAAGGGCAAACTGCGAACGGTCTTCGGGCGTCGTGGGCCTTTGTACGATCCATCAGTGTGTAGCCGGGTTACCTGGTTGGCTTCCGTCCCTCGGGACAACTTCGTTCCAGTCGCAACCAACGTCAAACACACCTTGTGGGCGGTACAGACACGAATCGGCTCAGGTGGGTAGCTTAGAGCGGCGATCCGAAGGCCCTTGCCAGGGCCCCTGATTAGCGGGAGCGAGGCCATCATGCCCATGCTTTTTTGGCTCGTCAAATGTTTTGTAGTGCTTTTTTTCAGGCACTACATCTTTAGTCTAATGCGACTTGCCAGTCAGTTTTTGGTGCCTCAGTTCAGGGTGTCGACCTTGACCCGCAAAGTCAGGTCATCGCGGCCCTGAGTAGAGTAGCTGCGGGTTGTAGAGGATTTGTCCGCCTGGGTTTCACGATTGATGCCGGCCAGGGGGATCCATTCGCCCAGGCGGCCGCTGACGGTTGTGTCGGTGCTTTGCACGTTCACTACATCGGGACGTTCCTGGCTCATGCGGTCACGGTTGGTACTGATGGCCAGGTGTACGGTCTCGCCAGTCACGCTGGCGGTCACGTAAAAACCCTGGGTGACGTTGCGATACTGGGTCTGGTTTTGCAGATGGCCATAGCTATCCTGTTGCGTGGTGGTCAGCGGTACGCTCTGGCCGACCTGGATCAGCGCGGGCACGCCTTCGCTGGCCTGGATCTGCTGCACGCCACCGTCGCGGCTGGCAGTGCCGTAGCTGATGATGCGGGTCTGGCTGTCACCGCTGTTCTGTTGGTTGTTCTCGTTGGTATCGACGGTGATCAGCAGGCGTTTGGCCGGTGTATCCAATTGACCGAGCAGTGCGCGCAAGCCCTCGATCCTGGCGGGCTCAGCGTTAACGATAAGCTGGTTGCCGTAGGCGCTGACGGTGCCGTCCTTGCTAATGAAGTTCTGCGCCACGGGAAGCAGGTCGGCGCTGGTGCGGTTGTTCAGGTTGACGACTTCAGTGGCGGCCATGGCGCAAGCGCTGACGGTCATCACGAGGGCGGTGAGCAGGGTGCGTAGGGACATGTCCGTTATCTCTGCGAGTCATTTGCTTGATAGTGCCAGTTTGTCGGCCTGGTGGGTCGCAAGTTGAATCGTAGACGGCAAAATGCCCTGGCAGGCAGGGCATTTTGTGGTGTTGCTGAAATAGCTATCGCAGGCAAGCCAGCTCCCACACTTGAGCGTATTCCAGGGATGTGCTCGGTCAGCTGTGGGAGCTGGCTTGCCTGTGATAAAGGCGATGCGGGCTTGAATCAGCCCTCGCGCACCATATCCACATGCGGAATCCCGACCTCAAGAAACTCATCGCTGACGATCTTGAAACCCAGTCGCTCATAGAACGGTGCCGCATACACCTGCGCACTCAGGAATTGCCTGGTCTGGCCGCGTTTCACGGCCTCGCCAATTACTGCTTCCATCAGCTTGTCGCCGACTTTCAGTCCGCGCCAGTCCTTGAGCACCGATACCCGACCGATCTCGCCGCTGGGCAGCAATCGAGCGGTGCCAATCGGGAAGTCGCCTTCGTATGCAAGAAAATGCATGGCGCCGGCATCGTCCGCGTCCCACTCCAATTCAGGCGGGACCGATTGTTCAGCGATGAATACCGCTTCACGAATGCGCCGAATCTCGTCGATATCCTTTCGCCAGTCCGCGACACTTACGTGAATTTTATTCATCCGCGAACCCCAGGCTGCCTTGCTTGACCAGTTCGCACAGTAGGTCGCGACCGTCTTCGTCGGCCAGCCACTCGCCCAGGTTTTCGCTGTGCAGTGCATCGGCCGAGCACACCAGCTTCAACAGTTCACGCAGTTTGCCCGGCAGGTAACGGCTCTGGCCGCTGGCGAACAGCAGTACGTCGTCATCCACTTCGGACCAGGCCAGGCGTGCGCTCGGATTGCGTACCAGGATCGCGCCGTCTTGCAGGCTGTTGATGAAGTCTTCTTCGCCCAACTCTTCGCCGGCCACCAGTTCCGGGTAGCGTGGCTCGGTCATGAACTGGCCGAACCAGGTCAGCAGCATGCGCTCATCGCTCATGTGCTCGGCGAGCAGGCCCTTGAGGCGGTCCAGTGCGTCGCCCTGGATCTGGTGTGGGTCGCTGACCGGCTGGGCGTCGGCGTCGGTGTAGCGCTCTTCGTCGGTCAGGTACTGGCTGAGGAAGTCGGTGAAGTGGGTCAGCACTTCAGCGGCGCTCGGTGCACGGAAACCTACGGAATAGGTCATGCAGTCGTCTTCGGCAATACCGAAATGGGCCAGGCGCGGGGGCAGGTAGAGCATGTCGCCCGGTTCGAGCACCCATTCGGCGCTTTCTTCGAATTCGGCGAGGATGCGCAGGTCGGCGTGTTGCAGTAACGGGCTTTCGGAATTGCACATCTGGCCGATCTTCCAGTTGCGCTTGCCCTGGGCTTGCAGCAGGAACACATCGTAGTTATCGAAATGCGGACCGACGCTGCCACCCGGCGCGGCGAAGCTGATCATCACATCATCGATACGCCAGCTCGGCAGGAAGCGGAAGTGCTCCAGCAGCTCAGCCACCTCCGGCACGAACTGGTCGACTGCCTGCACCAGCAGGGTCCACTCGCGCTCGGGCAGGGTGCTGAAAGCGTCTTCGGCGAACGGGCCGCGACGCAGTTCCCACGGGCGCTCGCCGTGTTCGATCACCAGGCGCGACTCGACTTCTTCTTCCAGGGCCAGGCCTGCCAGTTCGTCGGCGTCGATCGGGCTTTCGAAGTCAGGGATGGCCTGGCGGATCAGCAGCGGTTTTTTCTGCCAGTAGTCGCGCAGGAATTCCCGTGCCGTGATGCCGCCCAGAAGTTGAAGAGGGATATCAGGATTCATGTGTAACCTATTGAAAAAAAGCACTTTTAAGACAGGAATAAAAACGCCCGGCGCGGCCGGGCGTCTCAAAGGAGCTTGCTTGGATCAGATGCGCTTGGCTTGTTCTATAGCGTTGCCGATGTAGTTGGCCGGGGTGAGCAGTTTCAGCTCGGCCTTGGCTGCGGCTGGCATGTCCAGGCCGTCGATGAAAGTTTGCAGCGCTTCGGGGCTGATGCCCTTGCCGCGCGTCAATTCTTTCAGCTTCTCGTAAGGGTTTTCGATGTTGTAGCGGCGCATCACGGTCTGGATCGGTTCGGCCAATACTTCCCAGCACGCGTCCAGGTCAGCGGCAATCTTCTGCTCGTTGAGCTCCAGCTTGCTGATGCCTTTGAGGCTGGCTTCGTACGCGATCACGCTGTGGGCAAAGCCCACGCCGAGGTTGCGCAGTACGGTGGAGTCAGTCAGGTCGCGCTGCCAGCGGGAGATCGGCAGCTTGCTGGCCAGGTGCTGGAACAGAGCGTTGGCGATGCCCAGGTTGCCTTCGGAGTTTTCGAAGTCGATCGGGTTGACCTTGTGCGGCATGGTCGACGAGCCGATTTCGCCGGCAACGGTGCGCTGCTTGAAGTAGCCCAGGGAGATGTAGCCCCAGATATCGCGATCGAAATCGATCAGGATGGTGTTGAAGCGTGCAATCGCGTCGAACAGCTCGGCGATGTAGTCGTGGGGTTCGATCTGCGTGGTGTAGGGGTTGAAGCCCAGGCCCAATTCGTCTTCGATGAAGGCGCGGGCGTTGGCTTCCCAGTCGATCTCAGGGTAGGCCGACAGGTGGGCGTTGTAGTTGCCTACAGCGCCGTTGATCTTGCCCAGCAATGGCACGGCGGCGACTTGGGCGATCTGGCGCTCCAGGCGGTACACCACGTTGGCCAGTTCTTTGCCCAGGGTGGTCGGCGAGGCCGGCTGGCCGTGGGTGCGCGACAGCATCGGCACGGCAGCGAAACGGATCGCCAGCTCGCGGATGGCTTCGGCGGTCTGGCGCATCAGCGGCAGCATCACGTCATCACGGCCTTCGCGCAGCATCAGGGCGTGGGACAGGTTGTTGATGTCCTCGCTGGTGCAGGCAAAGTGGATGAACTCGCTGACCTGGGCCAGTTCCGGCAGTTGGGCCGCTTGCTCTTTGAGCAGGTATTCGATGGCTTTGACGTCGTGGTTGGTGGTGCGCTCGATCTCTTTCACACGCTCGGCGTGCTCCAGGGAGAAGTTTTCCGCCAGGGTGTTCAATACAGCGTTGGCCTCGGCGGAAAACGCCGGCACTTCGCTGATGGCGGGGTGAGCGGCCAGGCGCTGGAGCCAGCGCACTTCAACCAGGACACGGGCACGGATCAGGCCGTACTCGCTGAAAATAGGGCGCAGGGCCTGGGTTTTGCCGGCGTAGCGGCCGTCAACAGGGGAAACCGCAGTGAGCGAAGAGAGCTGCATGGGGTGTTCTCGGACAGTCGGGCAACGAAATGGGGCGCGTATCATACATGAAAAAATCCGCCGGTCCGTCGCCAACTGACCGGCGTATTACGCGTAATGGCTTGAAAACAGCCTGCTGGTGCGACTTATTCGTTGCGCATCAACGGGTAAAGCTCTTTGAGCAATTTGCGTCGGCTGATCACCAACTGCCAGCGATGACCGCCCAGTTGGCGCCACAAGCGTGCCGAACGAATACCGGCCAGGAGCAGGGCGCGGATTTTCGACGCGTTGTTGGGTTGCTGCAGGTTACGCATGTCGCCATGCACCTGGATGCGCTGGCGCAGGGTGCTCAAGGTGTCCTGGTACAGCGCACCACAGGCGGCGATCACGTTTTCGTGGGCCGGGCCGAAGTGTTCTACCTGGGACTGGATCTGCGGCAGGCGCTTGCCGATGGTGTCCAGCAGGTCGTCGCGCTTGGCCAACTGGCGCTCAAGGCCGAGCATCGACAGGGCATAACGTAGCGGCTCGCGCTGCAAAGTACTGGGGTCGCGCTCCAGGGCGCCGATCAGGGCGCGATAGCCTTCACGCAGGGCCAGGTCGTCGCCGCCGTAAACCTCAAGGGTGTCCTTGGGGTCGCGGATCAGCAGGCTGCCGAGCATGCAGGTCAGGCCGGCTTCAGTGACCTGGCCGGTCTTGGCGATCTTGTCCACCAGTACCGCAGCGAGAAAGACACCGCCAAGGGCTGTCAACTGCTCCTGGGTCGGGCTCATGCCGGGTTGCTCCAGGCTTGCGCAACTTCAATCACGCCGCCGCCCAGGCAGATTTCGCCGTCATAGAACACCACGGACTGGCCAGGGGTGACCGCGCGTTGCGGATCATCGAAGGTGGCACGGTAGCCGGTGGCGGTCTTTTCCAGGGTGCAGGGCTGGTCGCTCTGGCGATAACGCACTTTGGCGGTCAGGCGGCGCGGGGTGCTCAAGTCGATAGGGTTGACCCAATAAATCTCGGAAGCGAGCAGGGCGCCGGAGAACAGTAGCGGATGCTCGTTGCCCTGGCCGACCACCAGCACGTTGTTCTCCAGGTCTTTGACCAGTACGTACCACGGCTCTTCACCGGCGTCCTTCAAACCGCCGATGCCCAAGCCCTGGCGTTGACCGATGGTGTGGTACATCAAGCCATGGTGGCGGCCGATCACTTCACCCTCGGTGGTCTTGATCTCGCCCGGTTGCGCCGGCAGGTATTGCTTGAGGAAATCGCTGAAGCGCCGCTCGCCGATAAAGCAAATGCCGGTGGAGTCTTTCTTCTTGGCGGTGGCCAGGCCGTGCTTCTCGGCAATCTTGCGCACTTCGGGTTTTTCCAGCTCGCCGACCGGGAACAGAGTCTTGGCGATCTGTTCACCGCCCACGGCGTGCAGGAAGTAGCTCTGGTCCTTGTTCGGGTCCAGGCCCTTGAGCAGTTCGGTGCGGCCATCGATATCGCGACGGCGCACGTAGTGGCCGGTAGCTATCAGGTCGGCGCCGAGCATCATAGCGTAGTCGAGGAAGGCCTTGAACTTGATTTCGCGGTTACACAGGATGTCCGGGTTCGGCGTGCGGCCGGCCTTGTATTCGGCCAGGAAGTGCTCGAACACGTTGTCCCAGTACTCGGCGGCGAAGTTGGCGGTGTGCAGCTTGATGCCGATCTTGTCGCACACGGCCTGCGCGTCCGCCAGGTCGTCCATGGCGGTGCAGTATTCGGTTCCATCGTCTTCTTCCCAGTTCTTCATGAACAGGCCTTCCACCTCATAACCCTGCTCCATGAGCAGAACGGCGGAAACGGAAGAATCCACGCCGCCGGACATGCCGACGATGACGCGCTTCTTTTGTGTGTCAGAAGGGGCTGGATCACGCATAGGGTTTCAACGGGTGTCTTGAAAAAGGACGCGATTCTATCAGGCCCGAGCCGCTAAGGCTAAAGAGAAGGGCGGATCAATTCGAGACTGTGCCTGTGGCCGGCCAGATAATCATCGATGCAGCGGATGATCAGCTCGCTGCGCCAGTCGTCGCGCACGGCCATCAGCTCGTCACGGGTCAGCCAGCGGGCGCGCAGGATGCCTTCGTCGAGTTGATATTCCGGGTGGTGTTTCAGTGCCTTGGCGATAAAACAGACCCGTTGGTAGGTCACGCCATTGCTCGGGGCGGTATACAGGTAGATGCCGACGATGCCGGTGGCTTCCACGTCCCAGCCGGTTTCTTCCAGGGTTTCGCGCACGGCGGCTTCGGTCAGGGTTTCATTCGGGTCCAGATGGCCGGCGGGCTGGTTGAGCACGGCGCGGCCGCCCTTGAGTTCTTCGACCATCAGGAAGCGGCCGTTGTCTTCGACGATGGTGGCGACGGTGATGTGAGGTTGCCAGGTCATGGGAAGTCTCTTGGGATGCCCCGCGGTCTTCGGGCAGGATTGCGGGCAATGTGGGAGCTGGCTTGCCTGCGATGACGGTCTACCAGCAAGCTATTCAGTAGCTGACCCACCGCTATCGCAGGCAAGCCAGCTCCCACATTCTATTGGGTTTCTTCAGTTAAATCGGTGGCAGTCCGAAACAGAAACCCCGGCACTGGGCCGGGGCTTCTTCGCATCCTTACAACCTTACTTCAACTTGGCAATCGCCGCATTGAGGGTGTTGCTCGGGCGCATGGCTTTGCTGGTCAGCTCAGGGTTCGGCGCGTAGTAGCCGCCGATGTCCACTGGCTTGCCCTGTACGGCGTTGAGTTCGGCAACGATGGTTGCTTCGTTCTCGGCCAGGGTTTTGGCCAGTTCGCCAAACTGCGCTTGCAGTGCCGTGTCTTCGGTCTGGGCGGCCAGGGCTTGTGCCCAGTACAGCGCCAGGTAGAAGTGGCTGCCGCGGTTGTCGATGTTGCCGACCTTGCGCGATGGCGACTTGTTGTTGTCCAGGAACTGGCCGGTGGCCTGGTCCAGGGTCTTGGACAGTACCAGGGCTTTCGGGTTGTTGTACGTCACACCCAAATGCTCAAGGGACGCGGCCAGGGCCAGGAACTCGCCCAGGGAATCCCAGCGCAGGAAGTTTTCTTCCAGCAGTTGCTGCACGTGCTTTGGAGCCGAACCGCCGGCACCGGTTTCGAACAGGCCACCGCCATTCATCAGCGGCACGATCGACAGCATCTTGGCGCTGGTGCCCAGCTCCATGATCGGGAACAGGTCGGTCAGGTAGTCGCGCAGTACGTTGCCGGTCACCGAGATGGTGTCCAGGCCCTTGCGGGTGCGCTCCAGGGTGAACTTCATCGCATCGACCGGGGCCATGATGCGGATGTCCAGGCCTTCGGTGTTGTGGTCTTTCAGGTAAGCCTGAACTTTCTCGACCACTACGCCATCGTGGGCGCGCTGGGGGTCCAGCCAGAAGATGGCCGGGGTGTTGCTGGCGCGGGCACGGTTGACGGCGAGCTTGACCCAGTCCTGGATCGGAGCGTCTTTGGTCTGGCACATGCGGAAGATGTCGCCAGCTTCGACGTTCTGTTCCATCAGCAGGTTGCCCTGGCTGTCGGTGACGCGGACAACGCCGTCAGCCTTGATCTGGAAGGTCTTGTCGTGGGAGCCGTACTCTTCGGCTTTCTTCGCCATCAGGCCAACGTTTGGCACGCTGCCCATGGTGGTCGGGTCGAAGGCGCCATTGGCCTTGCAGTCTTCGATGACCGCCTGGTAGATGGTGGCGTAGCAGCGATCCGGGATCACAGCCTTGGTGTCGTGCAGCTGGCCGTCGGTGCCCCACATCTTGCCGGAGTCACGGATCATCGCTGGCATCGAGGCGTCGACGATGACGTCGCTTGGCACGTGCAGGTTGGTGATGCCTTTGTCGGAGTTGACCATCGCCAGGGCAGGGCGAACGGCGTAGACCGCCTGGATGTCGGCTTCGATCTGCGCTTGCTGGTCGGCCGGCAGGGCCTTGATGCGGGCGTACAGGTCGCCGATGCCGTTGTTCAGGTTGAAGCCGATCTGCTCCAGCACCGTGGCGTGCTTGGTCAGGGCGTCTTTATAGAACTCGGCAACGATCTGGCCGAACATGATCGGGTCGGAGACCTTCATCATGGTGGCTTTCAAGTGAACCGACAGCAGCACGCCTTGCTTCTTGGCGTCTTCGATTTCAGCGGCGATGAAGCTGCGCAGGGCTTTCTTGCTCAGCACGGCGGTGTCGATGATTTCGCCGGCCTGAACGCTGGTCTTTTCCTTCAGGACGGTGGTGGTGCCGTCCTTTGCGACCAGCGCAATTTTGACCGCGTCAGCGGTTTCGATCTGCACGGCTTTTTCGCTGCCGTAGAAGTCGCCGCTGTTCATGTGGGCAATGTGCGACTTGGAGTCGGCAGCCCAGGCGCCCATCTTGTGCGGGTGCTTGCGTGCATAGTTCTTGACCGACAGCGGTGCGCGACGGTCGGAGTTGCCTTCGCGCAGTACCGGGTTCACGGCGCTGCCCTTGACCTTGTCGTAACGTGCACGGGTTTCTTTTTCCGCGTCGGTGGTTACGGTTTCAGGGTAGTCCGGCAGGGCGTAGCCCTGGGCCTGCAGTTCCTTGATCGCGGCTTGCAGCTGCGGGGTCGAGGCGCTGATGTTGGGAAGCTTGATGATGTTGGCTTCAGGCGTAACGGCCAGGTCGCCCAGTTCGGCGAGGTGGTCCGGGATGGCCTTGGTGCCCAGTTGCTCGGGGAAGCTTGCGAGGATGCGCCCGGCGAGGGAAATGTCGCGGGTTTCCACGGCAATATCAGCGGAAGCGGTGAAGGCCTCTACGATAGGCAGCAGTGAATAGGTGGCGAGGGCTGGGGCTTCGTCGGTGAAGGTGTAGATGATCTTCGAGCGGGTGGGCATATTCGGATTAACTCTCTTCTTTGCTGAAAGCGTGCGCAGAAACTCGAGATGCGCCGGGTAGAGCGCGTTCGTTCAAAGTCATCCATGAGCGAAATGTCGAGGTTTCTTCGCGGTGATGTTGGTTTGCATCAGTCGAGCGTCAAGCGGGTGGGCTATGGTAATAGTCCGGCTTTCTGGCGAAAGGCTACGTGCTAGAGCGGTCCGCCGTCGTGACTCTTTGGTCAGCGGCAGCATTATACATAGGTCGCTATGCTTACGCTGAGCCTTCATACAAAAGGGGGCTCGTCCATTGGTCTAAAGGTCGCAGGTGCGTGGGGTGGTGAGATGTGCTCAAGATTGGCGCTTTTCCCTTTGCTTTCAGGCTTGTAGGCCACCAAATGTGCTGTTTTCGATGCAAATGAGCATGGCGTGAGGTTTCAGTCGCCATTTATCTGGAGTAGGCTCGAACGCAGCCAGATGTTCAATCCATAGATGGAGTTCAGCATGGGATACAAGAAGATTCAGGTTCCGGCAGTCGGCGACAAAATCACCGTCAATGCAGACCATTCTCTCAATGTTCCTGACCAACCGATCATCCCCTACATCGAAGGAGACGGTATTGGCGTCGACATCAGCCCGGTGATGATCAAGGTGGTCGATGCCGCTGTTGAAAAGGCTTACGGCGGCAAGCGCAAAATCTCCTGGATGGAGGTGTACGCTGGTGAAAAGGCCACTCAAGTTTACGACCAGGATACGTGGCTGCCCCAGGAAACCTTAGATGCGGTCAAGGATTACGTGGTGTCCATCAAGGGTCCTCTGACCACGCCGGTCGGTGGCGGCATCCGCTCGCTGAACGTGGCCCTGCGCCAGCAACTTGATCTCTACGTGTGTCTTCGCCCGGTGCGCTGGTTCGAAGGCGTGCCCAGCCCGGTGAAAAAGCCTGGCGACGTGGACATGACCATCTTCCGTGAGAACTCCGAGGATATTTACGCGGGCATCGAATGGAAGGCCGGTTCGCCGGAAGCGATCAAGGTGATCAAGTTCCTCAAGGAAGAAATGGGCGTTACCAAGATCCGTTTCGACCAGGATTGCGGGATTGGCGTCAAGCCGGTCTCCAAAGAGGGTACCAAGCGCTTGGCGCGCAAGGCCCTGCAATATGTGGTGGATAACGACCGCGACTCGCTGACTATCGTGCACAAAGGCAACATCATGAAGTTCACCGAGGGTGCCTTCAAGGAGTGGGCCTATGAGGTGGCGGCTGAAGAGTTCGGTGCGACCTTGCTCGATGGCGGGCCGTGGATGCAGTTCAAGAACCCCAAGACCGGCAAGAATGTGGTGGTCAAAGATGCTATTGCCGACGCCATGCTCCAGCAGATCCTGCTGCGCCCGGCCGAATATGACGTGATCGCCACGCTCAACCTCAATGGTGATTACCTGTCCGACGCCCTGGCGGCGGAAGTGGGCGGTATTGGTATTGCGCCGGGGGCCAACCTGTCGGACACCGTGGCAATGTTTGAAGCCACCCACGGCACTGCGCCTAAATATGCGGGCAAGGATCAGGTCAACCCTGGGTCATTGATCCTGTCTGCGGAAATGATGCTGCGGCATATGGGGTGGGTCGAGGCAGCGGATCTGATCATCAAGGGCACCAATGGCGCGATTTCGGCCAAGACTGTGACTTATGACTTCGAGCGTCTGATGGATGGCGCTACGTTGGTGTCGTCGTCGGGCTTTGGTGACGCGTTGATCAAGCATATGTAAACAGGTAGACAAAACCGGCCGCCCTGATGATTCGGGGCGGCCGGTTTGCTTTCAGTGCTTTGTTCAGAAGCTGGTCAGGCCTGCTTGCTTTTCTTGTCTTGATTTGTGACCGTGCGCCGCGCCGTTTTCTACAGCAGGCGTGGTGGTGATGCCTTTGATATTCACCGCATGCAAGCCCTTTGGGCCCTGGGTAATGTCAAAGGATACCGGTTGACCCGCCTTCAGCGTTTTGTACCCATCCGCCTGGATCGCTGAGAAATGCGCAAAAAGGTCTTCTTGCTTGCCGTCTTCATTAATGAAGCCGTAACCCTTGGCATTGTTGAACCACTTGACCTTACCACTAGCCATTCCCTTATCCCTCTGCACCAGACTCCATCACTGGAGTATCATCCTGTCTATCCGTCCTAACCCGAATAAATAAGGTTGACTGCGCGGACCTTTTTTACCCACTGTGGGCTCTATTTGTTGTAACACCGTTTCGCCGATAGTCAAGGTGACCCAATAGTCAGAGTTGAAATTCTGACAGGTCGCCCCCACCACTGTAATTGAACCACTGACGAACCTTTCTTTCCCATGCATGCAAACAGCCAGATTCGACTAACATTCAATCAGGATCGCCCGGATCAGGAACATGACGACGACGGTTCTGCAGGCATTGCTGTTCAGGAGGCCAAGCCTGCTTTACAGGCGCCGCCGATGTACAAGGTGGTTTTGTTCAATGATGACTACACACCGATGGATTTCGTCGTCGAAGTGCTCGAGGTGTTTTTTAACCTGAACCGCGAGTTGGCGACCAAGGTAATGCTGGCCGTTCACACAGAAGGACGGGCAGTATGTGGAGTGTTTACCCGCGACATCGCCGAGACAAAGGCCATGCAGGTCAACCAGTACGCCAGGGAAAGCCAGCATCCGCTACTCTGTGAAATCGAGAAGGACGGTTAACGCCGACCACTTGGGTATGAGGTGAAGCTATGTTAAACCGCGAGCTCGAAGTCACCCTCAATCTTGCCTTCAAGGAGGCTCGTTCGAAGCGTCATGAATTCATGACCGTCGAACACCTGCTGCTGGCACTTTTGGATAACGAAGCTGCCGCCACCGTTCTACGTGCGTGCGGCGCCAACCTCGACAAGCTCAAGCATGACCTGCAGGAGTTTATCGACTCCACCACGCCACTGATCCCCGTGCATGACGAGGACCGCGAAACCCAGCCAACCCTGGGGTTCCAGCGGGTATTGCAGCGTGCTGTGTTCCACGTACAGAGCTCCGGTAAGCGTGAAGTCACGGGCGCGAATGTGCTTGTGGCAATTTTCAGCGAACAGGAAAGCCAGGCCGTGTTCCTGCTCAAGCAGCAGAGCGTTGCCCGTATTGATGTAGTCAATTACATCGCCCACGGTATCTCTAAAGTGCCTGGGCACGGCGATCATTCCGAGGGTGAGCAGGATATGCAGGACGAGGAGGGTGGTGAGTCTTCTTCCTCGAGCAATCCGCTGGATGCCTATGCCAGCAACCTCAATGAAATGGCGCGCCAGGGGCGGATCGATCCGCTGGTGGGGCGTGAGCATGAGGTTGAGCGTGTAGCGCAGATCCTTGCGCGTCGTCGCAAGAACAACCCGTTGCTGGTGGGCGAGGCGGGCGTGGGTAAGACCGCGATTGCCGAAGGTCTGGCCAAGCGCATTGTCGACAACCAGGTGCCAGACCTGCTGGCCAGCAGTGTCGTCTATTCCCTTGACCTGGGCGCGTTGCTCGCCGGGACCAAGTACCGTGGCGATTTCGAGAAACGCTTCAAGGCGTTGCTCGGTGAGTTGAAAAAGCGTCCACAGGCCATCCTGTTCATCGACGAGATCCATACCATCATTGGCGCCGGTGCAGCTTCCGGTGGGGTGATGGACGCTTCCAACCTGCTCAAGCCGCTGCTGTCCTCGGGTGATATCCGTTGTATTGGTTCGACCACGTTCCAGGAATTCCGCGGCATCTTCGAAAAAGACCGTGCCCTGGCGCGTCGCTTCCAGAAAGTCGACGTGTCCGAGCCGTCGGTTGAAGACACCATCGGTATCCTGCGCGGGCTCAAGGGGCGTTTTGAAGCGCACCATGGCATCGAATACACCGATGAGGCCTTGCGTGCGGCGGCTGAGCTGGCGTCGCGCTACATCAATGACCGGCATATGCCTGACAAGGCCATCGATGTGATCGACGAAGCGGGTGCCTACCAGCGCCTGCAGCCGGTCGAGAAGCGCGTGAAGCGCATCGACGTGCCTCAAGTCGAGGACATCGTGGCCAAGATCGCGCGGATTCCGCCAAAACACGTCACCAGCTCCGACAAGGAGTTGCTGCGTAACCTGGAGCGCGACCTCAAGCTCACTGTGTTTGGCCAGGATGCGGCCATCGACTCGCTGTCCACGGCGATCAAGTTGTCGCGTGCTGGCCTCAAGTCGCCGGACAAGCCAGTCGGTTCGTTCCTGTTCGCAGGCCCGACCGGCGTCGGCAAGACCGAGGCGGCTCGCCAGCTGGCCAAGGCCATGGGCATCGAACTGGTCCGTTTCGACATGTCCGAGTACATGGAGCGCCACACTGTATCGCGCTTGATCGGTGCGCCTCCGGGCTATGTCGGTTTCGACCAGGGCGGCCTGTTGACCGAGGCGATCACCAAGCAGCCACATTGCGTATTGCTGCTCGATGAAATCGAAAAGGCTCACCCGGAAGTCTTCAACCTGCTGTTGCAGGTCATGGACCACGGGACCCTGACCGACAACAACGGGCGCAAGGCAGACTTCCGCAACGTGATCGTGATCATGACCACCAACGCCGGTGCCGAAACCGCGGCGCGAGCTTCGATCGGCTTTACGCATCAGGATCACTCCTCCGATGCCATGGAAGTGATCAAGAAGAGCTTCACGCCGGAGTTCCGCAACCGCCTGGACACCATTATCCAGTTTGGTCGCCTCAGCCATGAGGTCATCAAAAGCGTGGTGGACAAGTTCCTCACCGAGCTTCAAGCGCAGTTGGAAGACAAGCGCGTGCAGCTGGATGTGACGGAAGCGGCCCGCAGTTGGATCGCAGAGGGCGGATACGATGCGGCAATGGGCGCACGCCCAATGGCGCGTCTGATCCAGGACAAGATCAAGCGGCCGCTGGCCGAAGAGATCCTGTTCGGCGAACTCTCCGACCATGGTGGCGTGGTACACATCGACCTGAAGGACGGCGAGCTGACCTTCGAGTTCGAGACCACGGCTGAAATGGCCTGATCGTTAGCTGCAACATTGCAAGAGGCGCCGAAAGGCGCCTTTTTGCTGTCTGAAATACGATTTACGAGACAGTGACCGTCAACTGTGGGAGCTGGCTTGCCTGCGATGGCGGTCCTTCAGTCGCACATCGTTAACTGGCCCACCGCTATCGCAGGCAAGCCAGCTCCCACAGGGTCAAGTGGCGACTGTTAAATCCTGCGCACACAAAAACGCCCGGCATAACCGGGCGTTTTGTATTGACTTGCTTAGCGAGCGCGGTAAGTGATGCGCCCTTTGCTCAAGTCATAGGGCGTCAGCTCGACGCGCACTTTGTCACCGGTAAGAATACGAATGTAGTTCTTGCGCATCTTGCCGGAGATATGCGCGGTTACGACGTGCCCATTTTCCAACTCCACACGAAACATGGTGTTGGGCAGGGTGTCGACGACAGTGCCTTCCATTTCGAAGCTGTCTTCTTTCGACATGCAGTAAAGCCCTCGGTATCCAGTGAATGGCCCGGTGCAACTGCGCCAGGCAAAAGCGGCGTGCATTGTGCCCGAAAAAGGGTCTTCAAGCCAAGGGGTTCTAGTTAAGCGTGACCCATCTTTGATTAATCAGCAGCTCAATGGGTCGATATTGGGTCTTGTAGTTCATCTTTTTGCAGTTCTTGATCCAGTATCCGAGGTACACCGCTTCCAGCTCCAGGTGCAGCGCTTCGCCTATTTGCCAGAGGATGGCGAAGCGCCCGAGGCTGCGGCGTTCTTCGGTCGGTTCATAGAAGGTGTACACCGCCGAGAGGCCGTTGGGCAGTAGGTCGGTCACCGCTACGGCCAGCAGGCGGCCGTCGAGGCGGAACTCGTAGAAACGCGAAAAAGGCAAGTCACGCACCAGGAATGTGGAAAACTGGTCGCGGCTGGGCGGATACATATCGCCGTCGGCATGACGCTGCTCGATATAGCGTTGGTAGAGATCGAAATATTCTTCGCTGTATTGGGGTTTGGTGGCGTGTACTGTCAGGTCAGCGTTGCGCTTGAGAATGCGTTTCTGATTACGGTCGGGCGAAAACTGCGCAACCGGGATACGCGCAGGCACGCACGCGTTGCAGTTCTGGCAATGGGGGCGATACAGGTGATCGCCGCTGCGCCGGAAGCCCATCTCGGACAGGTCGGCATACACATGCACGTCCATGGGCTGGCTGGGATCGAGGAACAGCGTGGTGGCCTGCTCGTCGGGCAGATAGCTGCATGAGTGGGCTTGAGTGGCATAGAACTTCAAGCGCGCCAGCTCGGTCATGATCAACCCTCGGGATAAGCTTTGAAATAAGTGTAAGCCACGTGCGCGAAAGTCGCCTAGGAAACCCACGGCCCAGCGTTGGGTTGGTCCAGATGTTTATGCAGGAAGTCAGCGAAGACGCTGCGGGGTATGCCGCGGGCGCCCAGGCTGTGCAGGTGATCGTTGGGCATCTGGCAATCGATCAGCACAAATCCCCAGGCTTGCAGTTGCCGGGTCAACGTGGCGAAGCCGAATTTGGAGGCGTTGTCGGCGCGGCTGAACATAGACTCGCCAAAAAACAACTGGCCCATCGCCAGGCCATAAAGGCCACCTACCAGTTCGCCCTGGTCCCAGACCTCGACGGAATGCGCATAGCCGCGTTGGTGCAGCTCCAGATAAGCCTTCTGGATACCTTCGGTGATCCAGGTGCCATCGGCGTAGGCACGGGGCGCGGCGCAGGCATGGATGACGGCGGCGAAATCCTGGTCGAAGGTCACGGTATAGCGCTGCTGGCGCAATAATTTGCCCAGGCTGCGGGAAACATGCAGCTCGTCGGGGAAAATCACCGTACGCGGGTCTGGCGACCACCAGAGGATAGGCTGGCCTTCGGAGAACCAGGGGAAGCAGCCATGGCGGTAGGCCTGGATCAGTCGTTCGGCCGACAGGTCGCCACCGGCGGCGAGCAGGCCGTTGGGTTCGCGCATGGCCTTGGCCAAGGGAGGGAACGTCAGGGTGTCGCGTTGTAACCAGGTCAGCATGGCATCCAGGCTTAGGGAAGGGGAGGGGAGTGGCAGGTCATGCACCTGCACCGCAAGCGTTGATTATTGACGACCCTGCGCCATGGGGCCAGCCCGAATAGGCGATTGACGAGGATTAGCATGAACGGGTGTTTCTGCAACTCTGTACACAGGGTGTGGTCGTAATCGGGTCTGGCGCATGCCGGCCATTTGCCAAGCTTGCCTGGATTGCTAAATACAGCTCATAAGCCTTTGTCAGCAAAGGCAATGCATGCTCAAATTGTCCGTGCAGTCAGGTGAAGGGCAAGTGTGTGGCATCGCGCACGCAAACCCGTACAATGCGGCCATTGTGGCGTTATCGCCATTTCACCTATCCGTCACCGGGTGTTAAAAGTAGATTCAGCAACATTCGTTCATTTTTCAACTGCTCCGGATAGAGCAGTCGTGTGTAGTCATTCAACAGATGGACGCGCTAAAGGCGCAGGAATAGACCCGTTTTGAAGAAATCCGCCGCAGCACCTAAAGCAGCAGTCGTACCGGCCTGGCGCCAGCACCTGCATTACCGACTCAAGGAAGGCGCACTGATTGCCATCGGTGCGCTGTGCCTGTTCCTGATGATGGCCTTGCTGACCTATGGCAAGGACGATCCGGGCTGGAGCCATAACAGCAAGATCGATGACGTGCAGAATTTCGGCGGCCCTGTAGGTTCCTACAGCGCCGATATCCTCTTCATGATCCTGGGTTACTTTGCCTACATTTTCCCGCTGTTGCTGGCGATCAAGACCTGGCAGATCTTCCGCCAGCGTCACGAGCCGTGGCAGTGGAGCGGCTGGCTGTTCTCCTGGCGCCTGATCGGCCTGGTGTTCCTGGTGCTGTCGGGCGCTGCGCTGGCGCATATCCACTTCCATGCCCCGACCGGTCTGCCGGCGGGCGCGGGCGGGGCCCTGGGTGAAAGCCTTGGCGACCTGGCGCGCAGGACCCTGAATATCCAGGGCAGCACCCTGATGTTCATCGCGCTGTTCCTGTTCGGCCTCACGGTATTCACCGACCTGTCATGGTTCAAGGTGATGGATGTGACCGGCAAGATCACCCTCGACCTGTTCGAATTGTTCCAGGGCGCCGCCAACCGCTGGTGGGCCGCCCGTGTCGAGCGCAAGCAAATGGTTGCGCAGCTGCGTGAGGTGGACACCCGTGTCAACGAGGTGGTGGCCCCAAGCACGCCGGATCGGCGCGAGCAAGCCAAGGTCAAGGAGCGCTTGATCGAGCGCGAGCAGGCCCTGAGCAAGCACATGTCGGACCGTGAAAAGCAGGTGCCGCCCGTGATCGCCCCGGCACCGCCCAAGGCGCCGGAGCCCAGCCATCGCGTGCAAAAAGAGAAGCAGGCACCGCTGTTCATCGACAGCGCCGTCGAAGGCACCTTGCCGCCGATCTCGATTCTGGACCCGGCCGAAAAGAAACAACTCAACTATTCCCCCGAATCCCTGGCGGCCGTCGGCCACCTGCTGGAAATCAAGCTCAAGGAATTCGGCGTCGAAGTGTCGGTGGACTCGATCCATCCGGGCCCGGTGATCACCCGTTACGAAATCCAACCGGCCGCCGGGGTAAAAGTCAGCCGCATTTCCAACCTGGCCAAAGACTTGGCACGTTCCCTGGCCGTGACCAGCGTGCGCGTGGTGGAAGTGATCCCGGGCAAGACCACCGTGGGTATCGAGATTCCCAACGAAGACCGCCAGATCGTGCGCTTCTCCGAAGTGCTGTCGACGCCGGAATACGACAACTTCAAATCGCCGGTCACCCTGGCGCTCGGCCATGACATCGGCGGCAAGCCGGTGATTACCGACCTGGCGAAAATGCCGCACTTGCTGGTAGCCGGTACCACTGGTTCCGGTAAGTCGGTGGGTGTGAACGCCATGATCCTGTCGATCCTGTTCAAGTCCGGGCCGGATGACGCCAAGCTGATCATGATCGACCCGAAGATGCTGGAACTGTCGATCTACGAAGGCATCCCGCACCTGCTGTGCCCGGTGGTCACCGACATGAAGGACGCCGCCAACGCCCTGCGCTGGAGCGTTGCCGAGATGGAGCGCCGCTACAAGCTCATGGCGAAGATGGGCGTGCGTAACCTGTCGGGCTTCAATGCCAAGGTCAAGGAAGCCCAGGACGCCGGCACACCGCTGACCGACCCGCTGTACAAGCGCGAAAGCATTCACGATGAAGCACCACTGCTGACCAAGCTGCCGACCATCGTGGTGGTGGTCGATGAATTTGCCGACATGATGATGATCGTCGGCAAGAAGGTTGAAGAGCTGATCGCCCGTATCGCCCAGAAGGCACGGGCGGCGGGTATCCACTTGATCCTCGCGACACAGCGGCCGTCGGTGGACGTGATCACCGGCCTGATCAAGGCCAACATTCCGACCCGCATGGCGTTCCAGGTCTCCAGCAAGATCGACTCGCGCACCATCATTGACCAGGGTGGCGCCGAGCAACTGCTGGGCCACGGTGACATGCTCTACATGCCGCCGGGCACCAGCCTGCCGATTCGCGTTCACGGCGCCTTTGTTTCCGATGACGAAGTCCACCGTGTGGTCGAAGCCTGGAAACTGCGCGGCGCGCCCGAGTACAACGACGACATCCTCAACGGCGTCGAAGAAGCCGGCAGCGGCTTTGAAAATGGCGGCGGTGGCGGTGATGACGATGCCGAGACCGACGCTTTGTATGACGAAGCCGTGGCCTTCGTACTGGAAAGCCGCCGTGCGTCGATCTCCGCGGTGCAGCGCAAGCTGAAAATCGGCTACAACCGTGCCGCCCGCATGATCGAAGCCATGGAAATGGCCGGCGTCGTGACCGCAATGAACACCAATGGCTCGCGTGAAGTCATCGCCCCCGGGCAGATGCGCGACTGATTCCGCGCCGCGTGGCAACACGCGGCGTGCCCTGACTACTCAATGAGGACTCCCATGCGCTTTATCCGCATGCTGTTGTTGCCAGCCCTAGCCCTGACCGCTGTTTCGGCTCACGCTGACCCGGCTTCCGTCGCCAGCCTGAAGAACCTGTTGGACAAATCCCAGACCCTCACCGCGCGCTTCTCCCAGCTGACCCTGGATGCCGGCGGCACCCAGTTGCAGGAAACCGCCGGTGAAATGGCCGTGCAGCGCCCAGGGCTGTTCTATTGGCATACCGAAGGCAAGGCGGAGCAGACCATTGTTTCCGACGGCCAGAAAGTCACGCTGTGGGACCCGGACCTGGAACAGGCGACCATCAAGAAGCTCGATCCGCGCCTGAACCAGACCCCGGCACTGCTGCTGTCGGGTGATGTGTCGAAAATCAACGACAGCTTCGACATCACCTCCAAGCAGACCAGCAACGTCATCGAGTTCACCCTCAAGCCAAAATCCAAGGACACGTTGTTTGACACGCTGTCCCTGTCGTTCGGCAACGGCGTGATCAACAACATGCGCCTGGTCGACAGCGTCGGCCAGCGCACCGATATCCTGTTCTCCGGGGTCAAGGCCAACCAGCCGGTGCCCGCGTCCAAGTTCAAGTTCGACATCCCCAAGGGTGCCGACGTGATCCAGGAATAAACTGCCCAGAGGTTTCAAACGCTGCCCATGGATCTGTTTCGAAGTGACCCGATTGCCCAGCCGTTGGCCGCGCGCTTGCGTTCGACCAACCTGGATGAGTACGTCGGTCAGGAACACCTGCTCGCTCGGGGCAAGCCCTTGCGCGAAGCCCTGGAGCAGGGTGCGCTGCATTCGATGATTTTCTGGGGCCCGCCGGGCGTGGGCAAGACCACCCTGGCGCGGTTGTTGGCGAAAGTCTCGGATGCGCACTTTGAAACGGTCTCGGCGGTGCTCGCCGGGGTCAAGGAGATCCGCCAGGCGGTGGAAGTCGCCAAGCAGCAGGCCGGGCAATACGGTAAACGCACTATCCTGTTCGTCGACGAAGTGCATCGCTTCAACAAGTCGCAGCAGGATGCGTTCCTGCCTTATGTCGAGGACGGTACGCTGATCTTTATCGGCGCCACCACCGAAAACCCTTCCTTTGAATTGAACAACGCCTTGTTGTCACGGGCGCGGGTCTATGTGCTCAAGAGCCTGGATGAAGCGGCGATGCGAAAGCTGCTGCACCGTGCCTTGAGCGAAGACAAGGGGCTGGGCAAGCGCCAGCTGAGCCTCAGCGATGAAGGTTTCAAGATTTTGCTGACCGCCGCCGATGGCGACGGGCGCCGCTTTCTCAACCTGCTGGAGAATGCTTCCGACCTGGCCGAAGACGGCGGCGAGATTGGCGTTGACCTGTTGCAAAGCTTGCTCGGTGACACACGCCGGCGTTTCGACAAGGGCGGCGAAGCCTTCTACGACCAGATTTCCGCGCTGCACAAATCCGTACGCGGTTCCAACCCTGATGGCGCGCTGTATTGGTTTGCGCGCATGATCGATGGCGGTTGCGACCCGCTGTACCTGGCGCGTCGTGTGGTGCGCATGGCCAGCGAAGACATCGGCAATGCAGACCCGCGCGCCCTGAGCCTGTGCCTGGCCGCCTGGGAGGTGCAGGAGCGCCTCGGCAGCCCGGAAGGCGAGCTGGCGGTGGCCCAGGCCATCACTTACCTGGCCTGCGCGCCCAAAAGCAACGCGGTGTACATGGGCTTCAAGTCGGCCCTGCGTGCGGCCGCCGAGCATGGTTCCCTCGAAGTGCCGCTGCACCTGCGCAACGCGCCGACCAAGCTGATGAAGCAACTGGGGTATGGCGACGAATACCGTTATGCCCACGATGAGCCGGACGCCTACGCGGCCGGCGAAGACTACTTCCCCGATGAGCTGGAGCCGCAGCCGTTCTACCAGCCAGTGCCCCGTGGCCTGGAGCTGAAGATCGGCGAGAAGCTCAACCACCTGGCCACCCTTGACCGTCTGAGCCCCAGGCAGCGGAGAAAAACATGATTCCTTTAGTGGTCGCCGTCTCGGCGGGAGGTATCGCCGGTACACTGCTGCGCTTCGCCACCGGCAATTGGATCAACGCCAATTGGCCGAAACACTTCTATACGGCGACGCTCGCCGTTAATATCGTGGGCTGCCTGTTGATCGGCGTGTTATACGGCCTGTTTTTGTTACGCCCGGAAGTGCCTGTCGAGGTACGTGCCGGCCTGATGGTTGGCTTTCTTGGCGGCCTGACGACTTTTTCATCCTTTTCACTGGATACCGTGCGCCTGCTGGAAAGCGGGCAAGTGCCGCTGGCGATTGGCTATGCGGCCATCAGCGTATTCGGCGGGCTGCTCGCCACCTGGGCTGGCCTGTCCTTGACCAAACTTTGATAACGAGAGACCGACATGCTCGATTCCAAACTGTTACGTAGCAACCTTCAGGACGTAGCGGACCGCCTGGCATCCCGTGGCTTTGCCTTGGATGTTGCGCGCATCGAAGCGCTGGAAGAACAGCGCAAGACCGTCCAGACCCGCACCGAAGCACTGCAGGCTGAACGTAATGCGCGCTCCAAGTCCATCGGCCAGGCCAAGCAGCGCGGTGAAGACATCGCGCCGTTGATGGCGGATGTCGAGCGCATGGGCACTGAGCTGTCCGACGGCAAAATCGAGCTGGAAGGCATTCAGACCCAATTGGATTCGATCCTGCTGGGCATTCCGAACCTGCCCCACGAATCTGTGCCGGTCGGCGAAGATGAAGACGGCAACGTCGAAGTGCGCCGCTGGGGCACGCCGAAAGCCTTCGATTTCGAGATCAAGGACCACGTCGCCCTGGGCGAATTGACCGGTGGCCTGGATTTTGAAACCGCGGCAAAAATGTCCGGCGCACGCTTTGCCTTGCTGCGCGGCCCGATTGCGCGCATGCACCGTGCACTGGCGCAGTTCATGATCAACCTGCACACCGGCGAACACGGTTATGAAGAGGCCTACACCCCGTACCTGGTTCAGGCGCCGGCGTTGATGGGCACCAGCCAACTGCCGAAATTCGAAGAAGACCTGTTCAAGATCAGCCGCGACGGCGAAGCCGACCTGTACCTGATCCCGACCGCCGAAGTGTCGCTGACCAATATCGTCGCCGGCGAAATCCTCGACGCCAAGCAACTGCCGTTGAAGCTGGTTGCTCACAGCCCGTGCTTCCGTAGCGAAGCCGGCGCCTCGGGTCGCGACACCCGTGGCATGATCCGCCAGCATCAGTTCGACAAGGTTGAAATGGTCCAGGTAGTAGAGCCGTCGACCTCCATGGAGGCCCTGGAAGGCCTGACTGCCAACGCCGAGCGCGTGCTGCAGTTGCTGGAGCTGCCTTACCGCGTACTGGCCCTGTGCACGGGCGACATGGGCTTCAGCGCCGTGAAAACCTACGACCTGGAAGTGTGGGTGCCGAGCCAGGACAAATACCGCGAGATTTCGTCGTGCTCCAACTGCGGTGACTTCCAGGCCCGTCGCATGCAGGCGCGTTTCCGCAACCCGGAAACCGGCAAGCCGGAGCTGGTGCACACCCTCAACGGTTCGGGCCTGGCCGTAGGCCGTACCCTGGTGGCTGTGCTGGAAAACTACCAGCAGGCGGACGGTTCGATCCGTGTACCTGAGGTGCTCAAGCCGTACATGGCGGGCGTTGAGGTCATCCGCTAAATGGAATTTCTGCCGCTGTTTCATAACCTGCGCGGCAGTCGTGTGTTGGTCGTCGGTGGTGGGGAGATTGCCTTGCGCAAATCCCGGCTGCTGGCCGACGCCGGCGCGGTGTTGCGGGTGGTTGCTCCCCAGATCGAAAGCCAGCTGCGTGAGCTGGTGCTGGGCAGTGGCGGGGAACTGATGTTGCGCGGTTATCAGGAGGCCGACCTGGACGGTTGCACCCTGATTATCGCAGCCACCGACGATGAGCCACTGAATGCGCAAGTATCCAGTGATGCCAAGCGTCGCTGCGTGCCGGTCAATGTGGTGGACGCGCCAGCGTTGTGCAGCGTGATCTTCCCGGCAATTGTCGACCGTTCACCCTTGGTGATTGCCGTCTCCAGCGGCGGTGACGCGCCGGTACTGGCACGGCTGATCCGCGCCAAGCTGGAAACCTGGATTCCCTCGACCTACGGTCAATTGGCTGGGCTGGCCGCGCGTTTTCGGGCTCAGGTCAAAGGTTTGTACCCGGATGTGCAGCAACGCCGGGCGTTCTGGGAAGAAGTGTTCCAGGGCCCGATTGCCGACCGCCAGTTGGCCGGGCAGGGCGAGGAGGCCGAGCGCCTGTTGATCGAAAAGGTCAATGGCGCGCCGCCTTACGCGCCCGGTGAGGTGTACCTGGTGGGGGCGGGCCCAGGCGACCCGGATTTGCTGACCTTCCGCGCATTGCGCCTGATGCAGCAAGCCGACGTGGTGCTGTACGACCGTTTGGTTGCACCGGCGATTTTGGAACTGTGCCGTCGTGATGCCGAGCGCGTGTACGTCGGCAAGCGTCGCGCCGATCACGCGGTGCCCCAGGACCAGATCAACCAGCAACTGGTAGACCTGGCCAAGCAAGGCAAGCGCGTGCTGCGCCTCAAGGGGGGGGACCCGTTCATCTTTGGTCGTGGTGGCGAAGAGATCGAAGAGTTGGCGGCCCACGGCATCCCGTTCCAGGTAGTGCCGGGTATTACGGCAGCCAGTGGTTGCGCGGCCTATGCCGGGATTCCGCTGACTCATCGCGACTATGCCCAATCTGTACGTTTTATTACCGGGCACTTGAAGAACGGTACCTCGGACTTGCCTTGGCAAGACCTGGTCGGCCCCTCACAGACCCTGGTGTTCTACATGGGCTTGATTGGCTTGCCTATCATTTGCGAGCAGTTGATCAAGCACGGGCGCGCGTCGGACACCCCAGCGGCGCTGATCCAGCAGGGCACCACGTCCAACCAGCGCGTGTTCACCGGCACCCTGGCCGACCTGCCGCGCATGGTGGCGGAGCATGAGGTGCATGCGCCGACATTAGTGATCGTCGGTGAAGTGGTGGTACTGCGTGAGAAGCTCAAGTGGTTCGAGGGCGCTCAATCCCAAGTCTGAACCGGCTCTTGTGGCGAGGGAGCTTGCTCCCGTTGGAGTGCGAAGAGCTCCCAAAATTTTGGGGCCGCTACGCAGCCCAGCGGGAGCAAGCTCCCTCGCCACAGGAGTTATCAGCCAAAGACACCTTTACCCGGCAACCGCGCCCGATCATGGCTGCTGTCAAACCCCTGCAACGGCCCCTTCGGCACAATCCCCGTCGGGTTGATCGTGCGATGGCTGGCATAGTAATGCCCCTTGATATGCTCGAAATCCACCGTCTCGGCCACGCCTGGCCACTGATACATCTCCCGCAGCCAGTTCGACAAATTTGCATAGTCGGCAATTCGCCGCAGGTTGCATTTGAAGTGGCTGTAGTACACCGCATCAAAACGAATCAGCGTAGTGAACAGCCGCACATCGGCTTCGGTCAGGTACTCGCCGGCCAGATAGCGATGGCTGCCCAGGTGCTGTTCCAAATGATCCAGCTCGGCAAACACATCATCAAACGCACTTTCATACGCTTGTTGTGAGGTGGCGAAACCTGCGCGGTACACGCCGTTGTTCACGGCGGGGTAGATGCGTTCGTTGAGGCTGTCGATGGTCGAATGCAGGGCTTGGGGGTAGAAATCCAGGGTATTGCCGGTCAGCGCATTGAACGCACTGTTGAACATGCGGATGATCTCCGCCGATTCATTGCTGACGATGCGCTTGAGCTTTTTGTCCCACAGCACCGGCACGGTCACGCGCCCGGTATAGTCGGCGGTATCGGCGGTGTAGCGTTGGTGCATGAAGTTGAAACCGTCCAGTTTGTCGCCGCTGGAGCCATGGGCCTTGTCGAAGGTCCAGCCGTTTTCCAGCATCAGCCAACTGACCACCGAGACGTCGATCAGGCTTTCCAGGCCCTTGAGCTTGCGCAGGATCAAGGTGCGGTGCGCCCACGGGCAGGCGAGGGATACATAGAGGTGATAGCGACCGGCCTCGGCCTTGAAGCCGCCTTCACCACTCGGGCCTGGCGCGCCATCGGCGGTCACCCAGTTGCGGCGTTGTGCCTGTTCCCGTTGGAAAGCGCCATCGGCGCTACTTTCGTACCACTGGTCTTTCCACTGTCCTTCGATCAATAAACCCATGACTGGCTCCTTGGCTGATAAGCGTTGGAGCCCAGTCTAAAGGGATGAGTTCGAACTAAAAGCGCAAAGAACCGGCGTGAATGATCGATTAAATCGATTTATCCCGTGCGTCCCAGTACTGCTGGGCCAACTCGAACGCCTGCTGCCGCGGGTGACCAAGGCCGCGCAGGGCCAACGCCATGGTGGCGATCAACGCCAGTTGGGGGTAGCTGTCCTCAACGTCGCCGCGCCACAGTGCTTTTAGGTGCTCGGGCTCAAGCGTTGCCGGCTTTACGTGGCGCTGGACGGAAAGGGCGGGCCACTCTTCGTCCCAGCTCTGGCCGTCGGTGGTGCCATACAGGTGACTGAGGGTGTCGGGGTTGATCTCGATCTCGCCGCCGTCGCCCTTGACCACAATCACGTTGTCACCCAGCAAGCCACTGGCATCGCGATGCACGCCCTGGTAACCGGGGTGGAAAATGCTTTGCAGGCCACAGCGCGCATTCAGCGGGTTGAGCAGGCGCGCCAGAGAGTGGATAGGCGAACGCAGGCCCAGAGTGTTGCGCAGGTCAATCATGCGTTGCAGCTGTGGCGCCCAATCACCCAGCGGGATAAACGCCAGGTTGCCGTGGGCAAAGGCGCTTTCGACCTGTTGCCAATCGCGGCACAGCGGGATCTGCAAGCTGTCCAGCAATTGCTCGGTGTACAACCGCCCCGCAGTGTGGGCGCCGCCGCCGTGCATCAGGATGCGCACGCCGTTCTGTGCCAGGCATTTGGCTGCCAGCAGGAACCACGGCAGGTGGCGCTTTTTACCGGCGTAGGTCGGCCAGTCGATATCGACGTTCAGCGCTGGCGCGTGCAGGCGCTCACGTACGGCTTCGGTGAAACCGGCGAGTTCTTCCGGGCTTTCTTCCTTGTGGCGCAGCAGCATCAGGAAGGCGCCGAGCTGGGTGTCCTCGACCTTTTCCTCGAGCAGCATGCCCATGGCTTCCCGCGCTTCCTCGCGGGTGAGGTTGCGCGCGCCACGCTTGCCTTTGCCGAGGATGCGCACGAACTGCGCAAAGGGGTGCTCTTGGGGTGTTACGAGAGTCAGGGGGGCAAAGTCGGTCATAAGCAATTCGTCGGCCTGGGCAGGCCCGCCAGCTTGGCGGCGAGTTTGGCGGGAGTGCCGTTGAACAGTTTGTTGAGGTGCAGGCTGTTGCCCTTTTCCGGGCCCAGCTTCAAGGCGGTGTACTTGATCAGCGGGCGCGTGGCGGGGGACAGCTGGAACTCGGTGTAGAACTGGCGCAGCAGGGTGAGGATTTCCCAGTGTGCCGGGGTCAGTTCCAAGGCTTCGGCAGCGGCCAGGGCATTCGCCACTTCATCGGACCAGTCGTTGAGGTCGACGAGGTAGCCGTCCTTATCGAGTTCCAGGGTGCGTGCGCCGACGGTCAAGGTGTTCATAGCCAGGTGTTGACCTTGTCGTAGTCGATCGACAGTTGCACGAAGCCTGGGTAATCGACGCTGTCAGCCCAGTCGGGCAGCGGCAGGTTGCGTGCCTGCATGTCTTCGGCCAGCACAAACACCTTTACGCCTTTGGTTTGCAGGGCGGGCGTGTGCAGGCCGTAGGCTCCGTCGCCGCACAGCAGGATTGCGTCCTCGGCGCCACAGATGCGCAGGCAGCTATCGAGGCGGCTGTCGGTAAACGGGGAATGAGACACCACATGTAGAGTCGACATCAGAGGGTAATCACCTGGTCGTAACGGTCAATCAGTTGGGAAATGGCTTGGCTGTCGAGCACCTGTGCGTTGGCGGGTGGCGGCAACCCGCGTGCGGAAAGACTATGGCTGCACGCGAACACGTCATCAATGCCGAACAGGCCCAGGGCCTGCAGGTTGGCACTCAGGTCTTTCTGTTGCACGGCCTTGGCCGCTTGGTTCGGCGCCAGTTGGAACACACCGTCATCCAGGAACAACAGGCCAATGGGCAGATCGAACGCGCCACCGGCCAGCACGATATCCAGTGCTTCCCGCGCACTCGGCCCGGACCACGGGGCCTGGCGGCTGATCACCAACAAGGATCTGGACATGTCACGGCCCTCCAAAACAGATCAGGCGGTCGGCGTCCTGGATCGCGTCATGCAATTGCCCCAGGCCCGACAACGCCCAGGGTGCTTCCAGGTTGATCGCGCTGCGTTGGTAACGCGCAGCTTCTTCCGCATTAAGCACCCCACGGCGCAGCGCGGCGGCGATGCACACCACGCCGTCGAGCTGGTGCTGGCTGACAAACTCGCGCCATTGGCGCGCAAGGTCTTGCTCATCCTGGGGGGCGACGATGTTATTGGACGCGCTGTACACGCCGTCCTGGTAGAAAAACAGCCGCACGATCTCATGCCCGCCAGCCAGCGCCGCCTGTGCGAACAACAGGGCGCGGCGCGAGGAGGGCGCGTGGGCGGCGCTATACAGTGCAATCGCGAACTTCATGGAAGACTCTGCCAACAAACGTCGGCCAATGATAAAGCCGCCGCCGCGAAAAAGCCCGCCGTGATCAAAACGGTCACTGTGGTTGATCGTTCTGACGATTGCCGGCAGGCGCCAGGCTGCCTAGTCTGTGGGTATTCGCAACCCAACTGGAGTCCCCATGTCAGGTCCCTTGGCGTCCCTTAAAGTGCTGGATTTTTCCACCTTGCTGCCCGGCCCGTTTGCCTCCCTGATGCTGGCGGACATGGGCGCCGAGGTGCTGCGTATCGAATCGCCCACGCGGATGGACCTGTTGCGTGTGTTGCCGCCCCATGATCGTGGCACCTCGGCCAGCCACGCCTACCTCAATCGCAACAAGCGTAGCCTGGCCCTGGACCTCAAGCAGGCCGAGGCGCTGGAGATTGTGCGTGAGTTGGTCAAGGGCCATGACATCCTGCTCGAGCAGTTCCGCCCCGGTGTCATGGCGCGCCTGGGCCTGGGCTATGAGGCGCTGAAGGCGATCAACCCGCGGCTGATCTATGTGTCGATCACCGGCTACGGCCAGACCGGCCCCTATAAGGACCGCGCCGGGCACGATATCAACTACCTGGCGTTGGCCGGCGTCGCCAGCCATACCGGGCGCCAGGACACCGGCCCGTTGCCCCTGGGCGTACAACTGGCTGATGTGGCAGGCGGTTCGCTGCATGCCGTGGTGGGCTTGCTGGCGGCGGTAATTGCCAGGCAGCAAAGCGGGGTGGGGCAATACCTGGATGTGAGCATGACCGATTGCTCGTTCAGCCTGAACGCCATGGCTGGGGCCGGTTACCTGGCTTGCGGGGTCGAGCCTGGGTGGGAGAACCATGTGCTCAATGGCGGGAGTTTCTATGACTACTACCGCACACGCGATGGGCGCTGGATGTCGGTGGGCAGTCTGGAGCCGGGGTTTATGCAGCAGTTGTGCACGGCCTTGGGGCGCCCGGAAATGGCGGCACACAGCGTGACGCCCGAACGCCAGGCCGTGCTCAAACAGGCGTTGCAGGTGGAGTTCGAGAAGCGCAGTTTTGACCAGTTGTGTGAGTTGTTTGCCGGAGTGGATGCCTGTGTTGAGCCGGTATTGAGTTTGAGCGAAGCGCTGGAGCATCCCCAGTTGAAGGCGCGGGAGCTGGTCAGCCAGGTGCCCCGGGGTGATGGCTCGACACAAGCGCAATTGGCCTGCCCGCTGAAATTCTCCGAGGGGTTGCCGGCGCCCAGGCATATTGGAGTGGCGGTGGGGGCGCACAGTGATGAGGTGCTGGCGGAGTTGGGGTTCGGTATTGAGCGGATAGAGCAATTGCGGCAGGCCAAGGTTGTAGGTTGACTGAGCCGACGCTTTCGCAGGCAAGCCAGCTCCCACATTTGGGATTGTGTTCACAGATCCAAATGTGGGAGCTGGCTTGCCTGCGAAGAGGCCATTATTCCACCCGAGTTTCCCCGGTGAACACCAGCGTCTGCCGACACCGCCGACACAAATACCGCCGCCCCTGGTTCACCAGCCCATGGCGCTGCGGTGAAAACGGAAAATCACTGTCCGCACACGGGCAGCGGTAAATATAGCGAGTCACCTGTCGGCGCTTGACCTCGTAGGTATGGCAACGGTCGGGCGGCAGTTCGTAAACCCCGCGCATGATCAGCTGCCATTCCTCGCCATGGGGCTGGATACGCTCGCCAAACAATTGGTGGGCAATCAGGTGTGCCACTTCGTGGGCCACGGTCTGCTTGAGAAAGTGTTGGCTGTTTTCACGGTACAACTGAGGGTTGAAGCGCAGCAGGTTCTCGTGCAAATGCGCGACACCGGCTTTCTGGCCCCGCAGCTTGAGGCTGACCTGGGGGCGTTTGAAGCTTCGTTTGAAAAAGGATTCGGCTTGCAGGAAACAATCTTCGACGCGGGTATTGAGTTGCTCGGGCATGCTGTACATATCTCCAGAGACGCCCAGTATGCCGCAAAGCTGGGTGTTTCCGAATCTGTCAGGCGCCGAATGGTCATGCATAACGCACAAAGCCACCTTGCGGTGGCCTTGCCTGCGGGGTTTTTCGTTCAACTGGTGTAGATCGGCCCGACGCCCAGGCCCCAGACGATCACGGTAAAGGCCATGATCGCTACCAGCACCACCAGGCCGACGGCCAATACCGAGCTGGAAAACAGGAAGCCTTCATCCGGGTCGATACTCATGAAGGTCGGCAGCCCCACATACAGCAGGTACACCGTGTAGCAGATCGCCGCCGTGCCCACGACCATGCCCAGCCACATATGCGGGTAGAGCGCCGCCAGCCCGCCGATAAACAAGGGTGTGGCGGTGTAAGTGGCAAATGCCACGCAGCGGGCCATGCTTGGGCTGGCGTCGTAGGTGCGGGCCATCCAGTGAATGAACGCGCCCATCACCGCCACGCCGCACAGCATGGCCGCGTAGGACATGAGAGTCATCCACAGCGCGCTTTCCTGGGTCAGCATCACCGGGGCACGGTTGCCGATGACCCAGCCGACTTGAGTGGTGCCAATAAAGGCTGAAATGGCGGGGATCGCCGCGAGAATCAGGGTATGAGTGAGGTACATGTGGCTGATGCTTTCTTCTTTATCGCCACGGATTTCCCGCCATTCCTGGTCGGGATGGGTAAACAGCCCCACGACGTGATGGATCATGCCAGTCACTCCTGTCGTTATTACCATCGCCCCCCATCGGAGCGCCCACGGGCCATATGGCCTGAAAGGTCTGGATAGATGTGCGACCTCAAGTCGCAGTATAGAAAGGGATGACCGGAATAACCGTAGGGCCTTTAGAGCAAATTGCGCTGTAAACAATCACGCTAATCGCGGTGCGGTCTGTCAGGATTCATGGGATCCAGTGTGGGAGCTGGCTTGCCTGCGATGGCGGCCTGTCCGGACCAGAGATGTTGACTGGCACACAGCTATCGCAGGCAAGCCAGCTCCCACATTGGAACTCGGCGAGTCTTACCGGTAAAATGCTGCGCTTTTCGTCACACACCTTTGCGGATCCAAGCGCCATGGGCACTCTTACAGTCAACCAGAACAAACTGCAAAAACGCCTGCGTCGCCTGGCCGGTGAAGCGGTCGCCGATTTCAACATGATCGAGGATGGCGACAAGGTCATGGTCTGCCTCTCCGGCGGCAAAGACAGCTACACCATGCTCGACGTGTTGCTGCACCTGCAAAAGGTCGCGCCAATCAAGTTCGAGATCGTGGCGGTCAACATGGACCAGAAGCAACCCGGTTTCCCTGAGCATGTGCTGCCGGCCTATCTGAAAGAACTGGGCGTCGAGTATCACATCGTCGAGAAAGACACCTACTCGGTGGTCAAGGAATTGATCCCGGAAGGCAAGACCACCTGCTCGCTGTGCTCGCGCCTGCGCCGTGGCACGCTCTATACCTTTGCCGATGAGATCGGCGCGACCAAGATGGCCCTGGGTCATCACCGCGATGACATCGTCGAAACCTTCTTCCTCAATATGTTCTTCAACGGCTCGCTCAAGGCCATGCCGCCCAAGCTGCGCGCCGACGACGGACGCAACGTAGTGATCCGCCCGCTGGCGTATTGCAACGAGAAGGACATCCAGGCTTACTCCGATTTCAAGCAATTCCCGATCATCCCGTGCAACCTGTGCGGCTCCCAGGAAAACCTGCAGCGCCAGGTGGTCAAGGAGATGCTGGTGGACTGGGAGCGCAAGACCCCTGGGCGTACCGAAAGTATCTTCCGCAGCCTGCAAAACGTGATCCCGTCGCAATTGGCCGACCGCAACCTGTTCGACTTCACCAGCTTGAAAATCGATGAGACCGCCGCATCGCGTTTCGTCAATGTAGTGAACCTCTGAGTCTTCCCGAGGCTCTAGTACACGGCGCTTGCGGGCGCCGTTTTCAATTCGACTGACAGGAGAGGGCATGCGCGATTACAAGTGGCTGCACGAATATTGTCTGAACCGCTTCGGTTCGGCGGCCAAGCTGGAAGCTCATCTGCCGGTGCCCAAGACCCCGGCGCAATTGCGCAAGATAACGGATGACCGTTACCTGTCGACCTTGGCGCTGCGAGTGTTCCGCGCCGGTTTGAAGCACAGCGTGGTCGATGCCAAATGGCCGGCGTTCGAGCAGGTGTTCTTTGGCTTCGACCCGGAAAAAGTCGTGCTGATGGGGGCCGAACACCTGGAACGGCTGATGCAGGACACCCGCATCATCCGCCACCTGGGCAAGCTCAAGAGTGTGCCGCGCAACGCGCAGATGATCCTGGATATCGAGCAGGAGAAAGGCAGCTTCGGCGCGTTTATCGCTGATTGGCCGGTGACCGATATCGTCGGGCTCTGGAAGTACCTGAGCAAGCACGGCCACCAGTTGGGCGGCCTGTCGGCGCCTCGCTTCCTGCGCATGGTCGGCAAGGACACCTTTGTACCGAGCGATGACGTGGTGGCAGCGTTGAATGCGCAGAAGATCGTCGACAAGGCGCCGACCAGCCTGCGCGATTTGGCGACAGTACAGGGTGCCTTCAACCAGTGGCATGCCGAGAGTGGGCGGCCGATGTGTCAGCTGTCGATGATGTTGGCCTATACCGTCAACCATTGATACTGATCGTTCCCACGCTCCGCGTGGGAATGCTGCCCAGGACGCTCTGCGTCCCGGGCCTAGTGCAAGGGTGACGCGGAGCGTCACAGGATGCATTCCCACGCGGAGCGTGGGAACGATCAGCGATCAGTCAATCGGCCAGTCGCCGGTTCAATTGATGCCGCCAACGCACGTACAGTAACGCCGTGCAAAACACCGCCAGGCTCGCCAGCATCTCCAGCGCACCAAACCACTGGCGGTTCGGGTCATACGCCGCCAGTGCGCCCTTGATGAAATACAGGTTCACCGCAAAGCACATCCACGAATGCCCGCGTGCGCTGCCCATCAGCATGCCTGGCGCAAGTATCAGCAGCGGCACCAGCTCGATCAGCAGGATGACCCACGGGCGCGCCCCATGCAGGTCGGCGACCAACAGGTAGTACACGTACAACAAGCCCACCAGGCCCAAGAACGCCAGCAGGCTTAGCGCGCGTGCCACCTTGACCCGTGGCTCCAGCCACTCCCGTGGCGGCAGGACCTTAGGCTTCCTGGCCACGGCCGTTCTCCAACAGCGTGGCGGTCTTGGCCAGGCGCAGGCCCAAGGCCCGGCACAAGGTGATTTCATGTTGATCGAGCATACGCTTGCCGTCTGGCCCGGAATGGTGGCTGGCGCCATACGGCGTGCCGCCGCCCTGGGTGTCGAGCAGCGCCTGCTCGCTGTAGGGCAGGCCGGTGATCAGCATGCCGTGGTGCAGCAGCGGCAGCAGCATCGACATCAGCGTGGTTTCCTGGCCGCCATGCAGGCTGGCGGTGGAGGTGAACACGCCGGCCGGCTTGCCGACCAGAGCGCCGGTGAGCCACAGGTTGCTGGTGCCATCGAGGAAGTACTTGAGCGGCGCGGCCATGTTGCCGAACCGGGTCGGGCTTCCCAGAGCTAGGCCCGAGCAGTGCTTCAGGTCGTCCAGGCTGGCATACAGCGCGCCCTCGTCGGGAATGCTCGGCGCCACCGCTTCGCACTCGGTGGAAATCGCCGGCACGGTGCGCAACCGCGCTTCCATGCCGCCTTGCTCGATACCGCGGGCAATCTGTCGGGCCATCTCGCTCACCGAGCCGCTGCGGCTGTAATACAACACCAGCACATAGGGCGTAGTCACGGCAGGATCTCCAGCACGTTCTCGGGCGGGCGGCCAATGATGGCTTTGTCGGCGGTTTCCAGGATCGGGCGTTCCATCAGCTTGGGATGGGCTGCGATGGCGGCGATCAGTTGGGTGTCGCTGAGGCTGGCGTCGGCCAGGTTCAGGGTTTTGTATTCGTCTTCGCCGGTGCGCAGCAGTTGGCGTGCGCTGATCCCCAGTTTTTTCAGCAGGGCCTCGATTTGCGCGGCATCCAGCGGGGTTTCCAGGTAGCGCACGACGGTCGGGGTGAGGCCGTGGGCTTCCAGCAGTTCCAGCGCACCGCGGGATTTCGAGCAGCGCGGGTTGTGATAAAGCGTCAGATCGGTCATGTGCGGGTCGCATCTTGCGTAAGGTGGCGGGTATTCTACCTGCGCTGGCGCCTGTCCTTAAACCGTAAGAGGCGATAGGCCGCAGCCAACGTTCATTTTTGCGAAGGAATACCCCATGACAAGGCGACTGATCGGTGCATTGGCGATCATCACAACCCTGCTGCTCAGCGGCTGCGGTAACGATTACGGCGTTGACCAATACGGCCAGAAAGTGGCGGCCGAACGCCTGGACAAACAGTGGCTGGTGGTCAACTACTGGGCCGAATGGTGTGGCCCGTGCCGCACGGAAATCCCCGAGCTCAATGCCCTGGCAGAACAGTTGAAAGGCCAGAATGTCGGGGTGTTCGGCGTCAACTTCGACAATGTGCAGGGTGAGGAACTGAAGGCCGCCAGCGACAAGCTGGGGATCAAGTTCACGGTACTGGCCCAGAACCCGGACGGGATCTTCGAGATTCCGCGCAGTGAGGCCTTGCCGGTGACCTACATCATCGACGACAAGGGCAAGGTGCGTGAGCAGTTGATGGGTGAGCAGACAGCGGAAGGGGTGTTGGCCAAGCTCAAGGCCCTGAAAGGCTAGAACTATGGGAGCTGGCTTGTCTGCGATGGCCATGGGTATCTACACAATTTTGGAGTGACGCTGGACCTGTGGCGAGGGAGCTTGCTCCCGTGACGGCTTGACAGCCGACGCTGATCTAACTGAGGCACGGTGATCCAAATGTGGGAGCTGGCTTGCCTGCGAAGGCGGCCTGCCAGCCGACCGGGATATTGGATTTGACCGAGTACATATCCATTATTTAGGTAACGGCCACCGATGGTTCCGCTCTGACAGCGGCTCACTTTTGAAAAGCCGGAATGCCGGCCCAGACAAAAGTAAGCAAAA